>Ga0164242_10006281_pt1 | contig 13110 bp, 12 predicted proteins | sample OricomgcompostMG_FD_108783 | JGI IMG/M metagenome (GOLD analysis project Ga0164242, IMG submission 108783) | Miracle-Growth compost microbial communities from Emeryville, California, USA - Original compost - Miracle growth compost (MG) ...
CTCGGATCGCCGCTCCGCAAGTTCCTTCAAATCGCCTCCGGCGGCGAACGCCTTGTCTCCGGCGCCGCTTAGAACGGCGACCTTGACATCATCCTTGCCCGCGAAATCGCTGAAGACAGCCGTGATCTGCTTCAATGTCGCGATGCTGAGGGCATTGCGCGCCTGCGGCCGGTCTATCGTGACATTGAGGCGCGCCCCATCCTGCGAGACCCGGACGCCGCCCTGTTCGCCGGTCATCGAGCATCCCTTTCCATTGCATCGCATGCCGGCAGCAAGTGCCCGATCATCGCGTCGATCCGCCCCTGCATGCGATAGCTCGGGCCGGCGATGGCGATGCCGAGGATCATGCCATCGATATCGATGCTCCGGGCCACGGCGGTGACGTCCGCAACGTTTTCATCGTGAGTGACGAAATAGCCGCGTTCGCTACCAGCCGCGAGATCGGCAAGCAGCCGGTCCCTATCCGTGATTGTCTGCGCCGTCACCGCGGGCAGGTCGAGATTTCGCAGCTTCTCCGCCATCGCGGTTCCGTCGCGGGCCAGGAGAGCTTTGCCGATCGCGCTGGAATGCAGCGGTTTGAAATCGCCGGGCCGCGCCGAGTAGCGGATCGTCTCCGGACCTTCCTCGACTTGCAGATAAAGCACTGCGTCGCCCTGGCGGGTGCCGACGATCACCGTCTCGCGCGCCATGTCGCGTAACGCCTCTATATGCGGCTCCAGACGCACGAGAGACGCATCCTTCGCGGCGATCGAGCGGGCAAGGGTGAACAGCTTGCGGGTAGGATAAAAGCCGCGCCTGCGGCTCATGCCGTAGAGATATCCGCTGTCGAGCAGCGTCTTGACCAGGCCGTGGCAGCTGGATAGCGGCACGCCGATCAACGGCGCCAGCTCCGTCAGAAGCAGCGGACGGCCCTCCATTCCAAAGGCCTCGAAAACATTGAGGGCGCGGGCAGCCGAACGAACGATCATCGCTTTACTTCAACATCATGAAGTTTATTCTATTATGCTGAAGTTCTCGGGTCAAGGTGGGTCCGTGGCTTTGCTCGATAAAGCGGGCAGGCGTTCATCGCTTGACCCGCGCACTGGTGTTGGAGGCATATGGCAATGGCGGAAGAGATACGGTTTTCCGAGATACGCGAGGAGGTGCGCAAGCTGTGCTCCGCATTCCCCGGAGAATACTGGCGGAAATGCGATAGGGAGCATGCCTATCCCGGCCAATTCGTCGAAGCTCTGACGGAAGCGGGCTATCTCGCCGCCCTCATCCCTGAGGACTATGGTGGTTCGGGCCTGCCGCTCGCCGCAGCCTGCGCGATACTCGAGGAGATTCAGCACGCGGGCTGCAACGGGGCCGCCTGCCACGCGCAGATGTACATTATGGGCGCTTTGCTACGCCACGGAAACGAAACGCAGAAGAGGGAATATCTGCCGAAGATCGCAAGCGGCGAACTGCGCTTGCAGGCCTTCGGCGTCACGGAGCCGACGAGCGGCACCGACACCAGTTCGCTCAAGACGACGGCGCGGCGCGAGGGCGACTGTTACATCGTCAACGGCCAGAAGATCTGGACCTCTCGCTCCGAACATTCCGACCTCATGCTTCTTCTTGCGCGCACGACGCCAAGGGATCGGGTCCAGAAGCGGACGGACGGGCTGTCGGTTTTCCTGGTCGACATGCGCGCGGCATTGAAATCCGGCATGACGATCAAGCCGATCAGGACGATGATGAACCATTCGACCACCGAGGTCTTCTTCGACAATGTCGAAGTGCCCGCCGCCAATCTCATCGGCGAGGAGGGGAAGGGCTTCCGCTATATTCTTTCGGGAATGAATGCCGAACGGATCCTTATTGCCGCGGAATGTATCGGCGATGCGAAATGGTTCATCGACAGGGCGACCGCCTATGCGCGCGATCGCGTCGTCTTCGGACGCCCGATCGGTCAGAACCAGGGGATCCAGTTTCCCATCGCCCGCGCCTATGCGCATATGCGGGCAGCGGAGCTGATGGTGCGGCGCGGCGCCGACCTTTTCGACGCCGGGGAAAAATGCGGCGAGGAGGCCAACATCGCCAAGATGCTTGCCGCCGATGCCTCTTGGGAAGCGGCGGATATGTGCGTGCAGACGCATGGCGGGTTCGGCTTCGCGGAGGAATACGACGTCGAGCGCAAATTCCGCGAGACCCGGCTTTATCAGGTTGCGCCGATATCGACCAATCTCATCCTTTCCTATCTCGCCGAGCATGTTCTCGGCATGCCGCGTTCCTATTGAAGCAAGCACACGGTTTGGAGAAGCCATGACCGACGACATCGACATCGACCATTTGCGCGGCTGGATCGGGCGCGGGGAGGAGGCGACTGACATCATCACGCCGCGTCTCGCCGACAGCTTCCATGCGACACTCGACCAGCCGCGGAACCCGGCGCGCGAGGGCGACGTGGCGCCGCTGGCCGTGCACTGGTGCCTTGCGCCGCCGATCGTGCCCGTCCGGGAAACCGGACCGGACGGCCATCCCGCGCGCGGCGGCTTCCTACCCCCCGTACCGTTGCCGCGGCGCATGTGGGCTGGCGGCGAACTGCGCTTGGAGGCGCCGCTTCATGTCGGCGAAACCGTTATGCGCGTGTCGCGGATCGAAAACGTCGTCTTGAAGGAGGGCAGCACGGGACGCCTGTGCTTCGTCACCGTGCGCCACGAAATCCGTTCCCGGACCGGCGCGACGGCCATTTCGGAACGCCAGGATATCGTCTATCGCGACGGAGGCGGAACATCGGCTGGTGCAAAGAGTGAGGCAGGTTCCGCCGGGCCCGTCGCCGAGGCAAGCCGTGAGATCGAGGCGTCCGCGCTGATGCTCTTCCGTTACTCGGCGCTGACCTTCAATGGCCACCGCATCCACTACGACCGCCCATATGCGCGCGAGGTCGAGCACTATCCCGGCCTCGTTGTCCATGGTCCCTTGCAGGCCACGCTTCTCCTGCATCTCGGCAGTGAAATGCTCGGCGGCGCGACGAAGGCGACGTTCGGCTATCGCGGCGTTCGTCCCCTTTTCGACGGACCGATGTCGGTCAACGGCCGTCGCGGGGAGAACGGATTGGCGCTCTGGTCATCGGGTGCGGATGGTATTCCGAGAATGACCGCCGAAATACGGATCTGAGGCGCCCAGCCGCACGTCGCGAAGCGCGATCCGCCTGCCGATTGATGCAGTTTCCGCATTAAATGTCGGCATCAATAAACATTGGTCGCCAAGTCCGCGTGCATCTATCTTGCGGCCGTCGAGCGGTTGCCTGGGAGGTGCATATGGCGGATGTTGAAGAACTGAAGATGTATTCCGACTACAAGAGCCCGTACGCGTTTCTCGCGTTCGAGCCCGCCTTCGACCTCGAAAAGGAGTTCGCTATCCGCCTGCGCTGGATTCCCTTCCAGTTGCGGCTCAAGGGCAAGGGCCAACGGAGCATCTATTCCGAATACAAGGTGAAATATTCCTACATGGATGCGCGCCGCTCGGCGAATATGCGCGGCGGGCTGATGCTGCGCGGCCCCCTGAAGATCTTCGACACCACGCCGGCGCTGATCGGCGGGCTGTTCGCCCAGAAACAGGGCCGCGAGAGGGAATACGGGCTGCGTGCCTTCGAGCAGTTCTTCAAGCGCGAATTCGCCGCCGACGAGGTCGATGCGGTTGCCGACCTGATCGAGTCGCTCGGCATGTCGGGCGACGACTATCGGGCCTATGAGGCCGGTCCAGGGAAAGGGGATTACGAGCGCTGCCAGGAGGAAGCGTCGGAGGATCACATCTTCGGCGTGCCCATGTTCATCTTCCGCGGCGAGCAGTTCTGGGGCCATGACCGTATCGAGATGCTGAAATACAGATTGCGCGAAGCGAAGCTCGAAAAGGTAGCGGCCTAGCGCCGATCGACAAAGACGACCCGATGATCGATCTCTATTTCTGGCCGACGCCGAACTGCTATAAGGTCGCGATCCTTCTGGAGGAACTCGGCGAACCCTATCGCATCATGCCCATCCATATCGGCAAGGGCGAACAGATGGCGCCCGAATTCCTGGCAATCAACCCGAACAACAAGGTGCCGGCCATCGTCGATCAGGACGGACCCGGCGGCTCGCCTTTGACACTGTTCGAGTCCGGCGCCATCCTCCTCTATTTGTCGGAAAAGGCCGATGGCGCCTTTCTGGGCAAGGATTTGAGGAAGCGGGCGCTGGTAACGCAATGGTTGATGTTTCAGATGGGCGGCGTCGGACCGATGCTGGGCCAGGCGCATTATTTCCGCAAATATGCGCCGCGCCCGATCGAAGAGGCAATCGAGCGCTACACGTCGGAGGCGCGCCGACTCTATGGCGTGCTCGACCGCCGTCTGGGCGAGGCTGAATATCTCGCAGGCGATTATTCCCTCGCCGACATGGCGACCTATCCCTGGATCCGGCCCTATCGCATGCAGGGGCAGGATCTCGCCGATTTTCCCAATATCCAGCGCTGGTATTCGGCGATGCACGATAGGCCCGCTGTCGCCCGTGCGATCGGCCTGATGAAGGAGCGGATGGAGCGCAACAGGAAACCGATCGAAGGCAAGGCCTGGAACACTCTCTTCGGCGACACGCAATTCAAGGAACGCCGAGGATGACGGCGCTGTCGAAGAACATGCTATGCGGTTACCGGGTCATCGATCTCACGCAATTCGTGGCCGGCCCGACCTGCACGCGCATCATGGCCGAACTCGGCGCCGAAGTGATCAAGGTCGAGCTTGCTCCACATGGCGATCGCGGCCGCATGTCAGGAATGAAGCCGCTTGACGAAGAACGCCGCAACTCTTCGGCAAGCACCTATTATTTCCAGCATAACCATTCGAAGAAGAGCCTCGGCCTCGATATCAAGTCCGAAGAGGGGCGGGCGATATTGCTTGAACTGGTCGGCAAATCCGACGTGCTGGTGGAGAATTTCAGTCCCGGCGTTATGAAGCGCATGGGCTTCGGCTATGACGATTTGAAGAAGGTCAATCCGGGTCTGGTCATGTGTTCGATTTCGCTGGCGGGACAGGAGGGCGAGTTGAGCGGGCAGCCGGGCTTCGACTATATGGGCGCTGCCTATGCCGGCGTGACGCACGGTCTCGGCGAACCCGACCGCGCGCCGGCCCAATTGCCCATCGCCATTGGCGACAGCGCTACCGGCATCGCCGCCGCCATGGCCGTCGGTTATGCCCTGCTGCATCGCGAGCGGACGGGCGAGGGCCAGTATGTCGAGAGTTCGCTGATCGACACCTATTTTCATATGCATGAGGTAAATGTGCCGAAAGTCGCCATCCGCGGCGCTGACGCCATGCCGGGACGTAGCGGCTCCATGCATCCAGATGGCGGCCCGACCGGCGTCTTCCGCATGCCGGGCGACACCTATATCGCCATCATGGTTATGCCCTACCAATGGCCACAGCTCGTCGCCGCGCTAGGCAAGCCCGAACTGGCGGATGATCCGCGCTTCACCCGCCCACGCGACAGGCGCGACAACAAGGAGGCCTTGCGCGACGTGGTGGAGGCGTGGCTGGCGACATTCGCGACGCGCGAGGACGCGCTCGACGCCCTGCGGCGAGCCCGCATCCCCTGTGCGCCCGTGCTTTCGCTTCAGGAGGCGGCCGATCATCCGCACCTTGTCGAACGCGGTACGGTACGCCGTGTAAACGACCGCCACATCGGCGCCTTCAAGATACCGGGAATGCCGGTGCGGTTTTCCCGCTGGCCGCACGAGAGGAATCCCGAAGCCTCGTTGCTCGGCGAAGACAATGAATATGTACTGGGGACGGTGCTCGGCAGGAGTCGAGGGGACATTGCAAAACTCTATGGGACCGGCGCACTGGTTCGCGACCCGCTGATCGAGACGGAAGGGGATGCATGCCATGCGAGCGCTCCTTCCGGTGAGAAGCCGGCCGCTTGAAACCGCGTTTGTGACAGGCGCTTGACGACTGAAGCGGCTTTCATGTCAAATCCGGAAGAAGATCGCGATTGTTGCGAAAAGAGCATGGATTGAGCATGAACCTGCCTCAGGTGCCCGATCTTGGCACGCGCCAGCTTCAGGCGGTTGCCGCGGTCGCCGAATATGGCAGTTTCATCGCGGCGGCGGCTTACCTCAGGACGTCGCAGCCGGCTTTGTCGCGCACGGTCAGGCGGGTGGAGGATGTTCTGGGGGTCTCGCTTTTCGAGCGGACGACGCGAAGCGTGAGGCTGACCGAAGCCGGCCGGGAATTTCTTGCGGTCGCCGAACGGGTCATGAACGATCTGCAGATTTCGGCCCGCAGCCTGCGCGATCTTGCCGACGAGCAACGCGGCCAGGTCATTCTGGCTTCGATCATGTCGATCGCCGCCTGCCGATTGCCGGACATCCTTGCAACCTATCGCAAATCGAGAATCGCCGTGGAGATCTACCTGCGTGAAGGCGTGCACGGCGCGGTGATCGAGGATGTACGCAGCGGCGCCGCCGATTTCGGCCTCACCTATATCGAGGACCTTCCCGAGGGGCTGGACGCGGAGCCGCTGGGGCAAGAGGCTTTCTGCGTCGCCTTGCCGAAAGGGCACCGGCTTTGCGCGCAAGCGCGCGTGTCGCTTTCGGACCTCCATGGCGAACCGTTGATCTCGCTGCCGTCCAACGCGCAGACGCGCCGCATCGTCGATGGGGTCGCGGTCGCAGGCGGCTTTTCGCTTCTTCATGCCATTATCGTCACCCAATCGCCCACCATGATGCGGCTGGTCGGCGCCGGTGTCGGTCCTGCACTGGTTCCCGCCGGTGCGACGTTCGGGCTCAATGATCCACGCATCGTGGTCAGGCCGATGAGCGAACCGCAGATCGAGCGCCGTTTCGGTATCGTAACGCTTCAGGAGCGCGCTTTGACGCCGGCCGCTGCCGGGATGATCACAGTTGTCCGCGATTCCTGGACGGTTCCCGATATACGGATTTAGAACGATCTCCCGGACGCAGCAAAGGAGAAGACCAATGTACAGCCATCTCCAGGGACTTCGCGTGGTCGAAGGGTCTTCCTTCGTGGCGGCTCCGTCCTGCGGGCTGTATCTGGCCCAATTGGGCGCGGAAGTCATTCGTTTCGACCAGATCGGCGGCGGTCCCGATTTCCGTCGATGGCCGAAAGCGGAAAGCGGCGCCAGTTTTTATTGGGAGGGTCTTAACAAGGGCAAGAAATCGATCGCCATTGACCTTCGCAGACCAGAAGGGCGCGAACTCGCTTTGCAACTGGCGACCGCTCCGGGGCATGGCGCAGGCGTATTCGTCACCAACTATCCCGCCGCCGGCTTTCTCGCGCACGCAAAACTCGTCGAACGTCGCGCCGATCAGATCACTGCCCGCGTCATGGGATGGGCCGATGGCGGCAATGGCGTCGATTACACCATCAACAGCGCCGTCGGCGTGCCGCAGATGACGGGACCGGCCGATTCCGACGAGCCGGTCAACCACGTCCTGCCGGCATGGGACCTTCTGACCGGATCGCTGGCCGCGCTTTCGGTCCTAGCGGCGCTGCGCAGGCGCGAGCAGACCGGCCGGGGCGAGGAAATCAGGGTGCCGCTCAGCGACGTGGCGATATCGTCTCTTGCCAATCTGGGACAGGTCGGCGAGGTGCTTGTCGGTGGGGCCGACCGCCCGCGCGTCGGCAACGACATCTTCGGCGCCTATGGCCGCGACTTCGTCACCAGCGACGGTCGGCGCGTTATGGTTGCGGCGATCAGCGCCCGTCAATGGGCGGACCTGCTCTCCGTCCTCGGCATCGGGGAAGAGATCGCACGGATGGAGGAGCGGGAAGGCGTCTCCTTTTCCAAAGATGAAGGCGTTCGTTTCGAGCACAGGGAAACGCTGAACGCGCTTATCGGCGAAGCGATTGCCCAGCGCTCCTACGCCGACCTCAAGCGCGCGTTCGATGCGTCCGCCGTATGCTGGGGACCCTATCAATCCCTGCACGAAGCGGTGACCGGAGATCCGCGTCTCGTTTCGGCCAATCCGCTCTTTTCATCGATTGCCCATCCGAGCGGCCACGACTATCCCGCTCCAGGATTCGCGCCGACAATGTCCGGCGCCGTGCGTTCCCCCCCGAGGCCCGCGCCGAAGCTTGGCGAGAACACCGAGCAGATCCTCGCGGAGGTTCTGTCCTATCCGGCGCATGAAATCGCGAGATTGCACGATGACGGCATTGTTGCCTCGGCGGCACCTTGATGAGACATTTACAGGCGTTCGACCGGATTCAATAATTTGTCGGGTTCGCTCGCGCATCGGCGCGGCTGCGGATCAACGCGCTGCGTTCGAAAGTCATGAAGACCGTTCCGTCATGCTTGATGCCTTTGGTGCGCACGGTGACAATCCCTTGGCCGGGGCGTGACTTGGACGGGCGTTTGCCCAGAACCTCGCTCTCGGCGTAGATCGTATCACCGCTAAAGACCGGCGCGGTGAGCTTGATCTCCTTGAAGCCGAGATTGGCAACCGCCTGTCCCGACACTTCCGGCACCGACATGCCGAGAACCATGGCGATGGTCAGGCCGCTGTTGACGAGCATTTTGCCGAATTCTGTTTGCGACGCGAAATGGGCGTCGCAATGCAAGGGATGATAGTTCATCGTCATCAGCGAGAACTGGATGTTGTCCGCGTCGGTGATGGTGCGGCCGGGCCGATGCTCGTAGACATCCCCGACCTCGAACTCCTCGTAGTAAAGGCCAATTTGCCCCCGAAAGCGACGTGGTGCGATTTCCTGCATGCTCATTCTCCGTCAAACTTGCCCCGTCAAACTTGTCCGTCCGTCAAACGATTGAACGATCGGCAGCAAGGCTCGGCATGGCCACCGGCGTCGAACAGGTATTGGTCACATCCCGTGCAGCGTGATGACCCGCTTTCCGGGTCCATGGAATTTTCCCATCGGACGGAGCTATCGCCCGAGATAGGCGTCGATGACACGGTGGTCCTTTTCCAGTTCGCCGGCGGTGCCGGAAAGAACGATCCGGCCGTGGTCGATGACATAGGCCTGGTCTGCATAGGACAATCCGAGCGTCAGGCTCTGCTCCGCCAGGACAACGCTGACACCCTGGTCTCGCAATGCCGGCAACGTGTCGAAAACCGAGCGAACGACGATCGGCGCCAGTCCGGTCGATGGCTCGTCGAGCAACAGGATCTTAGGGTCTGTCATCAGCGCCCGGGCGATGGCGACCATCTGCTGCTGGCCGCCCGACATCGTGCCTACCGCCTGGCGCAACCGTTCTTTCAGGATCGGGAACATCTCGAGCAGCCGCTCCCGCAATTCGTTGCGGCGGGAAGTGGCGCAAAGACGTCCGGCCAGTTGCAGGTGGTCTTCGACGGTCAACTTCGGAAACAGTTCCCGGCCGCTCGGCACATGTCCTATGCCGGCACGGGTGATGAGATGCGCCGGCTTCCGGTGGATAGGATCGCCGTAGAGGCATATTTCGCCTGAGCGGGGCTGCATCAGCCCGGCGATCGTGCGCAGCAGCGTCGTCTTGCCGGCGCCATTGGCGCCGAGAATGACAACGACCTCCTTTCGTCTCACGGTCAGGGAGATATCGTGCAGGATCAACAGCGGGCCTATGCCTGCCGTCACGGATTCCATCGTGAGAGCCGGGGCCGCCGCGGCATCCGCGTTCCGTTCCGCGAGCATTGCCATCACTGCACCTCGCCCAGATAGGCGCGAACGACAGCCGGATCCTGGAGAACGCCATCCGGCAGGCCATGGGCGATCTTACGGCCGAAATCGAGCACCAGCATGCGGTCCGACAGGTCGGCGACCGCTGCGATGACGTGTTCGACGCACACGACGCCGTGCACTCCGAATTCCGGCAGCCGTCTCATGATATGACGTACAGTCTCCTGCTCCTCCTTCGTCATGCCTGCCATCACCTCATCGAGCAGAACAAGATCCGGCTGCATGGCAAGCACGCGCGCCAGCTCGAGCTCGCGTTGCCGGCCGGGACTAAGCCGGGAAGCGGGGTCGAGCCAGACGGAATCGAGGCCGACGGTGCGGATGACCCAGGCCGTATGCTCGACCGCGCGGTGCGACTGGCGCCCGTGCCGCGTGGCCAGCAGGACGTTTTCCCACACTGTCAGGTCCAGCAGCAGACGCGGGATCTGAAATGTCCGCGCCACCCCGAGCCGAACGCGCTGTTCGACGGCAAGCCGCGTAATGGACCTGCCGTGGAAGAGGATGTCGCCCTCGCTCGCTGGCACCGAGCCTGTGACGGCATTGAACAATGTCGTCTTCCCTGCCCCGTTCGCGCCGATGATGCACAGCGTCTCGCCGCGATGCAGTTGGAAGGAGACGTCGTCGAGCGCGATCAGGCCGCCGAAACGGACGGTGAGGTTTCTCGCCTCGAGAACCGGCTTTTCCTCACCCGGCGTTTGTATCTCCGGTGCTGCCGGCGCCGAAGAGTGGGGCAGGTCGGCGGGAGCCAGCACCGGCTTGCGCTTCAGCAAACCGAGCCGGTTCGCGAATGAAACGAGGCCGCCGGGAAACAAAAGCACCGTGCCGATCACCACGGCGCCATACAAGGCAAGTTTTATCGCCGGCAGATGCACGAGGAAAATTTCCGCTATCGCCATCAGTACCACCGAACCGATGAACGGTCCCCACGCGGTGCCGATCCCACCGAAAAGCACGAACACGATCGTTTGCAGGTCGAGGGTCGGATCGAATGCGCTGGCTGGGTCGATATAGCTGCGGTTCCATGCGGTCAGGCCGCCGACGATGGCCGGAAACACGGCGCTGACGACGAACACCGTGACTTTGATGCGGTTCGTCGGCACACCCAGCGCCGTCGCCGCATCTTCGTCTTCACGTACGCTCATCGCGTCGAGGCCAAAACCGGACCGCTCGAAATAAAAGGTGGCGGCAAAGGCCGCCACGGCGGTCAAGACCATCAGCGTGTAGACAATATCGGGGGTCAGCTGCGCGGGAAGCATCGTTCCGGCCGCGCCGCCGACATAATCCCAATCGGAGAAGATAACGGTCAGGATACGCGCCAGTCCGAGCATGCCGAGGGCAAACAGTATGCCGCGTAGCCGCAGAAGGATCGGACCCAATATCGCTGCGAGGATTGCGGCCGCGACACCGCCGATAAAGACGGCGACATACCAGGGCACGAGCGAATGCTGCACCAGGATCGTGGTCGCATAGGCACCGATACCGAAGAAGGAAACCTGACCGAAGGATATGTAGCCGGTATAGCCGCTTATCAGGTTCCAGCCATAGGCCAGTATGACAAAGCCAAGCGTGTCGGTCGCCAATTGGATGGAATAGGCCGATCCGAACAAAGGGATGCAAACCGCAACGATAGCGAGGAGCGCGAAGAAGAGTCCGCCTTTGAACCACGTCATCCGGCCATCCCTGCGCTCGGCGCCGATCGCATGTGTCGGCGCTATGCCGATAGCCGCTTTCGAGGGTTCCGTTCTGCTTGCCATCGTTGCGCTCCTCAGGCCGGCCGCTGCAGGCCTTGCGGCCGGAACAACATGATTGCGATCAGAAGAACGAACGGAAGGACGTTTTCGATATCGCCACCGAAGAAATAGCCAACCACCGATTGGCTTACCCCGAGGAGCAGGGCGGCAACGATGACGCCCTTATATTCTCCAAGGCCTCCAAGGGCGACTATGACAAACGCCAGGATTGTCAGATTGTCGGCGGACTCTGCCGACATCGGCAGAACGATGATGAGCAGCGCACCCGCCGCGGAGGCGAGGCCGACGCCGAGCGCGAAGGCCATGAGCCGTATACGCCTGACATTAATGCCGCATGACAAAGCGCCGGTAGTGCTTTGCGCGGCGGCCAGCAGAGATTTCCCGATGAACGTATGATTGAGGCCGGCGTAAAGCAGAGCAGTGATCAGGGCCGCGAAGAGGCCCGCGACGACCAGCGCCTTGCTGAAGGTCAAGCTGCCAAGATGCCATGTGGTTTGCATGAAGGGCAGCGAGACATAATCCGAGCCGAATATCTGCAGCGCGATCTGCACGAGCACGTAATCGAGGCCGAATGTGACCATCAGGCTCAGCAGCTCCGCGCGCCGGCCTTGGCCCATGAGCGGCTCGATGATCAACGGTTGGAGAATCCCGCCGATAACAAGGCCGGCAATGAACACGATGGGAATCGAGAGAAGCGGGTTGAGCCCGAGATGGGTGGCCGCCCAAAAAGTGAACAGTCCCGCCATGACGATGAAGCTGCCATGGGCGAGATTAACCACTTTCATCACGCCAAAGATCAAATTGAGGCTTTGGGCCATGAGAACGTATGTCCCGCCGAGAAGGACGCCGTTTACGAGGATCTGCAGTGCGACCATGACTTTTCGTTCTGTCGGACCGCACCCGGTCGCCCGGCTATCCGGCGACGGGTGCGGAATTTCGCTGGCTCGGGAGGGACAGCGGTTACTTGCCCACGTAGGGCGTCAAAACCTTGGCCTCCGCGATCTTCGGCGGCGTCAGCAATTTGAGCTTTCCGTCCTGTATCTGGACAAGCTGCTGGGCGAAGCCCTGCGCCGCTCCATTGCCGTCGACCTTGAACGGACCGGCGACGGTCTGGACCGTGTTGTGGAACAGCCAGTCGCGCAACTTCGTCTGGTCGAGGCTCTTGGTTGATTGTACAGCTTTGCCGAGCGCTTCGATGGCGCTGTAACCGGAGGCCGCATGGTAGGTGGGCGTAGCGTTGTAGGCCTTCTGATAGGCGGCAATGAAATCCTTGTTGCCCGGCGTATCGTAGCTCGCCCACCAGCCGGTATTTGAAATGATGCGGTTGGCGAGCGGCCCCAGATCCTTGGTGTAGGGCGCCGAGGTCGGGCCCACCGTTTCCGCCAGATATTTTGGCGTATACCCTTGGCCATGCAGGCCCTTCACGATGCCAACCGCGTCCGGATAATAGGTGCATCCGATCACAACGTCGGGATGCGCGTTCTTGACCGCGAGCGCCATCGAGTTGAAGTCCGCCTCGGAAAGCGAGTAGGTCGTCTGGTAGACGATCTTCATTCCGAGCTTCTTGGCTTGGTCGACGCGACCCTGATAGCAGGCCAGCGAAAAGGCCGATTTCAACCCGAGAACGGCGACGGTCTCGGCACCGCCCTTCTTGGCTTCCGGCAGGAGCTTGTC
>Ga0164242_10006282_pt1 | contig 13109 bp, 11 predicted proteins | sample OricomgcompostMG_FD_108783 | JGI IMG/M metagenome (GOLD analysis project Ga0164242, IMG submission 108783) | Miracle-Growth compost microbial communities from Emeryville, California, USA - Original compost - Miracle growth compost (MG) ...
CTCCTCGCGGGGCCGTTGAGCAGGGCCAATGGTGTGATCGTGGGGCTCGACGCCCTCGTGATCGCCCTGTTCGGCGCGTTCGGAACGAGTAAGGCCCTGACATTGGGGCTGCCGCTCGTGCCGGCCATCTTCATCGGAGCATGCGCCGCCGTCGGCGGCGGCGTACTGCGCGACGTCCTCGTGGGACTGCCCGTCGCGATCATGCACGTCGGGTCGCTCTACGCCGTCGCCGCCGGCGCCGGATGCCTCGTGCTGGCCGTGACCCACCTGTTCGGCGTGCCGATGGTGGCCGCGGCCGTGATCGGAATCGTGGTGACCGCCGTGATCCGCGTGCTCGCGGTGATCTTCGACGTGTCGTTGCCCGAGCAGCGCATGCTGCACCGCCGCAAGGTGGCCGTGGAGACCACCGCGATCCCGATCGTGAAGCCCGAGGACTAGACCGCGGCGAGGGCCGGGGACTCGTGCCGCGTGCGGATCGCGCGGTTGACGCCCGAGACGATCGCCTTCAGCGACGCCGTCGAGATGTCGCCGTCGATGCCCACTCCCCACAGGCGCTGGTCGTCGACCTGCAGCTCGACGTACGACGCCGCCTGCGCATCGCCACCTGTGGAGAGCGCGTGCTCGACGTAGTCGTAGACGGTGACGTCGATGCCTTCGGCGCGCAGCACCTCGACGAACGCCGCGACCGGACCGTTGCCCGTGGCCTGTGTCTGCACCTCGGCGTCGCCGTCACGCAGCTTCACGTCGAGGACGACGTCGCCGGTCATGTCGCTCGAGGTGCGGGTGCTCAGCAGTTCGAACCGGCCCCAGCGCGCCTCATCGACATCGGTGGGCAGATACTCGTCGGTGAAGATGTCCCAGATCTGAGAGCTGGTGACCTCGCCGCCCTCTTCGTCGGTCTTGGCCTGCACGACACCCGAGAACTCGATCTGCAGCCGACGCGGCAGGTCGAGCGAGTGGTCGGTCTTCAGCAGATACGCGACACCACCCTTGCCCGACTGCGAGTTGACGCGGATGACCGCCTCGTACGAGCGGCCGAGGTCCTTCGGGTCGACCGGCAGGTACGGCACGCCCCACTCGATGTCGTCGACGGTGACGCCGGCTTCGGCGGCCCGGGCCTCCATCGACTCGAAGCCCTTCTTGATGGCGTCCTGGTGCGAACCGCTGAACGCGGTGAAGACCAGGTCGCCGCCCCACGGGGTGCGCTCGGGCACGGGCAGCTGGTTGCAGTGCTCGACGGCGCGCTTGATCTGGTCGATGTCGCTGAAGTCGATCTGCGGGTCGATGCCCTGCGTGAACAGATTGACACCCAGGGTGACCAGGTCGACGTTGCCGGTGCGCTCGCCATTGCCGAACAGGCAGCCCTCGATGCGGTCGGCGCCGGCCATGTAGCCCAGCTCGGCCGCCGCGACGGCGGTGCCGCGGTCGTTGTGCGGGTGCAGCGAGAGGATGACGTTCTCGCGGTGGTTCAGGTGCCGGTTCATCCACTCGATCGAGTCGGCGTAGACGTTGGGCGTGGCCATCTCGACGGTGGCGGGCAGGTTGATGATGACCTTGCGCTCGGGAGTCGGCTCGAAGATGTCGAGCACCTGGTTGCAGATGTCGGCGGCGAACTCCAGCTCGGTGCCGGTGTAGCTTTCGGGCGAGTACTCGTAGTAGACCGCCGTCTCGGGCACGCGCTTCTCGTACTCGCGGCACAGACGCGCACCGGTCAGCGCGATGTCGATGATGCCCTGCTTGTCGGTGCGGAACACGACCTCGCGCTGCAGGATGCTCGTCGAGTTGTACAGGTGCACGATGGCTTGCTTGGCCCCGGCGATCGCCTCATAGGTGCGCTCGATGAGGTGCTCGCGCGACTGCGTCAGCACCTGGATCGTCACATCGTCGGGGATCAGGTCTTCTTCGATCAGCTGGCGCACGAAGTCGAAGTCGGTCTGGCTTGCCGACGGGAACCCGACCTCGATCTCCTTGTAGCCCATGCGCACGAGCAGGTCGAACATGATGCGCTTGCGCTCGGGGCTCATCGGATCGATGAGCGCCTGGTTGCCGTCACGCAGATCGACCGCGCACCATCTCGGCGCGACGCTGATGTGCTTCGTGGGCCACGTGCGATCGGGCATGTCGACGCGGATCTGCTCGTGGAACGGCCGGTACTTCTGGATCGGCATCGTCGAGGGCTTCTGGTTGTTCTTCATCTCGGGGCTCTGCATCTCTCGTCTGGAAAGCGGGCCAACGCGAAGCTCCGCGACGAGGAAGGCCCTAGAACGAGGACTCGCCGCGGCAGCTAAGGAGAAGCACGAAGCCTGCACGCATGAAGACAGAGTACACCCGTCGCGCGCGCGTTCAGAACCCCAGGCGCCCGAGCTGCTTCGGGTCGCGCTGCCACTCCTTGGCCACGCGCACGTGCAGCGACAGGAAGACTTTGGTGCCCACGAGCGGTTCGATCCCCGCGCGGGCTCGGGCCCCGACATCCTTCAACCGCGCACCCTTGCGCCCGATGATGATGGCCTTCTGGCTGTCGCGCTCCACGACGATGTCGGCATAGACGTCGGTGAGCTCCTTGTCGTCGCGGCGCGAGATGTCTTGGATGGTCACCGCGATCGAGTGCGGCAGCTCGTCGCGCACGCCCTCCAACGACGCCTCGCGGATGATCTCGGCGATGCGGTCCTCCAGGCTCTCGTCGGTGACGACATCGTCGGGGTACAGTGCCGGCCCGGTCGGCATGAGCGACAGCAGCTCGTCGCTGAGCACATCGAGCTGGTCGCGCGTGAGCGCCGACAGCGGAATGACCGCCGCCCAGTCCTCACGCAGCTGATCGACCTCCACGAGCCGCTCCGTGATCTCGTCGCGGGTGGCGGCATCCGTCTTCGTGACGATCGCGACCTTCTTGGCGTGCGGGTAGCCGTCCAGCGAGGCGGCGATGCGTCGGTCGCCCGGCCCCACCTTCTCGGTCGCGGGGGCGCAGAAGGCTATGACGTCGACATCGCCCAGCACCTGCTCGACGAGATCGTTCAGCCGCTGCCCGAGCAGGGTGCGCGGGCGGTGGATGCCGGGCGTGTCGACGATGATCAGCTGACCGTCGGGGCGGTTCAGGATGCCGCGGATGGCCCGCCGCGTGGTCTGCGGCTTCTCGCTGGTGATGGCGACCTTCTCGCCGACGAGCGCGTTGGTCAGCGTCGACTTGCCGACATTCGGGCGCCCCACGAACGTCACGAATCCGCATCGTGTCTCGGTCATCGTCCCTGCTCCTTCTCTGCGGCGACGCGCTCGACGAACACGGTCGCGATACCGCGACCCCGCCCGCGGGAGGCGCCCCCGGTCAGTCTCAGCCCGTCATAGACGGCGGTCGCCCCGGGCTGCGGCACGCGGCCCAGCACCTTGCCGAGCAGTCCGCCGATCGAGTCCACCTCTTCGTCGTCGAGCTCGAGGTCGAACAGCTCGCCCACATCCGAAACGGGCAGCCGCGAGCTCACCCGGAACCGGCCGGGGCCGAGCTCCACGACCTCGGTCGCGCGGGGGTCGTACTCGTCGGCGATCTCGCCCACAAGCTCTTCGATGATGTCTTCAAGGGTCACCAGGCCCGCCACCGAGCCGTACTCGTCGACGACCATGCACACGTGCACGGCGTCGCGCTTCATCTGCTGCAGCAGCGTCTCGACCCGCATCGATTCGGGAACGAACACCGGCGGGCGCGCGATGCCTGTGACCGGGGCGCCCTGCCAGCCGGTGCCGGTGTCGCCGTCACGGAATCCGATGAGAACGAGGTCCTTCAGGTAGAGCACACCCACGACGTCGTCGGCGTCGTCGTCGACCACGGGGATGCGCGACACACCCTTGTCGAGGAACACGCTCATCGCCTCACGGGCGGTGGTCGTGGCATCCACCGACACCATGTCGGGGCGCGGGACCATCACCTCGCGCACGAACGTGTCGGTGAAGTCGAACACCGAGTGGATGAGGTCGCGGTCGTCCTGCTCGATGAGGTCTTGCGAGGCGGCCTCATCGACCATGCTGAGCAGCTGTTCCTCGCTGGAGAACGATGCGCCCCGCGCGCCGCCGGGCGTGACCTTGTCGCCGAAGGCGATGAGGCCGTGCACGATCGGGCCGAGGATGATCCGGATGCCGCGCACGACGCGCGCGCTGCCGCGCAGCAGCCCCTGGGCATGCCGACGGCCGACGGAGCGGGGGCTGGCGCCGACGAGGACGAACGAGATCGCGGTCATGAGTATCACCGCGGCGAGCATGGCCCACCAGATGCTGTGGAACAGGATCGTGAAGGCGACCGTGACCAGCACGGCGGCGCCGGTCTCGACGAGCACGCGGATGAAGGTCACCGCCTGCAGGTGCGCGTCGGCGTCGTCGGCGATGCGGCGCAGCTGCGGTGCCCCGCGGCCGCCGTCCTCGGCCATGTCGACGAGATCCTGACGACTGGTGACTTCCATCGCGGCGTCGATGGCGGCCATGAGCCCGCCGAACGCCACCAGCAGCACGGCGGCGATGAGGAGGAGGACGGCCGTCATGAGCGGTGGCGGCGCTCCGCGGTGTGGAAGCTGAGCAGCAGGTCGCGCTGCAGTCCGAACATCTCGCGCTCCTCATCGGGCTCGGCGTGATCGAAGCCCAGGAGGTGCAGCAGTCCGTGCGTGGTGAGCAGGAGCAGCTCGTCGAGTGTGGAATGGCCGGCCTGCTCGGCCTGCACCTCGGCGACCTGGGGGCACAGCACGATGTCGCCGAGCAGCCCTGCGGGCGTCGGCATGTCGGACGTGCCGGGGCGCAGCTCGTCCATCGGGAAGCTGAGCACGTCGGTGGGGCCCGGCTCGTCCATCCACTGCACGTGCAGGGACTCCATGGCGCCCTCGTCGACCAGCAGGATCGCGACTTCCGCATCGGGGCTCACGTGCAGCTCGGCCAGATTGTGCTGGGTCAGCCGCAGCAGTTTCTGCTCGTCGACCGTGACGCCCGACTCGTTGGTGATCTCGATCGTCATGGCCGTCCTCGCCTCTGCTGGTGGTCTCGTGGTCCGCGCGGGCGCAGCTGCGCGCCGCGCCGCTCGGCGCGATTGGCGAACTCCTCGGCCTCGTCGCGCTCACGGCGCGCGGCCAGGCGCTTCTCGTCGTACTCGGTGTATGCGTCGACGATGCGGCCCACGAGGGTGTGGCGCACCACGTCGTCGCTGGTCAGATACGAGAAGTGGATGTCGTCGATCTCCTTGAGCACGCGCGTCACGAGCCGCAGGCCCGACGCCGACTGCGGCAGGTCGATCTGCGTGATGTCGCCGGTGACGACCATGCGCGTGCCGAACCCCAGGCGTGTGAGGAACATCTTCATCTGCTCGGGCGTCGTGTTCTGCGCCTCGTCGAGCACGACGAAGCAATCCGAGAGCGTGCGGCCGCGCATGTACGCCAGCGGCGCGACCTCGATCGTGCCGCTGGCTATCAGCTTGGGGACCAGCTCGGGGTCCATCATCTCGTTCAGCGCGTCGTACAGCGGTCGCAGATAGGGGTCGATCTTGTCGCTGAGCGTGCCCGGGAGGAAGCCCAGCCGCTCCCCCGCCTCGATGGCCGGGCGGGACAGGATGATGCGGCTGACCTCTTTGCGCTGCAGCGCCTGCACGGCCTTGGCCATGGCCAGGTAGGTCTTGCCGGTGCCGGCCGGACCGATGCCGAACACTATTGTGTTCTCGTCGATCGCGTCGACATAGGCCTTCTGGCCGGCGGTCTTCGGGCGGATCACCTTGCCGCGCGACGAGAGGATCGCCTCGCCGAGCACTTCGGACGGCCGCATCCCCGAGTCCGAACGCAGCATGCGGTTCGAAGTGACGACATCCAGCGGGTCGAGCCCCTGGCCCGCGCGCGCCATCGCGATGAGCTCTTCGACCAGCGACCGGGCGGCGCTCACGGCCGGAGCGGCACCGGACAGCGTGATCTCATTGCCGCGCACATGCACGTCGACATCGGGGTGCTCGCGCTCCACCACGCGCAGCAGACGGTCCTGCGGGCCGAGGAGCTGCACCATGGCGACGCCGTCGGCGTAGATCCGCTCGACGGCGGCTGCGTCATCCGGCATTCATGCTCGCTTCGTCGAGTCCACCCGACAGCACGTGCGCATGCACGTGGAAGACGGTCTGACCGGCGTTCGCGCCGGTGTTGAAGATGAGGCGGAAGTCGCCGTCGCCCTGCTCGGTGGCAAGCCCCTTCGCGAGCTCGATCATCTCGACGAGCAGCCCGGGATCGCCGGCGGCGAGCTCGGCGACGTCGCGGTATTCCTGCGTCTTCGGGATCACCAGCAGATGCACGGGCGCCTTCGGCGCGATATCGCGGATCGCGAACAGCGTGTCGGTCTGCGCGACGATCTCCGACGGGATCTCGCCGTTCAGGATGCGCGTGAAGATCGAGGGTTCGCTCATGCGTCCAGTCTACTGAGCACGCCTCACCAGCGCCCGAGGCGCGTGCTGACGACCGCCATCGCCGCGGGCCCCGCGGTCGAGGTGCGCAGCACAGTGTCCCCGAGGACGGCGATCACTGCCCCCGCGTCGGCGAATGTGGTCAGCTCTTCGGGCGCGATGCCGCCTTCGGGCCCGACGATCAGCACGATCTCGCCCTCCCCCGCGAGATCGACGGCGCTCAGTCGTTCGGCACCGCTCGGCTCGAGGACGACGAGACGGGATGCCTCGGCCCGGGTCAGCAGCTGACGGGTCGTGGCGACCTCGGCCACCTCGGGAATCCAGGCGCGGTGGGCCTGCTTGGCCGCCTCGCGGGCGATGGCCTGCCAACGGGCGCGACCCTTCGTCTTCTTCGCGCCCTCCCACCGGGAGACACTCCGTGCCGCCTGCCACGGGATGATCTCGTCGACACCCAGCTCGGTGGCCGCCTGCACGGCAAGCTCGCCGCGGTCGCCCTTCGCCAGTGCCTGGACGAGCACGATGCGCGAGGTCGGGGCCGGCAGGTCGTCACGGGCGATCACGCGCACGGCGACCTCGTGCGGCGCGACGCTCTCGCACTCCGCCGTCAGCCACGCGCCACGGCCGTCGCCGAGCGTGATCTGCTCGCCCTCCCGCACGCGACGCACGGTCGCGGCATGGTGTGCCTCGGCGCCGGTGAGCACGACGCGGTCGCCGACGCGGGCGTCGGCTGCGGCATCCACCACGAAGTGCAGGGCCATGGGTCAGTTGCGGAAGCGGTCGCGCAGGCGCGCGAACAGCCCCTGCTGGAACTCGGCGAGCTTGGGGGCCGGCGCCTTCGTCTTCTTCTGGAAATCGGTGATGAGCGCGCGCTCCTTGGCGTCGAGGCGCGTCGGCGTGATGACGTGCACGCCGACCCGCAGATCGCCGCGACCCGCTCCGCGGAGGGCTGTGATGCCGCGGTTCTTGATGGTCAGCACGTCGCCGCTCTGCACGCCGGGGCGCACCTCGAGCTCGACCGTGCCGTCGAGTGACTCGATCGACGTCGTGGTGCCGAGGATGGCGTCGGGCATCGAGACCTCGAGGGTCGCGAGCAGGTCGTCGCCCTCTCGGCTGAAGACGTCGTGGTGGGCGACGGTGATCTCCAGGTAGAGATCGCCGTTGGGACCGCCGGCGGGGCCAACCTCGCCCGAGCCCGGCATCTGCAGCCGCAGCCCCGACTCGACGCCGGCGGGGATGTCGACCGACACGGTACGACGGGCGCGCACGCGACCCTGGCCCTGGCACGTCGCGCACGGGTAGGGGATGGTCGTGCCGTAACCCTGGCAGACGTTGCACGGGGCACTGGTGACGACATTGCCCAGGAGGCTGCGGACCGTGCGCTGCACATGCCCGCTGCCGTGGCAGATCTCGCAGGTGACCGGCGAAGTGCCGGGCTGGCAGCACGACCCGTCGCAGGTCTCGCACAGGACGGCGGTGTCGACCTCGATGTCGCGATGCACGCCGAACACGACGTCGCCGAGTTCGAGGGTGACACGCACGAGGGCGTCCTGTCCGCGCTCACGACGCGAGCGCGGACGCGAACCGCGCTGGCCGCCGCCTGCGGCACCGAAGAACGTCTCGAAGATGTCGCCGAAGCCGCCGAACCCACCCGCGCCGCCGAACGCCGCGTCGCCGCCCATGTCGTAACGGCGCCGCTGCTCGGGGTCGCTGAGCACGTCGTATGCGTGCGTGACGTGCTTGAACTTCTCCTCGGCGTCCGCCCCGGGGTTCACGTCGGGGTGCAGCTCGCGTGCGAGACGCCGATACGCCTTCTTGATCTCGTCCGGCGTCGCCTCGCGCGACACGCCGAGCACTTCGTAGTGGTCCTGATCAGCCACAATCGCCTTCCTGCCCGCGCTGCGGCGCGGGCTCGTCGGTATCTGGGTCGGGTCAGCGCCCCGACTCGTCCTCTTCGAGCAACATGCTCAAGTAGTGCGCGACGGCTCGCACCGCCGCGAGGTTCGAGGGGTAGTCCATGCGCGTGGGGCCGAGCACGCCGACGCGCCCGCGCGTGCGGGCCACGTCGTAGTCGCCGACGACGAGGGATGCCTCGGCCAGGCCGAACGGCGCGTTCTCGCGGCCGATCGACGCGGCCAGTCCCTCCTGGTCGGCCACCATCTCGCTCATCAGGCGCAACAGCGTCACCTGCTCTTCGATGGCCTCCAACAGCGGATAGATCGAGCCGCGGAAGTCCGCCTCGCTGCGGGCGAGGTTCGCCGCCCCGGCCATCAGCAGCCTGTCCTGCCGGAACTCCTCCAGCTCTTCGGCCACCACGCCCAACAGCGACTGCAGTGCGGGGTCGAGCCGCGCAGGTCTGCTCTGATCTGCGATGGTCGCCAGCCGGGTGGTCACCGCCTTGGCGCCGTCGCCGACGCTGTGGCCGGTCAAGAGCACCGACAGCCGGGCGCGCAACTGCGCGGCATCCGCCTCATCCAGGGTGACCGGGATGGGGACGATGCGCTGCGAGACGCGGCCGGTGTCGGTGACCAGGATCACGAGCACTCGAGAGCCGCCCAGGTCGACGAGCTCGACGTGGGTGACATTCGCCTGCGCGAACGACGGGTACTGCACGATCGCCACCTGGCCGGTGAGCCGGGTCAGCGCCCGCACGGTGCGCGCGAGCACGTCGTCGAGGTCGGTCGATCCGTCGAGGAACACCGTGATCGCCGAGCGCTGGGCCGGGGTGAGCGGCCGCAGCTCGGCCAGATGGTCGACGAAGACCCGGTAGCCCTTGTCGGTGGGAACCCGGCCCGACGAGGTGTGGGGAGCCGCGATGAGCTCTTCGTCTTCGAGCAGCGCCGTGTCGTTGCGAATCGTCGCCGCCGACACACCGAAGGCATGCCGGTCGACGATCCGCTTGCTGCCGACGGGCTCGCGGGTCTCGACGTAGTCCTGCACGATCGCCTGGAGCACCTGCAGTCCGCGTTCCGTGACCATGTGCGCTCCCTCCGTCTGCTGGCACTCGTCTGGGTCGAGTGCCAATTCTAGCGAGTCTCGCTGGGGAACCGCTCGGGCGGGCGTGGCGCGGCGTCAGTCGGTGAGCGCCCGCACCACGGCATCGGCGAGCAGGCGGCCCTTCAGCGTGAGCACGACCCGCCCGCCCACGGCGTCGGGGCCCGAGACGAGACCGTCGGCGATCAGAGCCGCGACCGCCCCGCGCTTGTCGTCGGCGAGGTCGGCCACCGGCATCCCCTCCCGAATGCGCGTGCGCAGCAGCACCGACTCGAGCCGACGCGCTGCGGCGTCGGGGCGCTCACGCCCTGCGGCGGGCGATTCGCCGAGCGCGAGCCGCTGCGCGTACGCCGCCGGGTGCTTGACGTTCCACCAGCGCAGACCCGCGACATGGCTGTGCGCGCCGGGGCCGAACCCCCACCAGTCGTGCCCGCGCCAGTACGCGAGGTTGTGGCGTGATCGATGCGCCTCGCCACGCGCCCAGTTCGACACCTCGTACCAGCCGAAGCCGGCGCGCTCCAGCGCCGCGTCGGCGAGCTCGTACATGTCGGCTTGCAGATCGTCGTCGGGCGCCGGTACTTCGCCGCGGCGGATCTGCCGGGCGAGCTTCGTGCCCTGCTCGATGATCAGGGCGTATGCCGAGATGTGATCGGGCTCGAGCCCGATGGCGGTCTCGAGCGAGTTTCGCCAGTCGTCCAGCGACTCCCCCGGCGCGCCGTAGATGACGTCGACGCTCACGTCGAGCCCGGCCCCGCGCGCCGCGGCGACCGCCGTTCGCACGTTCGCGGGGTCGTGGGTGCGGTCGAGCGCAGCCAGCACGTGCGGCACGGCCGACTGCATGCCGATCGAGAGCCGAGTGACGCCGGCCGACGCGAGATCGGCGACCACGGCGTCCGTCACCGTGTCGGGGTTCGCCTCGACCGTGACCTCGGCGTCCGGCTCGAGGCCGAACGCGTCGCGGACGCCGTCGAGCATCCGCGCCAGATCCCCGGGCGGCAGCAGCGTCGGCGTGCCGCCGCCGAAGAAAACGGTGGATGCTGCGCGGCGGGCGGCTGCGGCATCCATCACCTGCCGCGCCAGCGCGATCTCGTGCAGCAGCGTGTCGGCGTATTGGTCCTGCCGAGCGCCGCGCAGCTCGGTCGCGGTGTAGGTGTTGAAGTCGCAGTACCCGCAGCGCACGCGGCAGAAGGGCACGTGCAGGTAGACGCTGAACGGCACTTCGCGGTCGCTCGGCAGGTCCTCCGGCAGCATGCCGTCGGCCGGCGCCGGGTCTCCCAGCGGCAGAGCCGAGCCCATCAGTCGCTCACCGGGTCGCGTACAGCGGCGAGATCGCGCGCAGGTACCGCTGGAACAGCGCCTTGCGCCGGCGCGAGATCAGCCAGGGCATGGCCTTGTAGAAGAACGAGCGCGGCGCGTCGAACGCGCGCACGGTGAACCAGACCTCGTCGTTCTCGTACCAGTCGATCATGAACGACTCTTCGCCGCTGACGACGGTGTCGCTGACGGTACCGAGTAGGAACCCGACCCGGCGCGGCTCTTCGACGGTTTGGATGACCCGCAGTTCGCCACCGGCTTTCAAGCCCTTGACCCGGCCGCGCAGGTGCACGGTGGCACCCGAGCTGACCCACGGGGTCCCGTCGGCGTCGAAGCGCTGGTCGGCTTCGAGCTTGCTCGGTGCGATCGGTGTGCCTTCGGCGTCGAAGCTGACGCCCAGATACATCGGGCCCGATGCCGGCCGCACGTCGGTGATCGTGAGGCCCCCGTCGCGCTGCGCGCGCCACGAGAGCACGGCTTCGGACGCGGTGCGGAAACGGTCTTCACCGCTGCCGAGACGCCACGACTCCTGCGCGGGGCGGCTGCGCTCCGGCGGATACTGCATGAGATCGGGCGCCTGGGTGGCCCCGACCGCTGCATAATCCACCGTTTCGTCACGGAAGGTGCCTCGACGCATGGGCTTCAGCCTACCGACGCCTGGCTGTGAGCGAAGTGCACGCGTCTACTTCTTGTCTTTGCCCTCGACGTCGCCCGACAGCGCAGCGATGAAGGCCTCCTGAGGCACCTCGACGCGGCCCACCATCTTCATGCGCTTCTTGCCCTCTTTCTGCTTCTCGAGCAGCTTGCGCTTGCGGGAGATGTCACCGCCGTAGCACTTGGCCAGCACGTCCTTGCGGATCGCCCGGATGTTCTCGCGGGCGATGATGCGAGCGCCGATCGCGGCCTGGATGGGTACTTCGAACTGCTGACGCGGGATGAGCTTGCGCAGGCGCTCGGTCATCATCGTGCCGTACGAGTACGCCTTGTCACGGTGCACGATCGAGCTGAACGCGTCGACGCGCTCGCCCTGCAGCAGGATGTCGACCTTCACCAGGTCGGCCTCTTGCTCGCCGTTGGGCTCGTAGTCGAGCGACGCATAGCCCTGCGTGCGCGACTTCAGCTGATCGAAGAAGTCGAAGACGATCTCGCCGAGCGGCATGTTGTAGCGCAGCTCGACGCGGTCTTCGCTGAGGTAGTCCATGCCCAGCAGGCTGCCGCGACGCGACTGACACAACTCCATGACGGTGCCCACGAAGTCCTTCGGAGTGAGGATCGCGGCCTTGACCATGGGTTCGGACACGCTCGCGACGCGCCCGTCGGGGTACTCACTCGGGTTGGTCACCGTGACCTCGTCGCCGGTGTCGGTCATCACTTCGTAGATGACGCTCGGCGCGGTCGTGATGAGATCGAGGTCGAACTCGCGCGCGAGACGCTCGGTCACGATCTCGAGGTGCAGCAGTCCCAGGAAGCCGCAGCGGAAGCCGAAGCCCAGCGCCACCGAGGTCTCGGGTTCGTAGACCAGTGCGGCATCCGACAGCTTGAGCTTGTCGAGGGCCTCGCGCAGCTCGGCGTAGTCGCTGGCGTCGATCGGGTACAGTCCCGAGAACACCATGGGCTTCGGATCGGTGTAGCCGGGCAACGCGTGCTCGGCGGGCTTGCGCGCGTCGGTGACGGTGTCGCCCACCTTGGACTGGCGCACATCCTTCACGCCGGTGATGAGGTAGCCCACCTCGCCGACGCCGAGGCCCTGCGCGGGGGTCGGCTCGGGGCTCGACACGCCCAGCTCCAGAAGGTCATGGGTCGCGCGCGTCGACATCATCTGGATGCGCTGCCGGGGCTGCAGACGACCGTCGATCATGCGCACGTAAGTGACGACGCCGCGGTACGCGTCGTACACCGAGTCGAAGATCATGGCGCGCGCGGGCGCGTCGGCGTCTCCCTGTGGCGCCGGGATGCGCTCGACGATGAGGTCGAGCAGCTCTTCGACGCCCTCGCCGGTCTTGCCCGACACACGGAGTACGTCATCGGGGCTGCCGCCGATGAGGTTCGCCAGCTCCGCCGCGAACTTGTCGGGGTCGGCGGCCGGCAGATCGATCTTGTTGAGCACGGGGATGATCTGCAGATCGTTCTCGAGCGCCAGGTAGAGGTTCGCGAGGGTCTGCGCTTCGATGCCCTGCGCGGCATCCACCAGCAGGATCGCTCCCTCGCAGGCCGCGAGAGACCGCGAGACCTCGTACGTGAAATCGACGTGCCCGGGCGTGTCGATCATGTTCAGCGCGTACGTGCGGTCGGCTGCGGCCCAGGGCATCCGCACGGCCTGGCTCTTGATCGTGATGCCGCGCTCACGCTCGATGTCCATGCGGTCGAGGTACTGCGCGCGCATGTCGCGGTCGGCGACGACGCC
>Ga0164242_10006283_pt1 | contig 13105 bp, 11 predicted proteins | sample OricomgcompostMG_FD_108783 | JGI IMG/M metagenome (GOLD analysis project Ga0164242, IMG submission 108783) | Miracle-Growth compost microbial communities from Emeryville, California, USA - Original compost - Miracle growth compost (MG) ...
ACCGAGGGTTCGAATCCCTCTCTCTCCGCCATTCAAGCCCGGATGGCGAAACAGGTAGACGCAAGAGACTTAAAATCTCTCGGGGGCAACCCCATCCCGGTTCGATCCCGGGTCCGGGCACCAATAGATCGTTTCACCCCATCCCATACCGCCCCGCGATCTTCTAAAGACCCCCTGTTTACGTGGGTTTTTCGCTTCGCGCAGCCCCGTCCTGACCCACTTCATCCCATTGCAGCCCGTCAAACACGGGGGTATCTTTGGGGGTATCAGGCCCGAGATGGCCACGTTGTTGGGGGTATCCGGCATGGCAAGCGCATTTGGCACGCTGACCGCATTGGCGATCAAAGCTGCAAAGCCGGGCAAGCACTTCGACGGCGGCGGGTTGTACCTGCACGTACAGTCCAGTGGTCGTTACTGGCGCCTGAAATACCGCTATGCCGGCAAGGAAAAGTTGCTGGCCCTGGGCGTCTATCCCGAAGTGAGCCTTGCTGAAGCGCGACGGCGCCGAGATGAAGCCCGAGAGCTGCTGCGTGATGGCCGTGACCCGTCTTCCGAGCGCAAGCAAGATCGCTTGCAGGCGACGCTGGCCTCTGCCAACACCTTCGGCGCGATCGCCGAGGAATGGCTGGAAAAGCAGATGCCGACCATGGCAACGATCACCTACGACAAGGCCAAGTGGCAACTGTCCATGGTCAACGCCATGCACAACCGGCCGATTGCCGAGATCACCGCGCGCGAGATCTATGCCCTGTTGAAGCCGATGGAAGCCGCCGGCATCCTGGACACGGCGCATCGCGTGAAGCAGCGCATTGGCCAAGTTTTCCGATACGCCATCGCCCACGGCAAGGCCGAGCGTGACCCGGTGGCTGATCTGCGCGGCGCGCTGGCACCCGTGGTCACGACGTCACGGGCGGCGATCACCGATTCTGCCAAGGTGGGCGAGCTGCTGCGTGCGATCGAAGGCTATGAGGGCCAGCCAACCACGCATGCCGCCCTGCGCCTTGCTCCCCTGCTCTTCGTGCGCCCCGGTGAGTTGCGCCACGCGGAATGGTCGGAGATCGACCTGGACGCCGCTATCTGGCGCATACCGGCCGGCAAGATGAAGATGCGCGAGGGTCATATCGTGCCGCTGGCGCCACAAGCCGTGGCCATCCTTCGGAGCCTGCAGCAGCTGACCGGCTCACGCGCCTACGTGTTCCCCGGCTTGCGCGCCGCCTCGCGCCCCATGTCAGAGAACACCATCAACGCGGCTCTGCGACGCATGGGCTTCGACAAAGAGACGATGACCGGTCACGGCTTCCGCGCGCTGGCATCGACGCGCCTCAACGAAATGGGCTGGGCTCCGGACATCATCGAACGCCAGCTTGCCCACGCCGAACGGAACAAGGTGCGCGCTGCCTACAATCGCGCGCAGCATCTGGATGAGCGTCAGAAGATGATGACGGCATGGGCTGACTATCTGGACGCCCTGCGCCGCGGCGGCAAGGTCATCGCCATCAAGCGAAAGGCTGGCTGAATTGCACAGGATGCGACCGTAGCATTAAGAATCGGGCTGTGCTGCTGAAACGAGCTGGGCGATGTCTAGCGCGACACATCAGCACGGTGGGCTGCCCACGAGGGCACATATTTCCATGCGTCGCGAATCTCCTCGTGCAGCACGTCCGTCCGGGGCTCGTACTGCTGCACGGTGGCCCAGAACCGCTTTGAGTGCGAATGCTCCACCATGTGGCACAACTCGTGTACCAGCACGTAGCGCACCAGCTCACGCGGAAGGAAGAGCAGCTTGTTGTTCAAACTGATACGGCCGCGGGCGGTGCAGCTGCCCCAGCGGGTGCGCTGCCCCTTGATCGCCACGTCGGCGTAGCTCAGACCGGTATCGTTCGACACGCGATCGAGCCACGGGATCAGTGCGTCCTTGGCGCGTCGCGCCAGCCAGCGTCGCAAGGCGGCGTGGCACGAGGCGATGTCGTCCACCGCGCCGAAGATGACAACACGGCCTTGTTGATCGGTTCGTGCACCTACCGTAGTGGCCTTGGTCGTCCGGTACTCAATGCGCCAGGATTCCCCCAGCGCCGGCAGATCGAAAGCCTCTGGACGCGTTGGAGACACGGTGGACAACAAGTGCCGCACCTTATCGAAACCGGCAAGTTTTGCGGCGATCCAGTCAGCCCGCGCTGCGACCAGGGCCTGCACGCGTGGAGCCGAAAGGCCTGCCGGCACAACCACAACGAGGCCTTCGCGGGCGCTCAACTTGAGCCGTACCGATTTGCTTCGCGGAGACGGCCGGATATCGAACTCCAGCCGGCGGCCGTCAGGAAGCTCAACATGCCCCGATCGACCGGCCTGCTTGACTGCACTCGCGCTCACGGGGCGGCATCCGCCACGTGTGGCTTGTAATGCTTGCGTTTGAGCAGCTGTACCAGAGCACCGATGAAGGCCATCGGATCGTCACCAAGGAGCCCCGCAGTGGGAAAGCGCCTGGCAATCAGCAGCAAAAGCGCATTGCTCAACTCGGGGTCCACCGTGCCGGAGTTCCACCAACCCGCGAAGCACAGGCGGTCAGCCTCAACCAGCACACCGGCAGCCGCTTCCGCGGCGATGGCATCGACAAGTGCTGGATTGCGCGACTTGATCCGCAGCGCCAGCTGCTGGGCAATCGGTCGTTGCGACTCCTCCACCGCTGCCCGCACCGCCTCGGACAGTTCTTCCAGCCGACCGATCAGGGCCGCGCCACCCAGCGCGCCACCACGCTTCTCGTCAATCAGGCGCTGCAGCTTTTCGGACAGCGAGCGGAAACTCTCATCCTGGTCGATGCGGATGCGCAGCTCGGCCGTCAGCATGGCCTCAATGTCCAGCGCCTTGGCGTCGGGCGTTTTGCCGCTGATCTGCGTCAGGAAGTGCTTATCCAGTACATAGGTCGGAAACTCGCGCTCCAGTTCCTGCACGTCGATGTGTTCGCGAATCAACTCGCGCGTGCGCGCAGCGTCTTCGACCGTGGCCTCCAGCGCAGCCTCGGGATAGAACTTCTTGCGGTACAGCATGTAGAGCTTGGTCAGCCAGGTGAAGCCGCGCACATAGTCGCGCAGCTGTTCATCCGGCTGCAGCGCTTCGTAGAGCACGCGCAGGTTGCGATAGCCCGTGTCGAATTGCTTCTCCAGCCCCTCGACATCACGAATCAGCTTCATCGCCGCAATGAAAGCAGCATGCGAGCCATCACGCGGCACGGTGTCCAGCGGAAACAGGCCCCAGACCTGATCAAACGCATTGCGGAAGTGCTCGCGAATCTTCTCGAACGGAAACGCCACGTCGCCCAGCTCGTCAGGCTTGTAGTTCAGTGCCTCGTTGAGGTTGTCGAAGATGCCGTAGTAGTCCAGCACTAGGCCATGGCCCTTCAGCTCGTTGTACGGCCGATTGACCCGGGCGATGGTCTGCAGCAGCTCGTGGTCGCGCAGCTTCTTGTCCAGGTACAGGCTCTGCAGAATCGGCGCATCGAAGCCGGTCAGCAGCATGTTGCAGACCACGAGCACCTCCACCTTGCGATAGGGCTTGTCCTGGTCTTCCGGTTTGTCGGAATTCGCGGCAATCAGGAACTCGTTGAGCACCTTCTTGCGCTTCGCATCGCCAAGATAGAGCGCCTTGATCTCGGCGGCATCCTCGTTCGGTGCCTCGGAGATGACCGGCATCACCACGTCATCACCCAGCCGCTCCCGCAGTGCCGTGGTGTACAGCCGCACACCTTCCTTGTCCTTGCATACCAGCATGGCCTTGAAGCCGTTCGGCCTCACGTGCTCATCGAAGTGCGTCACCACGTCGTCGGCTACCTGCCGGATGCGCTCGGGATGGAACAGCAAGGCGTCCAGCCGTGCACCGGCAGTGCCTAGCCGGTTCTGCTCGGCTTCCGGCAGGTGCCCGAATTCGCGCTTGAACGCGGCATCGAGCTTGTCGCCTTCGAGTTGCCAATCGGTCACCCGCGGCTGCCAATGGATCGGCTTCACCACGCCATCGCGCAGCGCATCAGTCACGGTATAGGGTCGCCCCATATAGCGCTCGATCTTGCCGTCGTCCTTCACGTAGCCCCAAGCCTTGGGCGTGTTGTGGTCGTCGTTTTCGATCGGCGTGCCGGTAAAGCCGAACAACGAGGCCCCTTCCACCGCGGCGCGCATATAGGTGCCCAGTTCGCGCTCCTGCGTGCGGTGCGCCTCGTCGGCCATCACGATCACGTTCTCGCGCCCGGCCGTGATCCGTGCCGGCATGCCTTCGAACAGATGCACCGTGGTCAGGATCACACCGCGGTAGTCGCCACGCAGCTTGTCCTCCAGATCACGCCGGCTGGCGGCAACGTGCACGTTCTCGGTGCCGGTGGAATTCAGCTCGCGATCCATCTGGCTGCCCAGCTGCTCGCGATCCACCAGCAGGATCACCGTCGGGGATTTCAGCTCCGGCTTTTCCCACAGGCTGCGCGCGGCATAGATCATGGTGAGTGTCTTGCCCGAGCCCTGCGTGTGCCAGATCAATCCACGACGTTTCTCCGCCGGAAGATCCAGCGCGGTGGCGCGCTCCATGATGTCGCGCACCGCGTGGTACTGCTGGTAGCGCACCACCACCTTCTCGGTCTTGCCATCCTTGGTGACGAAGACAATGAAATGGCGGATGAAGTCGAGCAGGTTGGCGCGATCGAACAGGCCGTATAGCGACACCTTCATCTCGTCGAACTCGTCTACCTCGTGCGGCCACGGGTCACGCCACTGCAGCCAGAACTGCAGGCGCCGGCCGGGCACGCCGTACATCATGCGTGTCTCGTTGACGCCTACGCCGTAGGCGTTGGTGTGGAACAACTGGTCGATCTGCTCGGCATACATGCCCAGCTGCTTGGCACCTTCGCGCCAGTCCGGCTTGTCGCGGCTGGCGGTCTTGGCTTCGATCACCACCACCGGAATGCCGTTGACCAGCAGTACGATGTCCGGGCGACGCGGCGAGCGACCTTCCACCGGAAACTGGTTGGTCACGCACCAGTCGTTGGCGTCCAGATCCTCATAGTCGATCAGGCGCACGTCGCGGTAGGTCTCGGAAGGATCGAACTGGTGATTGACGCCATCCTTGAGCCAGGCCAGCCACTGCTGGTTGTCGCGGCAGGCGCGCAGGCGGGTCACGATGGCACCCACCCGCGCCTCGTCGGTCAGCACGCCGGGATTGAGCTGTTTCAATTTTTCCCGCAGCAACGGCAGCAGCAGCACTTCGCGCTCGTCCGGGCGCAGCGCCAGCACTTGCTCGCGCGAGCGCCACGACCAGCCCAATGCGCCGGCCCTCAGATGCTCGATGATCTCCCGCTCGACCGTGGTCTCCTCGTTGAAGAGGTGGCGCACGGAGTAGTTGCTGGGTGCGTCCTGCATGTTCACGGGCATGACGTGGTCCTTACGGGAGGCGGATATGGCCGGTGAGAAGGTTTTGCAGGAGTGACTGCTTCACCCCCTGCAACGCGTTGAACTTCGTTCTCGCAGCGGCCGTCGTCCGATTGGCTGCCGTCACGGCCTCCAGAATGTCCTTGCGCTCTTCTGGTTGCGGTAGCGCCACAAGGAACCTCCCCACATCGCGCTGGTTAATGCTGAGCTGTGCCACTGCTGGCCGGCCCATAGCCCAGATACGCTTCTTCACGGCGGGAACCGAAAGATAGAGCGAGAGGTACTGGGCAAGCTCGGCATTTTCAAAACGTAGCCGCATCATGTTGGACTCAAACACGGTGAACTCATCGACTCGATCGACAAACACCACTTTGCCCAAGAAGGGGATACTGTTTACTCGGTTGATCAACAGGTCGCCTTCTTCAAGCGAAAAGGCCGCAACTTCAGTCGAATCGACCCGTATACGTTTGAAATCACGCGTATCAAAAAATCCATCATTGAATGTGTCGATGCGCACTATCGGAACGCCGCTACCGTACTGATCCTCCGGTACGTACAAGCCATTGGCCGAACTTTTCCAGAACGAGCGGATCTCTACGACCGACCAGTCAGTGGGTACCCGCCCGAGCTTCGTTTCTTGCATCGACAGGCCATTGGTTCGGCTGCCCTTCGTGAATAAGTCGGACATCAAAGACAACTGAAATCGTCGCGCCGCTTCTAGTTCTACACGCGCCTTCGCGATGGCGTCATCGGCCAGCTTGAGCGCGGCAGCGATGCGACGCTGCTCATCCATTTCAGGCCAAGGCAGCAGCAGGCGCTGATAGTCGCGCCAATTCAAATTGCGCATCTGTGTAGACTGCTGCTGCACGCGCTCGATGATGCCGGTGCGCTGCAATTTGTAGAGTACCCAGCCGAGAAACTCGGGGTCGACCTCCTTCGGGTCAGGGCGCAGCACCTGCACGAAGTTCGAGACCGTCGCGCCGGGGATATCCTCGGGGATAAATCCAATACGGCCCACGGGCTGATCGGGGCCACCACCGGATCGTTCCACAAGCAGGTCGCCGCGCTTGAGCCCGAATGTGTCGGCTTTCTCTTTCGAGAAGTATCGTGTGGCCACGTCGCCAAGATCGAGCTGACCGCCATTGGTGAAATTGGTCGAGCGGATCACGGTGACGGCCTGCTCGCCGTCATCGCTGCCCCAATCACCGGAAAACTGGTGTGCCGTCAGTGCCCGGACCGGCTTGGCTTGCCAGTCGGCTGGAATATCTCCCAGGATCGTTCGTGCACGGTGGGTGAGCATCAGACGCCCCTCTTCACCGTAGCGGCGGCCTTTGTGCACCTCAACAGGGTTTGAAGCGCTTTCCGGGCAGCTTGCGCAGCCTTTGCAGTTTCATTTAATTTCGCTGCCGCATCCTCCAGCGGCAGCACTTGCTCCGGCTCAAACGTATCCACATACCGTGGCAGGTTGAGGTTGAATTCGTTTTCCTCGATCTCGGCGCGCTCCACCACGGTGAAGTAGCGGTGCGCCTCGACCGGGTTGGCGCAGATGCGGCGCAGGTCGGCGGCGGCTTCCTGCAGGTGCGCCAGCTCGCGCTCGGCCGCCAGACGCAGTTCCTGCTCGCGGTTTTCGCGCTCGTCCTGCAGCTTGCCCAGCTCCTTGATCGCCTTGGCGATGTGCTTCTTGCGTTGCTTGAGCGCTGCGAGCAGCAGTTTGCGCTTGGTGGTGTACGCGGCCTTGAGCTTGACCAGATCCGCCTTGAGTGTCGCCTTGTCGCCGCGGTCCGCGACAGCGATGGCTTGCTCAACCTCGGTGGTCAGGGCCTTGAAGGGGGCCAGTGGATGAAAATGCGGGTGCTCGGCGCTGACGGCGGCATCGACGGCCTTGATCGCGAGATCCAGTGCGTCCAGCGCCTCGGCTTCGTCACGCAAGGCCGCCAGCGGCGCAAGTACCGCGCCATAGGCGTCGTCGATATCAGCCAGCCGGGCATCGCGCTGCGCCTCCACTTCGCCGATCAGGACGGCTTCGTGCTCGTCGATCAAACGCTGGGCAGCGGCAAGATCGCCAAAGGCGCGCCAGGGCACCAGGATGCGCATGAGATCGGACTGGCGCAGCAGGTTCTGCGGGTTGCCCTTCTGGTAGTGGCGCGAGGCCCAGATCATCAGGATCTGATCTTTGCGTGCGGCCGGCTTGGCCTTGTTGAGCAGCAGCAGGCAGCCGGGCACGCCATTGCCGTAGAACAGCTTGGACGGCAGCACCACGATGGCTTCGATCAGGTCGGCCTCGATGAAGCCGCGACGGATCACATACTCCGCATCGGCCTTCTGGTTCTGGCCATCTTCCTCTTCGGTCTGTTCGGGCTGGCCCCGAAACAACACGCCTTGCGACATCACCACCATGCCCAGACCGCCGGTGCCGGTGTCCGGATCGGCGTCCTTTAGCGAGCGCACGATCTGCTGTAACCAGGCCCAGTCGCCATTGCTGGTGGGTGGCATGCCGTAGGCGAGGCGACCGAACTTGTCGCCGGCTGCCACAGTGTCGTGGCCCCAGTCTTCCAGCGAGAACGGCGGATTCATGATGACGCGGTCGAACTGCTTGAGCCGATTCTCGCCGGTGAGGTGGCGCGGGTCGCGCAGACTGTCGCCCTGCTTGTGCTCCCAGGCCGGGATGCCGTGCAGGATCATGTTGATGCGCGAGATGTTGTAGGTGGCAACGTTGGACTCCTGCCCGTGCAGGAACAACTGGCGCACATCGCCACCGTGCTTCTTGATGTGGCGGATGCACTGCAGCAGCAGGCCGCCGGAACCGCTGGCCCAGTCGCAGATCGACATGCCTTCCTTGGGCTGCAACACCTCGGCCATCAGAAAGCCCACCTCGGCCGGAGTGTAGAACTCGCCGCTGGATTTGCCGGCCTTGCTGGCGAAGTTGCGGATCAGGTACTCGTAGGCGTTGCCGAACAGGTCATCCGAGACGTGCGCGCGGTCGAAGGTCTGGCTGCCGATGTGGTTGATCAGGTTGACCAGCTTGTCGCGCGGCAGCTCATCCTGCTTGTTGAAGTCGATCTTGTTGGTGAGGATGCCGTCGAAGTTGTTTTGCCGGTGCGCGTTGGCGCGCTCAATGGCGAGCATGGCGTCATTGAGCGCCTGGCCTAGCTGGCCCTTGGCCGTGCGCGCCACGGTTTTCCATGCTGCGGCTTCTGGCACCACGAAGTGATGCAGCTCCGATGCCTGCGCCAACTCATGTGCCTTGGCTTCGGGCATGCCAGCCTGCATGAACTCGGCGGACCGGGCACGCACCTCCTCGTCGAAGCAATCGTTGATGCGCTTGTAGAACAGCAGCGCGAACACGTAACCGCGAAATTCGGAGTGATCGGCGTTGCCGCGCAGGATGTCGGCGGCCTTGTCGAGATAGGTTTCCAACTCGCCCTGTGTCATGCGGCGGGTCGGGCGGACAACAATCGGCGCTTCGAGGGTAGTCAGTAGTTCTTCAAGTTTCATCGTCAGTCTGTTTGGTGGCGGCAGGGGCAGGTTCGTCTGTCATGCCGCAGGAATCATCGCACCAGTCTAGTTGTAGTCGATGGCATTGCCAGCCCTTCGGGCGCACGCCGGCCCCCGAAGTACGCCCATTTGCCGCTGGAGCTGACAGCCATGAATTGAACCTGTAGCTATACCGCGCTATTTTCAGCGGGTGCCCCGCAGAGCGGATTGAAGTCGGGTCGATGCCATCGGCATCGGCTGTCGCGGCAACCCATTGAGCTGCGGGGCGTCCTTTTGCGCACTGCAGCCCTACCGGCAGCAAATCTGGAGATGCCACCAGGGCTTGAGAATGTTCCGGTGCGCGCCTCCGCCGCCACGCCTTGGCTGGCGTTCTCGGCGTAGTACTGGGCCTTGCCCGGCAGTCGACGAAGAACCCGTGCCAAGGTTGGCGATCACGTGCGCCGCGGTGCTGCAGCTGCGGTTCGGGTCGAACGTGTAGAACTCCTCGGTGGCGCCATGGTGCACGGGCATGAAATTGCTGACGGCGTCGACCGTCTTGGAGAGATCATCCGAGTTGACTCGACGCAGGGAACGCCTTACAAAGTCTGCGGCCCCGGTATTGGCCGATGTGGCGCGTTCCCCATCGTTGATGGGGGTATCCCGCGGAGATGCTACCGGGGCTTTTTTGTGCTCGTCATCCAGCGTCACCGCGTTAATGCCGACGTTGCTGGTGCGAATTTCACGAACTTTCAGGTGGCATGCCTTTCCAACACGCGGCGCATATCCTCCACCAGTCGCGAGTTCGGGGCAGCGGCGGCGTTTGGTTGCGAGATTTTTCGCATGACTTCCCGCTGCCTTGCGGGGGGCAAGGTTCCGTAGCTCGTGAACGTAGTCAGCACCTCCTCATGCCCCAGATTCTGGCTCCATGCCTTGTACTGTTCGGGTGACGTGCAGATCTGCTGACCCAGGCAAGTCAGCGTTTTGCGCAGGCTGTGAGGGTTGAAGTATTCCAAGCCCGCCCGGGCAAATGCCTCGCGGAAAATTCGGCGGATGGGCCCGGCACTCTGCCAGCTTGCGCGGGACAAGCCCGTGGCCTGAAACTGTTGATCGGCGCCGGGTTGGCAGTGTGTTGCAGGGAAAAGTGGGTCGTCCAGCCCCACAGCTTTTCCGCACGCAACCAGGTAACCCAGTCCACCAAGATATCCCTGATCTCATCACCCACAGGAAAGAAGGTCGTGGTGAAGGTTTTGCTGTTCTTGGTTTTCACTTCGCGAGCGTCCTGGAACACGCTTTGCTCGATCAGATCGACGTGACGCAGCTTCATTGAAGCAACGGCACCATCGCGGGCCCCGGTGAGGAGAATGAAGGCAACCAACGCGCGATCGCGACGCTCCACATCCGTGGTGTTCGGCATTAATCCGATGACATGCCGCACCTGTTCCATGGTGGGCGACCGCGATTCCCGGTGCGCGGTAGCCACCCGTGCACCCTTGTTTGACAGGCGAAAATAGTCGGCGTCGCTGTACTTCAGGCAAGATTTGTAGCCGGGTTGACCCGCCAGCCAAGTGAAGAAACGCTTGAGGTGCGCCAGCGTGGCATAGGTAGTGGCTTTGCTCAGGGGCTTGCCAGTTTCCTGACTCCGCTGTTCCTCCAGTCTGCTTTTGAAGGCGATGGCTTGCTCGAAGTGGTACGCCTTGAAATCCCGATATTTGGTATCCGTTTCGAATCGAGCCAGCGCCTTGGCGACGGCATCCACCGTGGCCTCGCTGTAGCCATGGGCCTGCTTGAGATAGGTGAAGTATTGACGCTTGATACGCTCGTTCTTGGGGTTGAACTTGCTCATGGTTGATTCTCCTGTTCGAAGTCACGTTTCACGAAGGGTTGTTTGCTCTCGCCTATGCGTGAATGTGGCTGCGTCACCATGATGTCCATTTCTCCCCGTACCGACACCAATTTGGCCAGGCTGACCCGCCGGTACATCATCGACCCGCAGTCGGGGCAGATCCCCGCGAGCTTTCCGCCAGCGGCTGTCGATGGCAGGTAGTCGGCGATGCTTCCGGCGGGCTTCTTGGGGCTCCGACAGCCCACGCAGTAGATGCGCCCAGGTCCGCAAGGGCGTTTGTTCTGGGTGCGCTTGTCTTGCAGAAACATCCGCAGGTCGGCGCCGCGCACGATCACTGGCCGGTGTTCGTCACACGCGGTCAATCCCCGTTTGATCCAGCGGCGGATCGTATTTCGAGTAACACCACACAACCGGGCGGCCTCATGGACGCTGTAGGTGCGATGGATCTTGGCGAGGTTCGGGTTAGGCAAGCGCGCGCCCATGATCAGCGGCGCACCTTGGAAGATTTGGAGAGCGTGCTGCGACTGGCCGCAACACGGCCGGCGATCCATGCATCAACCTCAGACCGAAGCCAGGCCACCGTGTTGATCGACAGGCGCACCTGCACCGGGAAGTCCTTCGCAGCGACCAGACGGTACAAGGAGGTCCGGCTCAGACCGGTCACCTGCTGCACATCGGCCCGCCGTAGGAAGCGATCGTGGCTGGTGATCGGTTGGTCCCGGGCTTTCCTTTGCCTCTCTTTGGTCGGACGGCTCACGCCTGGCGGCAAAGGAGCATCGAACGGGGGCAAGGTGAGTTGGGCGGGGGTACGGGGTTTCATATGAGCCGTCCTGTGTTTCGCCGGGATCGGCGGGGACGGTGCTCATTTGTGTGAACACAGGATCGGCGCACCAAAGGGCGTGCCGATTTGTGTTCACTTGCCCTTCTTGCCTTTCAAATGGTTGGTCAGCTCGCGCTTGCGCTCGACCTCGGCCTGTTGCCTGTCGGCGTGGAGCCGCCTGATTTGGGTACGCAAGGCATCCACCAGCGCTTGGCAATCCCTGAGATCACCAGGGGTGTGTTCATGCTCCGCGGACCCGCCAAGCGCAAAGCCATCGTGAATACTGGCGAGCACTTCTCGTGGCCGACACGGCATATCGTTGAACAAGTCAGGAAACTTGCTCTGTGCGAGATAGACGACATCATCGACCTTGAACCGCCCATCGGCTTGTCGAGGCAGTCCGGCGTGATGAAGCACACTGCCACGCTCGCAAGCACGATCAAGCATCAGAGCAGCCCGATTTCGTGCAGTCCGGTCTGTATCGCGCGGATCTCTGACACGCAAAGCGATCAGCGCCGCAGCTTCGCCACGCGTGAGTAATGAATCGGGGCCTTCTTCCGTAACGCGCGCGAACACAATGTTGGCGTCAACTTTTGTGTTGGGCGGCATATCGCCTCCGTTTGGAGTCGCGTGGTGAAAGCACGCCTGCGCTCATTGGACCGTCTGAAGAGACTAGTCTCTCTCCGCGCAGCTCGCACGATAGTGGTGCCATGCTCTCTCATTCAGTGCGAGCGGAGACCACCGAGGCCCGTTTTACAGACTGACCTCCGGTCATCGATATGCACTAGGAAACTTCGCCGGTAAGTGCTTATGCCCCCAAGCGCCTTGCGCAACGGCTCGCGCTCCAGTGCCTCCAGTTCGTTGAACTCGGGGGTACTTCAGGGGGTACTTATATCGACACCGCTATTCTCAATCCATAAATATCATTTACTTAGATAGAAACTTCGATGCCTTGTCCGGCGCCAGCCGCGCCATTCCCGAAGCAGCGTGGCGTCGGTTCAGGCTATCTCGTCAGGCTACCTCGCCTTGCGGCACGGGCGCCTGCCGTGCGTATTGGGCCAGGCGGATGCTGGAGGCGGGCCCCGGCATTTCCACGCTGACATTGCGGCCGGAGTGCATGTGTTCGTCGCGGGCGGTTTCCCGCGCCAACTGGATGGCGGCGCCGAGCCGAAGCTGGCTGAACAGCGTGGTCCCGGCGCGGCGAATGCTCCAGCTGCCGTCGGCTGCCTGGCTGAGCGAGTAGATCACCATAAGCATTTCCGTGTGCTCCATCGAGACCTCGAGAGGGCGAAATGTGCCTATGGTTTCGGGGTGCCCTCTGACCGACCCGTCTCGGCATGGTGCCATCCATCCGGCATGTGTTCTGTCGGAGGTTTCCTACACGTGGTGTCGGCGCCTTCGGTTTATCCACACGAGTGGGTGGAAAGGCTTGCATTAACACGGTGTCCCGCCTAATTTGCCTTGGCCTATTCAGGGAGGGGTCATGCAATGATCGACGTCGTGCTGGTGGATGACCACGAACTGGTCCGCACCGGCTTCAGGATGATTCTCGAGCAGCAGCCCGACATC
>Ga0164242_10006284_pt1 | contig 13105 bp, 12 predicted proteins | sample OricomgcompostMG_FD_108783 | JGI IMG/M metagenome (GOLD analysis project Ga0164242, IMG submission 108783) | Miracle-Growth compost microbial communities from Emeryville, California, USA - Original compost - Miracle growth compost (MG) ...
ACGGCGACTTCCCATGGGTGCAGATTACCCAGGGCGTTACGTAGTAGCAGCGGTATGGGTGCGGTCAACGGGAAGAAGCTGAGGAACCGTACGATGCCGCTGTCCGGCGCCGAGATAAACAGGCCGGCGACATACAGGGGTCCGAAAATCAGGATCATGATCATGCCGAAGAACTGCCCTGCTTCCTTGGCGGTCGGTACCGACGAGCCGATCAGGACGAGGAATCCGGTAAACATGACGAATGAAAGCGCAAAGACGCCGAAGCCGGTAGCGATTCGTCCCCAGTTGACCGGCAGACTACTGAGATCAAGTGACGGTATATTCAACTGATCGTGCAGCAGTAGGTATGCCACGACCACAGGGATAATGATGATGACCGCTTGCAGTAGTGCCAATACGATGAGCGAGAGTATCTTGCCAATAATCAGCGTGCGCGCCTCTATGGTCGTGAGGATCATCTCGATCACGCGGTTTTCCTTTTCCTCGGTTGTGCTGGTGAGCATTTGATTGCCGAAAAACGCGATAAGCAGATAGAAAAGCACCATGAACACGCCTGGTAGTATCATTTCCTGGATGGAGTCGTATGGCACGCCGTCGCGATACGTCACGACAGAGGTGCTGGTATTGCCGGCGATAATCTTGCGGACCTCCGGCGTGACCGTCGACTCTACCGAGGCGGACAACAGATAATCCGCGACGCCGTCGTAGCGGCCGTTCTTGAAGATACCGACATCCTGGCCGTAGACCTCTATAGGCTGGCTGCTGGGATCTGCCGGGTAGTATATATATCCGTCGATCCGGCCGGACTTGACGTCATCGATGCCGGTCTGCTTGTCGTTGATCATATGCGCATTAACCGAAGCGACGAGCTGCGGGGTGATCAGACCCGACGAATCGGTGACCTCAAGTGAAAATCGTTCGTTTTGAAGTTGCTTGCTGGCGTCGTCGGTTGATTTGTTCGACAGCACGACGATCGTGATGACACCTGCGATAAGGAGCGGAAAGCCGAGAGCCATGACCCAAAACGATTTTTTCTTGAGCGCCCGTACGATTTCAAACCGCATGACCGTACTGAGATTATGCATCGTCTTGCCCCTCCTTGTTCTCGCCGCCGTAAATCGAGACGAAGATATCGTCGAGCGACTTGCCATCGTGGGCTTTTCTCACCTCTTTGACCGTGCCGTAAGCGGCCGCCTTGCCATCCTTGAGCAGGATGATACGGTCACAGAGGCGCTCCACTTCTTCCATCTGGTGAGTGACCAATATGACGGTCGCACCTTTTTTCTGATGGTTCTCGATGATGTTCATCAGGAGCCGGCGATTGACCGGGTCGAAGCCTTTGGTTGGCTCGTCGAGAATCAGCAACTCCGGGTTGTCCATGATCGTGATGCCGAGCTGGACCTTCTGCTGCTGACCGCCGGAAAGCTTGTCGAGCCGGGTCTTTGCCTTGTCGGCCAGGTCTACCCGATCCAGAAATTCGAGTGCTTCTTTCTGTGCTTGCTCGCGGGACAAGCCTTTTAGTTGTCCGAAATACAACATAGTATCAATAACAGACTCTTTTTTGTACAGACCGCGTTCTTCCGGCAGGTAGCCGAGACGGATATCGCCCGAGACGCTGTATGGCCGGCCGCCGACGAGTAGCTCGCCGGATGTGGGCGGATAGATCCCCAGCAGGGCGCGAATAGTTGTTGTTTTGCCGCTGCCGTTGCTGCCAAGCAGTCCAAAGGTCTCGCCCTGTTGTACTGTAAACGACAATTTGTCGATAACCCGAACATCGCCGAATTGCATCGAAAAATCTTTGATTGAGATGATATCAGACATACGTCTTATTACTATACCACTTGACCGTCTGCTCTCCGCCCGCCATAAAAAGCTGCATTTATTTTGCTCATGGTATACTGTTAGCATGCAACCGAATGATCCGCAAGGGCCCACTCAGCCCGGCCAGGATACAGGTGCTGTGCCACAGTCACAGCCTACCCCTGTTGCCGCAGCTGTGCCGGCCGTTGATCCCGCTGTGCAGCAGTCGCAAGCCGTGCCCGTAGAGGCTAGTCCAGCCCAAGAAGCGCCACTTCCGGTGGCCGAAGAAGAAGCTGAGATGCTGGCTGACGATGAAGAACTGGACGATGCTCCGGCTATCGAGCCTGTCAGCTGGGTCGCGCACGAATATATCCACCGCGAAAAAGGCACGTTATGGTTTACCCTGTTCGCAATTATCTTTGTCGGACTTGGGGCTATCTCGATCTTTCTCATGCACTCGTGGACGTTTGCCGCGCTACTCGTGGTCATTGCCGTCGTCGTGGTCGTTTACTCGCGCCGCCCGCCGCGTGAACTGAACTACTCGTTGACTGACGATGGTCTGATGATCGACAACACGCTGCATAAGTTTTCGACATTCAAGTCATTCGGTATTATCCGTGATGGCGAGGAGTTTTCTGTCATGTTGATTCCGATCCAACGATTCCAGCCGGGAATATCGGTGTATTTTCCTGAAGAGTCGGGCGAGGCTATCGTCGACGCACTCGGTTCGCGGTTGCCTATGAAGGATCTTCATTTGGATGTTATCGACCGTATTGTGCGCCTGCTTCGTCTCTAGGGAGTATTGCCACCTCTGTAAAAATGTGCTACACTTCTTTAGTTAAGTTGTACCGTCCGCCCAAACTTGTGTGCCCGTAGCTCAGCTGGATAGAGCGTTAGCTTGCGGAGCTAAAGGTCGTACGTTCGAATCGTATCGGGCATACCAGTTTTGGCAGACGAAGACGAAGTCCCAATGCGGGACTTTTGTTTTTACCGTGTGTATACAAGTTTGTTCCATGCATATGAAATGATACAATGATAAGCATTATGAAAATGCTTCAAAAAGTGTCACGAAACAGTCGCATTTTCCTACATTCTCACAGAGGACTTCTTGTCGCACTCTTCGTCACCCTGCTTGGCAGTCTCTGCACGAGCCAGTATGCCATGGCCGGCGGACCGATTATGACCGGTTGGACATACATAAGTGGCACCGATCGGTCCGATGGCAAGGTCTATAACGATCCACGTCAACTGTTCAGTAACAACACCGCGCCTCGTATCCTCCCTGCCTACCCGGGGGATACCGTATCGTTTTACGCACGCGTCTTTAACTGGGATCCATTTCCGATCGGAGGTGATGTCAATATCAAGATTTACAAATACAATAGCTTCACCTCCAGCGGGGTAACTCCTACGAATGATAAACTCATTGACAACAAGGACACCTATCAGGTGGGAGCACCGCCTCCCCTGTGGCCTGTTTCTTTCTGGTGGTACAAGGGGAGCAACATATTCCAACTGACAAGTCCATGGAAAGAAAAGGTAGCGGGTCCGGGCTCAAGTACTCCGGGCAATCGATTCTGCTACTACGTCCAAACCAATCCGACCGTCTATGACGTCACCAATATTCTCGTGTTTCGCGACCCAGTCGTCGAAGGATTACACAAGTTCAATGTTAATCCTGACAAGTATCACTTGAAGCCGGGTCTGTTCTTCGACACCGCATTTCTCGGGCTGCTCGACAATGCGAATATCGGCAATCCTATGTCATGCGTCGAGGTCGCCTATAACTACAACCTTGTGCCGTCCATTTCTCTCGGCACCGGCGGCAGCACCGAGGCGGGCGGTTCTACCAATGTCTCGACGGCCATCTCGCAGGGCGCTCTCTCGAAAAACTCCACCCCGACGTATACGAAGAAAACCCAGTGGCAAGTCTCGCAATTCTTCCTTCCTGAAGGCACATCTGCGCCCGGTATCACCACTACTTCCGTTGCAAACCTCTGTAAGGACTTCTTCGAAAGTTCCAAAATTGGCGGTAAGAACTGCAAGATTCCTAAACTCTCGGACGGCAAGACTGATGCCAAGAGCAGCGGGACCAATACCGTCTTTGATGCCGACGGTTCGTTCAAATCAGGTACGTCGTTACCTATGGCTCTGCAGTCTCCGGGCACCATACCCGACGGATATGTCGTCTGTTATGCGCTGTCGGTCAAATCGTATAAACCATATCTGACCACACCGGCATGGCGTAACTCCGCCGTTGTCTGTTCGGAACTCGCGAGCAAGAAACCCAAAGTCCAAATCCTTGGCGACGACATCCGCGTCGGTGGCAAGATCAGTACCTCTCAAACCACTGCTACCGTAGGTAGTCTCGAAAGACTCTTTGGTAGCTGGGGTGAGTATGCCTCCTATTCCGTCGGTACCTCTACCGGCTTCGCTACACAATCCGGCTTCGATGGTGGTGCTTCCACCGGTGCATTGCCATCAGAGTGGGGCAAGCTTACGTTTGCCAACACCCAGTCGACTTACGGACAATTCAGCTCCAACGTCGCCTCTCGCGGCGCGACGGCGGCCAAAGATTTCTTCACCCAGGCCGGCAAGCCCAGCAACAAGAGCGGTACTATCACGCTTTCCAGCCTGTCCGGCAGCAAGACCCCATACATCATAGACAATGGCGGCACTACCCTCACCATCAAGGGCGGCTCGAACATCGCGAAGGGAAAGACCGTTATCATCGTCGCTACGGGTACGGTAAAGATCACATCGGATATCACCTACACTCCTGCCGAGCTATCCTCGCTCAAGGACATTCCGCAGGTCGTGATCGTCGCCAAAAACATCCTGATCGATCCGGATGTTCAGCGTATCGACGCGTGGCTGATCGCCGACTACCAAAGCGGCACCATCAACACCTGTGACATCTCTCCGCCGAAAGTCCTGACTATGAAGATCTGCGACAAACCGCTTCAGGTGAACGGTCCTCTCGTGACCGACAAACTCCTTCTCAACAGGACCGCCGGCTCTGAAGATAGCGATCCTGGCGCGCCCGCCGAGACCTTCAACAACAACGGTATCTCGTACCTCTGGGCAGAAAATTACTCGCACAATACCGGTAGCCTCATCACCACTTACCAAAGAGAAGCACCACCGAGGTTTTAGGGGTACGAAAGGGAACGACATGAAAAACGAGACGCAGACGCAAGGATCACCGCAGGCAGAAGGCAATAAGTCACACAAACCGCGCCGCGGTCATAAGAAACTGATTGCCGCGATTATTATCGTGGCGGTCTGTCTGGCTGCGGGCCTCACCGCCGCGTACCTGCTGATGCGAAACAGTGCCGAAAGCACGCTGACCCAGAGTCTGCAAAACACCCTGGAGCTCCAACAGCTGAAATTCCATGTCGATCTGTCTGACCCCGAGACCCTGAGCGGCACATCCGAAGTTCTGGCGGTAGACGGGGTGTATAAGAAAGGCGCGGGTCTTGAGGCGACGGCGGAGTCGACGGTAAACGCCGATGGTCTTGAGACAACCAAACATAGCAGCTGGGTCATAGACAAATCAAGCAATGTATATGCGAACCTCTCCTTGTTTGACGTGAAAGTTGTTGATAGTAAATCTCCTTTGAATACTCCGACGACTATCAAGAATTTAGCACAGGCATCGCAACTAAACACCGAAAGTAACAAGGATGTGTGGGTGAAGCTTGATGCCGAAGGTTTGAAACATGGCTCTGTATACGGTCTCCAAGCCTGTACGCTTTCTATGTTTTACAAGACGCAATCCGACTCCAAGACCTTCGTAGATTTTGTGAAGCAGCTCGCAGGCTCAAATAACTTGGATATTCAGAAGTCCGCCTCGAGTACCTATACCATCACGGCAAATTCAGACAGGCGCGATGATATTGATACCTTGTATACCAAAAGCGCGCTATATAAGTCACTGACAGATTGCGACCAGTCCCAGTACGGTGCCACAGGCCAATCAGTCGACGACATACTCAAGACGACGGCCGTGACCATCAAGCTCGATGCTGCCAAGAAGATTATTTCGTCCGTAGAGATCAAGGTCAAGGGAGGCATGATGCTTAGCGCGACCCTCTCCCCGGCGAGTGACGTTACTATCGCAGTGCCTAAGGTCTCTGCGCCGCCTAAGCCTGGTGCCTCTGAGACTGCAGAGAGTTTTTTCCAGAAGAACGCGCAGTATCTGTATAAAAATCTTCAGAAGATACAGCCGGGGACAGCCTCTGGTGCCAGCAGTATCAACGGACCAGACGCCAAGCAGCGGTAATTGATTTTTCACGTTGTTTATGATAGAGTACCGGAAATGGCTAATCCGGAACTAACATTTGGTAACGGTGACAGTAAATACGCCGATTCGGCTGATGAGTTAGTGTGGGCCGCACTCGGACTCCGCAACAGTGATTTTGAAGAAGAGGTGCGGATTGCCTTCGGTGCACGCCGTCTCGGTGCGCTTGCCCGGACCCAGGCGCGACTGCAGATTATCGCCGACCACATCAATACGAGCGATGAACGGACCGCAAAGAAAATGAAGGATCATTATTCGTACCTCGTCGAAAAACAGCGGGCTGTGTACGACCGCGCCACCCTACTGCAGGATGAACAAAGGCTGGCTTACGAGGCTATCTTCAACGACGAACTCAAAGCTCTGTACGAAGAGCAGGAACGTGCGGACTTTCCGCCGGTTGAGAGGGAGGGATGACGCAAGATGGTATAGCTATTCTAGCTATACCATCAACTAGGTACCGTACAAATCCTAGATTTGCACAGTTCTTGAACTGCCGAACTCGTTCGTCCCGGTACGCGAACCCTCGCTACGTTTTGCGTTCCGCAAAACCATCGAGGGTTCGAACGCGTTCAATCAATTTAATAAACCCAGGCACAAGACCTGGGTTTATTAAATTGGCGGAGAGGGAGGGATTCGAACCCTCGATGAGTTGCCCCATACCGCTTTTCGAGAGCGGCCAGTTCAACCACTCCTGCACCTCTCCTCGTCGGAATTCACTCGGAGTTCGCTGAGTGCTTACGCACTAGTTATTTTAACAGATTACATCAAGTTCTGGAGGCGTCGCATCAGGTTTTCTTCTGTCATGGACAGTTTACGATACAACATTCGACCATTGCGACCGTTCATTTCGAGTTGATAACCGGCCTTCTCAAGAACATGCTCGCTGGCTTTGTTCGAGTAATCCACCTCGGCGATGACATCGTTACCCTGGCCTATCTCGTACTTGGTGAGGGCTCGAAGAGCTGTCGAAGCGATACCCTTTTTCGTTTTGCCCGCATCGACGCCGTAGCCTATCTCAACCTCGTCGATACTCTCATCCTCTTTCGCCGATGTGATGAACCCGACGAGCTCATTACCCTGCCAGATGCCGAGTTGTTTGACCGCATTCTGGTCGTGAGCGGGGTCGTTCAAGTTTTTCTCGAGCACATCGTAGGCCGACCATACGCCGCCGCGCACAAAGTCGTCTTTGTTGGTCTCAAACAAGTTCTTTGCATCCTGTAGATCCTCGGTTGTGAATTGTCGGAGGAGGATGTCGTCGCTATCGGTGGGGAGTTCGAAAAGTGTTTGTGTGTGTTCGGACATGGCGCAATATTAGCATAAACATTATGTAAAGTCAATACCCAAACAGGGGTAAAATGAGCTATACTAAGTCTATGCAAGACTCAATCTTTACTAAGATCATCAAGGGCGAGATCCCAGGCTACAAGGTGTATGAAGACGACGATGTCTACGCGTTTTTGGACATTCATCCGGTCACCGACGGCCATACGCTGGTCGTACCGAAGAAACAGGTGGAATTCCTGTGGGATATGGAGCAGGCTGACTATCTGAAGCTCCAGGCAGCGGTGCAGAAGGTCGCGCTGCATCTGCGCGACGTGCTTGACGTGCCGTACGTCGGCGTACAGGTCGTCGGCGTCGACGTGCCGCATGCGCATATCCACCTGGTGCCGTTTGCCCGAGCGGATGAATACTATTACCGGCCGGATCTGAGCGGCGAGCCTGACCATGAGAAATTGGCTGCAGTCGCAACCAAAGTAACGATGTAATGGCGGTTACGATCGTCGCTATCGGTAAGAAACATGAACCGTGGGTGGTTGATGGCGTTAAGCACTACCAGGATCGTCTGAGAAGGCCGTTTGATGTGGAATGGATACTTTTGCCGCATAGCGCGCTGGAGGGCGCTACGGCACGTCAGGACGAGTCTGAGCGTATATTGGTGCGCCTGCATGACCATGATTTTGTCGTATTGCTGGATGAACGCGGCCGCGAGGTCGACTCGCCTGCTCTGTCACGCCTGCTTGATACTACCTTTGCCAGTGGCCGCCAAGTGACGATCATCATCGGAGGCGCGTACGGTGTCGATGACAGCGTGCGCCAGCGGGCTGATTTCGTCTGGTCGCTATCGCCGCTTGTCTTTCCACATCAGCTGGTGCGTCTGGTTTTGATCGAGCAGTTGTATAGGTCACAACAAATTATCGCTGGTCACCCCTATCATCACGATTAGAGTACTTCGAGTTCGTGCTCAAGGCGTTCGATCAGCGCTTCTTTGTCCTTGAGCTGCTGGCGGGTCTCTTCTACCAGATGCTCCGGTGCCTGATGGACATAGCGCGGATTTTCCAAGCGCTTGGACAGCGTGAACCTTTCGTCACGGGCGGCCGCCAAACGACGCTCCAGATTTGTCTGATGCTCATACAGCGTTTCTTCGTCGACATCAAGCCAGGCTTCCCTGTTCGATGCGGCGAGGCGCAGACCCTTCGGCTGGTCTGCCTGAACAACCTCCTTCAACCGGGTCAACCATGCGATCAGTTCGGCGTTGTCTTCTATCAGACTATCCTGTTGGAATAGCATGGTGTATTTCTTGCCTGCGGGCAGCTCGCTGAGGACGTAGCGGGCTTCGACGACCAGTGTCTGCAATTGCTCGAACTCGGAAGCTGCTATATCGTCGTATTTCAGGTTTTCGGGCCAATGGCTGCCGACCAGCAGTTCCTCGTGCCAGCCAAGTGTTTGCCAGATAGTTTCGGTGACGAACGGCGCGAACGGATGTGCGATCCTCAGAGCCGTGTCGAGTACCCAGCCGAGCAGCTGCGGGTTCGGCTGCTTCTTGCTGGCTTCGATGTACCAGTCGGCCACATCGTCCCATATGGCGTGGTAGACCGTCTCCCCCGCCTCGGCAAAACGATAATTTTCGATCTGATCGCTCACCGTCTTTGCAGCATCGTTCAATTGGCGGACGATCCAGTGGTCAGCCAGGCTGTTCGGCTGCGGTGTACCCAGTGTGAAATCGTCTGGCAGTACGCCCTCGATATAGCGGGCGATGTTCCACAGTTTGTTGCAGAAGTTACGGCCGGTGACGACCCGGGCCTCGCCGAACGCTTGATTTTGCCCGGCGCTGCGGCTGGCGACAAGTCCGAGTCTGAGCGCGTCGGAGCCGTATTTCTCGACCATGTCTATCGGATTGACGACATTGCCCTTGCTCTTGCTCATCTTCTGACCCTTCTCGTCAAGGACAAGACCATGCAGATAAACGTCCTTGAACGGTACCTTGTCGGTGGCGTAGAGACCGAACATGATCATACGGGCGACCCACGGGAACAGGATATCGTAGCCTGTTTCCATGACGCTGAGCGGATAAAATCTGGCCAAGTCGCCATCGTCGAGATAATCGGTAGTGACGTACGGCCACTGCCCGCTGGAGAACCAGGTGTCAAAGGTATCTTCCTCTCGTGTATATGTTGTGCCGTTTACATCAATTGTTTTCTGGTCTACTCTGTCGTCGAAAATCCAATCCTCCGGGTTCTTTGTACTTTGGAACGCTGGTATCGGGATACCCCAGGGTATCTGACGACTAAGATTCCAGTCGCGTATGTTCTTGAGGTAATTGATTAGCGCGGACTTCTTGCTGGCCGGGTAAAATGCGATCTCGTCGCTCTCCAGCGCTTCGATGGCGCGTGCTGCCAGAGGCTCCATTTTGAGGAACCATTGTTCCTTGATAAGCGGCTGGATCGGTATGCCGCTCTTGTAGTCGTAGCCGACGGAGTGCTCGATCTCGTCTTTGCCACGCATGAGCTCTTCTGATTCGAGGGCCTCCAAGACGCGCTTTCTGGCGTCGTCGACGTCGAGCCCGAGAAATCGCTCCGGGACATTGATCATTTTGCCGTCGTAGCCGATCACCTGGATGCGCGGCAGGTCGTGCCGCTGCCCTATTTCGAAGTCGTTGGGGTCGTGTGCCGGGGTGACTTTGACGGCGCCGGTACCGTATTCAGGATCGACGTGCTCGTCGGCGACGACCGGGATCTCACGCTGTGTCAGCGGCACCATGACGTGTGAGCCGATAAGTTTTTTGTAACGCTCATCGTCGGGGTGGACGGCGATCGCGGTGTCGCCAAGGAGCGTTTCCGGGCGTGTCGTGGCCACGACGATTTCGGCGACGTGGTCGATGACCGGATAAGCGATCTTCCAGAGACTACCCTTCTCTACTCGGTGATCCACCTCGATATCGGCATAGCCGGTCTGATACTTGGTGCTGTAGTTGACGATTCGTTCACCTCTGTAAACCAACCCCTCATCCCAGAGACGCTTGAAAGTCTTGTATGCCCTATCGATCACCTTTTTGTCGAGTGTGTAAACCAGGCTGTCCCACGAGACGCTGGCACCGAGTGACCTGATCTGTCTCTCGGTGTTGCTACGGTGCATGTCGACGAAATCACGGACCTGCGCGTAGTTTTCCTCACGAGTAAATTCATGACGTGATTTGCCGTTTTTTTCCAGCTCACGTTCGTAGACGACCCATGTTTCCAGGCCTGCATGATCCTCGCCGGGGATATAGACTGTATCACGGCCGCGCATACGGTGGTAGCGGACCAGGATATCCTCCAGCCCTATCGTCAGCGCGTGCCCGATATGCAGGTTGCCGTTGGCGTTGGCCGGCGGCATGACGACGCTGTACGGCTCGCCACGACCGGTCGGTTTGAAAGCATCGGCAGTCTCCCACATCTGATATATGGTCGATTCGAATTCTTGCGGATCATAGGCTTTGGCGAGTTTCACGGTAGTATTTGTCCTGACGGTTAAGCAGTACGGTTTTCACATGAAAGTGCTTGTGGATGACGACTTTTTCACGCGAAAAGCTCATGCTTAACGATGTTTTAACAGATTATTTACACTAGTCAGTATAGCACACCGAGGGAAAGTGTATAATGACAAGCATGATTTCATTGCGAGGGTGCGACGATAGGGAAGTGTGGGACGATTACGTCCTGGAACATGGCGGTCATCCGCTGCAGTTATGGGGGTGGGGCGAGACGAAGGCAGCTCACGGCTGGAAGGCCGAGCGACTGTTTGCCTATGACGAAGACGACCATATCATCGGCGGCGCCCAAGTATTGGTGCGCCGGTTGCCATGGCCGTTCCGGGCCCTGGCCTATGTGCCACGCGGACCAGTGGTCGCTCGCGATAGGGCGGCAGATGTCTTGGGTGCGCTTTCCAGCCATGCTCGTTCGCAATATGGGGCCGTGGTACTGAGTATCGAACCGGACTGGTCGGAACTGCCGACCATACCGAAGGGGTGGAGGAAGTCGGACAACACGATCCTCATACCGGATACGCTTATCCTTGATCTGAACAAAACGGAAGATGAACTGCTGGCTCCGATGAGCAAAAAGACCCGTCAATATAATCGTAAATCTGGGGCGGAGGAGGGTGTGGAGATCCGTCAGGTCAAGGACAGGGAAGAGCTGGAGAAATGCCTGCAGGTCTACCACGAGACGGCCAAACGGGCCGGCTTTGCGCTGCACGGTGATGATTACTACTACGACGTGTTTGAAAACCTCGGTGAGGCCTCACCGGTCTTTGCTGTGTCCAAGGACGGCTGGCCGATTGCCTTTCTGTGGCTGGCCATCAGTGCGTCGACCGCATTCGAACTCTACGGCGGCATGAACGACCAGGGGCAGGAGCTGCGTGCTAATTACGCACTCAAATGGTATGCCATCATGAAAATGAAGGGGTGGGGCATCGAGCGCTACGATATGAACGGCCTGGTCAGCGACGGTGTCAGCAATTTCAAACGCGGCTTCGCTGACCATGAGGACAGGCTGGTTGGGACCTATGACAAGAGCCTTTCACCTCTGTATATCGTCTGGTCAAAACTTCTGCCGCTTGGCAAGAAGCTCGTCCGGGCCTTCAAGAGATAATCTGATATAATTTAGCTAACACGCAAGAGGTTTGCGCGTACCTTGCGACAGGAGGTCATGATGGCCATCGGTTTTAATTGTCGGGTGTATCGTGGCGGATCTGTCGTCTACGAGAGGAAGAGGCACCCGCGTTATCCGCGCATTGAAGGCGGAGAACAACTGGCATATATCGGCTGGGGAATCGGCAGCAATGATCGCGGCTACGACGGCGCCTTGATGGAGCTCTACAAGTGGCTGGAATCAAAAAAAGTCGAGACGATCAGCTTGACTGGCTACCCGAGCTTGTTCAGTGTACATGCTGGCTGGGTGAGAGCTTACGGCATCACGATTCCTGATGACATCCCAAACTATGAACCCCTGTGGGTCGAGATGTGGGATCAGAGCTGACCGGATGGACAGCAGCGGCAGCGCGGCTAAACCGCCTGCCGCTTTTTATTTTGCCCAAGCGGTCTTAGTCATCGATAGACTGGGTACAACTTCGAGATCAAAAGGACTTACAGGGTCCTTTTTTTGTGCGTAATAATAACCGAGGGTGGCGATCATGGCGGCGTTGTCGGTACAGAGTTGCATCGGTGCGTATTCGACGTCTATCGACAGGCGCTCCTGGAGTTGTCGACGGAGTTCCTGGTTGGCTGCCACGCCGCCGGCGATAACGACCGAAGCGGGCGAATAGTCGCGAAAAGCTTTTTCGGCCTTGTCGACCAGCGTTTCGATGGCGATTTGCTGGAAACTGGCAGCAAAGTCTGCCCGTGTGACGTCGTCTAAGAGCGCAGGAAGCTCGTGGGAGGGGAATGTGTAATCATGACCGGTTTGGGCCTGAACGGCCCGCAGAAGGGCTGTCTTGAGGCCTGAGAAGCTAAAATCATACGGGTTTTGGAGCTTGGCCTTGGGCAGACGGTATTTTTGCGGGTCGCCGCTGAGCGCGGCTTTGGCGATGGACGGCCCGCCGGGGTAGGGCAGACCGATGATTTTGGCAACCTTGTCGAATGCTTCGCCGACGGCATCATCTTGTGTTTGACCGAGCAGTTCGTAGTCGCCGTGGTCGCGGAAGAGGACGAGCTGGCTGTGGCCGCCGCTGACGATGAGAGCGAGC
>Ga0164242_10006285_pt1 | contig 13104 bp, 9 predicted proteins | sample OricomgcompostMG_FD_108783 | JGI IMG/M metagenome (GOLD analysis project Ga0164242, IMG submission 108783) | Miracle-Growth compost microbial communities from Emeryville, California, USA - Original compost - Miracle growth compost (MG) ...
CCCGGGCGAGCGGCTCGTCATACCCGCCGGTGGCCTGAAGGTCCGCAGCAACGACACGGACTACATCTTCCGGCCGCACTCGGCGTTCGCGCACCTCACCGGGCTGGGTGCCGACCGGGAGCCCGACGCCGTGCTCGTGCTGGAGCCCCGGGAGGGCGGCGGCCACGACGCGGTGTTGTTCTTCCGGCCGCTCGCCGGCCGGGACACCGAGGAGTTCTTCGCCGACTCCCGGTACGGCGAGTTCTGGGTCGGACGCCGCCCGACCATCGAGGACATCGAGGCGGAGCTGGGTATCAGCGCCCGGCACATCGACGAGTTCGCCGACGCGGTGGCCAAGGACGCCGGGGAGATCGGGGTGCGGGTGGTCCGCGACGCGGACTCCGACGTGACCGCAGCGGTGGAACAAGCGCGCGCGAGCGAGACGGAGGCCGAGGGCTCGGCCGAGCAGCGCGCCGAGGCCGACGAGGAGTTCGCGCGGCTGCTGTCCACGCTGCGGCTGGTCAAGGACGCCTTCGAGATCGAGCAGATGCGGGAGGCCATCGCCGCCACCGCGGAAGGCTTCGAGGCGATCATCGCCGAGTTGGCCGAGGCGGTGCGCCGTGGTCGCGGCGAGCGTTGGCTGGAGGGCTCCTTCGGCTTGCACGCCCGCCACCGCGGCAATGGCGTCGGTTACGAATCCATTTGTGCCGCGGGCGATCACGCCAACACGCTGCACTGGATCAAGAACACCGGGGATGTCCGGGAAGAGGACCTGGTGCTGGTCGATGCCGGTGTCGAGGTGGACTCGCTCTACACCGCCGACATCACCCGCACACTGCCGGTCGACGGGACGTTCGACGAGGCACAGCGCAAGGTCTACCAGGCGGTGTATGCCGCCCAGCAGGCCGGCATCGCCGCCGTCAAACCGGGCAACAAGTTCTCCGACGTGCACGCCGCAGCCATCCGGGTCATTGCCGAGCACCTCTTCGAGTGGGGCCTGCTGCCCGACGGTGTCGACGTCGAGGCAACGCTGGACAAGGAGACCGGGCAGTTCCACCGCCGGTGGATGGTGCACGGCACCAGCCACCACCTCGGCATCGACGTGCACGACTGCGCACTGGCGTTGCGCGAGGACTACATGGACGCAGAGCTCAAGCCCGGGATGATCCTGACCGTCGAGCCGGGTCTGTACTTCAAGGCCGACGACGAGCTGGTGCCGCAGGAACTTCGCGGGATCGGTGTCCGCATCGAGGACGACCTGCTCGTCACCGACGACGGCCACGAGGTGTTGTCGTCCGCCATCCCCAGCGAGCTCGCCGACGTCGAGGCGTGGATCGCACGGGTGCGCGGCGACGCGCCCGCCTGACACGTGATCGGCGGGTGCCGACGCTCCCCGATCGCGTCGGCACCCGCCGTTCGTCCCCCCGGACTCCGGCCCCCCGAGGCCGGAGGCGAGTCCCCCGTTGTGCTGATACCTGATAGACGCCGCCACCCACGATTGCGTTGCGGCAGATCCGCAGTCGTGTCCGTTTCGTTACCAGCGGGATGGTGCGTGCGCACTGATGCGTAACGCAACAAGGTAGAGAACGACACCCGTCACTCCCCCGACGATCCACGCGATGTCGATGTCTCCGAGCGCACCGACGAGCGGACCGGTGAAGTAGGTCTGGTCGATGAACGGCAGCTGGATCAGCACCGCGAGCAAGTACGCGACCAGCCCTGGCCAGATGAATCCCGGATAGCTGCGGTCGGGGCTGAACAAGGACGCCACGTCATACTTGCCGCGCCGCACCAGGTAGTAGTCGGTCAGGTTGATCGCGCTCCACGGGATGAACACGTAGAGCAGCACGTTCAGGAAATCAGACAGGTCGTCGACGAACTGCCGATACCCGAGCAGTGCACTCAGGGTGCCGGCAGACACCAGGAGCACCGACCCGAGAACCCGCAGGCGCACGGATTTGTGCACCGTACGGAAGCAGCTCACGATGCTCACGACCGAGAGCATCCCGGTGTAGGCGTTGGCGACATCGGATCCGATCAGGCTGAGCGCCATGACCAGCAGCATCCACTTGCCACCCACCTCGCCGATCGCCGACACCGTCGAGTCGGTGCGCGGCAACAGGCTGGTCAGATATGCACCGACCACGGCGCAGGCGATCTGCGGTACGGCGGCGCCGGCATACACCGCCCAGAAGACTCGTACACGAGACACGTCCTGAGGTAAATACCTCGAGTAGTCGGACACGTATGGCGCCCAACTCACCACCGCAATCACGAAGACGCTGGCACCTGCCATGAACGCCGCTGCCGACGGGAGACCCGATGGCACCGGCGCTGCTGTCGGCGGGTCCCACGAAACGATCCGCACGCACAAGATCAGGAATGTGCATGCGAGCAGCACACTCATGCCGCGCTGCCACTGGTGGAGCCAGTCGTGGCCGAAAACGGTCATCACGAGGACCGGCACGGCGATGACCGCGATCCAGACCGGAACGGAAATCCCTCCGAGGAGGAGATGCATCGCGTCCGCCTGGATGACGAGTTGGGCCGCCAGGAAGCCGAAGTCCAGGACGATCGACGCGAGGAATACGAGTACAGCGCCGTAGAAACCGAATTGTGCCCGGCTCTGGATCATCTGGGGAACGCCGAGCCGCGGGCCCTGGATCGCGTGAAAACCCACGAAGAGCAGACCCGACAAGACACCCAGCACGATGGCGACGGAGGCCCACCCCACCGGCATCCCGTTGAGAACGAGCAGACCACCCAGCACCACCGGGAAGATGTTCGCGTTGAGTCCGAACCACATGGTGAACTGATCCCGGACGCGTCCATGCCGTTCTCCGACCGGAACCGGATCGATCGACAGCACTTCCAGACCTGCCGACCGCATCCGCATCGGTTGGTCGATCTCAGCAACTCTCATGGGCGTCCTGTCCGACGGAGATCGCAGTGTTCCCCACCGACGATCGCCCATCCACCGGTTCGGAACCACCCCACTGGCTGCAGGTCCGAGGTAGTGCTACCTGGAGTGTTTCCCACCGAGCGCGAGGACCGGCTTTTCTTTGTCCGCAACACATTTCCGCAGGACACTGCACGGAGTAGTGTGTGACGTCGCCAGGAACGAAATCGCGGTACACCGTGGCAGCTGAGATCACCCACCGGATCACGTCGGCCCCACTCCATGTGGAGGCTGCGTTGCGGCGCGTGGCGAGTCTGGCAGCGCACGGCGTCAGCCCGGCCGACATCTTCGACGCCATTGACGGTGAGGTCGGCACCATGTTCGGGCTGGTCGCGTTGACTCTTTCCCGCGTCGACCTCCGCAACCGGACGCTCGCAGGAACCCTGGGAACCCACGAACGGGGCTACCTGAGTGGGACCTGGCGTGAAGAGCTCTCCTTCGACCGGCTGTCCTTCCTCCGTACCCTCATCGACGGTGGCCGGCCGTTGCGCGAGGACAACCGTGATCACTCGCTCGCGGGCGGCAGCCGATGTTGCGACGTCACGAACACCACCTTCGTGGGGTGTCCGGTCTTCGTCGACGGCCAAGTGTCGGCCGTGCTCCTGGGACATGGGCGCGGTAACGACCAGCTCGAGCCGGGGTGCGAACTACGGCTGGCCGAGTTCGGCGAGCTGCTGGGGACATCGATCACCAACAGTCGCCAACGTGACCGCCTGCGTGACTTCGCGGACACGCAGGCGGCACTGCGACGGGTGGCCACGTTGGTCGCCGGCGGCGTCGAGCCCGACGAAGTGTTCCGGTCGGTAGCAGCCGAGACCGCCGGTATCCTCGGCGTCGGCGCGGTCAGCCTGATCAGGTTCGATCCTCGGACGCAGTTGTTCACCAAGATCTTCGGCACCCACGGCGAACGCGCCGCAGTGCCGGACGGTGGCTCCTGGTCCATAGCCGAGTGCCCGGAGGGCGCACAGATTCTCCGGACCGGCGGACCTGTGCGACTGGATGACTGGAGCGCATTCCCGGGCAAGGTGGCGGCCAAGCACCGCGCGGACGGATTCGGTCAGGCCGTGGCCGCTCCCGTGATACTGGACGGCCGCATCTGGGGTCACCTCGCGGCGTTCGGTGAGGCAGGCGACGTCCTGCCGGACGAGAGCGAGCTCAAGCTGGCGGATTTCACCGCGCTGATGGCCACGGCGATCGCGAGTGCCGACACCAGGTCGGAGTTGCGTGGCCTCGCCTCCGCGCAGGGTGCTGCGCTCCGCAGGGTCGCCACCCTCGTGGCGACACAGGCAGATCCGGCACAGGTGTTCCGCGCCGTCGCGACCGAGGCAGCAGACGCGCTGCAGGTGGAACGCGTGGTGGTTGCACAGCGGCACACGAATGGAGCCGTCTCGCTACTGGGCGCGGTCTCACCACCGGGCTCGGACCAGGGATTTTCCCCGACCGCTCGGTATGTCGCCGAACTCGTGGCGCTGCGAGGTCGTACTGCGCGGTTGGACGACTGGGTCGAGGTGCCGCCGGACATCGCGGCAGCTGCGCGCCGGGAGTCCGTCACCTCCACGGTCGGCGCTCCCATCGTTGTCGACGACGCCCCATGGGGGGTCATCGTCGTCCTGTCACCGGTCGCTCTACCGACGGACGCCGACACCCGGCTCACCGACTTCACCCACCTGGTCGCCGGATCGATCGCGAACGTCCGCGCACGCAACGAACTGATGGCGTCCCGAGCACGCATCGTCTCCGCGAGCGACGAGGCGCGCCGCCGCATCGAGCGTGATCTGCACGACGGCATCCAGCAGCACGTCGTCTCGCTCGGGCTCAGCCTCCAGTCGGCCCGCCGGAACTCCTCACTCCCACCGGAGGTCGCCTCGCAACTGGACACGATCTCTCGTGGACTCGACGTCCTCATCGAGGAGATCCAGACGTTCTCACAAGGACTGCACCCCGAGCTGCTGTCACGCTCGGGCCTTCCTGCCGCGCTGCGAGCGTTGGCACGCCGCTCCCCCCTCCCGGTGGACCTGGAAGTGACGGTGGGACGGCTACCGGAGCCGGTGGAGACGGCGATCTACTTCGTCGTCAGCGAGGCCTTGGCCAATACGATCAAACACGCTGGTGAGGCGACGGTTTCGATCGAGGTCAGCTGCCATGCAGACGTCGTGCATGCCACGATCGCGGACAACGGCTGCGGTGGCGCCGCCCCCGGGAGCGGTACCGGTCTGATCGGCCTGGTCGACCGGGTTGAGGCCCTCGGTGGACGGCTCACAGTGCACAGCCCGTCCGGCATGGGCACTCGGATCGACCTCGCACTCGCGCTCGAACCCGTCACGGCGACCGAGCTCCCGCCGCTTCCCGCCGACCCCGCGAACGACGTGGTGCCGGGGCCGGACGCGGCTCCGCCGCCGGACAGGGGGTCGGTCGTTGTAGCGGACGACGACGTGCTCCTGCGGGAAGGCATCGCACGCGTCCTCACCGAGTCCGGGTTCTCGGTCCGGGGACAGGCCGCTGACACAGCTGCGCTGCTGGACCTCGTCGCGGCCGAACGGCCGGAGCTCGCGATCATCGACGTCCGCATGCCACCGACCAACACCCGCGAGGGGATCGACGCGGCGCACGCCATACGAGCACGGTTCCCCGACATCGGGATCCTGCTGCTGTCCGCGCACATCGAGTTGGACACGGCCATGGACCTGCTGAGTGCAGGGCAGCGGTTCGGTTACCTCTTGAAGAGTCGGGTCACACACATCACCGACCTCGTCGAGGCGCTGGAACGGATCTCGCAGGGCGGCACCGTGATCGACCCGGCCCTCGTCGGAGAGCTCTTTGGACGTCAGGCACGACCGGAGCCGCTCGGGATGCTGACCGCGCGGGAGCGGGAGGTCCTCGCTCTGGTCGCCGAGGGGCGGTCGAACGCCGGGATCGCCCATCGGATGTGGATCACCGAGGGCGCTGTCGAGAAGCACGTGCGCAGCATTCTGGCGAAGCTCGACCTGCCGTCGGGCTCGGAGGACCACCGCAGGGTGCTCGCGGTCCTGACCTTCCTGGACAGCCGTTGACCCGCCGGGCTTCCTGCTAGCACTACCAATGCCTACCGCTGGTGTCACCCGCAGTCGGGTGGCCAGCGGCACAGACACGCGGCGCCGCGCGGGCGAATGCTGTTCTCCTCGCATCGGATCGAGGAGGGCACATGTCATACGTCCACGTCAGACCGAGCAGGACGTCGTCACCTGGATCGTCGGAGGCGACGGCCGGCCCACCCCCGCGCATCACACCCAACCTTTTCGGTATCTCATTCGGAGTCGCCGGCCTGGCCGAGGCATGGTCGGCCGCGGCCGACCTCTTCACGGTGCCGGGATGGGTGGCTACCGTGCTCTGGCTGTCGGTTGCCGCTCTCTGGTTGGGTACGGCGGCGATCTACGGAACAAGCGTCTGGCGAAGCCATCGGCTGCGCGCCGAGTTGGTGAACCCGGTGACCTCGCCGTTCATCGCGCTGGCGCTCATCGTGCCGATGCTCCTCGGCGCGTTCGTCGGCCAGCACCATGTGGGGGGAGTCGTCCTGTGGTGCGCGGGACTCACGACGACGGTGGCGTTCGGAGGCTGGATCAGCGGGCAATGGATCCTCTCCGACCTCAACCTGTCCCAGTGGCATCCCGGATACTTCCTACCGACGGTCGCCGGCGGACTGCTCGCTGCCGCGTCGAGTGCGCAACTCGGCTACCGGCCGCTCGCCGAGTTCATGTTCGGATACGGCGTGATCTGCTGGCTGGTGCTCGGATCCATCCTGCTGCAGCGGTTGTTCACCCAGCCGTTGCTGCCGAAAGCGCTCGTCCCCACCATGGCCATCGAGGTGGCACCTCCGGTGGTCGCGGGCATCGCATGGTTCTCGATCAACCGCGGGAAAGTTGACCAGTTCTCCTACGTTCTCGCCGGTTACGCCGTGCTGATGGTGCTGGTGCAGTTCCGACTCGTCCATGCCTACCTCACCGTCCCATTCGGGCCCGGTTGGTGGGCGTTCGCCTTCTCCTACGCGGCCGTGTTCGTCGACGCCATCCACTGGCTCGCTGCAGAACACGTGACCCACGGACTGATCTGGACCTACCTGCTGCTCGCCGTGGTCACCGCCGGTATGGCTGCACTTGCGCTCCGAACCGCGCTCGCGCTGAGCAACCACCAGTTCCTCCCAGCACGACCCGCCGGGGGTGCGCTGAGATGACCAATTTCCTCCGGTCGGGTCCAACACGGCCGCTCACCACACGTTCCAGGGCCGACACGACCTGGCGCGGCAGCGGCCTCGCCCTTGCCGCGATGCTGCTGGCGGTTTCCATGACCTTCATCGACCAGACGATCGTGGCCATCGCGGCACCCACGATCGCAACCGAGTTGAGCCTCGACCACACGGGGACCCAGTGGATCGTGAACGCCTACCTGCTCGCGCTCGCGGCGGCCTTCGCCCTGGGTGGTCGTCTCGCCGACGTCATCGGGTCGCGACGGATGGTCGTCGTGGGCATTGTCGGCTTCGCGGCCTCGTCCTCGCTGTGCGGTGCGACACCGGGCGGGTCGGTGGCCGAGAGCTGGATCATCGCATTCCGCGTGGTGCAGGGTGTCTCCGGTGCGATCATGATCCCGGCGGCCCTCGCTGTCGTGATCGCGGCGTTCCCGGTGGACCGGCGTGGTCGTGCTCTTGCCGTCTTCTTCTCGGTCAGCGGCGGCATAACGTCGATCGGCCCGATCGCGGGCGGCTACCTCACCCACTGGACATGGCGAGCGATCTTCTGGATCAACATTCCCGTCGCACTTCTCGCCCTCGTGGCCGTCGCCTGCGCGCGAATCCCCCGGACCTGCCGCCACGACCCCATCGACATACGTGGTGCCGTTCTGGCGGCTCTTGGCATGGGACTCTCAATACTCGGGCTGCAACAAGCACAGGCCTGGGGCTGGCACAGTGCGCAGACGATCGCGTGCATCGTCGGCGGAGTCATCGTCCTGGCAGTGTTCGTGCTGATCGAGACGCGCACCCCGAGCCCACTGCTGCGAGTTGATGTCTTTCACGGACGGGCCTTCGTCATCGACAACGCTGTGCTGTTCTGCGCGATGTTCGCCTTCATCCCCGTCTTCTTCTTCGCCAGCATCTACGCGCAGTTGTCGCTCGGCTACGACGCGAGCCATGCGGGCCTCTACCTGCTGGTCTTCTTCGCCGGGTTCGCACCCGCGGCACAATTCGGCGGGCGTCTGTTGGACTTGTCCGGGGCCAGACGACCCATGGTTCTCGGCAGCGCGCTGTCAACCATCGGGTTCGCGCTGTGGGCGGCGCAGCTCCACCGCCTGACGCTGGGCGCCCAGGCGCCATACATCGTGCTGGCCGGGGCGGGCGTTGGGTTGCTGCTCGGTCCGGCCAGCACCGACGCGGTCAATCGCGCCATCAACGCGTCATACGGCGAGGTCACTGGTATCACCCAAACCGTGCGCAACTACGCATCCGCACTCGGACTCGCCGTCCTCGGCACCCTGTTCACCACGATCTTCACGGATCGATTCGCACACTCGTTGATGACGATCGGCATACCCGGCGGCACAGCCCGCGAGATCGCGGACCAGGTCGTCACAGGCTCGCACACCGGTACCCCGGCGCCGCTCCAACACCAGATCCACCAGCAGGTCGCGGCCGACGTCGCGACCGCAACCGCATGGGTGATGTACGGGATGGCGATTGCGCTCGCAGTGTGCTTCCTCGTCGCGCTCCGACATCCGGGAGATCGCGGGTCAGGTCGCCCCACGTCGCGCGGCAACAGCTGATTGGAGTTCGGTCATGTCAATGATGAAAGCGTTGGTGCTGGAGGAATTCGGCACCGATCTCGTGATTCGCGAGGTGCCCGTGCCGAGACCCGGCCCCGGCCAGGTCCTGGTGCGGGTAGCGGCCAGTGGAGTCAACCCGCTGGACACCAAGATCCGCCAAGGTGACGCTGCACACGCCCGAGTCAGCACGCCGGCCGTACTCGGCATCGACCTCGCCGGCGAGGTCGTCGACGTCGGACCGGGTGCGGATCGGAGCTTCCGGCCCGGGGACGAGGTCTACGGAATGACCGGTGGCGTCGGCGGGCACCAAGGGTCACTCGCCGAGTTCGCGGCCGTCGACGCCGACCTTCTGGCGCTCAAACCGAGGACGCTCTCCATGCGGGACAGTGCGGCGGTGCCGTTGTCCGTCATCACCGCCTGGGAGGGTCTTGTCGACCGAGCCGATGTTGGGCCAGGGCAGCGTGTGCTCATCCACGGCGGCGCAGGAGGTGTTGGCCACCTCGCGGTTCAGCTTGCGCGGGCCCGCGACGCCAGCGTGTGGGCGACGGACCCAGGACCGGGCCTCACGGTCATCCGGAACCTGGGTGCAGAGCCGATCGATATCCGGCGAACGTCCGTCGCCGAGTACGTCAACGCCGCCACCGACGGCGAGGGCTTCGATGTCATCTTCGACACGATCGGTGGTGAAACCCTCGACCGCTCGTTCACCGCGGTCCGGTTGTACACCGGTCATGTCGTCAGCACCCTGGGCTGGGGCAGCCACTCGCTGGCGCCGCTCAGCTTTCGAGCCGCCACATACTCAGGCGTGTTCACCCTGTTGCCACTGCTGACCGGAGTCGGGCGAGCCCGACACGGTCAGATCCTTCGCGCAGCCGCCCAGCTCATCGACGCCGGGCTGATGTCGCCGCTCGTCGCGTCCGAGTCCTACGGTTGGCATTCGGTCATGTCGGCTCATCGGGCGGTCGAGGCCGGATCTTCAGGCAAGGTCGTCGTCGAACTGGACGACCCGGGCCCTGCAACTCAGTACACGTAGACCTGGCGGTGGTTGACCAGCACGCCGGTGGCGATCAGGTGGTTCTGCGCCGCGACGGACAGCCGGCAGCACCCGTGCGACGCGTTGTAGGCGGGCACGCTCGTGGCGCCGTGCACCGCGATGCCGCCGTTGAAGTAGTACGGCTTGTACAGCGCGCCCAGCGCGCCGTACTGCCAGCCGTTCGCGTGGCTGTAGACGGAGAACTTCCCGCTCGGGGTGCGCCCGTCATACCAGCGACCCCACGCGTAGAAGGGCTTGTTGGCACCGGTGCTGGTGTTGAGGGTGTAGCGCACGCTGGAGCCCCAGACCACCAGCAGCAACTGGCGCGCCTTGTCGATCTCGATCCGGTGGCCCGCGCCGTACCGCGGTGTGCGGCGTGTGTTGGACGCCACCTTGCCCCAGGTGATCGGGCCCACGATGCCGTCTCTGGCCAGGCCCCACGCCTTCTGCAGCGCGAAGACCGCCTGCTGGGTCTGCGCGCCGAAGATGCCGTCCGCTGCGCCACACCAGTAACTGACCGCATTGAGCCGCTTCTGCAGGTAGACGACGTTCGCCCCGCGGCTGCCGTACTTGACGGTGGCCCGCGTGGCCGCGTCGGCGCTGCCGGCGCCGACGAGCCCGAGAGCGCCCGCCAGACCGACTGCTGCTGTGCCGCCGAGCAACTGCCGACGGCCGATCGTTGTATCCATTTGTCCATCCCCCAATGTCCCAGCGGGCGTCCGTGCGGCCGCCCTTCTTCCAGTCGAAGCACCGTCGTTGAGCGGTTGCCAACTCCGGCTTGCCGGGTATGACGTCCGACGCTTCCAAACGGTTGTCAAGTTTGTCCAGGAGAATTTTCCTGGTGTTGGGGTGACTAAGGTTCGAGCTGTGTCTGAGGTGACGACCGCACTGGCAAAGTCGAAGGTCGCGTGGCTGCTCGTGCCACCCGATCTTCGGGTGCCGTGCTGGTATGCCGGGGTCGGCGAGACGGCATACGTCGTGACCGGCGAGGAGGAGCAACCGATCCCACCGCTGCCCGCGGAGTTGCAGATCATCCTGCGCGACAAGGAGACCCGTGCCGCGATCGGCCCACTGCCGGCCCGGGCGGAACGAGTCTGGCCCGACTCCGACGAATGGGGCACGGCCACGACCGCGCTGCTCGCGACCCGGCAGAACACCCCTGCTGGAGACCGCGCGGCGTTCTGGGCCGACCACGGTGTCGTCTGGGCCATCCGGGTCATCCCACCCGAGGCGACCTCATCCGAAGGGCCCGCCGGGCACCACGCCGGTCCGGAGGAACCGGAACCGACACCACCTGACTAACCTTTCGCAGGTGAGCAGCCGAGTCTTCGTAGCCCGGATCGCCGGACTCACCGTGCTGGACCCTCTCGGGGACCGCGTGGGACGGGTCCGGGACGTCGTCATGACCTTCGGCGGCTCGCAGCCCCGGGCGATCGGTCTGGTGATCGAGGTGCCCGGGAAACGACGGGTGTTCGTGCCGATGACCCGGGTGACGAGCGTGGACGCGGGCGCTGTCATCACCACCGGCCTGGTCAACATGCGCCGCTTCGAGCAGCGCGCCGGTGAAACCCTCGTGCTCGCAGAGCTTTTCGACCGACGGGTGCAGGTGCGCGAGGCCGGCGAGGAGTTCACCGGCCTGGTCGAGGACATCGCGATCGAGCAGAACCTGCGGCGCGACTGGGTGCTGGTCAAGGTCTTCGTCCGACAGGTCGACGGCATCTCCTCGGCGTCGAAAGCGATGTCGCGTCTCACCCGACGGCGCAGCGGCAAGACCCTGCTCGTCGACGCCCGCGACGTCACCGGGCTGCACCAGCAGGCCGGTGCGCAGAGCGCCGAGCGGCTGCTCGAGGAGTATGACGACCTGCGCGTCGCGGACCTCGCCGAAGTGATCCACGACCTGTCCCCCAAGCGTCGCGCCGAGGTCGCCGCGGCCATGGACGACAACAAGCTGGCCGACGTGCTGGAGGAGTTGCCCGAGGACGATCAGGTCGAGGTCCTGGCCGGGCTGGACACCGGGCGCGCGGCCGACGTGCTGGAGGCGATGGAGCCGGACGACGCCGCCGACCTCCTGTCGAACCTCCCCTCCGAGCAGGCCGAGCAGCTGTTGCAGCTGATGGAGCCGGATGACGCCGCGCCGCTGCGGCGGTTGCTGACCTATGACGAGAACACCGCCGGTGGTCTGATGACGACCGAGCCCGTGGTGCTCGGGCCGGAGGCGACGATCGCCGAGGCGCTGGCAGTGGTGCGCCGCGAGGAGCTGGCGCCCGCGCTGGCGTCCGCGGTGTTCGTCAGCCGGCCGCCGCTGGAGACGCCGACCGGCCGGTTCATCGGATTGGTGCACACCCAGAAGCTGCTGCGGGAGCCGCCGCAGACCGCGGTCGGCACGATCGTGGACAAGACCATCGAGCCGGTGGGAGTGGAGGCGCCCCTGGGTGAGGTGACGCGACAGCTCGCGACATACAACCTCGTCAGCATGCCCGTGGTCGACGACGCGGGCCGGCTGCTCGGCGCGGTCACGGTCGATGATGTGCTCGACCACATCCTGCCGGACGACTGGCGCGAGGCCCGCCATGACGTGCGGCCGTCCGACGCCCCGGCGACCGACGAGGAGGTCGTCTGATGGCCGACCGCGACGAGGAGCGTCGCGAGCGCCGGGAGGAACGCCGTCGCCAGGAGTCCGCGCGCCTGGATCAGCCACGCGAGGCGGTGCGCGGTTGGCTGCCGCGACCCAGTCTCGACTCGGACACCTTCGGCCGGTTCGCCGAGGACTTCGCGCGCTTCATGGGCACCGCGCAGTTCCTGGTGTGGATGACGGTCTTCGTCATTGTGTGGATCATCTTCAACCTGGTCGGGCTGTTCGGGTTGAAGTGGGATCCCTACCCGTTCATCCTGCTCAACCTCTTCTTCTCCACCCAGGCGTCGTATGCCGCCCCGCTGATCCTGCTCGCCCAGAACCGTCAGGACGACCGGGACCGGGTTGCGCTCGAAGCGGACCGGGCGCGGGACGAGCGCAACCTGGCCGACACGGAGTTCCTGACCCGCGAGGTCGCGTCACTGCGCCTCGCGATGCGGGACACCGCGACCCGCGACTTCGTCCGTTCCGAACTGCGGTCGTTGCTGGACGAGATGGAGGAACGCGGCTATCTGCGGTCGGCGGAGACGGCGGACGGCACCGACGACGAAGCCGCGCCGGCGTAAGTCGTCGCTACCCCGTCCCTTTCCCGCGACCGTCGGCACTTCGGGACGCGTTTCCCGCCATACCCCGTCCCTAACCGGCGACCGTCGGCACTTCGGGACGCGTTTCCCGCCATACCCCGTCCCTAACCGGCGACCGTCGGCACTTCGG
>Ga0164242_10006286_pt1 | contig 13104 bp, 13 predicted proteins | sample OricomgcompostMG_FD_108783 | JGI IMG/M metagenome (GOLD analysis project Ga0164242, IMG submission 108783) | Miracle-Growth compost microbial communities from Emeryville, California, USA - Original compost - Miracle growth compost (MG) ...
CGTCGGCCTGATCGTCGGCCTGATCGTCGGCCTGATCGTCGCTTCGGCCGGTTCCCCGCCCGGCTCGCGAGGGGTCCGGGCTGCCAGGTACGGTGCCGGCCGCAGCGAGAGCGTCCCGGGCGGCCTGATGCCGCAGCTGAGCAGCACCGCGCCAGCCCTCGACCCGGAGGCCGAACTTGTGCACCAGTCGGTCGGTGAACGGAGCCTCGGACAGCCGCGCCAGCCGCAACCGATGTCTGCCCTGGACGACCTCGACCCGCATGCCCCGCCGCAGGATCGTCGACCGGCGTCCGTCGCACCAGACGACCGCCTCTGGAGCCATCCCGTCCAGCATCTCGATCAGCACAGTCGATCGCGGACTCAGCACCATCGGCCGGGCGAAGAGCGCGTGGGCGCTCAGCGGAACCACCAGCATGGCGTCGACGCCGGGCCAGATCACCGGGCCGCCGGCGGAGAAGGCGTACGCCGTCGAACCGGTGGGTGTGGACACCAGGACGCCGTCGCAGGACCACCGGGACAGCGGTCGCCCGTCGATCTCCACCATCAACTCCAGCATCCGTTCCCGGGCTGCCTTCTCGATGGTGACCTCGTTGATCGCGAACGAACTCCACATCAGGTGGTCGCCGTCGAGGATCCGGACGTCGATGGTCGACCGCTCCTCCACCCGATAGCCGCGGTTGACCACCGTTTCGACGATCAGGTCGATCTCACTGGATTCCGCCTCGGCAAGGAAGCCGACGTGTCCCAGGTTGACTCCGAGCAGCGGAATATCAGCGGCCACCACCCATTCGGCGCCACGCAGGATCGTGCCATCGCCGCCGAGGACGACGATCAGTTCGATGCCGGCGGCTGTACCGCCCAGGCCGACGACCGGGTCGGCCTCGGGAAGCACCTCGACGCCGGGATGGCTCGTACCCAGACCGAGGTTGGTGATGTCGGCAGCGGGGAGCAGGCAGACGATGCCGGCAGCCGACAGGCCGCTGATCAGCCGGCTGGACGCTTTGATCGCCTCGTCCCGCCCGGTGTGGGTGAGCACGGCGACCCGACGAACCACGCCCGGCATGGCACCGGCAGTGCCGGTCTGGTCGGCTTCGGCGATCACCCGGACAGCATAGGCGGTCGGTGGGACCCGGCTCAGCTGTGACAGCCCGGGCCGTTACGGCTGACGATCGTCAGAACAGACGTTCGATGACCGTTTCGATCCGGTCACCCCGGCCGGGCCCGTCACCGTGCTCCGGGTTCGGCACGGCGTCCGCCCGGGCGAACAGCACGAAGTACTCGACATTCCCGGCCGGTCCGGGCAGCCTGCTGGGTGCGGCGTCCCGGGGCAGCCAGCCCAGCGTCGCCGCCCGATCGACCACCGCCCGTACGGCCTGGCGGCGCAACCGGGCGGACCGCACCACACCGCCCTTGCCGAGTTGCTCGCGGCCCACCTCGAACTGCGGTTTGATCATGGTCAGCAGGCTGCCGTCGGGAGTGATCACCGAGGTCAGCGGGCCGAGCAGCAAGGTCAGTGAGATGAACGAAACGTCGGCAACCACCAGGTCGACGAAACGGCCGCCGATCATCTCCCGGTCGAGATCACGCAGGTTCAGCCCCTCGTAGCAGGTGACCCGCGGGTCGGTCCGCAACGTCGGGTCGAGTTGGTCGTGGCCGACGTCGATCGCGATCACCTCGCGGCAGCCCTTCTCCAGCAGCACCTGGGTGAAGCCGCCCGTCGACGCACCGGCGTCGAGGACCACGGCCGGCACCCGGAGTCGGAGATCATCCAGCGCGCCGAGCAGTTTGTACGCCGCCCGCGAGACGTACGGATCGTTCTCGGTCAGCTCCAGCTGATCATGATCGCCGACCGGTGACGACGCCCTGACCGCCGACCGTCCGTTCACCAGGACGCGACCGGTGTCGATCAGCTCCCGGGCGTGGCTGCGTGACCTGGCGAGGCCACGATGAGCCAGCTCGACGTCCAGTCGGCCGCTCGTCCGACCACTCATCGCGAGTGTCGACAGTGATCAGTTGTCGGACGCCGGGTTCTCGGCGTTCAGCGCGGCGTGCAGTTCCTCGTGCACCCGGGCCAGCCGATCATGATGATCGGCCAACGGCTGGGATTCGATTCCCTGCAACGATTCCAGGGCCCGGTCAACCTGCGACTCGCCGGTCACCGGAACCTGCGCCTGGCCCTGTTCATGCTGGTCCGGCTGCTCCGCCTGCGGCTCGGTCACGACCCTGCTCCCGTGGCCTTCCGGGCCGTGGTCTTGGTTGCCGGCGTTCTCTTGGCCGAGGTCTTCTTGACCGGTGGCGTGTTCGCCGTGGCCTTCTTTGACGTGGCCTTCTTTGCCGTGGTCTTCTTGGCCGTAGCGTTCTTGGCCGTCGTCTTCTTGGCCGTGGTCTTCGCAGCAGTCGGGGCGGCGGTCTTCAAGCCGGCCACGTCAGCTCGCAGCCGAGCTATCTCGTCCCGCAGTGCCGAGACCTCGTCGGCGCGGGCCAGCCCGAGCCGGCCCAGCGACTTCTCCAGCTCGGCGGTGATCGTCCGCTGCAGCAGTGCCTGGTTCGCCTTGCGCGCGGCGATGATCTCCTCGGCCAGTTGGTTGATCCGGGCCCCGGCCTCCGACGCCGCCTCACCAAGATCAACATTGTCCAGCCCGGCCTGGTTCAGCAGCCGCTCGGCGAGTTGCTTGGCGCGGGTACGGGTCATTCTCGACGCGCCGTCGATCGCCGCCCCGAACGCCTCGGCGAGTGCGGAATAGCCGGGCAGCGTCTGCCCGAGCCTGGCTCCCCGGCGGGGCTCGTCGTCGTTGCTCATCGTGTCGTCTCCCTCTCGCTGCTCTGTCACCTGATCGGTCCAGGTCAACGCGTCGGTCTGCGCCTGTATCAAACCTAGCCCGCGATCGGGGCGGTTGCCGACTCCCTGATCCCAGATCCGCGCCGAGCGATGATCACGCCCGCAGGTCAGGCGTCGCCGAGCAGCGAGCGGACCCGCGTGGTCAACCGATCGGCGAGATCGAAGGCGTCCACCGGATGTTCGCCGTCGGCGCACTGCCAGCACAGCCGGGTGGCTGCCCAGATGGCGTCGACCAGTTGCTCGTCGGATGGTTCCAAGGACAGGGCCAACTGCTGGTGATCAAGGTAGGCCTCGATGGATCCGACGGCGATCCGATCCTCTCCGGCCTGCCGGACCTGGCGTTCGGCGATCAGAAGATCACCGGCGTTCAGCCCGATGTGGGTGGGACGTTCCATGCCGATCGCCGAGAACAACTGGACCGGGCCGTGCGCGCCGGTGAGCACCAGCATGCTGTCCAGATCGAGATTCCCGGCACCGGCGATGTCGGTGTCGATCCGATCGCCGACGAAGATCGGGCGCCGGCTGCCGAGGCGGCGGAGCGTCTCCTCCAGCAATGGCCGTTCCGGCTTGCCCGCGACCAACGGGTCGGTCTCGACCGCCGTACGGACCGCGGCCACCGCAGCACCGTTGCCCGGAACCAGACCGCGTTCGGTCGGCCGCGTCGGATCGGTGTTGGTGGCCACCCACAGGGCGCCGCGGCGAATCGCAAGCGCTGCCTCGGTGATCAACTCCCAGCTGAGCTCGGGATCGTAGCCCTGGATCACCGCGACCGGTTTGTCGTCGGCGCTGGTCACCGCGACCAACCCGAGATCAGCCAGTGCCTCGTGGAGTCCGTCGCCGCCGACCGCGAGTACTCGCGCACCGGGACCGAACCGGTCGAACAGGACCCGTGCCCCGGCCTGGGCCGAGGTGACGACATCCTGTTCGGTGCAGCGGATGCCGAAGCCCCGCAGTTGTTCCGCGACGACCTCGGGTGTCCGGGCGGCGTTGTTGGTGACGAACCCGACGCGGACCCCGTGATCTTGCAGACCGGTCACCGCTTCCGGTGCGCCGGCAACAGGCTCCGGGCCGAGATAGAGGACGCCGTCCAGGTCGAAGAGAACAGCGTCGTAACGATCAACCAGCACTCCCCGACCCCTCCTCGGCGTCCTGTCCTGCGTCCTGTCCGGTGTCCAATCCGGGCTCGCTGTCGTCGAACTCGATGTCCAGTCCGTCCAAGGCGTCCACCCGCTCCTGGGCGTCGGTTTCCTGTTCGGTGTCCAATTCGGCGGCGGCCACCAGCTCCCGATACCCGCCGGACGGGTCGCCGAGGTCCAGCAGGACATCCGCCAACGCGTAATGCAGCCGGGCGGCGGGCAACCGCATGGCGGCAGTGGTCCCGCGGTTGCCGAGGTCCTTGATCGCAGCACGCAGCAGCCGCGCGGCCTCGGCGGTCTGGCCGAGATCATGACGGGCGCCGGCCTCGATGATCCGCAGTTCCACCGCGGACGCCGGTTCCATCGGTTGGCCCGCGGCTTCCCGGACCAACCGGAGGGCCTGCTGCGGTCGACCGAGCGCTCGCTCGCAATCGGCCATCACCGGCAGGTAGTCGGCGGATCCGGTCATCCGCCGCAGCGCCCGGTACTCGCCCAACGCGACGTCGTACTTGCCGGCAGCGTACGCGGTCTCCGCGGCGCCCTCGCGGACGATGGGCAGCCTGGCCGCCCGGCGGCGGGCCGCCTCTGCGTGGGCGTAGGCACGCTCGGGATCCTCGTCGATCAGTTCGCCGGCCAGCAGCAGATGGCCGGCGACGATCTCGGCGAGATCCTTGGGCAGGCTGCGCAGTTCCGCCCGGACACCGCGGTCGAGCCGCCGGATATCGGTACCCGCGGGGATCGGCGGTTCGGCGTGTCTGGCCTCGAGCCCGGGCGGCAGCCGACGTTCACGCTCCTGGTGATCATCACCGGGTCCACGTCCGCGGTGGTCGGCACCGGCCTGTTGCCCGGGCCGCCGACCGGCCGGTCGCTTGCTGTCGAAGGTCGACCCGCCGGATCGTCTGCCCTCGTACGGCGAGCCCCCCGCACGCCCCGAGCCCGAACGCCCCGAGCCCGAACGCCCCGAGCCCGAGCGTTGCGATCCCGAACGTTGGGATCCCGAACGTTGGGATCCCGACCGTTGCGGACCTGAGCGCCCCGTGGCCGCACGGCCCTCACCGGTGCCGGCCGCAGCCGAACGACCGCCGCCGCTTCGCGGCCCCGAGCCGCGGTTGCCGGCTGCGGGACGCCTAGCAGCCTGATCACGGCCGGCAGAGTCGCGCCCGCCCCCGTCGCGGTCACCCGAGTCGCGGCCACCCGAGTCGCGGCCACCCGAGCCACGCCCGCGCGCATCCCGCGGACCCGGCCGGGAGCCGCCGGTCCGACCGCGGTCGTCGCGTCCGTCCCGGTTGCCGCGGCCCCTGGCGCGGTCAGCGCCGCGATCCCGGTCCCCACCGCGGTCACGGTCACCGTCACGATTCCGGTCACCGTCACGATCACGGCGACGATCCCGGCCCTGGCCGCTGCCGTACCTCTTCTCAGCCACCGGCCAATCCTCCTGCACGGTCACCCGGGACGACAAACCGGGCCGTCCACAGGCTGCGCCGACTGTCGACCGCTGTGATCAGGTGCCGACTGATCATCTACCGGCGACCTGCACTTCCGGGCCGGCCCCGCGGAGTTCACCGAGCAGCTCGGGATCCGCACCAGGATCGGTGATGATCTTGTCGATCTCGCTCACCGCGGCGAAACTGCAGAAGGAGTTCCGGCCGAGCTTGGCCGACACCACGGGCACCAGCCGTCGTCGCGCCGCCAGCAACATGGCGCGTTTCACCGCCGCCTCCTCCGGATTGGTCGTGGTCAGCCCGAGGTCGGTGGTCAACCCGTTGACACCGACGATCGCCAGATCGGCGCTCAGCGTCTCGAGCCTCCGGCTGGTCCAGCCGTCGACCGAGGCCTGCGTGAGGCCGCGGATCATGCCGGGAAGAGTGATCACCGTCAGCTGCGGACGGTCGGCAAGGATCGTCGCGGCCGGCAGGTTGTTGGTGACGATGGTTAGTGGCCGGTCGTCGGGCAGCTTCTCGGCGATCACGAAGGTGAGCGAGCCGGAGTCCAGCACGACGACCCCGTCGGTGGGCAGTTCGGCGATCACCGCCGTCGCGATCAACTGCTTCTCGGCCCGCTGATCAGCGTGCCGGGCCGCCAACGCCTGCTCGAACGGCACCGACTCGACCAGTTCGGCACCGCCCCGGACCCGCCGCACGATGCCACGCCGCTCCAGGACTTCCAGGTCGCGACGCACCGTCTCGGGTGCCACCCCCAGCCGGTCGGCGATCGCTGCGATGCTCACCCGAGAACGCCGGGTCAACAGGAGGTCGGTGATCGCCTGCTGCCGCTGCGGCGGATACATCGGTCCGCTCTGGCGCCGGCCGGCCACCGTCTGCGCAGGCAACTCCGCCATGGAACGGCCTCACCACCTTGCCCTGCTGTGTTGTTGCATTGATCCCCGGTGGCCCAAGAGTACGGCATCGGGTCCGCTCGGAGCAGCCATCTCCGACCACAGGTTCGGGCACTGATCCGACTGATTCGGGCACTGTATGACCGAATTGATGCCGTTTTTCCTCTGGACCGGTCACATCTGCCTGCAGTAATGTCCGATTCGCAGGCGTTCGGAGTCCCGGGCTCGGCCTGGACCGGCCGGACGACACTCAGCGATGAGGAAGGGCGGCCTATGTTCAGCATCCCGAGGCTCCATCGACGGCCCAGGACCCGTCCCGCACGGCGAAGGGCCCGGGTGAGCAGATTGGGCGCGGCCGCCGGTGCGGCGGGCCTGTCGCTGGCACTCACCGTCTCCGGCTGTGCCGGCTTCGGCAACCTGGGGAACAAGCCGGGCGTCACCACCATCACCCTGGCCAGCGTCAACAATCCCCAGATGCAGGACCTGGCCCAACTACTGCCGGAGTTCGAGAAGGAACACCCCGACATCAAGGTCAACGTGATCATGATGGAGGAGAACGACCTCCGCAACGCCACCACCAAGGATGTCGCGACCCGGGGCGGACAGTACGACGTGATGACGGTCGGCGCCTACGAGGTGCCGATGTGGGCGGAGAACGGTTGGCTCGCCGATCTCACCGCGAAGGCCGGATCCGATTCGTCGTACGACGTCGACGACTTCTTCCCTCCGGTCCGGCAGAGCGTGAGTTTCGACAACAAGATGTACGCCGCCCCGTTCTACGGTGAGTCGTCGTTCCTGATGTATCGCAAGGACCTGTTCGACAGGGCCGGGGTCACCATGCCCGAACACCCGACCTGGCAGCAGGTGGCGCAACTGGCCGCCAAACTCAAGGACCCGGACAACGGCACGGCCGGTATCTGCCTGCGCGGCAAGCCCGGCTGGGGCGAGATGTTCGCGCCACTGACCACGGTGGTCAACACCTTCGGCGGCCAGTGGTACAACATGAGCTGGGACGCCCAGGTCAACAAGCCGGCGTTCAGCAACGCCGTCAACTTCTACGTCAACACGATCAGGGAGTCGGGCGAACGGGACCCGGCATCGTTCGGCTTCACCGAATGTCTGAACCTGTTCCAGCAGGGCCGCGCAGCGATGTGGTACGACGCCACCTCCGCTGCCGGCACCCTCGAGTCCGAGGGCAGCCCGGTCGCCGGCAAGGTCGGCTACGTCTCCGCCCCGGTCGTCAAAACCCAGGAATCCGGCTGGCTGTGGAGCTGGAACCTGGCCGCCAACGCCCTGTCGAAGCACCAACAGGCCGACTGGGAGTTCATCAAATGGGCGACCTCCAAGCAGTACCAGGAACTTGTCGGCAAGGAGTTCGGCTGGGAACGCGTACCTCCCGGCACCCGGAAGTCACTGTATGAGAACCCGCAGTACCGGCAGGCCAGCTCGTCGTTCGCCGACCTGGTGGCCAGCACCCTGAACAAGGTTGATCCCAAGAAGCCGGGCGTCGATCCTCAACCATGGACCGGGATCCAGTTCGTCGGCATCCCCGAGTTCCAGGACGTCGGCAACCAGACGTCGCAACAGATCGCCAACACCTTCTCCGGCGGTGAGAGCGTGCAGACCGCTCTCGACCGGGGCCAACGGATAGCCCAGGTAGCCGGCGACACACAGAAGACGGAGGCCGGCAAATGAGCGCCGCGATCACCTCGGACCTGGCAAGCACCGGCTCGACGCCCAAGATCACCTTGTCGCGGGCCCAGCGCGGTGAACGAACCTTCGGCCGGCGGATCGTCATGCCGGCGTTCATCGTCGCCATCGTCGTGACGCAGATCCCGTTCCTGGCGACGATCTACTACTCGTTCCAGAACTGGAATCTGGCCAGGCCGCAGGCCCGGTCGTTCGCCGGCTTCCACAACTACGTCGCGGTGGTGACCAACGGCGCCTTCCTGCCGGCGTTGCTGAACACTGTGGTGATCGTCGGGTCTTCGGTGATCCTCTCACTGATCATCGGCCTCTTCCTCGCCGTCCTGCTGGACCGCAAGTTCCCCGGACGAGCTGTGGCCCGGACGTTGTTGATCACCCCGTTCCTGGTGATGCCGGCGGCCTCCGCCCTGATCTGGAAATGGTCACTGTTGGACGCCAACGTCGGCATGATCAACTGGGCGTTCGGGCTGATCGGAATTCCACCGGTGTCCTGGAACACCGACTTCCCCGGGATAACCGTGGTGTTCGTGCTGACCTGGCAGTACACGCCGTTCATGATGTTGATCCTGCTGGCCGGACTGCAGTCCCAGTCCGGCGAGATCCTGGAGGCCGCCCAGGTCGACGGCGCCGGTCCGCTGCGCACCTTCCGGACGATGACCCTGCCGCATCTGCGGACGTACGCCGAACTCGCCGTGCTGCTCGGCACCGTGTTGATGGTGCAGGTCTTCGACCCGGTGAACATCATGACCGGCGGCGCCGGCCACTCCAAGACCCTGTCCTATCTCTTGTACGAAAGGGCTTTCATCGGCCAGCAGGTCGGTGAGGCAGCTGCCTACGGCGTGGTCACGGTGATCGTCACGATCGCGGCCGCGACTGCCGCGCTGCGCACCCTGTTCCGAGTGTTCACCGAGGAAGGGGGATCACGATGACCACCCACGTCGAGACCCAGTCAGGGCAGACCGCGGGCGCGACGGCCTCGGCACCGGCCCGGCGGACCGACCAACGGCTCCGCACCCGACGCTTCACCCGGCGCAAGGTCGGCGGCCTCGGTGTCACCGTGCTGACCTGGGTCGTTGTCTTCCTGTTCTTCTTCCCTGTGCTGTGGATGATCTTCACCAGCTTCAAGACCGAACAGGCGGCCGCCGAGTTCCCGCCGAGCTTCATCACGTCGCTGTCCCTGGACCGCTACGCCACGGTGTTCGAACGCGGGATGGGCCTCTACCTGGCCAATTCGGCGGCATTGTCGATCTTGTCCACCGTTGCCGTGATGGCGCTGGCGATCCCTGCGGCGTACGGGCTGTCGGTCCGCCGGGTCAAGCGCTGGCAGGACCTGCTGTTCTTCTTCATCTCCACCAAGTTCATGCCGATCGCGGCATCGATCATCCCGGTCTTCCTGCTCCTGCGCGTCATCGGCGCGTTGGACAACCTGTGGGCACTCGGCGTGCTGTACGTCGGGATGAACCTGCCGCTGGCGATCTGGATGATGCGGTCGTTCTTCGCCGAGGTGCCGTACGCGGTTGTCGAGGCGGCACAGATCGACGGCGCCTCCTACACCAGGGAACTCTGGCGGGTTTCGCTGCCGATCGTGGCACCAGGCGCAGCCGCGGCCGCGTTGATCTGCTTCATCTTCGCCTGGAACGAGTACTTCCTGGTCAATCTGCTCACTGCGGTCGTCGCGCGAACGACGCCACCGTTCCTAGGCAGCTTCGTCGACGGCCGCGGACAGTTCCTGGCCGTCCTTTCGGCGGCCTCCACGATCGCTGTGCTCCCGGTGATCATCGCCGGCTGGGTCGCCCAGAAGCGGTTGGTCCGCGGCCTGGCGATGGGCGCGGTGAAGTAGCGCCGGGCCGATGACGCGGATCGATGACAGGTCGGGAGGACAGCCGGACGGCGCAGCACAGGATGCCTCGAGCGGTTCGCGGACCGGCAATTCCCGGACCGCGGCCGCTGCCCGGCACGACACCATCGCCGGCTGGCTCGAGTCGGAGGGCCGGGTGGACGTCGTCGAGGCTGCGGCACGGCTGGGCGTCGCGCAGGAGACCGTACGCCGTGACCTCCGTGCCATGGAGGTGGCGGGCCGGTTGCACCGGGTGCACGGCGGCGCCATTCCGGTGCTGCCCCGGCCGACGACATCGTGGACCGATCACCAGGCACGCTACGCCGAACTCGGCCGCGAGCTCTGGCGCCGGCTGCCCCGGGAAGGGACGCTACTGATCGGCGCCGGCGCGCCGGCCCTTGGCCTGGCCGAGGCGATCTCGGCCGATCCACCGGCCCGGCACGGGCTGACCGTGGTGACCAACTACCTCGACGCCGCGATCGTGCTGTCCAGGGTGCACAATCTCGCGGTCTACAACATCGGCGGAACGGTCAGCCCGCGCTCGCGCGGCCAGGAGGGCGACTGGGCGATCACCGAGCTCAACCGGTTGCGTACCGACGTCAGCGTGATCTGCCCCGCCGGGATCAGCGTCACCGACGGACTCAGCGACCTGACCCCGGCGGGCGCGGCGATCTGCCGGGCGCAGACCCGGGTCGGCGGGAAGGTGATCGCGCTTGCCGACGCGGAGGCGGTCGGCCGGGCGACCTTCGTCACGTTCGCTACCATCGAGGAGATCGACGAAGTCGCGGTCGCCGGGACGGTGACCGACAAGCAGCGCCGGCCGTTCATCGACCGCGGCGTCGGATTCACGGTGGTGCCCGCCCCGGCCTGAACTGGCACGACGCTGCGCTGACTGAAGGAGAGACGGAATTCATGGCTTTGGTCGCCGGCGTCGACAGTTCCACACAGTCGGTCAAGGTGGTGGTCTGCGATTCCGACACCGGCCGGGTCGTCCGCTCGGCGCGCGCCCCACACCCCGAAGGCACCGAGGTGAGCGCCGATGCCTGGTGGCAGGCCTTCCAACGGGCGGCCGGTGAACCGGGCCTGTTGGACGGGGTCGAGGCACTGGCGGTCGGCGGTCAGCAACACGGCATGGTGACGCTGGACGAGGACGGCGACCTGGTCCGCGACGCACTGCTGTGGAACGACAATCGGTCGGCTCCCGACGCCGAGGACCTGATCTCCGAACTCGGTGGCCGCGCGTCCTGGGCCGAGGCCGTCGGCACGGTTCCGGTGGCATCGCTCACCGTCGCGAAACTGCGCTGGCTGGCCAGGGCGGAACCGGAGAACGCCGCCCGGACCCGGTCGGTGGTGCTGCCGCACGACTACCTCACCTGGATGATCGGTGGACGGTCATTCGACCCGGTGACCGACCGCGGCGACGCCTCGGGCACCGGCTACTTCGACGCCGCGGCCAACCGCTACCGCCCCGATCTGGTCCGACTGGCGATCGGTCATGATCTCGAACTGCCTCGGGTCGCGGGTCCGCAGGAGATCATCGGGCAGACACCCGCGGGCATCGCGCTGGCGCCGGGCACCGGAGACAACATGGCCGGCGCGCTGGCTCTCGGCGTCCAACCCGGTGAGGCCGTGGTCAGCCTCGGGACCAGCGGCACCTCCTACACCGTGGCCACCGAGCAGAGCCACGAGCCGACCGGGACGGTCTGCGGCTTCGCCGATGCGACCGGCCGCTTCCTTCCGCTGGTCTGCACGTTGAACTGCGCCCGTAACCTGGAGGCCGCAGCCACCATGCTGCGGGTGGACCTCCAGGAACTCAGCCGCATGGCGGTAGCCGCCCCGGCGGGGGCCGAGGGGATCACCTTCATGCCGTACCTGGACGGTGAACGGACCCCGCCGCTGCCGCGGGCCACCGGCGAGCTGCTCGGGCTGACCCGGGCCAACATGAAACCCGAAAACATCGCCCGGGCGGCGATCGAGAGCGTGCTGTGGAGTCTGGCCTTCGGCACCGAGGTATTGGCCGAACTCACCGGGTCCATCGCTTCCATCACCTTGACCGGCGGCGCCGCCCAGTCGTTCGCGGTGCAGCGGATCGCACCGGCCGTGTTCGGGCTCTCGGTCACGGTGACCGAGCCGATCGAGAGCGTCGCCGTCGGCGCCGCCCGGCAGGCAGCCTGGGCGCTGACCGGCGAATTGCCGGACTGGAAGGTCCCGGTGGTACGGGAGTTGGAGCCCACCAGCGAAGAGCTGGCAGCCCACCATGAGCTCGGCGAGCGCTACCGCGCGGCACTTCGCGCGCACTACCCGGAGGCCCGGATAGCCCACATCTGAGGCGGGGCTACGCTTACGTCTCGTGTCAGCGATCGATCCCCTGGTCCAGGCGAACCGTGAGTTCGCGAAGAGCTTCACCGGCGGGCTTCCGGGCACGCCGGCCCGCAAGGTTGCCGTGGTCACCTGTATGGACTGCCGCATCGACCCCGTCCGGGCGCTGGGTGTCACCGTCGGTGACGCAAACGTCATCCGCAACGCCGGCGGACTGGTCGTGGAGGACACGTTGCGCTCGTTGGCGATCAGCCAACGCAAGCTGGGCACCACCGCCATCATGATCATCCAACACACCCGATGCGGACTATCCACTTACGACGATGCGGAGTTCCGGGAGGAGTTGGCTGCAGAAACCGGAATCACCCCGCCGTGGGGGCCGAGGCCGTTCGGCGCCCAGGAGGACAACATCCGGGCTGCGCTGGCACAGATCCACAGCTCGCCCTTCCTGCTCTACAAGGAGGATGTCCGCGGATTCATCTTCGACGTGGACACCGGTCTGCTCACCGAGGTGACCGACGAGCCGGCGGCCTGATCCAGTCGTACTCCGGCCGAGCCGATGTCCGCCCCATTTCTCGGCGCGGACATCGGTCAGAACGCAAAAACACCTCGTGGGTGGCTACGAATAGCCACCCACGAGGTGTTTTATATTGTCCGGCGACGTCCTAGTCTCCCACACGGTCCCCCGTGCAGTACCATCGGCGCTGAAGGGCTTGACTTCCGGGTTCGGAATGGAGCCGGGTATTTCCCCTTCGCCATGATCACCGAAACTCTATGGAGATGTAATCGGATCGAGGTTAACTCTTTATTTCGAGTTCACCGATCTACGACCGTATCTCGGGAACTGCACAGTGGACGCGTAGCATCTTTGTAGGAACAAGCCCTCGGCCTATTAGTATCGGTCAGCTCCATGCATTGCTGCACTTCCACA
>Ga0164242_10006287_pt1 | contig 13102 bp, 12 predicted proteins | sample OricomgcompostMG_FD_108783 | JGI IMG/M metagenome (GOLD analysis project Ga0164242, IMG submission 108783) | Miracle-Growth compost microbial communities from Emeryville, California, USA - Original compost - Miracle growth compost (MG) ...
GGGTTCTTGAGCGTGATCCTCCACTTAGGAGGAGCGGCTTCGGACATCTCGACGGGTGATGGTAGATGAGAACGGAGGGATTCGGCCGGGTCTCAGTTGTCAGATCGGCGCCAGAAGCGCGCCGCAACGTAAGCAGCTTATCATAAACGAGATTCCATGGATTATACGCGATATCCCTGATGGGGAGGCCGTAGGAGGAGCTGCCCTATTCGTAGGAAGGTCGGACAAGTTAGATGTCGGCGTTACAAGGAGGTGTTTAGTCGGGCGATTCTGGGCTTCAGAGGAATCCCAAACTGCGATATCTTCAGGCCCTCTAATAGTGGTTTCTGATGAGGCAAGAGCTGGTGACAGCCATGAACTTTCAGTCGCGGGTGAATGGTACCTGCGGCAGTGCTATTGTCCAGCGTCTCAATAGGTACCGAAGGAGCTAGCGCGCGCCACCGTGCAGGTATGAAAATGCTAACCGCAAAACCCCCGCACCAATCACTTGACAAAGGTACGGATGCACGGATACAGCTTGAAAGCGGGTGTTACCTAAGCGTAATTGTTCCTATTGTCGCCAACTAATAACTATTCAAAAGGGCAGCTCACAGAACAATAGTCTCGCTGCCTTGACAGAAAACGAGCCACCCGCTGGCAATAGCTTGCAATCCGTACCTACGGCCTTACCACAGGGAGCTTTACATAGGGAGCCTCGAGTTCATCGCATTATGGATCGCTGAGCTCCCACCAACTTCAAGCAAGCCTCACCTTCCCCGTCAAGACTTTGGAGCGCAGCTTCGTATCCATCATATACGGAACCACCTCATTCGATCTGCCTGCCACCAGCAAAAATCCTCTCAATTCACCGAGCAGCCAAGATGACTCCCCCACAGGCTCTATTCCACACTCTCCTCCGGCCCAGCATCCTCCAGATCCTGCGCGCGACGGGCTACCACAGCGCCAAACCCACCGTCCTCGACTCCCTAACAGACCTCGCCGCGCGCTACCTCTCCGAGCTCTGCCACCTAACGGCCCTATATTCGGCGCACAACGGATCCGGGACCACAGGGCCGGATATCGTCGACGTGCGCATGGCGCTGCAGCACATGGGCGCTCTTTTACCAGAGCTGCCCCAGCACGAGCAGGAGCTGCTCAGCGTCGAGGACACCCGCGGCACTGACGAGTTTGTCGCGTGGGCTGCGGGCAACGTAAACAGGGAGATCCAGCGGATCGCCCAGGATGAGGGCGCGACGGATTATCTCGATGGTGAGTGAAGACATCCCATATTCGATTCATGGGGGCGCGAATCAGGGAGGACGGCCACGAGTTGGTTCCCGGTACTAACAGGTTCGCGGCGCATAGCACTGATAAAGAAGCACGGCAAGACGGACGACGGGTCAAAGTTTGCGGGCACAATTATCGGAAAGTGCAACGAGCACGGTGACATTCTTGTCGAGGGTGGAGAGTTCCCCAGCATACGAGGCTGGACAGAGAAGATGCGAGCAGCCTCGCAGCGGGCGCCCAGTTCTGCGGACGAGGGAGATAAAGAGAACGGGGACGATGGTGGGGATTCCAGGCCCGCGAGTTCCGGGCTTAGTTCGCTCGGCGATCGGAGCATTGGGGATTTGGAGGACATGATGGATTATATGTGATACCTGTTCTTGGATACACCCTGCATAGCGATGGAGTTACGGCTTGAGAAAAGGGGACGGGGGACTGCTGGTACCTGGTAATTGTATTCTCAGGGCTAAGAGCCTTCAGAACGGCCGACTCCCCCTGTACTAATACCTCACGAAGAAAGAAGCATTTGCTCATGGACTTGGTCAAGACTCACCTTGATACCTGCGAATGATTACGGGAGACGCGTTCTTCCTACGCATCATGCATGGTAAGACAAAGCTTAGATTCAGACTTGACCTTAGTAAATAGGTAGTGACTGAAAGAACACAACCCTTCTCTGAAAGTCGATAGCGAATCCCAGCCTCCAGTTGGTAGCCGAACGCCTGTCTGTCTACCTCTGAAACTCCGACACACGATCCAAGTTGAAGGCCGCGCTGATGAGGGCTAGGTGGCTGAAGGCCTGTGGGGTGTTACCGAGTTGCTCACCGCTGCGGGCGATCTCCTCGGAGAACATCATCAGGTGGTTCGAGAAGCTCAGCATGTTCTGGAAGAGGTTGACAGCTCGCGGGAGATACTTGGGCTCATAGACACTCGCCCGAGTCATGGCTTCTACGAGCCAGAAAACGCACATGCTGAAAGCCCCCTCGCGGCCGCCAACACCTGTAGGGTCTTGTCAGAGCACGGCGGTGGGTTTGGCTATTGTTTTTGCGTATCATGGGAATGGACGCGAACTCACCATCGTCAGACAAGTCTGTGTTATACCGATATACGAGACCGGTGCTCGTCAACCCACCCTTCTCTGGGGGCAGTAGGATTCGATCCATGGTGCTGAGGAAGCGGGGGTCGTTAGGGGCGATGAAGAAGACTAGCGGTGCGATGAGAATCGAAGAGTCGAGCATGGTCCGGTTCTCGTAGCTCTGGATAAAACAATTCATCTCTGTGTTGTAGCCCTTCTCCATGATCTCTTCGTACAATGTGTCCCTAGCCTCGAGCCACTTGGCACGGTTTGGGCACGGAAAGTTCCTCTTTTCAGAGAGCCGAAGACCGCGGTCGAATGCGACCCAGAGCATGATCTTCGAGTAGGTGAAGTGCTGTTTGTTGTTGCGCACTTCCCAGATTGACATATCCGGCTGGTCGAGTATGGTGAGGACGTAGTCGAGCATCTGGCGGACCGAGCACCACTGATCCCAGGTTATGGGCTTGCCGTATTTGTTGTACAGGTATATTCCGTCCATGAGCTCGCCGTAGATATCGAACTGCTTGTGGAAGGCAGCGCCGTTTCCGATACGGACCGGCTTGCTACCCCTATATCCATCAAGGTGGGTGAGTTCCGTCTCGGGAATGTCGGTCTCGCCCCTAATTGTGAACATGATGGGCAGTCCTTCCTTGGGAAACTGGGATTTCATAAACCGCTCGCTGATAAAGTTCATGTAGGCGTCCGCCTCGGCGGTAAAGCCAAGCCGCAGCAGGATGTAGATGGTGAAGCTCGAATCGCGCACCCAGCAGTAGCGATAATCCCAGTTACTTGGCCTACAAGTCAGGTCAGCGGCTCAACGAGGAAAAGGGTAGGGCCACATACCGAGTTCCACCTATATCTTCGGGGATGGAGAAGGTTGGGGCGGCGATGATGGCACCCGTGGGTTCAAAGGTCATCAATTTCAAGATGAGGAGGCTGCGCGAGACGACTTCTCGCCACCGTCCTTTGTATTTGCTCTTCGAGATCCAGTTGTACCAGAAAGTCTGTGTGTCATGTTGCTGGGAATCGAGGATTGAGCTGGTGATATGCTCACTGACGTGGTTCGGAATGTCGTCGCGAAGGACGAAGGAGATTGCCTGTCCTTCTTTGACGACAATGGTAGCCACGACTCCCTCTCCTAGCATCCCGGGCTGCTTGACCTTCTTGAAGATGACGGTTGGGCAGGTCTCGGCATCCTCTTCGCCTCGGTCGATTGAGACATCCAGCTGCAGCTTGACATTCTTACTGTGGAAGGTCACCGTCTTACTCTGCTCACTTCCCAATTCATGGACAGGCTGCACAATGGTGGTTGTGTGAGGTTCCAGGGCGTAGTCAAACGCAGGGAAAATCTCAACATCTACAAGTAGGTCAGTATTGCCAGCACGCCTCATGACGAGATGGGGGAGGGCGGATGGAGGCCGGACCTAGGGAGAGTTCTCCGCGGATGCATTCCACTCGTCGGACAAGCCATCTCTTAAGCTCCTCCTGGACGCTCAAGGTTTCCCGGAAAGGGTTCTGCCTTGGACCTTTGGCAATGACGTCCGCGTTCTTCGGCCTCGGGAAGAAGTCGACAATGTCGACAACGCCTACCTCGTGGATATAGCGAGTCTGGAGAATGTTGGACGCGGGCAGGTACTGTTGCTTGGTCGTGCAGGAGAGGTCGGCGTGGGGATGTATACTGAAATGTCCCCCCTTGTCTTTATCTAGAAGCCGGCAGAAGATGGAGGGCGAATCGAAATCAGGCCTGTGAGCAGCCTGTGAGATCTAGGGTGGCCATCTTCGCTCAGAGACACACGAGTCTGGTTTGTTGACTTACCAGCACATGAAATCGACACTCCCATCCATACCAACCAAGGCACAGGTCCTCATGTTTCCTATCAACCCGTAGTTTTCGATTGGGAGATAACCCCCAGCACGCCGGAGCTGCCCGCTCTGGGTCATGGTAGAACCGGATGAAGTCATATCTAAGGTTCCTATGTAGGTATCCGAGATATCAGGTTGGACCAAGAGGATTGAGGTGTATATCAAGGAGTGAGGTGGGCGAAGATATAGTCAGAGTTCACCCCACCAGAACTAGGTATCTACGTGATGTACCGGTATCTAAGATACCTGTTACGGAGGTAGGCAGGTGGGTGCTTACTTGCCCGGGGGTTCAATATATTGATGCAGGCTCGGGAGGATGGGTCGGGTGGAACAAGGGTTCGCAGCTTTGTGGCAACTCGCTCACAATATACGTCAAAATGTTAAATCAACATGGCGCTCACTCAGCTCAGCTCCTCCGCACTTGGGGTCAGCTGGCACTGGCAGCCAGTAAGACGTGTGTTGGAGTTGACGGTCCCGGTTGCTGACTGCGCCATTGAGTCATGTGATCAGGAGCGACCACCATCTCGGCTCCGGGCAGGTACCCGCCAGAAAGTCACTGCTCGCGAACCACCTCGTACATTTACAGCCTGCTCGCCCTTCTGCGGTTCCCCCAATGTATCTACTTGATGAAGCTGCTCCCATCGCCCGCATTGCATCGCCAGCGCCCCTTTTATCTCCCTACTTGCTGGTTGACTAATAGCGTAACTGCCGATCGTGACAACCCGCCCTCCTCACGGCGCGAAACCCCGAATTCGCTCGCCCGCTTGCCCCCTCGCCTACCAATCCCCGATCGTCCCTTTGAGAGACGACGACAACGTACCTAGGTATCAGAAGCAGAACCCGCCCTACTCGTTAAGTATATCACCAACCATACCGAATCCCCCTCACAATGCCTTACAATTCCAAGCATCAGGGAGCAGCACAAACGCGACCTCAACGTCAAGATCCAACGAGAACGAGACCCTAGGCAAAAGCTCGACGAACACTGAGGCATCAGCCCGGAATTCCATTCTGAGCTAGAGTATTCTCTCCAGCCTCGTGTTGTTGCTTATGCTGAGGAGGGCTGTTCTCCTGAGTCGGGCTCCTAGGTGGATAGTCAGTTGGATATGGCGGAAACCCCCATTCCCGTTGCATCGCAGCAGGTTATGCGGTATTGTCCCCAGAAGCCGTAGCCCGGTGGGCGCGTCCGCTGCGTTGCAGATCTCTTCCTAGAGGGTGGCCTACGACGGTGCCTTGGATGACGCGAAGGCCCACGAAGCTGCCCGTTCGGAGTCAGAGCACAGCGAACTCCCCAAAGCCCTGGTAGACGCATCTAGGGATTGGCTTTGCGATTCTGCCCACTCCTCGGTGAAATTCGATCTTGCATTTTTGATGGGCCTTTCCATCCTCGTAGATGTTGTTGAAGTCGAAAGGGTACCATTCCACTACCAGCTATCTGAACAAAAAGTCTTCAACCTACATTCCGAACCGCCAAGTCCCCAATTCTGTAATAGCATCGATGCCGCTTTTCTTCGACGCAATGGTGACCTTTGGATCATGCCACCCACGGGTCCGCTTCGTTCCCGGCCCACTCTCGTCGAGTATATCTTTTCCGAGCACAGCTATCAAAGTCAACAAGAACCATCTTCCTGTCTTCATCAAACATAACGTTCGCTAGTGTAATGTGGACAAGTCCAAGTGAATGAAGGTGGTCGGTAGCTCCTTTTAACTCTTTAAGTAGTTGACTCATATCGTCGTTAACAAATAGGCCCGGCCGCTCCGGAGAAATTCAGCTTTATCGAGATGTTCAGGGTTGACTGTGTTGGCAAGCGTGTGTGTATCCATGTCACAAGGATTTATAATTGCGTATGTTTCGTGCCTCGATTTAGCTTCACGAAGCGAGAATACCACAGCAGCGGCTTGCCTAGCAATGTGAGCATATTGAAAGTAATTGTTCCGCTACAGACACTGAAGCTTCCAAACATCTCCCAATCTCGAGTTACTTTCCGCAAGGCCACCGTGCACAATAATGGCATCTCCCGCTTCTTGCTTCAAAATATCGGCAGCAAACCATCCTCTCGGGGGAGGAACGCCGTCGCCCTTGCTTGCCGCCGCTTTCACGCGGCTCCAGGTTTGCGACTCCACGTCAAATGCCCAGACGTCGCCCAGCATCTTGCCAGCACCAGCATGGCCGAGCGAAGACGGATCATGCTCGCCAAACAGCGTCACAAGAACCTGTCGTCCGCGCTGTGTCTTAACCGCTAGCAATGCAGCAACGCTACGTGCTTGGGGTCCCTCAACGTCATCGGGTTTAAAAGTCAGACTGCTCCATGTCTTGGCCACAGGGTCATAAATATCCAAGCTGCCTCCTTGCTCCGTCTCGCCGTCGAAACCCCCCATGCGATACAGCTTCCCGCCGCTAAAAGCGATCGAAGTTCCTCCTCGTGCAGGTCCTGGCGCAGACGGCAGCTCTGTCCAAGTGCTAGACTCGGTATCAAAAGCCCAGAGATCTGAGAGACGTCCTTTGGCAGGACAACCCGCGTGGAGGTAGATGGTGTTCTTACCATCCGTTACCATGGCGTGATAGCTCCGGGGTTCCGGACGACGACCTGCGTGCGCCGAAGTCAACGCCCATTTGGACGTGGACGGAGAAAAGCACCAGAGTGATCCGTTCTCATCGATAGCATCCATGTCAAGGCCACCTCGTCCAGAAAAGAGGTATATGTTACCATGAAGTCCGACGCTGGCTGTGCCAACCCGGGGAGATGGGGCATGCTCTGGCGCTGGGATGGTGCTGATAGCCACTGCTATCTATTAATTACTGCATCGCCTTTAATTGCAACTGCCTCGTGATCGGTTGGTAACTCACCCTCTGAATCATCAACAGCAATAACATCGAGCTGATTGTCCACCGGCCATCGCGGTTGGAGCTCTCCACCAAAAATCCACACATTTGATCCCACGACGGACAGTGTGTGCGACGACCGCTGGAGGCGTGAGCTGGTCGCGAGACGCGACCAGGTAGCGGATAAGGAAGCCATAGCGAATGAACGAGGCTCAAAGGACTTGGGAGCGTCTTGATGCAAACACTGGGTTATCAAGGCTGGTAGTGCGAATTACTTATGCTCCGTAAGTTGGAAAAATCGCGCCGTTGGTTTGATGTGTAGTCAGGGTATTCAATCTCTCTCACAGGTGCATCCTACGGTACAATGCTCATCTCCCTCAAAATGGAAGTCATGAATTGGGGGTAATAAAGAGTTGAGGGTTCTATATGTGCCCCTCAAGGTTCTTACCGGCGCTGTGTGTGTAAGATATTACAACCAGTTAGAATACCCAAAGCAAACGCTAGTCGCATTTGTAGCTTGTTAGGAGCAATTCGACACTTCGGATCTCTCAGTTGCCGAATCGCACCACTTTTGACCCCCATGCAATGTTATTAGCGCATTCACCCCTATTACTTCTCTGACCACATGACAACTTGAAATCCACCATCATACAGTCCTCACAAGAGGACGAGGATTTGAATGATGTACGAGCAGGGCCATTCGAAGGCCGAGATCTCACGTAAAGAGGGAACCCCCCGAAGGCAGCATTCACGACATCGCGACGCGGTACACCAATCTTCACCGCGCTCTGCCCAGACAACCGAGATGAGATAAGTAATCATCTGACCCGAGAAGGACAGCACTGTAAGGTAGAGGAGAGATAGGGAGAAGGACTCTAGGAATGCAGAGTGACGGATGTAGTATGGAAGGGAGGATATGAGGAGAGTGCAGTAGGCGGTCGTCTTCAGCCCCGAGATGACAGTCGAAAAGGCTATGCTGAGCTGCATGGCCTGCTGGCTCAGTGGAACCGGCCGCTTCTGCATCGACGGTAGAGGCTCGTCTTAACTGGGGTAACACTTTATAAACTTGAGCGATGAAAATGTATTCTGCAGTAACTGAAAGCGGGCTCATCGCAAGCGTTGTCCAGGTGGCAATCAGCGTAGATGCTAGGGCAATCAACGAAATAGCTAATGGACTAAGCAACTTGCAGAGAAGGTCGATGCGGCGCATCCGCGCATTCAAGACTGAAAGTGAGGGTCAGCATTTTCCGGCGCCAATCAAGACTTTTATGTCACCGAAACTGTACTCCGGCGAGCTGACTCATTCCCTTCAGTTCTTAGGCTCGTTGTATACATAGTGGGAAGACCAAATTGGATGCGGCCAACCACATAGAAGACTCCCTTGGCCTCCTGCTTCACTGCTTGCATGTTGTGAAATGTCAAGTTGGCTATGGCGAGCCAGAGGGGTTAAGTGCGTGCAGCCATCTGCCCTTGGGGGTATGATCGCTACTACCGTCACTTCAGCTGCTAACTTGAAAAGTCGGAGCTGCGAGACTACCATCACCACCATGGCAATGTTACCATAGGTAGCAAAGGGAGGCCACGAATAAGGGCTAGTTACTTCAGCAACACAGCCGTAAGGAAGGAATTGCGCGTAGTATATACCAATGCTTATGTTTTATCCTTTCACATCATTCCTTGTTTACATCTATCTCTGTGCTAAGACTTAAATAGCGGGTGGTAATCCTATGTCTCCATCACAACCGCCGCGGTGTTCATATCATCTTCAACCTGATTCTCGACATAGACCCCGAAGCTATACTGCGCAAACGGGCTCGCCTTTCTAATCGCCTCGCCGTGTTTCAGCAGCACCCATGGAGAAATGCAAAAGAGGGTTGCCACGCCTGCGACAATGCTTGTGGCTACATTGGCGCTGATGCCCGTGTACATGTGACGCGCAAAAGGTAACACGCCAGCGATCAGCAGCGAGCGTGCTAACAGACCGCCCGCAAAAGCCGACGCAGCATAAATGGTGTAGCTATCAGCTAGATAGCCCTGTAGCGTGAAGGTGATATCGTTGAGGGCAAAACCGGCGGGCACAAGCGACAGCATGGATGCAATCCAAGGCGCATGCACAAGCGGAGGAATCGTCCATGCAAACCACCAAAGTGAGACTGCAAGGGTGGGGGCGCCGAGGGCAAATCCGAAGAGCTTGTCTTCGGGAGCAAGAGGTTTGCCTTGCTGTAGACGGAGTTTGAGGATGTGTGAATCATAGACTCGCGGAAGGAGGCCAAGAAGGCAGCCAATGGCAATGGGGACCTGAGAGAGCGAGGCTGTCGCGGTGCTGAAGCCAAATGAGGTGTATACAATAAGGAAGGACTCGGCTTGCAGGTAGAACAGAGTTGTCGCGACGGAGTCCATGATTGTGACCTAAGTTGAGGTTAGGGTGGTTTGATTGCGGAGGGATAGTAGAAAAAGGTACCATGATGATGATGGGCTCTGTAAAAAGCAACCGAAGAGGTCGAATAATTGTAATGTCAAAGAACGTTTTCGCGTCTGGAACATGGTCTGGGTTCCGTATGGGTTGGGAGCCGATGACTGAGGACTTTCTCAGAGCACCCACTTTACGCTCTAGAAGCAAGCTAGGCCGGCTCTCCTTAAGGCCTAGGCAAAGCACAAAGATGACTCCGGTGACTATGGCGGATATGTAGAACACCCACTGCCTGGCCAGCGGGAAGGTTTTGGTCAACAGAGGAAGAGGAGAGAGATCTGGGCCCACGACAATGACTTACCAGTTGAGGGCCACCGTGACATATGTACTGAATATGGGCCCTAGTGCGAGACCGAGGTTTCCGATAAGAGCCCAGGAAAAAATCATCCATACTCTAGCCCGCATGTTGAAGACATCTTCGATGCTGCCAGCTACCACGATGGTTGGTATGGCTGATAAGATGCCGGTAATAAATCGAGCAACGACCACGGCTGCAAAAGATGGCACCGCAGCCGCAATGATACAGAAGACGCAGTAGAAAAAGGTGGATGTAACGTAGAGGGTCTTGCGGCCAAAGGCCTCGGAAAAGGGTGGGAAGAAAATGCCGCCCACACCCTGCCCAAGAACGTATCTGTGGAATAAAACTTAGCTGATACTCAGATGCTGTATTGGCAACCTGTTGCCCTCATTTATGCGCTCTTACGTCGATGTAAATGCAAGTACCGCTACACTTTGGCTGATCCCGTAGTCGAGCTGGGCTTGATCAGCCGCCGACGTCTGGAGAGCATCAGTAGTTGAAGTAGCGTTGTTCATAAGAAGATGTGCTACCCACTCCGGCGGTTCCATTCATGGTTCTGCATAGTTGAAAAAAAAATCTAGTTAGCAGGGGTGCAAGTTCCGAGGTTGAGCTTGTAAGAAGGCGTTGACTTACGTGACCAATTCTAGGAACAGGATAACGGAGGTGTTGTATGTCTTCCTCCACATAGCCCAATTTCTTGGGTGCTCTGGGTTATTCTTTTTCCATCTGATGTGTCCGTCATTGCTTAACTCTAACCCGTGGGTTTCGAGCGTTCCACGGAGCTGGGTGATGGCTATCTCTGGCCTTTCTCCGTTAGGTGTGCCATCCTGAGACGACTAAAAGCGAGGTCACTGGGAGGGCGGTCGGGAAAAGTCTAGCCCAGCTGGCGTACGACTATTTGGCGGAATGAGTGTTTATGGAACATGCTGAGCCAAAATAAAAAATAAAAAAATAAAACAGAGTAAGAGGAAATTGAAGCAGCGCTGAACTTTGGAGGAAGCCATAAACATCTTAGAACCCCCACGCCTATGCGAAGTACACACCACTACACAGTAAGGTTCGGGCCTGGATTTCCAATTAGGGGGCTAAAAATGTATGAGTATCGCATCTGCCCTCATGTCAGCAGGGGCATTGACACCACGCTCAAAAATTCCTAATTTTCCGCGGAGTCTTGGAAATATGGCGCAATTCTACCACCAGAGTAGACTGAGTTGAGCAGATTATGAGCTCGCGTAGTGACTTACTATGCTGCTGTACGGCGTAGAGAATTGTTGGCCCTCTACTCAGAACATGGGAGGTCGAGCGTGTCGATCATATGTGATAGCCGGTTACTACTGTTGCTCTGCGGCGTAGTGAATAGTTGGTTCTCCTTGCACGTAAGACACATGGTGTAACCCACCAGGGGACCACGGTTTGTTCCACGATTCGTCGAACTCCGAGGAGCGGCAAATGAGCTTGGCAATGCAGAGCCTCGCGGCTCAGAGCCTTGGCATGAAACTTCCCAGCAAGTCGCATAGCTGGTGGCGCCTGCAGGAAGCGCAGCACGTAATGCTAAAGGTACTTTTTGTAACTATCCATAGGTGCACAGTGTTACATTTCGCGCGATTTGGTTGTATTTCCGTAGGGGTTCTACTCATCAGGGTACCTATGGTAGAAGGGATACAAATATGCTAGCTCAAATGTGACTGCTCAGGACACACATCGGCTTTATTCCAAGCGAGCATGCAATAGCATGTCCACCTAACTCCGGTAGAATATGGCCGTACCGTCACAATTACTGACTCCATATGGGCCTCGGAGAAATATTGGGACATTTGTGGGGCTTCCTGGCTGGAACAACTGTTCACACATAGAATACCTAGGCATCATCATTGCCGTTGGAGGCCTAAACATGTCCTTTTGAACCCTGAGTTTCTACTATGCGGCAGTCTCACTGTTTACAAAGTGCTCGGAACTGTAAAATACAGATCGGGCCGTTAAGGCAGGATTGCAAAGTCGGACACCATCTCGGATATAAGCCAACGTGGGGGTGTACTAATGAACCAACCAGCAACCTTGTCCGTCTTTCGACTCAACGTCTATTCAACAGCGTCACTATCGAAGTGATCAGCGTCAGCTTCTTCAAATGTGATCGAAATGTGCATCCGATACATTGAGGTGCGGAGTGCTTACACTTTGTATATTTTTGATCCACTTCGTTTCTTGGTGTCACCATTCATGGGCGCGCTGCAGGCGCCAGCCGTTGCACCTTCAGCGGCACACGAAAGGCGTACACTCAAATCTCTCTGGGACAGAGATTGCTCAAAGGAAATGGAGCCAGATATGTGGTCCCCCTTCCGCACGTGGATTGCGTTGTCAAGGTAGAACACAGTCTGCTTCCAGTGCGTAGGAGGGGTGGAACGGACCTGTGGAGACGTGCACGAGGCCTTTACCGCAGGTAAAGTCATAGTCGAACCACGCCTCTTACGCCGGCGCACCAGAGACGCCATTCGCGGTTTACGCCAAACTCGGTCTATGTCATGCAGCCAAAATGGATATTTGACATCTTGTTCTCAACCCCCCAGAAGCGATACGGTGCCTGTGAAAAGGTACGGAAGTTGGTGATGGAGTTTGATGATGTGCCACTGAGGTCAGATGGTAAATTGCGCTGCATGTCCTGACTTGTTCTGGGTAATAAGCTAATTGTAATGGAACCAGTTGCACATTATGGCGAACCAGGCACCATGGAAAGCAGGCAGTTTTACCTGCTCGACCAGAACGAACGATCGGTTTGCCCATATCCTCATCTCGTGTAGGCAAGTTGCGACGAGGAGTTGGACAAAGCCTAAGTCAAGAGCATTGGATCAAATAGCAACCCAACATAGAGAAACCAAGTACTCCATGAGGGCTTTATCCACACTTCGCAAGTTCAGCAACGTCAAGGCTTCAATGTCACTTAGACTTTTAGTACCTACCTATTTATAAGTGATTGTGCGTAGGCCTCTCTGCAACAAATCACTATAGATCTTATAGGACAGATAGCAGAATTTCTATATCACCAACTCACTCTCTTACGCTACTGCGTTGAGGCCTCAATCACTATGGAAAACTGTCGTGGTGATATTCTGGGATTGCTTAGGTGGGCCAGGCCAGGGCGAAAGCTAACTCTAGGGACTGGCCTGGAAAGCTAGGGCCGCTGGGTGGCTCCGGCGCCCAACAATCACCCGTTTATGGCTTCGGGTATCGTAGTCAATACAGCTCCTTGAGCTCTACCTTAGAAACAATACAAAGCTAATTAGGAAAGTTAAGAAAGCAATTCTTAAGATAGAA
>Ga0164242_10006288_pt1 | contig 13101 bp, 9 predicted proteins | sample OricomgcompostMG_FD_108783 | JGI IMG/M metagenome (GOLD analysis project Ga0164242, IMG submission 108783) | Miracle-Growth compost microbial communities from Emeryville, California, USA - Original compost - Miracle growth compost (MG) ...
GGGGAGAGAGGAAAGCCAACAGACGAGAGTCCGAAAGATAACGGGGCCTGGGTCTCAAGCCATGCCTGCGACATTGGCACGGAACTCGGTCAGAGTTCCGCTGCCCCTCTGGCCTATTCTTCTGATTCGTGTTCATTCGCGTCTATTCGCGGTTACTAGATTTTGTAACCGGCAGCAAATATCTGCGGATCCCGACTTCTGCCAATTTCGTGAATTTCGTGGTTTTGAATTTCGGCAATCAGTGGTTCAGGTTTGTCGCGCCCTTTCAGGGCTTTTGAGGTGAATTGACCACCCAACCCGGGGCGGCGCTGCGCTCTGCCCCGGGCTATATTGTGGCTGGCCTTTCAGGCCGGCAGAACTCTGTCGACCACTCCAATCGTTCCCCGGTATCGATCACTTCGAACGGCCAGAGCACTGGCGGCTTGCAGGCCGCCAGTGGCACCCGGCGTGTGACAAAACGAATGCCGTTTGGCCGGGGCTCCTCGCTTGCGCTTCGGGTTTGTATTGATTGGTGGGCGCAGCGTTACCCTACAACCCCGCCTTCATCCTTCACTGGTGGGCGCAGTCCACCCTTCGGCCCCGTCATCCCGCCAGAAATCGCTTCCGCGGTACACGATATGCTCAACCTCTCTGATAACTTCGACTGGACATGTCGACCAGTCGTCAGGGAAATCGCCGAGCGACTTCAATAGCCGATCGATCGATGCGGCCCTGAATTCCATCTACATCTACGGTGAGGGGTCTTGAACATGAAACTGTTGACAAGCGCACTGATATTGGGAATGGCCACCTGGATGGTCGGATGCGAGAAAACGCCGGCCGACAAGAAAGCGGATGCGGTTCGCGACCAGACCCAGCAGGAGGCCGATACCGTCCGCAAGCAGTCCGATCAGAAGGCGGAGCAGGAACGCGCCAAATCGGATTCGCACGAAAAAAGTGCGGATGCCATCGAGGATCAGGGAGAAAAGAAGGCCGATACCATCGAAAAGCAGGGCGAGAAGAAAGCTGATACCATCGAAGAAACCGAAAAATAGCTCGCCAGGCAGATCCCTCGCTTGGTACCATGAACGCCAGGACTTCCCGGGGCACTTTCGCCCCGGGGCAGACCGGCGTCAATTGCTCGAACAGGGACTGGTTCGGGGACGAGGGATCTCCAGGCAATAACCAATTTTTTCAGATTGAGCGTCCGGCCGGTGCCGGGCACTCTTCAGGAGCAGGGTCATGAAGTCAGCGACAATGACAGTCTTCGTCGCGGGATTGCTGGCAGCCAGTTCGCTTTACGCCCAGAATCAGAAGGACAGCCTGGGGAACCCGGTCCCGAGGGAAAAGCTCAACAGAAGCCTGCCCCCGCTGCCTGTTCCCAAATCGCAGCAGGAAAACGAATCGCCTCGCATCAACAGAAACACTCGCCCGGCCCCACCCGCCTCCCCTCGTGGAGGTCAATTTATCCCCTACGACTATTCGGGGCGCGGCCTGGGGTTGTACGGCTATTATTCCAGCCCGTACGGTGCACCATCGAACGGCTACGTGTATGGCGGATACGGAACCTACTACCGGCCCCGCACGGCTGAACTTCCCAGCCGGCCCGTCGGCTCGGTCATCGATCGACCGGAGTACGGAATTTCGAACGGAGGGACCGATTACCCCTACTTCAACTGGACCATGCGCAGCCCCCGCTACGATTACGGACTCTATCCGGCCCATCGGCCTTCCTACACCGGGGCCTACAACACCGTCCGGTAGCCGATATCCGGAACTCAATGCGGTCTGCCAGCCACCGGTCTCTGGCGAACCAGAAGGTACAGAATCACACCGCCGCTGATCGTCGCCACTCCAAACCAGACGATCAGCGGTTTGTGCAGAACCACGTGGACTGTCATCCAGCCTTCCAGCAGGATGAACAACAACGGCGTGACAGGGTACCCCAACGTGCGGTAAGGCCGATCGAGGGCAGGCTCGCGGAAGCGGAGCACAAAGACTCCCACGACCGCCAGCAGCGTGAACAGGCTCAGCGTGAAGCCGATGTAAATCATCAGCACGTCGAAGCTGGCCGTCGCAATCAGCCCGCAAGCCAGCCCGGCTTGCAGCCAGGTCGCCACAACAGGCCCGCCGGTCGAATGTCGCACCGATAAAAACGACAGCCGCGGATACGTCCGTCCCATTGCTTCGTATACCCGCGGGCCGGCCATCAGCAGACCGCTTACGGCTGAAACCAGGCCGATGGTGATCATCAGCGACATGGCCCGGCCTGCCGATTCGCCATACAGGCTGACGGCGGCCGTGTGCCCGACTTCCACCTTTCCGGCCAGTTGGCTCATGGGGGCAGCCGCCAGAAACATCGCGTTGAGCCCCACATACAATACGGTGACAATCAGCGTCCCCAGGATCAGTGATATCGGAATATTTCGCTCCGGGCGTTTGAGTTCACCGGCCAGGTACAGCGCCGAGTTCCAGCCGGCATACGAGAACGAAATAAATACCAGGTCGACGGCAAACGGTTTGGAAAAGACAGCCGACTGCCACGACGGACCGGGCTGCGACAGCAGCGACCAGTCTCCCAGCCAGAACCCGCCACCGATAAACGCCAGGATCAGTGCGATCTTTCCAAAAGTCAGCACGTTCTGAGCGGCACTCCCGGCCCGCACGTTGACCGAATGCATGGTTGCCAAAGCCAGAATCAGCAAGATGGCGGCCAATGTCGGTGACACACCCGGCGACAGCGCCTGCAGATAATTTCCGAAGGCAATCGCCGAGGCGGCCACCGGAGCCGAAAACCCGACAATCAGCGAGGTCCAGCCCGAGGCGAACCCGACTGCGGGGTGATAGATCCGCGAGAGGAGCTGGAACTCGCCACCGTTCTGGGGGAGTGCCGCCCCCAGTTCCGCATAACAGAGCGCGCCGCACAACGCCGCCAGGCCGCTGACCAGCCAGGCCAGCAGAATCGCAGGCGGCGACTGCAGATCCGACACCATAAACCCGGTCGTGGTGAACACCCCGGTGCCGATCATGTTGGCGACCACCAGCAGCAGCCCCGTCAACAGCCCCAGCCGTCGGGGCAACTGCCCGGAAGATGTCTCTGCACCGTCGACCTGGGTCGTCACCGTCATGGACCGGGGTTCCGTGGTGCGGGCTGAAATTCTGGTAACACCTCCAGCAGCCGGCGTTTGATGTCGGCATGAATCCGGTCATCCCATTCGGCGGCCACATGCGCCCGGAAGTCGAATGCCGACTGGTAGGCGGGGCCCCCGTCACTCCGGTACCCGCAGGCTTTATCTCCCAGGTCGATATTTTCGAGCCGGTCGCCCGCCGGCCACTTCCCCCAGACAAACAGGTTGTGCGTAAAATAATGCACGGCATGGTTGATGTTGATAGGCAGCCGTTTGGGCTTTCGTTTGCCACGGGCCGTCGACGAGGCATCGAGAAACACCGCCAGGTCGAACGCCAGCGGCGCATCGCTGGCCAGCAGAGCCTGCGTCACCTCGATAGCGGTATGTCCTCCCCAACTGTTACCGACAATGGCCAGCCGGTCTCCGGGGGACTGCTGCATGTGTTCCCGAATGCAGTTCACAATCCCCTCGGTCCGCGGCGGATGCGGAGCGTTTAACTGCCCGGCCCGCGTTCCGTTCCAGTTGAAATACTCGGCAACTACCTGGTCATTGAGCTGCAGATCGCCCAGTAGTTGATACAGACCGCTGTTCCCTTCCCGGCGGGCCGCGGTCCCCGCAATCTGCGCGGCGGTCGGGTCGGAATGCATTCCGCCAATCAGAACCACATACAGCCGGGGGACTGGTTCGCGGGCCACTCCGGCAGAAGTCGGCTCGGCCGCCTGCGGAACTCCGGCCGTCAGCAGCAGAATCAGGCAGCCCGGCACCAATCGGCGCAACGCCAGCGGAGCAGGGGGCCGCCACCAGAAATTCGGAACTTGGCCAGGCACAGGCGAGTGTCCTCCGAAAAATGGCCCGGGGTCCGGTTGACCGGAACTGCAGTCGTTCAGCCCGGCGAAGCGGGCTGGCGGAACAACTGGATGGCCCGCACGATGTATGAGTAACCGCTGTAAATTGTGGCGGCGACCGCACTCCACAACAGAACATCCCGCAGGATGCGAAACTGCTCGCCATACGCCGACTCGGGACCGAACGCCGTGCTCAGCGACATCAGGCTGGCCGCCACCGCCGTACACTGCAGCGCCATTTTGATTTTGCCGCTCCAGGCCGCCGAAAAGTCTTTCCCCTGCTGTTCGAGAAAGCTCCGCAGACTGGTGACGAACATCTCGCGACCAATCACCACGATTGTCATCCAGGCGTTAATTCCCGAGCCCGAATAGCCCAGCAGAAAAATGAAGGCACCGCAGATGATCACCTTATCGACAAAGGGGTCGAGAATCCGGCCCAGCACCGTCACCAGGCCATACCGCCGGGCGATATAACCGTCGAGCGCGTCGGTGGTGGCCGCCACAATGAACAGCGCGGTCGACCACAACCACCACTGTCCGTAGTCGATCATCGCAAACAGGATGACGGCCAGCACCAGCCGACTGAGCGTGATGATATTCGGGACGTTAATCGGAGAAGGGCCCTGTGGCCGCTTATCTCCCGCGGGCCCCGTACCCATCGACTGTGTCCGAGGTTCGATCGGCGTCATCATGCCTCGCCGTCTGAAACACCACCCGCAAATACCCCCACCAGATCGTAGTCCTGTCGCTGGACAATTTCGACCGGCACGAACTCTCCCACGGTCAGACCGCTTCCCTGGACGTACAGCATGCCGTCGATTTCCGGGGCGTCGGCGTAGCACCGCCCCACCCAGGTCGTCTCGTCCACCTGGGCATCGAGCAGCACGTCCAGTTCGTAGCCCACCAGCGAATCGCCGAACTCGAAGGCGATCTGCTGCTGCAGTTCCATCAGTTCATCGCGACGTGCGAGCTTGACTTCTTCGGGCAGATGTCCGTCGAGCCGGGTGGCCGCGGTATCGGGCTCGTAGGAATACGGAAACACCCCCATCCGCTCGAACCGCGACTCGCGGACAAAATCTTTCAGTTCCTCGAACTGGGCGTCGGTTTCTCCCGGGAAGCCGACCACAAACGTCGTCCGCATCACCAGGTTGGGGATCCGCGACCGCAACTTCCCGACCAGTTCGACAATCTGCGCCTTATTGACGCGGCGCTGCATCCGCTTGAGTACGCTGTCGTTGATGTGCTGCAGCGGCATATCGAGGTAGGGGATAATTTTCTGCGAACCGGCAATGACGTCGATCAGCTCGTCGCTGAAGTTGACGGGGTACAGGTACAGTAGCCGGATCCACTGAATGCCCTCCACCTGTTCGAGTTCCCGCAGCAGGGCGGCCAGCCGGACTTCGCCGTACAGGTCCATGCCGTAATAAGTCGTGTCCTGGGCGACAATGATCAATTCTTTGACACCGTCGGCAGCCAGTTCGCGGGCTTCGGCGAGCACCATTTCGATCGACTTGGTGGCATGCTTGCCGCGCATCTTCGGGATCGAGCAGAAGGTGCAGGTCCGGTCGCAGCCTTCCGAGATTTTCAGGTAGGCAAAATGTTTGGGGGTGATCCGCAATCGCGAGCGATCGTCGAGGGCCCGGATGGGGGCCGGTCTGAAAATTTCCCGCTGCTCGTGGGCACCGCCGATCAGGTGGTCAGCGACCCGGGTGATTTCTTCGCGGCCGAAGACCCCCACGATGTGGTCGATTTCAGGCAGTTCGTCGAGCAGTCCGCTTCCCAGCCGCTCGGGCAGGCAGCCGGCGACAATGACGCCGCGGGTCTTCCCCTGCCGCTTGAGATCCAGCATCTCGCGGATGACCGACTTCGATTCCTGTCGCGAGCTGTCAATGAACCCGCAGGTGTTGACGATCACGAAATCGGAATCGGCGGGGTCGGAGACGAGCAGGTAGCCGTCGAGGCTCAGCGAGCCCAGCATGCGTTCGCTGTCGATCAGGTTCTTGGGACAGCCAAGGCTGATGAACGCATAGCGGCCGCGGCAGGCGACGGGCTCGACGTCGACGGGTTCCACGGTTGGCACCGCCGACGGCAAGGGAGCTTCGATGATTGGTAGGCGATCCATCCTATTCCTGCTTCTGGCTTATGATACCGGGGATGGGTTCAAGAGATTCCATCAGCATCAGTGACACCTCTTGCCAGTGAGAAGACTGCACTTCGTCCCCCTCCGGATGCTTGTGAACAGTGACCGAAGAACGGCCGATACGAATCATCTCCGGATGGCGAACATCGAAAACCACACCACTCGCCATGTGAATACGAAACGGCAAAAATGGCTCGGCTGTTACAAAATCCAACATTGTCCTTGGATGAATCATTGGAAAATCCTTCGGGGCAGGCATAAATCCTGTTTCACCTGCACCCTGACGAAACAGGACTTCCCTGACCGGGATTCGCGTCCGACTGCAGTGACGTACAAACCCCGGGCGACTGGAACCTGGCCCTCTCAGAACAGGTCCCTCCTGCATAAATTATCGTTTTTCGGATTATCGTTTTCGGATCTGGCGAATTGCAAACGGCCCGCCGACCGAACTGACGATATTCTCGGGAAGATCGGAACCCGCGCGGTTTCACCAGCGATTCTACTGGCCCGGCGGACGGATGAACAGCCAGAGAACGCGGGAACCGGGGCTGGCATCACTGGAGAAGTGCAAGCCGGTTATTCTTCCAGGTCGATCTCGGGGTCGCTGTCTTCCGTCTGCTCGTCCGCTTCGTCTTCGGAACGCTTGCGGTCGGGCGGACTCCAGGTTTCGAGCTCCGCCTGCAGAACCAGCGGATCAATGGGGGCCTGTTTGCCTGTCTGGGAAGCTGAAGACTCTCCCGACACCAGCGCGTTCTCGACACGCGAGACTTCATCGTCGAGGTTCTGCAGCCAGGGTTGAATGTCGAGTGCCGAGCCCGAAGTGGTCGACAGGTATTGCTCAATCTCCTGCTTCAGCCGGGCAAACGAATCTCCGCTGCTGCGGTCGACGGCGTCCCGCATGGCGGGCTCGACGAGTGCGAGGATGCGGTCCAGCACCAGCGGCTTGACGAACCGCTCATTCAACTGGTCGGTGATGCTGGGCAACTGCATGGCATATTGCCGCTCGAGTTTCCGCAATTTCTGCAAATGAACGCGTGCCAGCGGCGCGGTCTTGCCCTTGAGGACATCGTACCAGACGCTGGCGGCTTCCACCTTGCCATGACGAGACAACATTTCGTGGGCCAGCACCAGCGGAGTCAGGTTCCAGGCGTGGCGTTCGTAACCGGTTTCCAGCCGCAGAAAATCGAGCAGCGTGTACAGTTGCTCGCCGTAGTCAGACTGGGTGGTGGTGGTATTGTATTCGACAAATCGATCGTATTTCTCGGCGATACAGCGAAAAATCAGGTTGAGATGAAACACGATTTCTTCGCGATCGAGACCATGGTCGAGGTCTTCCAGCAGTCGCAGAGGATGCAACGGGTCGTTATTTTCCGCCAGCCATTCCAGGAATTCTTCGGCACCAGTCTGAATGAGGCCGCGGATACTGGCGAGCGACATCAGGCGGGGGTGGAACAGTTCGCCGCCATATTTTTTGATGAATGCTTTCAGGCGTCGCCAGGTCACAGAGTCGGAGAGCGCCTCGACGGTCCCCAGCCGCATGGTCGAGCTATGCTTCAGCCAGAGCCGCAGATACTGCTCGGTGATCTGCCCGATCATTTCCACAAGTTCGTCGTCGGTGAACTGGTCGGGGTCCCAGTCGGAGGAACTGCGGATCAGACTGTCGAGAGAGCTTTGCAATGCGGTCTGCAGCAGCCGGTCGAACTCGGTAATGGATTTTCCCCCGGGAGGGGAAGTCCGTTCCATATGGTAAGCGGTCCGCAGCAGCAGCCAGGTCTCACGCAGCAGCCCCAGTCGCGGAAGCTGGGTGAGAAAGTCGCGGACCATCGAGTGCAGCGACCGGACGGAAAGGATGCGGTGGGGCCGCCCTCCGCGGTCGAGAGGAATGTACAGCAGTCGATACTTAACCAGTTCCCGTCGCAATGCGGGGAACAACGCCTGCAATTCCCCGACGTTGCCGGCATCGAGCGCCCGCTGAAATTTCAGCGAGATCTCATCGAGGCGCGAACCCCGTTTTTTCGGATTGTCCGGCAGCTTCGAACTGAAACAGCGTTCGGCTTCCTTCCCGGTGATCTGGGCATTGATCATCAGGTTCAGCATTACGGCTCTCAGGTGCTGCTGGCGATCGTATTCGGCGAGTCCTTCGATTTCGCCGAGGGGCTTGGGAACGGTATAGGCGGCCAATGTGCGGGTCGCCGCCGCCATTCGGTGCAACTGCGATTCGCATTGCTGCCGCCAGCGGGAAAAGGCAGCTTTGTGGACGTCTTCATCGGGCCAATCGGTCGACTGTGCGGCGGTAAGCCACAGATGGTTGACGGTGGCGAGAAACTTCCAGCGCTGCTCGAGCAGGCCGGTAATCAGGTCCAGGTCGGAATCGAATGCGGATCCCCCGGCATCCACCGTGTCGGACTGGTTGCCGTCCTGGGCGCTGTCGCGGAAGGAGACGTTTTCATACGCAGCACTGTACAGCGATTCTTCGTCGGAACTGTCGGGCAAGTCCGTTTCGGCGTCGGTGACATCCTCATCGCCGTCATCGGACTCGGGAGAAGCGGTATCCCCCGACAGGCTCAACCGGCCGGCTTCGCCGAAGTCGACCGTCGGCACCTGCCAGTAATGTCCGGCGTTGGCTTCCAGCGCGTCAAAAAATTTGATGAGCAGCGCCGCAGGCTGGGTGCGGGGGTCTTCGGGCCCGTCGGAGGGCTGCAAAATCATCTCCAGCCATTGCTGAACCAGGCTGTGAAATGAAAACGGCCCGGTTTCGAGCGGCACCTGATCGCCCTGGCTTAACCACTGCAACAGCAGGTTCATGGTGGCCAGCGCATCCCGTTTGCTCAGCAGGATGTCGACGACGATGGCGTACGACTTCGCCGACTGAAAATCGTCGACGTGTCTCTTCCAGAAAGCAATATCCCCCGCAGCTTCACCGGCGCGATACCAGTCCAGCAGCGTATTGCTGACCTGGGTGGCCGATTCGCTTCCTTCCCGGCCATTGACCGGGGGCAAATCGCTGACGGAAGTGGTGGCGAACTGATCCCACCATTCCGCCACCCGCTGGAAGCTGGCCCGGATCTGGTCGCACAGCGATTCGTCGCCCCGGGCGGCCGCTTCGCACTGGACTCGGGAATACAAGGCAAAGATCCGTTCCATCACGGCCAGCAGGATATCGACCCGCGGATCGCCGACGGTGTCTTCGCGGGCGGCAAACAGTGGGAACTGTCCCTGAAATCCCAGAATGTTCCAGGGGTCGGCCAGCGCGCCGCACTCGATGCCGCGATGCAGCAGGTCTTCAATTTCGGTCGCCAGGCGGGCGGCCTCGGGCAGATCGCCATTGCCGATCAGCCAGTGAGCCGATGTCAGCCGGAGCTGGATTTCCGTTTCGAACCGACCGGAAACCGACGGGATGACGGCGGCCTGCTGGCGGGCGGCCTCGGGCTGCCCCATCCGGGCATACACCCCGGCCAGGCTGGTCCGCTGCAGTTGCCGGCAGGCAACATGCGCCAGATACAGGTTCAGGTGCTGTCGGATCCGGCCAAAGGGCTGCTGAACCTGACTGGCTTCCTTGCGGAGACGATCGCCATGCGGACCGCGAAGATGTTGCAGCAGGTGCTGGTAAAAGGCATCCCGCTGGCGGGCAATGCGAGGCAGCAGCGTCGTCAGGCTGATTGTCGAGTCGTGACAGTGCGGGTCCGAACCACTGACCGCCGAAGCCATCAGCATGGTGCCGGCCAGCACCGCCGAGCATTCGTACACCCGCTGTTCGACGGGGGTGTCGGCGTTCTGGGTCAGCCAGTTGTGCAATGCGTCGAGAATGATCGACCGGACCACGAATCGCTGGAACCGGCCGCGTGAATCGAGGAGGTGAGGGTCCCACTCCCCGAACATGTAGTTGGTCCGCTTGAAGACGGGGTGACCCTGGTCGTAAGCCCGGACATCGAGCGCCAGCTCCTGGAGTTGCGACAGCTCGAAGTACGACTGCTGCAGCATGGCGGGAGGAGTGGCTTCCAGAATCTGCAGGGCGCCCTCAATCACTTCCGCGTACGGACCATGAGCGATACCGGCCCCCCGGATAAACAGGGGCACGGGGCGGAACCGCTCGTGCGGGTAGGGCTGCATTTCCTGTCCGGTCTGCAAAACCGCAATTGGACGTTGCCCGAGAAAATCGTTGAGCTGCAGTACCGCTGCCGGAACAATCCGCTCTGACTCGTTCCACGGACCTCCCTGCGACAGCAACGCCTCGAACATGCGGGCCAGGAGAAACGGTTGCAGAAAGTCGGCGGGAGCCAGGTGAAACAGCAGGTCGGCGTGGTACTGGCGATAGGCCGGCAGCAGTTTGTCGAACATCAGTGACAGAACGGCCGAGGCCTGCTCGCAGTTCTGAAACGCGGGCAGCGTCCCCCGGAGTTTCAGCAGCCGATCTTCCAGAAGCCGCGCCAGCAACGGAGGCCCCTCTTCGGCGGGGGCCAGCCAGGCGGCAAACTGGTTCAGATGCCGCTGGAAGCGAGGGTCCGGGGTCCCGTTGGAAAAATTCAGGTATCCCAACATCTCCTGGAGGGCAGTTTCATCGTCGGCGCTCAGAGGAGTCGAGACAGTCAAAGCAACAGGAACCATTAAAATCATTCGTATCAGGCGAAAGCAGCGGTTGCGCTGCAGGACAAAATGGCAGGCCGGATCCGCCGTCAGCCAACCGTGAGCCCGGCCCCGCCTTACCGGCAGAAGCAGGCTGATTCTCCTGTTAAGTAAAACAATCACCAGTGGGTTTGAAAAGGATGAGCAGGAACGTCGAACCTGAGACTGGCGATATGACAAGGCTTGGAGTATGGTAGTGGCAATTCTGTATTCGACATTCCCTCTGTCGCGATCCTGTCGATGATCAATCTCAAACGAATTCTGACCGCGACCGATTTCAGCCGGCATTCGCAGGTGGCGCTGCAGTATGCGGCCGCATTCGCCAAGGCGTTTCATGCCGAGGTGTATCTGTGCCATGTGCTGGAGACGCCGGACTTCTTGTCGAATTTTCCGCCTGTTTCGGAAGGATATTTTCCACCGAACCTGGGCGAGTTGCAGGAAAAACATGCCCGGGTCCAGTGCGAACAGGTACTGGCCTCGGTGGGGCTGTCGCAGGCGCAGGTGCTGCTGCTGCATGGCAGGCCTTATCATGAAATCGTTCAAGCCGCCCGTGAAGAAGAGATTGACCTGATTATCCTCGGCACACATGGCCGGGGAGCCGTGGCACACATGCTGTTGGGGTCGATTGCCGAGAGGGTCGTTCGAACGGCCTCCTGCCCGGTGTTAACAGTCCGGGCGGGAGAACACGAATTCGTCAGTCCTCCGGCCTGAGCCCTGCCCCCCGGCAGGCGACAGAAGGGCCGCGGGATGTTCCAACAGATTTATCGGGGGGACAGTGTTTATGTCGCATGACCACACCGGGGCAACCAGCGTGAAATCGGAGGCCCCGTGGCCTGGCTCCCACAAGATGCCGCATTGGAACCAGGCAGAACTGCCGGCCCCACCGAAGTTTTCCTCGAAAAACTGGCTGCAGTTTCTGGGCCCCGGTCTGCTGATGGGGGGCTCGGCGATCGGCGGCGGCGAGTGGCTGCTGGGACCGATTGTCACCGCCAAGTACGGCGGTGCCCTGCTGTGGCTGGCAACGGTCAGTATCGCCTGCCAGGTGCTGTATAACATCGAAATCAGTCGCTACACGCTCTATACCGGCGAGCCGATTTTCACCGGCAAGTTCCGGACGCTCCCCGGCCCGCATTTCTGGGTGATGGTCTATCTGCTGCTGGATATCGGGTCGATTTTCCCGTACCTGGCGGCGAGTGCGGCGACGCCGATTGCCGCGGTCTACCTGGGGCATATCCCCGATCCGCAGCATGTTCCCTACGACAAGGCACTGCTCCACTGGCTGGGAATCGGAGTCTTTCTGCTGGCATTGGTTCCGCTGATTTTCGGCGGCAAGGTTTACAGCTCGCTGAAGGCCGTGATGAGCTTCAAGATTTTCACGGTTCTCGGGTTCCTGCTGATTCTGGCGGTCGGGTATTCCCACTGGGAAACCTGGGCCGAAATCTTCACCGGTTTCGTCAGGATCGGAACGGTCCCCGTCAAAGATGCCGACGGCGAGCGGCTGGTGAACGTCTTCGTCGAGTTGTGGGAAGGTCGGGGCTTCCCCAGTATGGACCTGACCATGGTTGCGTTTCTGTCGGGGCTGGTGGCAATTTCCGGCCAGGGAGGGCTCACCAATACGCCCATCAGTAACTACACCCGCGATCAGGGCTGGGGCATGGGCTCGCACGTTGGAGCGATTCCGAGTCTGGTCGGCGGACACGATATTCAACTGTCGCACGTGGGGACCGTGTTCCCCGTGACGAGCGAATCGATTCCGCGCTGGAAGGGATGGTACCGGCACGTGCTCCGCGATCAGTTGCTGCTGTGGATGCCGGCCTGTTTCTTCGGCCTGGCACTCCCCAGCATGCTGTCGGTCGAGTTCCTGCCGCGTGGCACGGCGGTCGATAACTGGGTGGCCGCCGGCATGACGGCGGACGCCGTCCGCGACCGGGTCGGGGGCGGGTTTGGCCAGTTCTGCTGGTTCATGACTTTGTTCTGCGGGTTTCTGGTGCTGGCTCCCACCGTCGCCACGACCATCGACGGCATCGTCCGGAGGTGGGTGGATGTGTTCTGGACTTCGAGCCGGTATCTGCGGAGCCTCGATCCGAAACGGATCCGGCAGGTGTACTTCAGCGTGCTGTTCGGTTACGCGTTGATCGGGGTGTCGATGCTGGCGTTCCTGGAACAGCCGGCGATGCTGCTGAAGCTGGCCACCAGTTGTTACAACGTGGCGTTCGGGTTCAGTTGCTGGCATGTGGCGGTGCTGAACACGGTTCTGTTGCCGAAACCGCTGCGACCGCACTGGCTGATCCGTTGCGGGCTGGCGATTTCGGGAGCGTTCTTCTGGGGGATTGCAATCGTGTCGCTGATGCAGATTGCCCGGGAAGCCAACTGGATGTGAACGGAC
>Ga0164242_10006289_pt1 | contig 13099 bp, 7 predicted proteins | sample OricomgcompostMG_FD_108783 | JGI IMG/M metagenome (GOLD analysis project Ga0164242, IMG submission 108783) | Miracle-Growth compost microbial communities from Emeryville, California, USA - Original compost - Miracle growth compost (MG) ...
ACTGGCCGTCGGCGTCCCTATTATCTGTTATTGCAGTTCCGGCAAAAGGAGTGTAACCGCTGCACGGGTGATATTAAAGAAATTCCCGAATGCACACGTATATTCTCTGTCCCATGGCATAGCGGAGATGAAGGACGCTACCGGGGAATAGCATGGCGATTTATGGGACCTTTCCCTGCTTTTCTTTGCAATGGAAGAAATGAGATTGTATTAGACACGATTGAGAAATGTGAATATAGGATGAGTCATGCACTTATTAATAGTTACTGCTTGATTTTTTTAGCACGTAAATGGAGTGAGAAAGGCCACCTAAGGGAGCATCCTTCCATGGAAACATGCGTTTGAAATTTTTCGATAAGTCTGGCTAGCGTAGGTGTTCTGTATACGTCAGCGTGTTCTGTAGGTGCTTTACCTCGGATTCAGAGACATGCGCTATCTCACTACGGGCCGACACGGTTTCTCTGATAATCTGTTCCATGCTTCTCAATATACTTTCCAGGTTCGTATTTAGATCATAATTGAATTTTCTGAAAGATTCCTGAATTTTATATTGTAAGTCGTAAATGACCCCAGCGCTGTTTACTGTGATTATATCCCTGTAATGTGTACGTAATTTTTTCAAAAACTGTCTGGCCAGAACCTTTCGATTTACGAGATTACTGATAAATGAAGGATATATGTAGTTAACGTGATCCGCCTTCCCATAGTCAAAATAGAACGAAGTATAAATGTCAAGGTCGAACTGATTGGCAATGAGGGTGAAATCGATCCCCAGCATTGAGTTGAGCCGTTCAGATAGTTCATTTAAGAAGCTTTGAGAACGCCTCGAATATTGTTCCAATAGTTCCTTGAATTGGGATTTTGCGTTTTCTTCGAGTGCAGACTTGACATCATTGAACTGCTTGATTAGTTGTTTTGTATAGGTTTCTTCGAACACGCGGTATCCCTGCTCCTTTATTAATTCGAAGGTTTCACTCCACCTATTTGTAAATGTCTCCTCCAGCGCCTTTTTAAGTTGGCTGGCGAGGTCGTTGATATTGTCAGATATTTGATCTTGGATGAGGTGAATGCGGCTTTGTATTATGCTATCAAACTCTTCGCGTTGTGTTTGCATGATTGCTAAAGACGCATCTAAACTTTCTTGCTTTTCTTTTAGTTCATTGATGGGCATCTGAAGTAAGTCAAGCCGGAGACGAAGTTGCATGCATACCTGATCCCGCAACAAAAAAAATCTGTTTTTTATGCTTTCTTCAAGTATCTCCTTTTTGTCTATAGCGGCTAATTGTTCCAGGCGTTCCCTAATTGCGCCTATGCCAGGATCGGCAGATGGCAAATTGGGAAGGCAAGATGTAGCTATAATTTCCAGTTCGTCTTCTGGTAGGCCGAGTGAGCGTGATATGCTGGATTTATTGTATGCTATTAAGGTGTTAAGGTCGTCCGTACTTACAATGTCTGATTTATTCAATACGAATAAGATTCTACCCACGCTTTGCCGAAGCTTTTTAAGAAATATCAGGTCCGCCTGCGATACGGGTGTATCCGCACTTATTACGAAAAGAGCGGCATCTATCTTAGGTACAAATGATAGGGTTGTTTGCGTATTGTGTTCAAATTCTGATCCTAATCCCGGAGTATCCACCAGATGCATGTGCGTCAATAGCGAGGCGTTGTCAAATATTTTCACATACCGGACGCCTTTTTCATTCTTAGGATTAAGTTCTTCGGTTACATAATCTGTAATAGTATCATAAGGTATTTTTTGGCTTGTTCCATTTGAAAAGATTACTTCCGCACTGCGTTCAGTCGCATATTCAAAAAGGGTTATAATCGCGGTAAGAGGAACAATGCCAACAGGCGCTATCTTTTTCTCCAGCAGTTTATTGATTAGGGAGGACTTGCCCCGCTTGAACATGCCTAATATTACCAGATAAAAGTGAGACGCAGATATTTTTTCTTCAAACTCAGTTAACTCCTGCTGCAGGGGGATATTTATATAAGGGAGGGCTGCTTCTTTCAGCTGTCTGAGAGATAGCCACTTTTGAGAAGCATCTTTCGAGGTGAACTTGGGGGCAAAAGAAAGTGTCCTATCCATATTAACGAATTAATATACATAGGAGTCATTATTTCCAATGTTCTGGAACGGGTAAAGGCGAACTCCATCACCTGAGTAAGACAGAATTGTCTGTTCAATCCAAAGCTAAGAAATTTATTTGGTAATAACATATCAATGCGCCAGCCCCGAAATTAATTCTTTTTTATCTGGCTGATTTTTATTAACTTGCATGGTGAAAAGGTGATGGTATTCTACCTATTTAACTGCCTGTAAAAGGCTAATGATACCTGCGATTTGAAGGCTTTTTAATTTGCAGGAAAATGTCAGTCACCTTTGATTCTCTAACAGCCTCGCAGGATTTCTACAGTATTTTATGGAAGCCCGCCGCCGACATGAAAGGCGGCAGTACGCAAAATGGTTCGCCTGATTATTTTATTGATTTAAATCTGGATCAGGTTGTTAATTCGCTGGCTGAGGGTAAGGAGGAATATAACCTAAAACCGTTTTTCTACACTCCGCTGTACAGCGAGGATGCTATTTTATATCGGCAGGAGATCATGAAGGACTTGGAAAAGTCCTCTCTCTTCAAGCATATTAAGTCGTTTTCAAAGAACATGCACGAAATGCGCACCGCACTGTCGAGTGCGTTAAAAAGCCGGTATAAATATCAAAAAGAACGATTGTTTCTGGGTTCTGTCCAGTCCTACCTGGAGGCTGTCCGCTCACTTTCGGACGATCTGATGGACGACGACATTGAATCCAGCGGAATGTTGGCATTCCAAGAGTACCTCAGCCGCTATTTGAATAGCGGAATTTTTTTGTCGCTTTCCGAAGAAACCGAGCAATTGAATAAAGAGTTGTCTTCGGTGCATTATTGCATACAAATCCATGATCTGTTGGTTCGTGTTCTTCCCTGTGATGTCGAATCCAGTTATAGTGTTGAGATAGAAGCCTTGTTCAGGAAATTTCGGAGAAACACTGTTAAAGACTACAGGAAGGAATTCCCTGCTTTACTTGAACTGGATCATGTGGAAGCGGCCATACTGGACGGAGTGGCTCGATTGTACCCAGGTCTTTTTTCCCGGCTCGACGGATTTTATGAAGGGAACGGAAATTATCAGGACAATACGATAGTTGTATTCGATCGGGAAATACAGTTTTATGTTGCTTACCTCGAATACATTGATACAATGCGAAGACAGGGATTATCTTTCTGTTACCCACATATTAGCGCAAGTCCAAAGCATCTCTTCAATAAAGGGGGCTTTGATCTGGCGCTGGCACATAAACTCTCTGGAGAAAGCAGGAAAGTAGTTTCCAATGACTTTTACCTGGGGGGGAAGGAGCGGATTATCATAGTAACCGGGCCCAATCAAGGCGGGAAAACGACGTTCGCAAGAACATTTGGCCAGTTACATTACCTGGCGTGTTTGGGATGTCCGGTCCCGGGCGAGAAATCGCAACTATTTCTATTCGACCAATTGCTTACCCATTTTGAAAAAGAAGAGGATATATCCGATCATCACAGCAAATTTGAAGAGGATTTATACAGAATTCACGATATTCTCGTTCGAGCAACTTCAGACAGTATCATTATTATGAACGAGATACTGTCTTCCACCACGCTGGAAGATGCGGTCTTGCTAAGCAAAAGGATTATGGAGAAGATTGTGAAGTTGGATGCTCTGTGCGTATGGGTAACTTTTATTGATGAGCTAATTGCTTTGAGCGAGACGACGGTGAGCATGACTAGTACGGTAGAGAAGTCTAATCCTGCGGTAAAAACATTTAAGGTTGAAAGAAGAGCCGCTGATGGGCTGGCGTATGCATTGTCTATAGCTGAAAAATACGAAGTTACATATAGGGATTTAATAAAACGCCTTAAGTCGTGAAAGCATCGCTTTTATATAAAGATTCCGGTTTGGATCTGGTGCAGCAAAAATTGTGGAATGAGGCTGCATTGATACAGGATCTCGAGCTCGGTATTCTTTTTAAAGCAATGGCGGATGGAGATGATTTCTTGCTGGATAATGGACAAAAGGCTTTCTTTTCGGGAATGCGTAGCAACCGGGAAACTATACTGTACCGCCAGGATATACTCAAAGATTGTCTGAATAATGCTTCGGTCGTCAGGCAGTTGTACCAAATCACCGTTGACGCTATTGAGCGCTGGAGAAGTAACCTGTTTAGCATATTCACATCCCGTCCTTCTTCTATTCTTTCAAGCTCCAGAGGAATGATGGAAATTTTTCTTGACGTTTTGAGGGGATTACGGCAGTTAACGGATCAACAAGCCGATGGATTTGCTTCTGAAGGATTTAAGCGGTTATTTAACATGCTGAGAACGGAGCTTACGGATGACTATTTTATAGACGTAGAGGCTCATTTGGAGGAGTTGGGCTTCCGGGAAGGCATTCTGATGAGCGCAGGATTGGGAGCTGGAAACAAAGGAAATGACTATGTTCTTCGAAGATTACCTTTAAACAAAAGATCCTGGTGGAGAAGGTTTTTCCCCGGTAAAATAGACGGCTATTATTTTTCCGTTCATCCTCGGGATGAAAGCGGCTTGAAAACGTTATCCACATTGAAAGATCAGGCCATTAATCAGGTGGCCAACGTTCTGGCGCAGTCCAACGATCATATTCTGGCTTTTTTTAATGGCTTTCGATCAGAGTTGGCATTTTACGTCGGTTGCCTCAATTTGTATGACAGGATTAAGCAGTTGGGTGAACCCTGCTGTTTTCCCCAGGTATCGGATCCAGGTGAGTATAGGCACGACTTCAGCGGGCTGTTCGATATATGTCTCTCGTTGAGCATGGATCGGAAGATTGTTTCCAATGACTTAAGAGCGGACAATGCGAGAATGGTTGTGATTACAGGTGCCAATCAAGGGGGCAAATCTACGTTCCTTCGGAGCGTTGGTGTGGCGCAGCTGATGTTGCAGGCGGGTATGTTCGTCCCGGCTGAGTCCTTCTGCGCTAATGTCTGCAAAAACTTGTTTACCCATTTTAAGAGAGAAGAAGATATTACGATGGAAAGCGGAAAGTTTGACGAAGAGCTTAGCAGGATGAACGATATCGCCGACCATCTCACGCCGTATTCGATGGTGCTATTTAATGAGTCTTTTGCTGCTACTAATGAGAGGGAGGGCTCGGAGATTGCCCGCCAAATCGTGAATGCATTAATAGAGAACGATATTAAAATCTTTTTTGTGACGCATCTTTATGAATTTGCTCATGGCCTCTATAATGAAGGGGCTATCAGTAGCATCTTCCTAAGAGCCGAACGTAGATCTGATACTGTTCGCTCTTTTAAGTTGAGGGTGGGAGAACCATTGCCTACAAGCTTTGGTATTGATTTGTATAATACGGTATTTACGGAACAATAATATGTCAGGAGAACTATTATTAACCGAAAGTTGATGTACAGTCTGGTTTTAGTGATTTTATTTGTTGCTGGAGGACTTTATAAATGTTAAGTTGCTTTTAATAAAATGGCCATTCATTCTATATTCGCAAAAAGGATCTACACTAATTCCCAAATATTGGAGGACCGGACGGTTTACGCTCATCAAGGGAAGATTAAAGAAATTAAATATACCCCTGAAGCTACCGGCTCTTATTCGGTGGAATGCTTATCCGCTGGATTCCTAGACCTGCAGGTGAATGGGGGAGAACGATTTAATCTCAGTGAAAAAGGTGATGAGGAGGCCGTGAGGGATATCAATGACGCTTGCTCACTGCTGGGAACGGGGTACACATTGCCCACGGTCATTAGTGCTCCATTGGAAAACATTCTAAAAGCAATAAGGGCGGTCAGAGGTTTCAAAGAGCGATTTCCCGAAAGCGGAGTTCTAGGGATGCATCTTGAAGGACCGTTCATTAACCCCGAGAAAAGAGGTGCTCATTCCCTATCTTGGATTAGAAAGCCTGAAGATGAGGAGTTGAAGGCGATTATTGAGGAAGGAAGCGATGTGATAAAACTTATGACGATTGCTCCGGAGATGTTTACCACGGAGCAGTTGGATATGTTGCTCAATTCGGGTATGACTATCGCGGCGGGTCACTCAAACGCGAGTTATGAAGAGGCGTTGCATGCTTTTGACAGGGGCGTACGGCTGGTTACGCATCTCTATAATGCGATGTCTCCTTTTTCAGCCCGACATCCGGGGTTAGTAGGTGCAGCGTTTGATGTGCCAGATATAGCTACACCGATTATACTCGATGGAATACACAGCACCTTCTCGGCAGCAAGGATGGCGTATAAAATTAAGAGAACCAAGCTGTTTCTGGTCTCTGATGCTTTATTCGTGGGGAAGCACAAGAAGTCTTACAGATGGGGTGGCTTTAATGCCTTTCTAAAGGGGGACCAGTATGTCAATAGCGAGGGCCACTTTGCAGGATCGACTATTTCACTGGGTGATGCAATCCGAAATGCAGTATTTGAATTGGGAGTACCGCTGGAGGAAGCCATAGATATGGCAACGAGACGCCCTGCCCAGGCGATCGGTCTGGAGAATAGAATTGGTTCTGTGGGCCGTGGATATCCAGCGGTTTTCACTGTATTTGATAGAGGACTATCCACGTTCAGCACATTACGATTGTGATTGAATGGTTTGGATTTATGATCTGTTGAATTTTTGATAATTGGTATAATTTGTAAGGAGATGTTATGAATGAAGGTGGTAAAAGGAAGCTGAATGCCAATGGACAGCTACCGGAAGACGGATGTCATATAGCGTCAGATTTAAAGGAATTGCAGGTCTATAACCGAATTAAGCTTGCATTAGCAGATATTTTGCGTAATGATTTGTTGGGATTTAGGTCTCTCGGCCGTAGCGATGCTGAAAAGCAATGCAGTGATTTAATGGTTAAGCTGGCTGAAGACAGATTTACTTTGGCTGTCGTTGGTCAATTTAAACGGGGGAAAAGTTCATTAATGAATGCGATTGTCGGCGAAGATATTATACCCACCGGTATATTGCCTCTTACTTCTCTAATTACAAAGCTTAAATACGGTTCTGTGAAAAAGATGCTGGTAAACTATGAGTATTCAGTCTTTGCTGAAGACAAACCTGTCTCATTGCTTAGAGATTATGTAACGGAGGAACGAAATCCTCATAACGTTAAAAGAGTAAATGACGTTATCCTTGAGTTGCCAGTGCCGTTGCTGCAAAAAGGAGTAGAGTTTGTGGATACTCCGGGTATAGGATCTGCAATAGAATCAAATACCGAAATTACCTATGATTTCCTTCCCAATTGTGATGCGGTTATATTTGTGACGGCCGTTGATGCACCGATGTCTACTCTAGAGATTGCTTTTTTAAAAAAGATAGTTAGCTATGTAGACAAAATTTTTTTTGTTGTTAATAAAGCAGATCTTTTAGCTGAATATGAAAGAGATGATATTGTGCAATTTGCTGCCAAGATAATTCGATCACAGACCGGACAAGAACATGCAAGGGTATTTTTGGTGTCCTCCCACGAAGGGTTTACATCCAAAATGATTCCTGACTCCGGGTTATATGCGCACAGTGGACTTAAGTCTCTGGAAGGGGCTTTAGTTACGTTTTTAACTCGCGAGAAAACGTCGCTTCTCCTTAAAACTTCGATGGGAAAGTTGTTGGAAATTTTTGACAATGAATACAGGCACAATGCTTTTGGTACGTCTTATATTGAAAGCCGTACAATCGATGAAGGTCGAACAGACGTTGTAGAAAGAAATACCGCCATCGCGCTACTTATAGATACCCAAAATAGGGTCAGCAAGTTATATAACGATGTTCTTGAAGCGGAAAGAGCTGGCTCTCAGTTTGATAAAGTTAAATTATCGGGAGAATTGCCTTCCCTGTCCGACGGTATAATAAACAAGTCCGATAGAGCTGAATTTTCTCAATCGGATGCCGGCAAGTTGGAAATGACCGACATTGAGGAGACGGGTAGCTGCCCGGTTTGTAGACATCTTGTTATCCAACTCCAGGAGTTTTATGCACATTGGCAGTACTTACTTGCTACGGATGAGCGATCTGAGGTCGAATTCGGTGAAACGCTCGGATTTTGCTCATTGCATACCTGGCAGCTACTTGCGGTTTCTTCTCCATATGGGGCATCTCTAGGATATACCCGTCTGGCGGATAAGATGGCTGATAGGCTTAGAAGCAGCATTAGTGTTATTGACAGCGGAAACAAGGTTACTTCATTTCTTAAGGAATCTGAAAAGTGCAAAGTATGTTCGCTTCTGAGAGATGCTGAAAAAGTATACGTGGGTCGGTTTTCTGAATTGATAGATACTCCTGATGGTCGACGCCTATACAGTCGGTCGGACGGGCTTTGTCGACGACATCTCAGCATGTTATGCGATAGTAGCATTAGTCCGGGGATACAAAAGTTTCTTCTTTTAGATGCGGCACGACATTTCGAACAGGATGCTGAAGATATGAAAAGCTATGCCATGAAGCGGGACGCGCTTCGGCGATCGTTGCTTAATCAAAGTGAAAAAACTGCCTATTTCAGAACAATCACACGTATAGTTGGATATCGAAGTTTGTGCGTTCCCTGGGATCAGGATGGAGAGATATGATGTATGATTAAGTCTTTGGAATTCATACGACCGGAGGGTATTCCCTACATGCTATTGAATTTTCAATTTTATTTTGAAAACGAAAATAGTCATTGGATTAATATTTATCATGCTGCAGGGATGCGGTTGGTTTACCATATAACACACGCTTGTTATGTATTTCCACAAGATTGCTTCTATCAATTACTACAATTACACAATAAAGAGGCAACACATATTCCTAAATACGATTGGCTGTTGATGAAAGGAATATTCGACGGAAGAGCTAGTATCAATATTAGTTTGGTTATAGAAAACCAGGATGCCTTTAGGGTGGTAGAGCCCCATGATGAAATTGGTAAGATGCCCCTTTCTCTTTTTAGGGTGCCCGAAGAGGGAGATGATATAGTAGTCATAGGGAAAAGGACAGACAGGTTTATTTTTTTCCATTTTTTTTGTTGCAATTTGTTCTCTTCTCCTGAAGGTATCGCAATTCATCTTTTTTTTCTCAATGCTTATGACAGCATTGACCACATTTTGGACCTTTGGTTTGATAAAAATGGCAGCCCCATGGATAGAGACTAGGTAATTTGGGTGGAGAAAATCGGAAGTGGAGTCCCGTGATGTGGACTTTTTGGAAATTGAAGGCAATATGCGAAATATCTATTCTTGTCTGTTTTTGCGAGGTCTATAAATGATATGCATTAGACTTGGTAAGACAAACAGTAGCAAAGGGATTCCAATTATGAAACCACCGATGACAGCCACGGCCAACGCTTGCTGCATTTGGGCACCGAGGCCTATGCCCAGTGCTAAGGGGAGCAGCGCAAGAATAGCCCCGAGGGCCGTCATTAATTTAGGTCGGATTCTTAAGGCTATAGCATAAGCAATAGCCTGATCCGGGTCGCCATTGATAGCGATATTCTGCTTAAACTGGTTGACGGTAAAGATGGCATTTTCCGCGATAATGCCAACGATCATTATAATGCCCGTATAGCTGCTTACATTCAAAGGGACGCCTACCAGGTACATTCCCAGTATACATCCGGTTATGCCCAGGATTGAAATGAAAAGAACAAGAAGGGAGATTAGCCATTCTCGAAACAGAAATAGTAGCACGGTGAATACAAGTAAACCAGCAGCGATTAGAATGCCAAGTAGTTCCCGGAACGATTGCTGTTGTTCTGCATAGGCTCCGCCATAAGTTATATAGTATCCCGGCGGCAGATTGATTTTTTCCGAAAATTGCCGCTTGAGGTCATCTACGGCGCCGCCCAGGTCTCGATTATTAAGCCGGGAAGTGAGGACGACACAGGATTTGAGATTTTCCCTCTTCAGGTCCATCCTTCCGGGATATGTTTTAACTGTACAAAAATATGTTAGGGGTTTAAGTGTGCCGTCCGGCAGAAAAATCATCTGATTCTTAATTTTGTCAATATTATTCTGATCATAGTCGGTTACCCGTAGCAAAATTTTACGCATTTGTTCGCCGTCCTGGATTTGACCGAGTTGTAGGTTACCCAACATGGAGGCTTGTACCGGCGAAGGTTCTGGGATGTTGGCGTTAGTGCCGAGAATATCTCCCTTGACATACATCTGTAGTTGGTGCTGGAAGTCTGTCAGGGAGATGTGATACTGTGCCAGCCGTTCTTGATCTGGTTCGAACACAATAGAAGGGCCTGCCGTAATCATTCCGTCATCAATGTCTACCAGCCCCTCGGTTTTTTTCATTACTTCTTCGACCTGGCGTCCCAATTTTACTAGCTCCTGCTGATCACTGCCAAAGACTTTTATCTCGATTGGGTCGGGCGTACTCATTAGGTTTCCCAATAGATCCTGGATACGCTGCCCAAAAGCAATATGCATGGCCGGTACTTTGCTGCTGATAGCCTTTCGGAGTTCATTGATTACCTCTGTGGTCTTTTTCTTTCTTTCTTTTCTTAGCTGTATCAGGTAATCGCCGTAATTGGGTGCGACATTCCTGAAGTCCAGCCGGACGCCGGTGCGCCTGGAGAAACTGACAACATCGGGATTGCTTAATATTATTTTTTCCATTTGATGACAAAGTTTATCTGTTTCTTCCAACGCGGTGCCGCTTGGTGAAAAGAAATCCAGAACTATCGTGCCTTCGTCCAACTGTGGAAGAAACCCTGTTTTTAGGCGACCGTATGCCAACCAGGACCCAATTGCAAGGAGCGTAACGAACAAAACTGCAATGATCGGTTTTTTAAATAAACGCGTTAGCCATTTTAACTTATTGTTTTTTTCGCTTTTGTTATGGGTTGTCTTCTTTTTGTATCCTATTATGAGGTGTATGACGGGAGTGACGATCCAGGTTACAAGGAACGAGCAAAATAATGTTAGTTCCATGGTTTTGGCCAGCTCTTTAAAGAACGCGCCAGCCAGTCCTCCCATCATGACAAAAGGGAGAAATATTACAATAGTGCTTAGTGAAGATCCCACCATGGCGGGGAATAGATTGTGTATTGCTTCTTTTACGACACTAAACTTATTCTTTTCAGGATATTCCTCGTGAACGCGGTATATCTGCTCTGTTACGACAATGACGTCGTCAATAAATAGGCCCACGGCCGCCGCAATGCCACCCAGCGACATAATATTGATTGTAACGCCCGCTAAGTGAAGCGCTAGGACTGTGACACTTAACGTAACGGGTAAGGTCAGTATTACAACGGCGCTGGCTCTGAATGAGCGCAGAAAGAGAATTACTACCAGAATAGCGAGTAACAATCCTTCCAGAATTGTGTGAATAACGCTATCGATGCTATCGCTTACAAACGCCGACTGATTGTAATACGGCTTAAGGCTGATGCCTTTAGGTAAAAGCTTTCTGATTTCAGTTGCTTTGGCTTCTGCATCTTTTGCGAATTGGACTAGATCCACTCCTGGTTGTTTTACCAGATCGACGATAACGCCTTCGTTTCCATTTGTATTGATAATGTTAAACTCTACCTGCTGCTGTAGTTCTATTTTAGCGAAGTCTTTGATTCGGACGATCCGATTATTGTTGTTTTTAACGACTACATTATACAGATCATCTACGTTATTTATTCGAGTGTCTGTTAAGGTCAGATAGAGGCGATTGTAGTTTGAAATATTCCCATTGGATAATACGTAGTTGGTGTTATTGAAAGTCTGTATGATCATTGAGGGTGTAATGCCCAACGATGACATTTTAACAACATTGGGTATGATCACAAATTCCTTTGCCTTTCCCCCACGGACGACAACCGTCGACATTCCGTTTACCTGGGAGAATAATGGACGTACGGTTAAATTTGCGTAATCTCGTAGCGTCACCAGGCTGTATTTTTTACTTTCAAGTGTATATCCGTAAACCGGGAAAAGGGACTGATTGTATCCCTCAATTGCGATATTTACATCCTGAGGCAACAGATTTTTTATTTCGTTTATTCTGCTTTCAATCTGCAGTTTCGCTTGATAGACGTCAACTCCCCACTCAAAATAGATTTGAATGTCACTACTACCCCGGCTGGTAACACTTTTTACCACGGTAACACCCTTGACTCTCTTTACGGCGCTCTCAATCGGTTTAGTGACGGTTGCCATCATTCTGTCTATCGGCATTTGCCCGACATCAGCAATCAATTTGACTTTCGGAAACATTACTTCAGGGAAGAGGGCTGTTTCCATCTGACTAAAAGTGTAACATCCAATCGCCACAAGCATAACGGCGATAAAAAGTATCGGCTTGAGAAAAATCTGGTATAGGTTTCGTTTGCTCATCCCCTGGTGATTGTAGCGATCAAACTATTGTATTTTGATAGCGGCTGTGTCGGAAAGGCCGTAGTTTCCTGATGAAAGAATGCGGTCGGTTGATAGAAAGGTGGGTGCGGTGATCTCGATTAAAGAGTCGTTTTTCTCTCCCGGTTGTATGGGGACTTTTATTGCTACTGAATCACTTATAGCTTTCATTACCCAGAAATGATGCATTAATTCGTCGCTTAATACACATTGTCTGGGTACCAGCTGAGCATTGGATTCTTGATGGGTAATGATTTGTGCGGAGCCAATCAGGTTCTCTGGCAGGAATGCCGAACCGGATAGACGAGCCAGATAAGGTTGCGCCTGTGCCCTTGGATCAACCTGTGTAAGTGGCGATTCTATCGTGGCGGTTAGTCTGCTGCTGTCCGGCAAAATGATTTGACAGCGCTCGCCGGGTTTTATGTTTCGCTTTAACTCATAAGGAACATTTATTTGGAACGCTAAACTAGTTGTCGCAGCTATAGTGCACAATGCGCTCCCCTCCGATATGAAGCTTCCACCCTGCTGAACCGCTATGTTACTGATTATCCCCGCATTCGGTGCCTTGATACTAATGATACCGTAATCTTTCAGATTTAATGTATCATAAGTCATGGCATGTCGTTCTTTAGTTTCGAGTACATATAACAATTGGCCTTTCTGCACATGGTCTCCTAGGCGGATTTTAACCGATTTGATATA
>Ga0164242_10006290_pt1 | contig 13099 bp, 13 predicted proteins | sample OricomgcompostMG_FD_108783 | JGI IMG/M metagenome (GOLD analysis project Ga0164242, IMG submission 108783) | Miracle-Growth compost microbial communities from Emeryville, California, USA - Original compost - Miracle growth compost (MG) ...
CAGTTCGAGACGAACTTCTGGGGCGTCTACAACGTCTCGAAGGCGGTGATCCCCGTGCTCCGGAACCAGGGCGGCGGCCTCATCCTGCAGTTCTCCTCGGTCGGAGGACGAGTCGGGGGATCGGCGGGAATCGCCTCGTACCAGGCGGCGAAGTTCGCCATCGACGGGTTCAGCCGGGTGCTGCGTTCCGAGACCGAGCCGTTCGGCATCAGGGTCGTCGTCGTGGAACCGAGCGGATTCCGCACCGACTGGGCGGGCAGCTCCATGAACGTCGCCTCGATGCCGCAGGAGTACTCGGCCATCGCCGACCGGTACGCGGCCGCCGGCGATGCCGGATCGAGCCTGCAGGCCGGCGATCCGGAGCGTGCGGCGGAGATCCTGGTCAGGCTGTCGCGTCGCCGCGATCTGCCGCGCAACCTGCCGCTCGGTGCGAACGCCGCTGCGTTCTCGATCGCGTTCGATCGCGCTCAGCTCGAAAGCGATCTCGCGTGGCAGCAGGTGAGCAAGTCGGCGGACTTTGCACACGAGTACCCCGTGGAGTTCCCGCCGGAACGGGTCGCCTGACGAGGGCGGTGCTCGTTCCGGCCGCTGCGTTCCGCCCCGTCGACGTGAAACAGCGGCGCAACATGCGGCGATTACGCTGGACGGCGTGCTGGAAGAGGAATACGAGACGCGCCGGATGCCGCCACCGCATCTGCGCAGACGCGAGCCGCCGGAAGCGCCGTTCGCCTACGAGATCAGGGCGGCGAGGCCGGCCGATCTTCCGCACATCCGCGAGATCTACAACTACTACGTGACCAACAGCACGGTGACGTTCGACGAAGATGCCATGACGCTCAAGGAATGGAAGTCCAAGTACGCGTACCTGACGAAGCTGGGCATGCCGTTCCTCGTCGCCGAGTCGCCGCGAGGTCAGATCCTCGGCTACGCCCTCGTCACACCGTGGAAGCAGAAGAAGGCGTACCGGTTCACGGTAGAGAACTCGATCTACCTGGGCCAGGCGTCGACGGGCAAGGGCCTCGGAACGGCGCTCATGACGGCCTTGTTGGACGCGTCGAAGCAGGCCGGGCTCAAGGAGATGGTCGCGGTGATCGCAGACCAGGGGGCCGACGCATCCATTGCGATGCACAAGGCGTTCGGCTTCAAAGAGGTGGGTAGCATGGGCCACGTCGGCTTCAAGTTCGGGCGTTGGCTCGGCACCGTGCTCATGCAGAAGAGCCTCAAGTAGTTCGTCGGGCGCCGGCGCGCCGACGCCGCGACCTCACGAGGCCGGCGGCGGAAGGACGACGACGCGTCGCGGCCTAGACGACGACAGACGATCGAGGCCTGCCGGCATCCCTTGGATGGGGCAAGCCTCGATCCGTGCCCAGACGACGTTCTCGTCGTGGTGGCTACGCGCGGGAGGGCGCCTTGCGCAGCACGAAGTAGCCGATCACGGCGCTCACCACCATGGGGATGAGCAGCCACGCGACCACGCCGACCGTGCGGGAGTCGGCGAACCACGCGCCCACAGCGGGCCAGGAGCCGGTCAGCGTCGTCACGGCGACGAAGCCCACGCCGAGCACCGCGACGATGGCGCCGAGGAGGTACAGGCCGTTGGATCGCCACCGCACGAAGACGCTGCCAGCGAGCGCACCGAGCGCGAAGCAGAACATGAAGGCGAAGAACGCGGTGAACAGCCGCTGCCAGAGCGGTCCCGTTCCCATGTAGATGTTGCTGAACATGTGTGCGCTCATGCCGTAGCCGTTGGTCCAGTCCTCGACGTAGGACAGCAGCGTGCACACGGCCGTGAACAGCAGGCCCTGCAGGGCGAACGCCACGACGGTGCCGAGGTAGTAGTCGCGCCGCGTCGCCGACATGCCCATCGCGAAGCGGAATGTGAGGTTCATGGCCTGCACCGCCGCGATGCCGAAGTACACGAAGATGTACATCGTCGATCCCGACCACTGGGTGCCCGTGAGCTGCTCGTGGGTCGAGGCGAAGATCGAGATCCAGATCACCAGGTTCACCAGGTAGATGAACCCGATGATGATCCACGGCAGCGCGATCATGCTGAAGCGGTTCGCGAAGTGCAGTCGTGTGACGTTCCAGATGCGCCTGCCGGTGCTCGGCACGGCGGTGGTGTCCCTGAGCGCTGCTGTCGTGCTGATGGCGGTCATGATCGCGTTCCTTCCTTGATCGAGGAGGGTTCCTCGGCACCGAAGTCGGTTGTGGCCGAGTTCGTCGTGCGGACGATGAGCTGCTGAAGCGAGACGGGAGCCAGTTCGAGACCGGCCGCGAGTGCTTCGCGCCGCTCGTCGGCATCCAGCCGCTCGACCGTGACGGACGCGAGTCCGCCGATTCCCTCCCTGTGCAGCACGCGGCGACCCGCGACGAACGCGTCGATCGCGCCGCGTGGCCCGACCACGGTGGTCGCGGACTCGCGTGCCGAGTCGGCCGACTCGTCCATGATGATGCGGCCCCTGTCGATCACGACGACATGCTCGAGCATGTTCGCCACCTCGTCGATGAGATGCGTGGAGAGGATGATCGTGCGAGGGTGCTCGCCGTAGTCCGCAAGGAGCCGGTCGTAGAACGTCTGCCTGGCCACGGCATCCAGTCCGAGATACGGCTCGTCGAAGAACGTCAGCGGCGCGCGGGACGCCAGACCGACGATGACGCCGACGGCCGACAGCTGGCCGCGTGACAGCTTTCTGATGCGGCGGTTGACCGGAAGCTGGAAGTCGTCGATGAGCTGCGCGGCGAACTCGGCGTCCCAGTTCTCGTAGAACCAGGGAGCGCACGCGAAGACGTGCTTCGCCTTGAACTCGTCCGGATACTTCTGACCCTCCTTGATGAAGGAGATGCGGGAGAGCACCTTGGCGTTCTCGACCGGGTGTTCCCCGAACACCCTGATCTCGCCCGAGTTCGCGAAGTCCTGCCCGGTGATGGTCTGCATCAGCGTGGTCTTGCCTGCGCCGTTGCGGCCGAGCAGACCCGTGATGGCGCCGGGGCGAACGGTGAGCGTGACGTCGTCGAGGGCGACCACGTCGCCGAAGCGTTTCGTGAGGCCGCTGACCTCGACCACGGGAGTGGCCGTATCGGTCATGATGCTTCTCCTTCTTCCGAGATGAGCTGATTGAGCTGCGCAGGTGAGATTCCGAGCTTCTTGGCTTCCGCGATGAGCGGCGCGACGAAGTCGGTACGAAAGCTCTCGCGTCGTTTCGCGAGCAATCTCTCGCGCGAACCGGTGGCCACGAACATGCCGATGCCGCGCTTCTTGTAGAGCACGCCGTCGTCGACGAGCACGGCGACGCCCTTCCCGGCCGTCGCCGGATTGATCCGGTGGAACGCGGCGAACTCGTTCGTCGACGGCACCTGGCTCTCCTCCGGCAGCGCGCCGGAGATGATGTCGTTCTCGATCTGCTCCGCGATCTGCTGGAAGATCGGCTTGCTGTCGTCGATCACCGCACTCCTTGTTGGTTCATTAGTAGAGTAACTAACCCAAGAGGCGGTGTCAACGGTTTCTCGTGTCCGCTGGGTATCCGGCCGAACGCGTATCGGCGCACCGACGCGCTCGTCTCCGGTGCTTCAGCCACCCGAGGCGCCGTGCCGGGTTCGAGCGCCGGGCCATAGGCTCGTGCCATGGTCGAGGATCTGCACGAGCTCACCGCCCTTCAGCAGTGGAACCTGCTGCAGAGGGGCACGATCTCACCTCGCGAGCTGGTCGACCACTACCTCGGTCGCATCGATGCCCTGAACCCGCAGCTCGGCGCTTTCGTGACCGTCACGCCGGAGCGGGCGCGCGAGCGGGCCGCTGAGGTGGAGGCATCCGTTCCGCATTCGGCGCCGCTCTGGGGCTTGCCCGTCGGCGACAAGGACCTCTGGCGGAGGGCGGGTGTGCCCGCCGGGTTCGGTTCGCGACTGCTCGCGGGGTACGTGCCCGACGAGTCGGATGAGATCGTGCACGACCTGGATGCCGCCGGCGCCGTCAGTCTCGGCAAGACGGGCGCCCCCGAGTTCGGGCTGCCCTCGTACACCGAGACGCTCGTCGCGCCGCCCGTGCGCACGCCGTGGAACCTGGAGCTGGGCGCCGGCGGTTCCAGTGGCGGAGCGGCGGCCGCTGTGGCGAGCGGGATGCTGCCGTTCGCCCCGGGATCGGACGGGGGCGGCTCGATCCGCATCCCGGCCGCCGCGTGCGGCGTGGTGGGCCTCAAGCCGTCACGGGGTCGGGTCCCCTCGGGCAGCGGGCTGGAATCCCTCGGCGGGCTCGTGGTCGACGGCCCCATCGCGCGCACGGTCGAGGATGCCGCCCTGCTGCTGGACGGGATGATGGCACGCAGGAATGGCCGCATCGAGCACAGGTTCGCGGTCGTGGCGCCGGAGGACGACACCGCCTTCCTCGGTCACGCCGTGCGCGGCGAGGGCCGGTACCAGCTGGGCGTGATGACGACGAGCGCGTGGGACCTGGACTACGAGATCGCGCTCGATCCGGACGCCGTGGCGGCGCTCGACCGCGCCGTCGAGGAGTTCGTCGCCCTTGGGCACGGCATCGAGCAGACGGCGCTCCGGCCGGATGCCGGCTACGCTCCCGCGTTCACGACGCTGTGGAAGGCGGGCGCCGCCCGCATCCCCGCCGACGGTGAGGCGCTCGACCTGCTCGAGCCGCTCACCCGCTGGCTCGTCGAGCAGGGTCGCGCGATCGGTGCCCGCGAGCTCGGTGCGGCGCTCGCCGCCCTCGCGGCCTACGAGCGCTCCTTCATCAGGCAGCTGTCCTCGTTCGACGCCGTGCTGACCCCTGCCGTGGCGATGACACCTCGACCCATCGGCTGGTATGACACCGAGGACGGCGAACGCAATTTCGCGCAGCAGGTGCAGTACACGCCGTACACGTCGATGGTCAACGTGAGCGGACTGCCCGCCATCACGCTGCCGGTGCTGCAGACATCCGACGGCCTCCCGATGGGAGTGCAGCTGATCGGACGCCCCGGCGGAGAAGCCGTGCTTCTCGCGCTCGGCGCTCAGCTGCAGCGTCGCCTCCGCTGGCAGGACCGCAGGCCCCCCGTCTGGTGAGCGCACCGGGTTCCACGTGAGCCGGTCTCCGTCCACAGCGGCGAGTGAGCGCCGAGCGGGGCCTGTGGATGCGCTTCGAGCGCGGATCGTTAGGTAAGGCTGCCCTTATACTGGAACCACGATGTACCAGCCCGAGCACTCCGCCCACACCGGCGCCACAGCACACCGAGACGACCGGGTGCAGTTCGTGGTGACGGCGGACGAGACCTCGCTCGCCGAACTCCAGACGGAGCTCGCGCTGCTGCCGCTGTGTGCCAAGGGCAGGGTCTTCGTCGAGGTGCCAGAGCCGAAGGACGTGTTCGCGCTGCAGGTGCCGATGCGCATGACGGTCACGTGGCTTCCGCGCTCCGTGCGCGGGGGCCGCGCCGGCACCGGCGAGCGTTGCGCGCCAGGGCAGGCGCTGCGCCGAGCGGTTCGGGCATGGGCCGCCGAGATGCTGTGCGATGGACCGGGCGACACCAAGGCCATCCTGACCGGCGATTTCCGCGGCGTGAGCGACGTGTACGAGGTGCTCACCGTCGAGGCACGGATGCCCGAGGAGCACGTCGCCGTCCCCGAGCGCTACGGCCTGCGGCACGGGTCGCGCGCGAACTGAGACCTGCTCCCTCGACGACCTGATGCCTCCGCCTCGTCGATCTCGCCCCCCGAGACCGGCCGCCGGTCGTGGTCAAGCGGCGGCGAGCCCACCGGCCGACGCGAGCCCGAGGATCTTCGCGGTCGTCGTCCACAGGTCGTGCGCCAGCTGCGGGTTCCGCGCCTTCCTGTTCACCCTGCCGTTCGCTGTGAACCGGTCGAAGTAGGTGCCGGTCGGCTCACCGACGGGCCGGTCCGAGGCGAGCGCGATGAGCGGTGCGGCCCCGCCGACGGCGGAACGGCCGTACCGCCCTCCCGTGACGGCGTTGCCGAACCTGATCAGCGGCGACTGTTCGCCGAACCTCGTCACGATCGTCCCGGGATGGAACGAGTAGGCGGTCACGCCCGTACCGGTGAGGCGCTCGCCCAGCTCGCGAGCGAACAGGATGTCGGCCAGCTTCGACGTTCCGTACGCCTGCCATCCGCCCCGCCACGGCCGCTTCTGCCAGTCCAGGTCGTCGAGGTCGAGGGAGCCGAACGTGTTGGCCATGCTCGCCGTGCCGATGACGCGAACGGGGCCATCCTTCGCGCTCTCCACCAGGCGGTCCCGCAGCAGGTGCGTCAGCAGGAACGGCGCGAGATGGTTGGTCTGGATGGTGCGTTCGTGTCCGTCGACGGTGTTCTGCCGCTCGTGATACAGGCCTCCGGCGTTGTTGGCGAGCACATCGATGCGGTCCAGCCGCTCCAGCAGGCCGGATGCCAGCGAACGCACGTCGTCCAGCCGCTCGAAGTCCGCGACGAACGAGTCGGCTCCCGTACGCTCGGCCACCTCGCGCACGCGCTGCGCGTTGCGGCCGACGACGACCACGTGCTCGCCCTGCGCCGCGAGCGCCTCGGCGGCGCTCGCTCCGATTCCCGAGCTGGCGCCCGTGATCACGATGGTGCGCGGTGACGGCTTCACAGGTATCCGCCCTTCTCGAGGCCGGCCTCGATCTCGAACCGGTTGCGCAGCGGGTCGCGCCCCGCTGCGAGGTACAGGAGCGGTAGCAGCATGCCGTACCGCTGCCACTGCCGCTTGTGCACGGCCTCGTGCTCGAGCACGCCGTCGTCGATGCTGCGGTCGGTCAGGTAGCAGCCGCCGATGCACGAGCCGCCACGCCCGAAGGTGCGCTGCGGCATCCCGGCGAACACCCACAGGCCCTTGCGTCGCTCGACGCGGCCGACGCTCCACGCGAAGCCCCACACGAGCCCGACGCCCGTCGCGTACCAATAGCCGAGCCGGGAGATCGCCGAGTCGACGAGCAGCAGGCGAGGGATGCCGGCCAGACCGGTGAGCGCCGAGCGCAGGCCGAGCTCGCTCACTCCGTCGGCCGGCCGTACGTCTCGAGCAGGCGCAGCCAGACCTCGCTCAGCGTCGGGTACGACGGAACCGCGTGCCACAGCCTGTCGATGGTGACCTCGCCCACGATCGCGATGGTGGCCGAGTGCAGCAGCTCGCCGACGTCGAGGCCCACGAACGTGGCGCCGACCAGCACCTTGCGGTCCTCGTCGACCACCATGCGCGCCTTTCCGACGTAATCGTCGCTGGCGATGGTCGCTCCGGCGACGCCGGAGATGTCGTAGTCCACGACCCGGATACGGATGCCCGCCTTCTGCGCCTCCGCCGCGCTCAGCCCCACAGAGGCGACCTCCGGGTCGGTGAACGTCACCTGCGGGACTGCGGCGTGGTCGGCCGTCGCCGCGTACGTGGACCACGGCGCCAGCGAGAGCGTCCTGCCTTTGGCGCGGGCCGCGATCGCGTCGCCTGCGATGCGCGCGTCGTACTTGCCCTGGTGGGTGAGCAGCGCGCGGTGCGTGACGTCGCCGACGGCGTACAGCCAGGCATCCTCTCCGGCGTCGTCGAGCACGGAGCCGTCGTGGTCGAGCACCCGCATCGAATCGTCCACCGTGAGCCAGTCGCCGGAGGTGAGGCCGACGCTTTCCAGCCCGAGGTTCTGGGTGTGCGGAATCCGGCCGGTCGCCACGAGCACCTCGTCGGCCGTGATGCTTCGCCCGTCGTCGAGCTCGATGGTCACCGTCTCGTCGTCGCGCGAGACTCGCACGGGCGAGACCCCGATGAGCACCTCGGCGCCGAGGTCGGTCAGCGACTGCTGCACGAGTTCGCCGGCGAACGGCTCGTTCTTGGTCAGCAGCGCGCTGCGCGAGATCACGGTCACCTGCACGCCGAAGCCCGCGTAGGCCGTGGCCATCTCGACGGACACCACGCCGCCTCCGATGATGGCGAGCGACGAAGGAAGCTTCTGCGCGCTCGTCGCGTCACGGCTCGTCCAGGGATCGGCTTCGGCGAGCCCGGGGATGTCAGGTAGCAGCGACGCGGACCCGGTGCACACCGCGACGGCTCGTCTGGCGACGATCGTGGTGAGCTCCCCGTCGGACCCGGTGACCTCCACGCGCTTCTGACCGGTGAGCCTGGCGTGGCCGCGCACCAGATCGATGTCGGCGCCGTTCAACCACTCGACCTGGCCGTCGTCTTTCCAGTTGCTGGTCACCTTGTCGCGGCGGCGCAGCACGGCCGCGACATCGAGGTCGCCCTGCACCGCCTGTTGCGCGCCGTCCACGTTGCGAGCGGCGCGGAGCAGCGCGCCGCTGCGCAGCAGCGCCTTCGACGGCATGCACGCCCAGTACGAGCATTCGCCGCCGACCAGCTCGGACTCCACGAGCACTGTGCGCATGCCGCCCTGCACGGCCCGGTCGGCCACGTTCTCGCCGATGGCGCCGCCGCCGATCACGACGACGTCGTATTCGAGTTCGCTCACGTTCTCACCCTCGCTCTTCAGACTCCGGCCTCTCGGCAGACTATCGGCGACGGCCCGTCGGCGACGGCCCGCTCACGCGCCGGGCGCTGGGCGGGTGAGCGCTCCGAGGATGCGCAGGATGACGGGCAGGTCGTCTGCTGCGGCATCCGGGTTGCGCGGCGCGAACTCGGTGATGCCGGCTCCGGCCAGCTCGAACCGGGAGCGCAGCGCCACGATGGCGGCGACGAGTTCGTCGGGCGCGAGGCCGAACGGCTCGGGGAACTGCACGCCGGAGATCGCACCGGGATCGAGCACGTCGAGGTCGACGTGGATGTAGACGGCGGTCGCTCCCGTCGACTCGACTGCCGTCACGAGCTCGTCGGGCGTATGCAGTTGCTCGGGAGGCAGCACCCGGATGCCTTCCTCGTCGATGAACGCGGCCTCCGGCTCGTCGAGCTCGCGCGTTCCGGCCAGCACGAGCGAACCGGCCGTGAGTTTCGCACGCCCGCCGGCGGCCAGCGGCTCGGGCGCCTCGCCGAGGATGGCACGCACGACCATGCCGTGGAACGCACCGGACGGCGAGGTGTCTGGCGTGTTCAGGTCGCCGTGAGCATCCAGCCAGACGAGCGCGACGCTGCCCGGCTCACGTGAGGCAACGGCGTGCCCGACGCTGGCCAGTTCGACGCCGCAGTCCCCTCCGATCGTCACGATCGTCCCGTCGCCGATCGCCGACAGCTCGGTGAGGGCGGCGACGGCTCGATCGCGGATGGCGGCGATCGAGGACAGCCGCTGCACACCGGTGCCGAGCGACTCGCCGGCCTCCATCGGCACGTCGACGGTCGTGGTGGCGGAGGACGGCAGGTCGCCGGCGATGGCGGCCGCGCCATCCATCAGCTGCATCGCCCGCGACGAACTGGAGCCCTGCCACTGGGGCACCATCAGAAAGCGTGTCGGCACGGCCTTCACCCTAACCCGTCACACTCGCTGCGCCTCAGGCGGGCCGTCGTGACCGAGACCGCCGCCGTGGTTCTACCTGGTCGCCGCCTGCAGTGCCTCTCGCAGCTCGGCCGCCGTCATCCGCGGGCCGTATCCGGGAGTGTCGCGCTGGATGCGCCAGCTCTCGCTGAGCGGTCCTCCGTCGACCACGTCGAATCCGATCGAGTCGATGAAGTCCGACACCACCTTGTTCGCCTCGGCGTCGTCGCCGTAGACGGCCAGCGCGCGGCGACCATCGGTGCCCGGCTTCTGCGCGTTGTCGGTGATGTCGGAGGCGAAGATGTGGTTGAACGCCTTCACGACGTGCGCGCCGGCCAGGCGGCGCTGCAGCTGCTCCGAGCTCGTCTCGCTGAAGTCGTCCAGCTCGGGGCGGTGGCCGTCGCGCTCCCAGTAGTAGTTGTTCGTGTCGATGACCGGCTTGCCGTTCAGCGGCTCGACAGGCACCTGGTCGATCGCGTGGAACGGGATGGTCACCACCGCGATGTCCGCTGCCGCAGCAGCCTGCTCCGTGGTGGCCGCCGTGGCGTGCTCGCCCAGCTCCGCGACGAGTTCCGTGAGCGTCTCCGGGCCTCGCGAGTTGCTCACCACCACGTCGTATCCGTTCGCGACCGCCTGCCTGGCGATCTGCGATCCGATGTGTCCTGCTCCGATGAGTCCGATGGTCGTCATGCGTGCGGCAACGGGCCAGGCGCACGGTTCATTCCCACTCGCCGGCGATCCGCGCGGAACCGGCGAGTGGGAACGCCGCTCACGCGCTGGGAATCGTGGCGACCATCCGGTCGAACGCGGCATCCAGCTCGGCGTCGAAACGCTGCTGCTCCGGGTGCGCGTCGTACCACTCGATGATCTGCGCCGCGCCGCGGTCGAACGTGACGGTGGTGGAGAACTCGGGTACGAGCGCCTTCACCTTGCTGTTGTCGAACACCATCGAGTTCGCCTTGTCGCCGATGAGCGCCGGGCCGAGATCGGGCCAGATGCGCGCGATGGTCTCGGATGCCACGTGGGCGAGCTCCGGCTCGACCCCAGCGGCCTCACCGAGCCAACCGTAGATCTGGTTCCACGTCGGCGCGTGGTCTCCGGTGATGTGGAACGTGTCGCCGACCGCGACCGGGTTGCCCAGCAGCCCGTCGAAGGCCACGGCGAAGTCGGTGCTGTGCGTGATGGTCCACAGGCTCGTGCCGTCGCCGTGCACCACGACGGGCTTGCCCGCTCGCATCCTCGCGATGTCCGTCCAGTGGCCGGAGGTGGGGATCGAGGTGCGGTCGTAGGTGTGGGATGGCCGCACGATCGTCGCGGGGAAGCCGTTCTCCCGGTATTCGCGCACGAGCAGGTCTTCGCATGCGATCTTGTCGCGCGAGTACTTCCAGAACGGGTTGCGCAGCGGAGTGGACTCCGTCACGGGCACGCGCTGCGGCGGCGTCTGGTACGCGCTCGCCGAGCTGATGAACACGTACTGTCCGGTGCGCCCGGCGAAACGGGCGACGTCGGCCGCGACGTGCTCCGGCGTGAAGGCGAGGAACTCGGCGACCACGTCGAACTCGCGAGAGCCGAGCGCGGCATCCACCGACGCCGCATCGTGGATGTCGCCCTGCAGCTCCTCGACGCCCTCCGGCAGCGGTCGCAGCTGCGACCTTCCCCGGTTGAGCACCGTGACGGATGCTCCGCTCTCGAGCGCCCGCGCGACGCACGCCGAGCTGATGGTTCCCGTACCGCCGATGAAAAGAATCGTCTTCGAAGCCATGCTCCGATCCTGGCAGGGATGCCGCGCGCTCGTCGTGCGCCTGCCGCGCTCCTGCCGCGTGCCCGCAGCCGCGCTGCTGTGCGCCGAGCGGTCCCTTTGCTGCCGAGCGGTCCGGTTGCCCGCGTCAACAAGCGGACCGCTCGATGACAAGCGGACCTGCCGCGCGCGGATCCCGGCGACGCGACGCATCCGCCCTACCGTTGTCTGGTGACTTTCGACGATCGCTACGGCACGGACGCGCTCGCCGGCAACTGGCGCTCGCGCGGCATCCCGCAGCCGACGACGGTGGCCGCGGAGAACGATCTCGTGGTGGAGCTCGCCGACACCGGATTCACCGGAGCGATCGTCGGCATCGAGAACCGCCTGGTGCAGCTCGAAGACAGGTTCGGCAAGGTGCGCGCCTTTCCGCTCGGCGGCGGCTACCTCATCGACGGCAAGCCCGTGGTGCTGGTCGCGCCGCCGCCCTCGAAGCCCAAGGGGCGCGTGCGGACGGCATCCGGATCTCTCGCCGTTGCGGATGCGCCGGCCAGAGTGGCGCGGGCGAGCCGCATCTTCGTCGAGGGCAGACACGATGCGGAGCTCGTCGAGAAGGTCTGGGGCGACGACTTGCGGGTCGAGGGTGTCGTCGTCGAATACCTCGGGGGAGTGGACGATCTGGCGGCGATCCTCCGCGACACCCGCCCGGGACCGGGCCGCCGCATCGGTGTGCTCGTCGATCACCTGGTGCCGGGCTCCAAGGAGAGCAGGATCGCGGATGCCGTGGCGCGCGGACCGCACGGGCCCCACGTGAAAGTGGTCGGGCATCCGTATGTCGACGTGTGGCAGGCCGTGAAGCCGCAGCGGGTGGGACTGGGGGCGTGGCCCGAGATCCCGCGGAACGTCGAGTGGAAGAAGGGCATCTGCGCGGCGCTCGGCTGGCCGCACAGTGATCAGGCCGATATCGCGAGGGCGTGGAAGCGCATCCTCTCGACCGTGACGACGTACCGAGACCTCGAGCCGGCGTTCCTGGGCCGGGTGGAGGAGCTCATCGACTTCGTCACCGAGTGATCGGCGGCGTTCGCGACTCGGCACGATCTTGCCGCGCTTTGTCGCTCGTCGACGTTGCCGGCTTCGTCGCACGGCACCAGCATGAAGCGGGCGACGGTTCTGCAGATCCTCGGCGAATCGAGGAGCGAACCGAGGAGGAGCGAACCGACAGGCGAACCGAGAAGACGGACGGAGAAGCGGATGACGATCGATGCTGCGGCACGAGTCGGGTTCCTCGGCACGGGGCTCATGGGGGAGCCGATGGCGCGCAACCTGTTCGCCTCCGGCATCGAGCTCACGGTCTGGAACCGCTCGTCGCCGCCCGTCGAGCGACTGGTGAAGGACGGCGCGACGCTCGCGGAGAGCGTCCCCGCCCTCTTCGCGTCCTGCGACGTCGTGCTCGTGATGCTCTCGACGGAAGAGGTCATCGATGCCACGCTGAGGCGCGGGACCGACGACTTCGGCCGCATGATCGCGGGCACGACCCTCGTGCACCTCGGGACCACGTCTGGCGAGTTCTCGCAGCGACTGGAAGACGAGGTGCGACGAGCGGGCGGCTCCTACGTCGAGGCGCCGGTCTCCGGGTCCCGGGAGCCGGCCAGGCGGCGCGAGCTCGTCGGCATGCTCGCGGGCGAGCCGGATGCCGTCGCACGCGTGCGCCCCATCCTCGACCTGCTCTGTTCGTCCACGACAGTGTGCGGAGCCGTTCCCGCTGCGCTGACCATGAAGCTCGCCGTCAACGTGTTCCTCGTGACGCTGGTCACGGGCCTCGCCGAGGCGTTCGCGTTCGCGGAGGTTCAGGGCCTCGACGCCGAGCAGCTGCGGAGCATCATCGACGCCGGGCAGATGTCGTCGCCGATCTCCCGGGTGAAGACCGCGAAGCTCGTCACCGGTGACCTGAGCCCGCAGGCCGGCA
>Ga0164242_10006291_pt1 | contig 13098 bp, 8 predicted proteins | sample OricomgcompostMG_FD_108783 | JGI IMG/M metagenome (GOLD analysis project Ga0164242, IMG submission 108783) | Miracle-Growth compost microbial communities from Emeryville, California, USA - Original compost - Miracle growth compost (MG) ...
TCTCCGGCAAAGACGGCCGGAAGCTTCCAGAGTCTGCCAGGATAAAAAAGCTTAAATAGAAAATTGGACTTTATCAGGTACAAGGAAATTGTTTTAGTCGGTTATTTTAAATACAACGAATAGGCTGCTGTAAAATTAAAGCTTAATCCTTAAATGAAAAAAAGAGCCGTTAAAGGGCAACAGTAAATTAAAAAGCAAGGGCCATTTCGGTCCTGTTACCGGGATGGCCCTTGCTGATGGTGTAAGTCCCCCGGAACTAAGGGACGCTTGAATGTATAGGTTTATTCCACTTCCAGGACGATAACCGCATCGGGGTCTGCGGCACTTACCGGAGGTGTGTGAAAGCTCAGGGTGCCATTGTTTAACTGAACACTAACCGGTGTCTTATCCTTTAAGAGGTAGGCCGAGCGGATTTTCTTATGCGGGAAATCTGCCAGCGTTACGGGCGACGGCTCAGTATGTAGCACATGCAAAAATACTTTGCCTGCTTTTTGGGTAATGCCACCCCACTTTTGCAGTCCTATATAACCGCCTCTGGTGCCATAAATGCTCTGGCCATAGGTTTTTATCCAGGTGCCCATACTGTCAAGCGCCTGATTGAAAGGTTCTGAGAACAGGCCGTTTGGCATGGGGCCGATGTTCATCAGCAAATTCGCATTACTGCAGGCAGCACCGGAGAGCAGGCGGACAAACTCCGCCAAGGTTTTATAATGATCGTCTTTGAGGGTAAATCCCCAGGAGTCATTTAATGTGGCACAGGTCTCCAGCGGCAGCGGGGAGACTTTCTGGAAACTCAGCCCGTGGGCATTCTGCCCTGGAATATCTCTTTCAAACATCTGAAAGTCTTCGCCCGGAATCGGGGTCATGTGATGGTTATTGCCTACCAGGCAGTCTGGTTGTAACTGGTGGATCAGCGTGTACAGCTCCTGTATATGCCAGTCTACAAAAGTAGTATCCTTACGGTCCTTGCTTTCTTCCGGCATCTGATCCCAGTAGCCGTCAAACCAGATACCGCTGACTTTGCCATAATGAGTCAGCAGTTCGGTCAGCTGGTTTTTCATAAACTGAATATAATCCTGCCAGTTACCTTTTTCTGTTCTGCCGGTTCCTTTTCCGGTTCTTCCGGTCCAGTATGAATAATCACTGCGGCGCCAGTCCAGCAGTGAGTAATAGAAGAATATTTTAAGCCCCTGTTTATGACACTCATCGGCAATTTCTTTGACGATGTCTTGGTGATAAGGGGTATGCATGATATTAAAGTCGGAATATTTTGTATCCCACATGCTGAAGCCGTCATGATGGCGTGTCACTAAAGTGATATAAGTCATGCCGGCGGCCTTGGCCCTGGCCACCCAGTCATGGGCATTGAAGGCAACGGGATTAAAAAATCCTTCCAGTTTATCATAATCCTTGATGGGGATATTTTGCTGGTTCATCACCCATTCTCCATCACCCAGGATGCTGTAAAGCCCCCAGTGGATAAACATGCCAAACTTGTTGTCCTGAAACCAGTTTCTGGCCTCCAGATTGGACTGAGCCGGTGTATAGGGTTTAAACTGTGCAAATCCTGTTGAGCAAAAAAGCCCCGAGATCATTATAAGGAGTATCAAAAATTTTTTCATGGTGGATTAGATCTTTATTGACTAATAAGGGTAAAACTATTCTTTATTAAAGAATACACAAATATAATTTGTTTTGAAATATATTTGTTTCCAGGCGGCATCTATTGTAAAGTGGATTTTGGCGGTTACGGCCATGAAAACGCGAAAAACAACCGGCAACTATCTTTTGGAAACGGTAAAGAATATTTTTTCAAAAATGAATAATTGAATGTACACTTAACCTTTGCCCGATTTAAAGGGAAAGGAGTCAATAGTAAACCTGCAGAGGGGTCGCTAATTTACTGGCTTTTAAATATTTAACAAATTTTTCCTTATCGGCTATCTACTTTGCGCTTATTGCATTAATTCGACTTTCTTGCGTTTTTTAGTTTTAACGAACTTGTTTATCCAAAGCCATACACCGGTTACCGGTAGAGATGCCAAAAAAATAATGCCGATCCACTGGATAATTTTGGACCAGTTCCCCCAAATTACGCCTGTATGTATGTCATAATTCATGGCGGCTATCCTGTCACCTGTTTTGAGGTTTTCTGAACTGGTGACCGAGGTTACGGCTGTCCCCTGATTATTAAAATAGTACCACTTGAAATGGCCTGTCCTGCCTTTGTCCAGTCGCACCTGAATATTAAGCCTGTGTTGCTGGATTTGTGAGATGCGGATGGACATCATATCTGCCTGGGGATGGGATGCCAGGCAAAATGCAAGGGCGTTGTCAAGGGGGATTGTATAAGGCTGCGGGATTAATTTCTGATGTATGGGCGTTTCTGATGGGTGGTTATGACTTAAACTATTTAATATGCTGGTATAGGACGATTTAAAAGCGGGAAATGCAAAAACGAATCCGGTAATACACATGATCAGACCTAAAAGGAGGCTATAAATACCCAGTACATTATGTATATCGTATAATCTCCTTTTCCAATGTACCTTTCTGAAGGGCCAGAGGCTTGCTTTCAGTTGCTTTTTTTGTAGTTTTTTGGGAAACCACAAGAATAGTCCGGAAATAAGCAGCAGAATAAAAGTCGTCACTGCTGTGCCTATCACCGGACGCCCGTAAGTGTCCCCTAGTAAAAGGTTGCGATGGAGATCCAGGATAACCTGAAAGAACTCGGTTTTGGCATTTTCCTTATAAATTACCTTGCCCGTGAAGGGATCAAGATAAATTCGCCAATAGTATTTATAATACCGGCTGAAGCCTAATTGCTGCCTGTCGATGGACTGTGCTCTGAAAACCCAACTTCTCCCTTTGGCCGGATAAAGATCTACCCGGGTGACCTGTTGCCCGGGATCAAGGACCGTTCGAGCGGAGTCCATTAGTTGACTTAACGGCAGCGGATGCTCATTTGAATGGGTACTTTGCAGCAAAAAACGCTCCGGGTATATCCTCAACTTTAGCGGTTCATAAAAACTATATACCAGGCCGGACATACAGATAACAAAAATGATCAGACCTGCAATCAGGCCCAACCATTTGTGTAATTGGAATATTCTTTTTCTTATCTTTTTATCCATTAAAAATCATAAGTCAGATTAAGTGCAGCATTAAGACCCGGTCCGCGAAAATAGTTGTCGTTATTTGCGTAATATTGGCTTACCACCGTATAATAGGTCTTATTCAACAGGTTTTCGATTCCAAGACCCACCTGCAGTCGCTTATTTACCTTATAGGCTGCAGTAAGGTTGAATAAGTCGATGGAGGAGACCGGGCCTTCATTTAAATTATAAGCTCCCTTGGCATTTTTCTCAAAACGGTTTCTGTTGCCCGAATGATTCCAGAACAGGCGTACAGACCATGACGCACCCGGGGTGAAGTCCAGATAGCCGGTAGCAATCGGAGGGGCTATTCTTGCTCCGTTCAGGTAGTTTTTACTGCCGTCGTCATTTTTAGACTTTCCTTCCGTATAGGCATAAGAACCCCCGAATTTCCAAATATCGGAAGGCTTGATATCAACAGAGACCTCAAAGCCTTTGATGTTTTCCGGTAAGCGCTGAGGGGCAAAATAGCCTCCTACATCCACCAGTTCTACACCGAGTTTTGAAGTACTGATAAAATAGGCGCCCGTAAAAGTGAAGATACCTGCCTGGCTGGAAAATCCTGCTTCGTAATTGTTTGTAATGATGGGATCGGTCTTCAGGCTGTCCAGATCGTTTTTGGTGGCTCTGCGGACAATTCTGCCGAGCTCATTAATAGCAAATCCCTGGGAGAAACTGACAAAGGGGTTGAATGCTTTATATTTATTATACCTGAGCCCTGCGTTATAGGTCATACCCTTATACGGTATTTTGCCCCCGTTGACAAAAATACTCCCCTCGCCGTCCGGACCTTTTGCAATGGTATTGAAATCCTTAATGGTGACACGTGCATTTTCATAACGCATCCCTGCTTTGACTACCAGTGATTGTATAATGTCCCATTTAAATTGAGCATAAGGGGCAATATTGATCATTTTCATATTAGGAATGTATATCCTTCCATCTACGAGATCCTGGTTAGTGATGTCGCTAAGCGCATCTAATCCATAGGTCAGTTCTGCAAGCCTGCCGTCAATGGCAAATGGAGTGTTGAGGTTGATACGCAGTCCCTTTTTTCTGGAATTGATTTTGGTCTGTCCGGGGCCATACCAGGCTGTGGCACTGGCTACGTACCGGTTCATTGAACGAAATGAGTTCAGATAGGCTGTAACATCCAGAGTTGTTGTGCCAAATAATTCGTTTTTAGTATAAGTAAGCCTTGCATTATGGTTAAAAGGTGTGCCGGCCGGCTTTCCGGGATCCTCACCCGGGATGCCAATAGCAGGTGTATTGCCATAAAGACCTGACTGGGTAATATATTTGGCGTGAGATGTACTGGAATAAAAATTATAGAAGCCGGTTATAGAGGAACTTTTACTAATCTGGTAACCCAGTTTGGCAAATAAATTATACTGATAACTGTTGGATAGCGCGTCGGTCTGGCCCAGCACTTCACCTTTTCCATCCCTTTGAACGCCAGTGTATTCCATAGTGGCACTCGTAACGTAATTCCATTTACCCAGTTTACCAGAAAATCGTTGTGAGGCGCGGTAGCCCGTGGTGCCTTCCGGGTGAACAGGGTTTAAGGTGCCCCGTATCACTGTGTGGCTATTCAGACTACCTGTGTCATTGTCAGCCTTTTTGGTAATATAATTGATAATACCTCCGGCAGAACCGTTGCCATAAATAGACGTTGCGCCTTTAATAACCTCTATACGGTCTATGACCGCAGGATCGATGCTGCGGATGTCCCGTTGTCCATTCATAAGGGGGGTGGATTGGGGAATGCCGTCCACCAGGACAAGTACGGATCTGCCGCGCAGCGTTTGTCCTGCATTAGTAGCCTTGTTACTGGAAGGTGCAAGTCCTGGAACGCTATTGCCGAGTATAGAAGCCAGGTTTGTGGTAATCTGCGCCTGCGTCTCAATGTCTTTTCGGGTAAGGATCGTAACGGAGGAGGGGACCGTTGAGATATTTTCCGCTCGTCTTCCGGCAGTCACGATAATATCCTGCAAGTTGTCATCGGCTTCTTCCAGCCGGACCCTGACTATCGGACTAACTGTGTCTGCATGGATCTCGGTGCTATAGACCTTGTATCCCAATGCTTTCACTTTCAGACTGATAAGATCTTTTGTGAGGCTTGGTGTTTTATAATTGCCCTTGCCATCGGTGAAACCGGATAGTTTATTATTGATATAAACGGAAGCTTCTGATATCGGAGCATTTTTTAAATCCTGAACGTGGAGGATTACCTGCTTTTGCACTTGAGCCGCTGCCGGTTGGAGTAGAAATAGAACGGTTAAAACCAAGCTGAAAATTTGTATAGATTTGTTTAATCGTGGAATCATTTCCCTTAAAATTTGATGTAATGGAGCGCAAAGGTATTAAGGGGCAGTACAATCCGTATTACGATTTCGGGAAAAAAGTTCTATAATTTATTCCGAACAAAAGTTCGTGAAAGTAAAGGGAAATACTCTTTTTCTGTTATTATATCCATCCTTTCTCAATAGCGAGGGAAACGAGTTCGATCATACTTTTTACCCCGGTTTTACGAAGGATGTTTTTGCGGTGGGTTGCCACTGTCTGCGGGCTGATAAAAAGTTGTTGAGAAATTTCAAGGGTAGTCTTACTTTTTGCAAGGAGCCTGATGATCTCGATTTCCCGAGCGCTAATCGTGATTTGTTCAATATTAATTTCCTCTGGCAGCTCATGTAGGAATTTCTTTCGGCAGTTGGCGATGGCCAGGTTCAGCGTGATTAAAAGATGATCTTTGTCAAAGGGCTTGGTGACATACGCAAAAGGGGAAGCCAGTTCCGCCTCCTTCATTGTCTGCAGATCGTTGTACGCTGTCAAAAATACCACCGGAGTATTGGGATCCACGTACGTTCTGACGAAGCTGATTCCTGTGATTTTATCTTTCAGGTTGATATCGCAGATGATCGATGTATATAGTTCTGAATGTACCAGTGTAATGGCGTCATCTGGGTTTAAGGCTATATCACAATCATATCCGTTATTATCCAGATGCATTTTAATGCCGTGCGCAATGATAGATTCATCCTCTACAATAAGTATTTTACAGGCCATTTGTTTTGTTTTGATTGGAGAATAACAGGCTGATCTCTGCCTGCTCAGATCGACTTAAATCTAATACGCCTTTGAGTTCTTTTACCAGAAATTTAATCAGATTGACACCTATTGTTTCATTGTCAGGCTTATCATCGGGAGGCAAGCAGGACGCTTTAAATCCTGGTCCATTATCTTTATACACAAACAGAACACCCGTTTCATGTTCAATAAGTTGTAGGGTGATTTCAGGTTCAGATACTTCTTTAAAGGCATGTTTCAATGAATTGGTGATCAGTTCATTAAGGATGAGCCCCAGATAGGTGAGTTTCTCCACACTGTATTTAACTTGGGACAGCAAAGGGCGCAAACGGATTTTTTTGCCGGAAAACGCAATGATTTCTGCCGCAAGTTGTGCTAGGAAATGATCTATTCTGATTTCTTCCTTTTCTTCCGTATTGGTCAGGATATCATGAATTCTGGATACTGTAAAAATTCTGCTTTGTAACAGTTTAAGTTTACTTTTGGCGCTGGGGCTGGAGCTGCTTAAATCCTGAATGTCTATCAGACTGGTGATAATTTGCAGGTTGTTTTTGACCCTGTGATTGAGTTCCCGCATCAAAAACGTAATGTTTTCCTTCTGTTTTTCGGAAAGTTCCAAAGACTGATTCAACTCCTGATTGATTTTCTGTAAAGCCTGAGTCCGGTCAGTAACCATTCGGAGAAGCTTTTTATTGACTTGTTTTTGCTGGTAATTTCTATATTGAAAAACAGCAATTAAGATCAAAAGTAATAAAGCTCCTGCCAGTATTTTAAACCAGAGGCTGCGATACCATGGCCCCTTGATTAGGACGTAAAGTGAAGTGGCAGGCCCCCACACGCCGTCATTATTCGTACTACGAACTTTAAATACGTATGAACCAGGGTCCAGATTGGTATAGGTAGTCGTTCTGAATTCGGTCTCGCTGCGCCAGTCTCTGTCAAAGCCCTCTAGCATGAATTGATAAAGGTTCTTTGCAGACCAAAGATAATTGAGTGCCGTATATTCAAAACTGATTACATTCTGGTCATGGGCAAGAACCAGTGATTTTATGTAAGGAAGGTTTTTACCCAGAGATTTGCCAAAAACCTGAACATCTTCAATTACGGTATTGCCAACCTTTGTATTGGTAAAAATAGAGGCGGGATTAAATATATTAAATCCATCCATTCCCCCGAAATACAGGTTGCCCTCTTGGTCCTGATAAGCGGCCTTCCCGTTGAATTCATTGTTCTGCAGGCCATCGGTTTGTGTATAATTCCTGAAATGTTTTGTTACCGGATCAAACTGAGATAAACCATAGTTGGTAGAACACCAGATATTACCCTGTTGGTCGCTGAGTACGCCATAAATAAAGTCATTGGGTAATCCGGAGGATTTGGTATAAGATGAGATGCTGTCGGTTTTACTATCGATTCGATTTAGGCCTTTGGCAGTGCCGACCCAGATATTGCCGGCCGGATCCTGGGTTATGCCAAAGACACGCTTATTGGACAAGCCTCCAAATTTTTTTACGGAACTGCCATGAATACGATAGATGCCTTCATCGCTGCCAATCCAGATATTGTGCATCCGGTCCTGATAACTGGTTCTGGATCTGATTAAAGTGTTTTTGGCGATGGCAAGCTTTATTACCTTATAATTATTCAGGTCCAATTCAAAAATGCCGTTAGACCAGGTGTGGATCCATATGTGGTCCAGATCGATTGGCGTTATCTGAATGACATCTTTATCACCTATAGGGACGGTAATCTGGTCAAACCGATCTTTGTTAGTGTTATATTTTACCAGACCCTGTCCAAATCCGCCACCCCAGATTTGTCCTCTGGCATCTCTGGCCAGTGTATATTCCAGACAGCCACTGGGATAATATGTATACTTTTTGCTTTTCAAATCGTAGCTGGCAAAGCCGAATTCTGTGGCCATCCACAACAGGTCATCCACACGAAGGAAATTGAAAATGCTGATAAAGTCAGTTCTTGGAGCATTGGCTGCCTTGATCCTTAAAGGGGTGAATTTTTTGAACTTTGGGTGATAATAAAAAACACCACGGCCATTGGTGCCCATCCAGATTCCTCCCTGGGTATCTTTTCGGACTTTGGATACTTCGGCGGAGAGCGTATTTTTTTGTAAGTCCTGAAAGACCACTTTTGTTAGCTGACCGTCCTGATTGAGTATATATCCGTGATTAGTAGCCGCCAGAAAAGCAGTTTTTTTTGCCACGTGTTCAGAGTCATTTCCCGCTAAAGTGACTGCCCAGTCCTGGATGGAAGTGATCTCTGGCAGATTTTCATTCTGGAACGCCGGAAGAAGTTTGTAACTCTTAGGATCGAACCAGTATAAGTTACGTTCTGTAGATATCAGGTACCTTGAAGAAAAAAGATATACGCTGTTGATGGTTGAATGTTCTAGTTGCACAAAGGCATGATCTGTGTGTATTCTTTTTGTTGAGATGTCCAGGATCATTGGGCCATGGTTATTAGTGCCGATAATAAATAGCTCAGGACTTAGGGGACAGGCGGAGGTGATATAGTCATTTTTAGCAGCTTTAGGTAAAGGAAGAATGGTGAATGTTTTACTGCCTCTGTCAAACAGAAGGCAGTTGCCATTGGTACCCAGTAATAAAAATCGACTGTTGACCGGACACAACAGGTTGGTGTATCTGGTGTAAGGGTGCAGGCTGAAATCGAGCTGGTCTAAAAAATTAATGAATTTGTTCTCTTTGGGCAGATAAGCGACCAGTGAATGAGAATCGGTTGCCAGCCAAAGTGTGTCATTGGCAAAGTAAAGCCCCCGGATATGGTCGTCTATTAATGCGCCTGGACCCTCGGATGCCATATAAGTTTTCATGGTATAGGCGTTAAAACGGTTCAGGCCATTTTCCGTGCCGATCCACAGGTAACCGAGGTTGTCAATTCCTAGTGATAAGGCATTGAGTTGTGAGAGTCCCTGTTCCTGTCCATAGGTGAATACCGTCAAAGTATCCGTTTTAATGAATTGCGCTTTCGGATTTGAGCTGTGAAAAATAAAAAAAAGCAGTATAAAGGTTGAAAAATTGCGCATCGCTCTGGCATTTCGATAAAGATAACAAAATGCCAGAAGTCTAAAATACCCTTTGAAGGGTATTTTTTGGGAAAGACGATTGGCTAACTTGCACCCATAAATAAGGAGATACCAGTATAAAAAAGGGCTGCAACCAAATCAAACTGCAAAGTATGCATCACCTTACATGGAATGAATTCACCTGGATGCCTGCCATTTCAAAAAAACGGCGCTCAGATGCGTAGCATCAAAAGCGCCGGTATCTCCAAGGTTGCCGCGAGGGCATCCTTATGTTTTTTAAGTGCTAAACTGGTTTTACTTGACGTTCACAGTTATTGTGTTAGCCAGTGCGCCGCCGTAAGAGCGGTGGATGGCGTCACCAAACTGCAGGGTCAGGGTGTGTTTACCTGGTGTCAGGTTAACGGTCGCTTCCGTCTGACCACCACCATAATGAATATGTGTGCTATCGTCCGGAATAACAGTCCCGCTTGGGATAGAATCGCCACTGTCTATGAGCAGGTGGTGATGTCCTATACCTTCAGCAATCTGGCCGTCCGGTGATTTTTTGGCAACCGTCATATTATCTACGCCAAACTCAAGTTTTAAAGGAGAAGAGACGGTCTGACCATCTTTTACATTTTTAAAATAGACCTTGGCTCCAGCCGGAATTGCTGGTAACGGAGCTACCTGTTCCGGTGTGCTCATATCCATTTGATGTTCTGTAGTCGCTGTGGTGTCTGTATTGGCTTTTTGTTCCGTACCGGAATTACAGGCTACCATTGCAACCAATAAAAAGGCAGGGATGACAAATAACTTGCGCATAAGTATTTATGTTTTAAGATTAAAAAAATGTCACTGAACGTTAAAGGTAAGCCAGCCTGCAAAGATTTCAAAACGAAATCCTCGCTTAGTTTCTTATTTTTGAAGCCAATAATAGATAATTAACGTGTCCTTATCAATACCAGACGGCCTGATAGAGTCCCTGGAAGGGAGTGAGGGTTTTCATAAAGAGGCATTTATCGATGCCCATGAAAACCAGATCCCTAATACCTCTATCCGGTATAATCCTTTAAAACTAGGCAGCTATAAAGGTTCACTGCCCGCGGCTGCACAAAGAATTCCCTGGAATCCTTATGGCTACTATTTGGAGAAAAGGCCTTCTTTTACCCATGATCCTCTGTTTCACGGTGGGCTTTATTATGTCCAGGAGCCGGGCAGCCAGTTTCTCTGGGAAGCCTTAAGACAAACGGCGGATCCCGGCCAGCACGTAAAAGTGCTGGATCTGTGTGCCGCACCGGGTGGAAAATCGACTTTACTGGCGTCTTATTTTAAAAACGGTTTGATTGTCTCCAATGAGATCATGAAAAACCGGGCCGCCGTACTCACGGAGAATGTCACTAAGTGGGGTACGGGTAATGTGGTCGTCAGTTGCAATGATCCCAGCCATTTTCAAAGACTCCAAGGTTATTTTGATGTGATAGTAGTAGATGCGCCCTGCAGCGGCAGCGGTCTTTTAAGAAAGGATCAGGTAGCCATAGAGCAGTGGACCGAGCAGCTTGTTGAGCTATGTAGTAAAAGGCAACAGCAGATACTCTCAGATGTATTGCCGGCGCTAAAACAGGGCGGGCTGTTGATTTATTCCACCTGTTCTTATTCCAGACAGGAAGATGAGGATATAATGGATTTTCTGAGCACTTCCATGCAGCTTGAAAATATTATACTGAAAGACCTGCCTAAAGGCATTGCAGCCGTCTCGGGCAAACTAAAAGGACCCGGGGGCAAAACGCCGGTCGGCTATAAGTTTTTCCCCGATCAGGTCAGAAGTGAAGGCTTTTTTATCAGCCTTTTTAAAAAAACGACCGGCGAGCTGCCCAGCTACGGATATGGTGAAACCGTACCAGCCATAGCCGCTAAAGAGCAGGCACTTTTAAAAGAATGGATGAAGCCGCACCTGGATGTATATTATTTTAAACAGGCAGCAGACATTTTGGCCATTGAAAATAAATGGATGGCAGACCTCGGGGTATTGCAAAAAAATCTATTTTTGAAAAAGGCCGGTGTCGCAATCGGACAGATAAAGGGCAAGGGGCTTGTGCCTGCTCATGATCTGGCGGTCAGTCTCTGGGTGAATCCCGCTATAGCTGGCTTTGAGATGGATAGGGCACAAAGTTTGCAATACCTGAAAAGCCAACCTCCTGACCTGGAAACAGAGGGTGTGCTTACCGGATGGTATTTAGCCCTTTATGAAGGCATAGGTCTAGGCTGGATGAAGATCCTGCCCGGTCGGGTGAATAATTATTATCCCAGGAATTGGCGGATTCTGAAGGATTAAAGCATTGAGCACGATGCGATTAAAAGATTAACATTTTTTCTCATAGAAATTAGGCAATTTTAAAGCCGCTAACACAAGATTATTTAGAAAAGAAAATCGTTGATAAAGTTAAACATGAAAAAATTCGGTATTTATATAGTAGCAGCAGGTATCTTTTTAACAACCGGTACTTTAACTGCTAAGGCACAGAGCGTGCAGACCGTCCATGAAATCAAGGACGGAGAAACCTTGTCTGGACTGGCTAAAAAATACGGCACTACGGTAGGAGATATCATGCGCTTAAATGGCATGAATACAGACAGTAAGCTGTTTGTGGGAGAAAAAGTCAAAATTCCCGGTGCGGGTGAGACGGTCGTTGCCGCAGGCGTTGCAAAAACACATATCGTTGAAAAAGGCGAGACATTATACCAGTTAAGTAAAAAATACGGCGTTACCGTCAATCAATTACGAGACTGGAATAATATAACCGGTAATAATATACAGGTAGGGCAGACCTTAAAAGTCTCTCAGGGCGCAGGCCCTGTCAGTGATCCGGTGGTTACATCAACCTCGACAACCACTGAAACTCCTGAAACGACCACCACAGTTCCGGTTACGACTACAGAGACTAGCGGTCAGGATAATCAGGACGCCAACGCAGCTGTGACCGATACGGATCAGTCTGCTTTTACCCCGGACAAACAAAGAGATCAGGCGCCGCCTGCGACTGTTGCCATCTCCAGCGAAGCCAGCGGCAGCCAAGGCGCATTTGCAGTGGCTTATAAAAGCCAGTCAGGAGGAACCGAATTGATTACCAAGGGGGTAGCCGGGATATTTCAGTCCGCAAGTGGTTGGAAAGACGGCAAATATTTTATACTGATGAATGAAGTAGCGCCGGGCACCCTGGTGAAGGTTCAGACGAAGGGTAAGACTATTTATGCCAAGGTGCTCTGGAATCTGGGCAATGTAAAAGAAAATGCCGGCTTAAGCTACCGGGTGAGTGACGCCGCCGCTGCCGCGCTAGGGATGAGCAGTACAGAGCAGAGCGATATCATTGTCTCTTACTTTAAATCTGAATAAAAGCAAAGACCGCATTACCCTATCATATCATTACAGGCCCGCACTTTATTTTTTAAAAAAGGCGGGCCTGTTTTATTGGCCTTGGATAAGCGCCTGAAAGCCGAAGACGGACTGCGGCCGGTTGGTTTAAAAGGTTTTTTCGCGCCGGAAAATGATTTAATTTGTCATACATATTAATGTAATCAACCGCTTCCCGCCTAAATAATTTCCTTAGCGGTTTAACGGCAGGAAATTGGCTTAAACTTCGCTAAAACAGGGTAAAACGCACCTGTTTTCTCCGGTAATTCCCAGAAATTGCCCCTAAATATCTTTTAGGATATGGGAAAAATATTGTAATATTATCCTCTTAAAAATCAGAATCTTTCTTAAAAAATGTGATTATGTCTTACCCGTATCAAATTAATTCATTTGAGCAATACAAGGAA
>Ga0164242_10006292_pt1 | contig 13098 bp, 10 predicted proteins | sample OricomgcompostMG_FD_108783 | JGI IMG/M metagenome (GOLD analysis project Ga0164242, IMG submission 108783) | Miracle-Growth compost microbial communities from Emeryville, California, USA - Original compost - Miracle growth compost (MG) ...
CCAGGTAGCCCCATCGGGAGGCCACAAGTCAAAAATATCGATCTCGGGATGCTGTCGCAGATAGCTGGTAACGCGCGTAATAAAATAATGAACCGCATCCGCATTTTCGGTATTAAAGACCATACGTTCGGAAAGACTGGTATGACAGGAATCATCCCGACCAAACCAATCCGGATGTGCTTTTAATAATTTTTTGTCATCCGTCCCGGCGGTTAGAAAATTTTGATAGCCGTGTCCTCCTACCTCAATGATCAATCCCCTTTTTCGTAGTTCTGGGATCACTTCCCGGCGCCATTTCTCCCACTTGGCGCCCGATTTTCCGAAAGGTATCTGAACAGTATTAAACCCCAGCTTGGGCAGCCATGCGATGATGGCAATCAGGCTTTTTAAATCGGTATTCCGGCCCGTCGCGTCTATCTTGCGAAAGGCAAATGCCGGTTGCTCGCGAATATCGTTTTGGTAATTATAACGGAGATCCCGCAAGCGGGGAATAAACTCACTATGGCCGTTGTAAAAAGAGAAATCAGGCGCGAGCCATACACAGCCCAGGTGACCCAGGAAGCCATATACGGCATAGAGCACCGCGCGTCCCGAGCCGCCGGTCAGGGAGATGACGGTTCCGTCCGCATGAACAGTATAAGCCTCCTTTTGAAGCGAAGGATTGACAAACAACCGTATTTGGCTTTGTGCAACAGCACTGCCGGTATCGATCTTAAAGGATGCCCCGGAAATCATGGACAGATACCTTTGAAGCTCCTTGGCGGCGAAGCGCTGGACTTCCGTTGCGTCTGCCGGTAGCATAATATGCATCAGCGCTTTCCCTTCGTTAGCCAAACGGACCGATCCGGGATCAACCGGGTTAGCCGTGCCACCCGCTGGCCGGAAAAGAAGAAATAGTACCGAAAGACAAAGCACCCGTCCGCTTCGGCCGGTTGCCTGCAAGACTAAAACACTCATCACATCCATGCTAATCGCTGACTTTATAGGCTATCCGTTTAATTACAGGGCAGACCGATGACCTGCAGGGCTCCTTCGCTGCGCGATGTCCTGCACCTAATAGCCGGGGTTTTGCGGCATGGGTTTGGTAATATTGGCATCGATTACATCCTGCGGAATAGGCAATAACGTATCACGCGGCGCCACGTTGGGACCCGCGACCTGGTTATAGAGCCGGGTTCTTTGCAACCACGTATGGGTCCTTAACAACGTATACCTTCTCTCTTCCTCTGTGAATAATTCCCTGGAACGTTCATCCAGAATAAAATCAAGTGTAACATCATTTGCTGTAATTAAAGACGTATGAGCCCTGGCACGTAAGGCGTTAATGGCATCAGCCGCCCCTTGCCGATCATTCAATGCATAATCAGCCTCCGCCAGCAGTAACCAGGCATCTGCGGCGCGCAGGTATACCTGGTCCTCATATTGTGTATTGGAATTTGGATTATCCGGATTGGCATAATCCCATTTTCGCGTACACGGCCAAGATAGGTTACCTTGTTGTTCAACAGCCGAGGTATCCAGAAAAAGCGTATCCCCCAGCTGATAGCCTGACGGAACGCCATTAGGATTGTTAATGATCCAGTAATAGCGCCATGCATAGGCCGACCCCCGGTCATCATCCTTTCCATAGGTGTCGAATGCAAATTTGGTACATGCCAAGCGGCCAATGCTCCTGCCGCCATTTTCAGGCGTGACCACAATGGGGTTCTTGCCCCCTACCTTGATGGAATAATACTTACTGCCCCAGAAGCGATACATGATGTTGTATCCTTCGCCACCCACGACATTTTTTTCGTTTTGAAAAACCCACAACGCTTCCGTATTACCCTCACTCCTGTCTGAATTTCCATCCAGAAACATATCGGTATAAGGGGTACCGGGCTTATTCTTATCCACGCCATATCGCTGGGTGATCAGCGCATAGTTGGGGTCCTGGGTTACTTTTGACGCTTCCGTTTTTGCTTGCTGCGGCTTGCCTTCCTGAAGATAAAGCTCCGCCAAATAGGTTTCAGCGACACCTTTGATCACTTTGCCGTCATTATCGGAGGTTTCGGGCAAGTACTCCTCGGCAAACAGCCAGTCCGCCTCCATCGAATCCCGCACCACCGCTACGGGTGTTCTCTCCCAGTCCGTCTTGATATCGGTTCCCGAAGATTCATGAAGGGTCAGGGGAACATCCCCCCATAAATAAGTAAGATGGCGATAGCACCACGCACGAATGCATTTGGTTTCCGCCAGAATCTCGTTTTTTTCATCTACGGTCCAATCTATATCCGGGTTCTTAGCCCGGTCCACAATCGTATTGGCCGCATTAATCGTCTCGTATAGCCAGGACCATAAACGGGGATAAGCCACGAAAGCAGAATTGTTGTCGGCCTTCCAATTGTTCAAGACCGCTTCCGGCCCACCCGGAAAATTACTGTAAGCGTTGTCCACGCCGACTACCGAAACCCCCGACATAAAGCCGGTATTGGCCCCGTAAGTGTCTCCGGACCTGAGCCGGCGCACTTCATCATAGAGTCCATTCAGTCCTGCCTCAAATCCCGGCTTATCTACAAAAAGATTGTCTGCTACCAGAACGCTGGGGGCCTCTTCATTCAGTATATTTTTAGAGCATCCCGCAAGGAATAGAAACCCGGTCACTACTGCTATAAATTTTATGAAATATTTCATGGCTGACGATTTGATTTTTATACGTTCTTTCAATACGTTCGTGGAGGATGTCACAGCTCGATGTTCATCCCCAGGAGATATTCCTTTTGCAGGGGTATCCCTGCCTGGTTGCTTAATTCCGGATCCAGTCCCGTCCATTTTGTGACGGTAAAAAGATTCCTTACATCCACGTACAACCTGAGCCGGCCGAGGCCCAACCGGGACAGGACTGAAGAGGGAAATTGATAGGATAAAGAAATATCCTCCATGCGCAGGTAGCTGTCACTTTGCAGTATAGACACATTATTTTTATTGGCCCCCACAGCATTGGCGTAATACTCATTCGTTGGGTTGTCGGGTGTCCACCAGTTTTTTACCACGGTATTATGTGCTATATCCGAGTTCACTGCATCCGCCAATAAGGAATTGAAGCGGCTTGTTCCTACCACGCCATGCATGAATACGTACAACGCGAAATGCTGATACTTGAACGTATTGCCCATCCCCCAGATGAATTGGGGCTGCCTGCTGCCTTGGATTTTCCGGTCGCCATCGTCGTTAATCACTCCATCGTGATTTAAATCTTTTACTTTGGCATATCCCGGCAGTGCATCCGGTTGAGGACTGTCTTTAATATCGTCTCCCTGTTGATAAACCCCGTTATAGACCAATCCAAAATTCACGTCAACAGGATGACCTAAAAACCACTCATTTAAGACGTCATTCAAGCCATTGCCATAGAGCGCCACGATTTTGTTCCGGTTAAGAGAGAGATTAAAATTTGATGTCCAGGTAATGTGCTTATTTTCGATATTTACGGTATTTAATCCCAGCGTAATGCCTTTGTTGCTGGTTTTACCGATATTCTCCGTGATACTATTGACGCCTTCTACCGGGGAGACGAGTCTGTCTAGCAAGAGGTTGTGTGTATGGGACTGGTAGGCATCAATTGATCCCTGTACCCGTCCCTTCCATAGCGCAAAATCGAGCCCTATATTAGCGGTATTGGTCGTCTCCCATCCCAGGTCCGGGTTGGCCAAACTAGTGGGAATATATCCGGGTGCCGTTGCAGTTCCATCCACATACGGTCGGGAAGTCAGCTTGGCAAGCGTTTGATAGGGACCTACCGCCTGATTCCCATTACTGCCATAGGACAGGCGAAGTTTCAAACTGCTTAAAAAACTGCTACCGGCCAGAAACTTTTCCTCCCCCATATTCCAGGCAACCGCCGCCGATGGAAAAAAGCCAAACTTTGTATTGGCCCCAAAACCTGAAAAGCCATCTCTTCTGCCCGTCAGGGTAAGCAGGTACTTGCCGTTATAGCTGTAATTGATGCGCGCCATTTGAGAAAGCATCGTCGTCTTGGTATAAGTGGCACTGGGCTCGATCAGCAGTGCGATATTGGCCTGATAATAGGTCAGGATGTCATTGGGAAATCCCTTGCCGTGGAGGCTATTAGAGCTTCCATTGTCATACTCATAACTGTATAATCCCGTAAAATCGATTTGGTGTTTACCAAAGGTGCGTTTGTAGGAAAGAATATTCTCCACGGTGAGACTTCGCGTAAGTTCATCTTCGAGAGACAAATCCCCGTTAGCCTCTTGCCCGATTTTGGTATCTCTTCCATAATAGGTTTTCTGGTTCCTGGAATCATATTCCACACCGGTATTCAACCGATAGGATAGCCCTTTAATAAAAGGAATCTCCAGTTGAAGATAATTGTTCGAAAAAACCGTATAACTCTCATCTATGTTTTTAGCGAGAGTAGGGGCCAGGGGATTGGAAAAACCGGTATTTTCCGGCCAGGGATATATGGTTAGTTTGCCGGTGGAATCGTAGGCAGTGGTCAGCGGATTAAATGCATAGGCACCATTTTGTGCACTGCTAAAGTCCGCGGGCAGGCCGTTCCTGTTCACATACGCCAATTGAGTATTGGTTCCCCACGAAAGCCAGTCTGTAATATCGACCGATAAATTAAACCGGGTGGAAAGTCGCTTGAACTTATCGTTCACCGCGATCCCCTTGACGCCGAGATAGCTCCCCGATATATAGTATTTAACCTTATCAGTGCCGCCACGGACGCCGAGTGTATGCTGGGTCCGTATTCCCTTTTCGGTGGCAAGTCCGACCCAGTCAGGGAAACTTTTCGTATCGTAGACATGTTGTTCCGATAAGGTCATCGAGCCCGGCGCCCGGGTTTCTTTGAACTGGTAAAATGCCTCCGGACTCAGGTAAGTGGGCATATGCGCGATTTCCTGGATGCTGTAGAATCCGTCATAAGATATCACGGGCTTGCCGGCACTTCCTTTTTTTGTGGTGATCAGAATGACGCCATTGGAGCCTCTTGACCCGTAGATTGCCGCTGCCGAAGCATCTTCCAGAATATCGATGGAAGCGATATCGGTGGGATTGATATCGGAAATATTGCCGTTAAACGGGATACCATCCAAGACAATGAGTGGCGTGTTACTGGCCGTAATTGAATTTTTGCCACGAATAAGGATAGTGTTGCTGTTGCCTTCCGCTCCTGCGCTGGCTTGGGAGATGTTCAAACCGGGGACAGCGCCTTCCAGCGCCTGGCTGATATTAGTGTTGGGTAAATCCTGAAGGCGTTTCTGATCTACACTCATTACCGCGCCCGTAACATCTTTTTTCTTTTGTGTGCCATAACCAACCACAACTACCTCGTTCAGGTTTTCCTGGTTGGGTGTTAGGGACATATCTATCCGCGTTTTTTTGTCAATTGGTACCTCCTTTACCGTATAGCCAATATAGGAAAAGACCAGCGTGCCGATCGTCTGGGACGTTTTAAGCACATAGTTGCCATTCCCATCGGTAACGGTCCCGTCGGACGTACCCTTTACAGAAACCGAGACGCCAATCAGCGGATTGTTGTTTACCTGGTCGGTTACCGTTCCTTTGATCGAAAGCTGCTGGGCGCTTGTTGCCCATGGCATGAGCAACAGCAACGCTATAGACCATAGCACCCGCTTTGGGGAAAATAAGTATTGATCCATAATCAATTTTTTTACGGTTTATAAAATCGGAACTAGTATCAATTAAAATAATCGATTGGTTTATTGTTCGGGGATTGACGCTTATACCCAAGCGGACAATTCTTTTCCAGGCCCTTATCGGGATTCCGCCTTCGCTGCTGATGTATCGGACGGCATTCCAGGCCGCCCTTCTAAGTCTTTTTCTATATAGAAACCCCTTGGCATGCTTGTTGCAAACTGCCGGATTGACCCGGCCCGTCAGGGGGTTTAAGGTTATTGGGTGCATCATCCCTCCGGCAAGAAACGATGACCTTGCATGCTATAGTCATCGCCACCGGTATCAAACATTTTCACTGTGAATCATCGCACCCTTTTTCCGCACTTCTTACTGGGTAAAAGCAAACCACAAAATTGTGTATTCCAAATCAAACGATTGCATTTACCGCCACTAAACTATTTTAGTGCACTATGAAAATTTGGCCATATTTGCGGACATAATTGAATCTTAAATAGGGACAATACCCCTATATATCATCGTTAGTTACTGATTATAAGTTAGATATAAAATATATAAAGATGGGTATTCTGTTAATGACGGGCTTGATACCGCGGATTTTTCCAGGCTTCTTTTATCCGGAATTCACGCATAACTTTCTCCAAAATGCACATAAGAAACAAAAGGGTTTTTTAATCGCAGGGTGCGGGATTATTTGGGGGAAGAGTGGATCTTTCAACTAAAAACGGTCTGTACCGAATGATCCTGGCAAGTCTATTTCCTAATGGAAAGACAACGGCATCAGTAGCTAAACCATACCAAAAACGAGCCTTCCAAAAGCGTGAGCCAATGGCTTTCGCAAAGCGTTTAAAGGGGATGTCAACTATGCACCGGCTAGAAGCCTGTAGCTTGCAGTTGAAGGCGCATAAATGCGCCCTCAACACCTAAGGACCGTTGACATAGTGCCGATAGTTTTATACCCTTTGCCGAATTAACATCCGCGTGGTCCGTATGCCCACACCTTCGGCACTCAAATTCGGATTGCGATCGGCGGTTACCACGCTCTATATGCAGGCATTCGCTGCAACATTGAGCGGTATAGATCCAATGAAAATCAAAAAAATAATACAGGCGATTCCCTTTATCCATACCGGATGGACAGATCAGGATCTTTTAGACAACGCTTAGCGGCCCTTGGAGAAAGTACACCCCTACATAGACCTCGACCGCTTTCCGGACGCAACAAAAGGAAAGGGCCTTGTAGACATCGAGAACGCTGCCACGTCACCAGTTGCTGTCTCCGATCAATTCTATTCCGATGGAATAAGGATACTGCTTGAGCCCATATTGGTGAATGGGTGTAAAGCTATAGGCACCGTAAAGGGTTACAGGCCCAAATCCGATCTCGCCTCTCAATCCTGTGCGAAACTTCTCCAGGTTAAAAGGATCGTTGTTCTTCTCCTTACCCCGGGCCTTACTGACTTGCTTCGTCCTGGATTTGATCAGATAACCGAAGGTAGGGCCTGCGGCAATCCTAAAGGATCTCGCGTGATGGTATGGATTCGTCTCAAAATCCAGCATGACCGGGATCGTCAGGTATTCGGTAAATAATTTATTCTTCTTGAACTTCACGGAGTCCCGTATAATATAAGTACGGGAAGCATCATTGTAATAAGAAATGCTTTTCGAATAACGGTAATTATTCATCTCGATGCCAAAACCCGTTTTCAGGTTCAGCTTATGGTCAATCAGATTTACTTTCATCCAGATCGGCCAGATATTCACATTGACAGACTTTCCGGTTCTCAGCGAAAACTCCCCCGGTCCGGCCTCCGGCCCGCCGGGGGCTGCAAGTGCAAAGTCATTCACTTCCTGGGAACCGTAGTTGCTGCGGTCGGAAAAATTATTGAGTCCCAATTCGAAACCCAGATAGCTGATGTCCACGTTCTTTTTCCGGTTATGATGGTCCTTCTGTCCAAAAACCGCTTTCACCTTTGGACTTCCATTGCCATCCTTATTGTCTACAATGACCGTCACAGGGCCATAATTGGTCGTGTCCGGTTTGACGCTATCCTGCCTTGGGAGACTGTCCTGTGAGGAAACGAGAACCGAATCGTTCGTCTGGGCGGAGGTGTCTTGCACCCTGCAAGCCGTGATCAGAAAAGCGAGCGCGAATAGATACTTTATCATGATTCATTCATTGTTAAATGCGATGGTAAAACGACCAATGCGGATTTCTTTCTTTTCCAGATGACCCATAAGATCCTCCGTTTTTGCCTGCAGACCGGATAAGCCTTTTGTGATGGATTGATCCAAATTCTTTTTGCCGGCCGCCATTTTTTCGGTAACCGATGCAAGCCGGCCGCCGACCTGGTCGGCAACTTCCTCACTAGCCGGCCCCCTGACCGCAAGCCGGCCAGGTTTTTCTCCCAGGGCTGCGGAGGCCTCTGTGAGTGCGACGGACCCGGAAACGGCAGGCAATGCTTTCACTTCGGGTAACTCGGGGATCGGGATCGTCGCCGGAGAGGGCTCAGGTGTTGGAGCCGGCGTTACCGATGAAGTTCCCGCGGAGCGATTGGATGGGGACGGTTTCACCGGCGCGGCCGCCGCAAGCGATTTCGGCGGTTTTACCGCCGCTGGCTGGCTATGTGCCGGAACAGGTCCGCTCTTTTTTTCTGAGATCGCCGGCGCTGGAACCACATTTCCAGGTGCGTCCGGCGTTTTGTGCATGACATAAGCTGGCATAGGACGGTTTTCCGATACAGGGGAGCGTCGCATCCGGAAGAAATAAATTCCTGCCAGCAGCAGAATAACCGCCGCGGCCGCCGCCCAGCGAATGCCATAAAATCGTTTTAACCGCGGCTGTTTTGTATCTGCCTCGTGGTATAAAGAAGCCTTGAAAGGGAAAACAATTTTTTCCTCCGGATCCAGCTTAGTGGACTCCAGCTGCTGCAATGCGCCCTCAAGCGAAGGATGCTGCTCCAGGAAAGCCATCAGCTCCCGGGTTTCCGCGGAATCCAGCTCCCCGTCCACGTAACAGGAGAGATATTCCTCGTAATTATTTACATTGATGTTCATAATACGTTCTCCTTTTTCACGATGTAGGCTTTCATTTTAAGGCGGGCCCTGTGCAGGTAAACTTTTACCTGGGAGGCATTCAAGCCGGTGATCGCTCCTATTTCTTCGTAACTATAACCCTCGTAATCTTTCAGCATCATCAGCGAACGCTGCACTTCGCTCAGTTGCTCCAAGGCCCGCATAAGCGTTGATTTTACATGGAGCTGTTGTCCCTCTTTTACCTGACTATCCTCCGGGAACTCCCCGACCAGGTTAATGCGTTTCGTCTTGCGCAGGTGGTCTATCATATTGCGATATCCGACCGTAAAAAGATAGGCTTTCGCTTTTTCAAAGGACAATTCCACATGATGTTTCCACAATATCTCAAAACTGCTTTGAACGACGTCCCGGGCATCTTCTTCATGCCTTAGATTTTTGACAATAAACCGGTAAAGCCCGTCGGCAAATAAATCCACACAACCATTATATTCTTTTTCTGTCATCTTCTGTCAGGCTTTCAGGCCACCGGAATATCCGGGATCAAAGATAACGGGTTCGGTTTGCTCGCAGTGCCCCTGTATCTTGCCTGCCGGGGATTATCCGGAAGCCGCCGGAAAGCACCATAAAATAAATAATTGACGATCAATAATTTATCAAATAAACGCTGTTTCATGCCGCTGCTGTTTGGCCCGTTTTTCTTCCATAGGACGTCGGGGCGGCCCGAAAAGTTACAGGCGGTTGATTTTTCGTTGCCTGGCACCATGCCCTACGCCAGATTCCTTATTTTTGTCGCTCACCAAAACCCATTAATATTATGAACGATTCTTTTGTTTCCAGGCTCAGGCAGGAAGTCGACGAGATCAAATCTTCCGGTTTGTATAAATCGGAACGCATCATTACCGCTCCCCAGGGGGCAGTCATCCGGGTAGGAGAAAAAAACGTCATTAACTTCTGCGCCAATAATTACCTGGGGCTTTCTTCTCATCCCAAAGTCCTGGAAGCGGCCAAAGCCACCATTGATTCCCGGGGATATGGCATGAGCAGTGTGCGGTTCATCTGTGGCACCCAGGATATTCACCGGGAACTGGAAGAAAAGCTGTCGGCATTCCTCGGAACCGAAGACACGATCCTGTACGCCGCCTGTTTCGATGCGAACGGCGGCGTGTTTGAGCCGCTCCTGGACGAACGCGACGCCCTGATTTCCGATGAGCTGAACCACGCCTCGATCATCGACGGTGTACGACTGTGCAAGGCGGTCCGTTACCGCTACCAACACAACAACATGGCGGATCTGGAAACCAAACTCATCGAAGCGAAGGAGGCAAGGACCCGCATGATCGTCACGGACGGCACCTTCAGCATGGACGGTACGATCGCCCAGCTGGATGTGATCGCCGGACTCGCAGAAAAATATGATGCCGTGGTCATGGTGGACGACAGTCACGCCACCGGCTTTTTAGGCAAGACCGGACGGGGAACCCACGAATACAGGGGTGTTATCGGAAAAATAGACATCATTACAGGAACCCTGGGCAAAGCGCTGGGAGGCGCTTCGGGAGGGTTCACCTCGGGCCGGAGAGAAATCGTGGAAATGCTCCGGCAACGCTCCAGACCTTATCTTTTCTCCAATACTCTGGCTCCCAGCGTGGTGGGCGCTTCCATTGCCGTGTTAGACCTGCTCACGGAAACTACAGCCTTGCGGGATAAACTTGCCGAGAATACGCGGTATTTCCGGGAGAAAATGACCTCAGCCGGATTCGATATCAAGCCAGGAGAGCACCCCATCGTGCCGGTGATGCTCTATGATGCGGTCCTTTCCCAGCAAATGGCGGAACGGCTGCTCGACAAAGGAATCTATGTCATTGGCTTCTTTTATCCTGTGGTACCCAAAGGACAGGCCCGCATCCGCGTACAGCTTTCCGCTGCCCATGAACAGGCTCACCTGGACGCCGCGATCGCCGCCTTTACCGAGGTAGGAAAGGAACTCGGCCTGATTAAAGATTAGCGTCAAAAAGATGGATAAGAGCCCTGAAAAGACGGCCTTCCCGCGTTTCTGTAAAACAAGAATCGCCCCCACTCCCAGCGGGTACCTGCATGTGGGGAATGTGCTCAGTTTTGCGATCACGGCCCACCTGGCCCGAAAAACGGGTGCGCGCATCCTGTTGCGAATAGATGATCTGGACAGGGCGCGGCTAAGATCCGAATATGTAGGGGATATCTTCGAGTCATTGCGCTATCTCGGTATCCCCTGGGACGAAGGACCGGAGGACATGCGGGAATACGAAGTAAAATATTCCCAGTTACATCGCTTGCAGCAATACCGTGCAGCGCTGGAGGAATTGAAGCAGGCCGGTCGGCTGTATGCCTGCGACTGTCCGAGAAACGCGCGGATCGAAACGCACATCTGCCCGCACACCCACATTCCGTTCTCCTCACCCGGGGTAAACTGGCGCCTGCATACCTATCGTGATACGCCGCTCACCATCCGGTCCCTGGGGCAGCCACCATTGGCCACAGCGCTTCCCGGAGATATGCAGGATTTCATTGTCCGGAAAAAAGACGGATTTCCCGCTTACCAGCTGGCCTCTTGTGTGGATGACGATTACTTCGGAATCGATTTGGTGGTGCGGGGAGCGGATCTTTGGTCCTCCACACTGGCGCAATCTTATCTCTCCAAGCTTCTGGGAGAAAATACTTTCGGAAAAAGCACCTGCTACCATCACCCGTTGCTCAAGGATGACCGCACCGCGCTAAAGCTATCAAAATCTGCGGGTGTCACTTCGGTTCATTACCTCCGCCACAAGGGCACGAGGCCGCCGGAGATCTATGGGACTATTGCGAAAATGGCTGGCTGCCAAGAACAGCCGGAAGACTACCAGTCTCTTGCAGCCTTATTGCTGGAAAAGTGGGGAGGGCTGCTTAGCAGGACATCATCCGTCTGAACGGTTGTGGACGCTGTCAATAGCCGGCGGCTGACAAACCATCAGCTATTGCTGCCTTTAGGGAGCGCTGGCATGTAAATAGTGAAAACTACCGGCTTTCAATACCATTTGGTCGGGGCCCGACGCAGGAATAAAAGCACCTTTTATCAGGGCCGTTTTCCTGGGCGCCACGGCCGTGTCGCTGTTGTGCGTATGAAAAACGTAATACCAGGTACCACTACCATCCCTGAAAAAGTCGCCGTGACCGGGCCCCTTCTTTCCGATCAGGTTCGTGTTTAGAATAGGGTTGCCGGCAAATTTCTTCCAGGGTCCCAGCGGATTTCGGGAGACCGCATAGCCCACGGCATAATCGGAATTCCGGAAATCATTGGCGGAGTAGAAAAGATAATACCATCCCCGGTGTTTTAAAACGGTAGGGCCCTCTGTCACAGTCCAGGGCTGCGCCGCTGTATTTTCCCAGGGTTGCGGATCGGCGACCGCATTCACGCAAGATTTTTCGGTACCCGGTATTATGGCACTCAGATCTTCATTGAGCTCACAAACAAAGATCCGGTTGCCCTCCGAAAGCTTCACGTAATAGAGATAAATTTTGCCCTCCGTCATCAAAAGGAAAGGATCGATGGCTTTTTGCTGCAGGAGCGGCCTTTTTTCCGTTTGCGTGAAAGGCCCCAGCGGAGACTGACTCCGGGCTATGGCAACGTGTTCATCCGCTGCATAGGCGATGTAATAGTTTTTCCGGTAGCGGAGTACCTGCGGCGCCCAGAATCCGCCGTTCCCGTAAGCATCGCCTTTTTTCAGGACAAAACCGGAATCTTTACCCGCAGGGCCCCGCCAATGCACCAGATCTTGGGACACAAAAGCTTCGAAGCCTTTGGCTGCCTCGTGCGTACCATACAGATAATACAGGCCATTGTCATAAAAAATTGTCGGATCTGCCTGGTAGAGGAACGACTCTTTCGATTTGGGTGCCTGCCCAAAGGCAGTAATTACGCAACCTGTAAAAACTAACATACCGATAGTCCACTTTATCATACGAATAGTGCTTGAGTTTGGTGAAAGTATCCGCTAAAATACACGATGATCACGATAGGGCATCCGTTAGCAGAGTTTGTCGTCCATAGTAATAAATAAATGTCTTAACCACCTACCCATGCACAACGCCGCCGATCAGTAAAAAATAAGAAACCTCTGTTATTTCTAAAAAACGAAAGACTTTTGAGATTATAATTGTTAAATTTAATTCGCAGGACATGGAATTAGCCCACCACTCAAATATAGCAACAGTATCCCGCACCATAACGATAACGCATTGTCATTTGAAATTCTATGTACATGGGAATCAATATAGATAAAGACCTCAGACTGGAGTTAACGACAATAAAATATGCCACCGACCTATATAAGGCCGTAGACATTAACAGAGAACATCTTTCACAATTCTTACCATGGGTTCCCC
>Ga0164242_10006293_pt1 | contig 13096 bp, 11 predicted proteins | sample OricomgcompostMG_FD_108783 | JGI IMG/M metagenome (GOLD analysis project Ga0164242, IMG submission 108783) | Miracle-Growth compost microbial communities from Emeryville, California, USA - Original compost - Miracle growth compost (MG) ...
GGAGCGCGCGCGGTGTGAAAGCCTCAAGACCTCTCCGGTGTGCGAACCCTTCCCGTCGCACCGGCCGGAGACACTATACGGAATTGGACGGAACGTCTGCGAGGCCTGCCCGGACGTGCTCGGCAGGCCTCGGTCCGTGGTTTCCGGTGGAGCGCCTAGTTGGTGAAAGCGATGAACCGCGGCAGGAGCGCGTAGGCGCCGCCCACCTCATCTCCGTTGGCGTTCACCGAATGGGTGAGGACGACCGAGGTGGGCGACATCAGGGAGACGTCAATGGACGGATCCACGCGGCCTGGCTCGAGGACCTCGATGCGCTGCCCGGAGTCGAAGTCCTGCAGCGTCAGGACGCCTCCCACGTCGGGCATCAGCATCAGGCTGTCGAAGAACGGGAGCAGGCCGCTGTTCGCCGAGAATGACAGGGTCGACCGGGGAGCGGCGTCGCCGTCAAAGAACCACACCTTCCCATCTCTCCAGGAGGCAGCGAGCTTGGTCCCCGCGGCCCCGGTGAGGCTTCCAGGCGCCCCCTGGATTTCGACCTGCGCCAGGACCATGGAGGGCGGCTCCGTCTGTCCCTCGGGCGCGGCGTGGACGGAACCGGCGCCCAAGGAGAGGCGGGCCTTGCCATCGGTCCCCAACCACAGGGTGACCAGCCCCTGAAGGAGCTGGCCGGAGCCAGCCGTGTAGTCCGAATCCAGGGTGAGCGTTCCGGAGTCGATGGTGAAGCGGTACGCCGCGCCGGTCACCGGCGCATTGTCAAAGCCCACGAACTGGGAGCTGGAGGTCCAGCCACCCAGGATGCTGCCCGCGGAGGTCACCACCGGGGTCAGGGTGGCGGGGTCCGGCAACGGGAGGGAGTGCTCGAACAGCTGGGTCTCGCCCTGGTCGAAGTACGCGAAGCGCGACGCGTCCATGCTGAAGCTGCCCTCCGAGACGGTGGCCGGAAGGAGAGTCGTCGTCCCGGACTCGGTGTCGATCAGCGCGGCTCCATTGCCGTCATTCAGGAGCACCCAGGCCCCACCGGAGATGTTGGTCGTGAAGGAGTCGCTCGCGGGCGTCCACGTGGAAGGCACCGCGGCGGACGCCGACGGCGCGAGCACGTCCAAAAGGCACGGCGCGGTCGCACAGGCCTCGAGCCCGACGGCGGGGGGAGCGTCGCCTGAGAAGGCGCCTTGGTCGATCACGATGACGTTGGGGACGTTGGTGAACGCGGTGCTGACGCCCTGGGGGCTGACCAGCTTCCAGATAAACGGCGCGACGTCGGTCGTCTTCACCAGCCGCCGGTCGACGCCCAGGTCCAGGTCCTGGAAATCCGGCAGCCGCGTCACGGTCTGGTCCGCCAGCTTGACCGCGACCAGCGTGCTCGCTGCGTCATTCGCGTTGAACATCAGCGTGCTGCTGTCCGAGCTGAAACGGATGTTCTCAATGGAGCCCGGGGCATCCACCACGAAGCCGGACACGGTGCCCAACGTCATCACCACCACCCCGCTGGGCCCCTCGATCGCCGCGAACTTTCCATCCGGGCTCAGGGTGGGCTCCGCGCCCACCGAGATCAGCCGGAGCGAACGGGTGTCCAGGTCGAAGGCGTAGAAGGCGGGCATGGAGTCCGGCGCCGCCAGCGTGAGGAGGACCGCGGTCCGGGCGGTCTGCCCAAAGCTGGTGTCGTCCATGAACCACCCGCCATTCTGGATGCCGAAGGTGGGGAGGTCCGTGTACAGCGAGAGGGCGGCGGCGGGGACCGAAGCGGTCTCGCCGGACGCCACGGTGACATGGCCGATCTTCTGGGACGGGTAGTAGGGGGCCTTGGCGAAGATGTCCCAATTCCCCGGCGGCACGGACAGGGAGTAGTGGCCATCCGCGCTCACGTGGGCGCTCACGCCGGCCGCGGGCACCGAGACTTCGATCACCGAAAGGTCCGTCTGGGCGAAGAAGGTGGCTTGACCGGTCACGGTGGCCGGAGGCGCGGCCGTCAGGCTGACCGCGACATCCTGGGTCTCACCCTGCGCCAGGGTGACGTCGGCCTGGCCGGTGCTGCCCCCGGAGGTGACCGAGACGGTGTGCGTCCCAGTGGGGACCGCGGAGAAGACGAACCGCCCCGCCGCGTCCGTGGAACCGGACACCTGGGTCCCCAACAGCTGGACCTGGGCCCCGGACACCGGCGCCTTGGCCGCGTTGGTCACCGTCCCGGTGAGCGAGGCCACGCCTGAAAAGTTCAGGTCGGGGACCGTCACCGGATCCTTCACCACCACCGCCGCCTGGAGCTGGCGCTCCAAGGTCGAGGCCACGTCCACCGACAGCAGGTACGCCCCCTCCGGGATGTCCTTGAACTGATAAGCGCCGTCCGCCCCGGTGGTGGCCGTGGCGATCTTGTTGGTTCCACCCTGGAGCAGGACCTCCTGCCCCTGCGCGGGCAGCCCGTCCACCAGCACCTTCCCTCCCACCGTCCCCGACGAACCGCCGCACCCCAGCGCACCCACCCCCACCGCCAACACTGCCGCCACCACGAGACCCAATTTCATCTGCTGTCTGCCTCCCCAAGCACCCGAAAATCCAGTTCAGTCAGGAATAGTTTAATTTGGTTGGATCTGGAAACGAAAAGCGGGGGCGCGGGCGGCGGTGTTCGGGGCTCGGCAGAGGACGCAGGTCCTCCGTCAGACCCATGCCGAAACTGCATGGCTCGTCTCTCGGTAGGAAGCCCCGAAGGCCGTTGCGGAAGGGGCTCGGGCCGGGCATACCCCCCTCAAAGACTTGAGCGTATCGGCGGCCGCTGACGGGCCAGAGACCAGAGAGGAACCACCCCATGCAGGACAGCTTCAAGACGAAGGCGACGTTGAAGGTCGGCTCGGCCAGCTACGAGTACTTCAACCTCCGCACCCTGGCGAAGGCGCACCCGGCGGTCGAGCGCCTCCCGTTCTCGATGAAGATCCTGCTGGAGAACCTGCTCCGCCACGAGGACGGCCGGGTGGTCACCCGCGCGCACGTGGAGAAGATGATCGGCTGGGACGCCAAGGCCGAGCCGGACGTGGAGATCTCCTTCCATCCGGCGCGCGTCCTGATGCAGGACTTCACCGGCGTGCCGGCGGTGGTGGACCTGGCGGCGATGCGCGATTCGATCCGGCAGATGGGTGGAGACCCGAAGAAGATCAACCCGCTCATCCCGGTGGATCTGGTGATCGACCACTCGGTGATCGTGGACAGCTTCGCCTCCACCACGTCCTTTCATCAGAACGCGGAGCTGGAGTTCGAGCGCAACCGTGAGCGCTACGCCTTCCTGCGCTGGGGCCAGGGCGCGTTCCGCAACTTCCGGGTGGTCCCGCCGGACACCGGCATCTGCCACCAGGTGAATCTGGAGTACCTGGCCCAGGGCGTGTTCACCGAGAACGGCTTCGCCTTCCCGGACACCCTGGTCGGCACGGACTCGCACACCACCATGATCAACGGTCTGGGCGTGGTGGGCTGGGGCGTGGGCGGGATCGAAGCGGAGGCGGCGCTGTTGGGGCAGCCGATCACCATGCTCATCCCGCAGGTGGTGGGCTTCAAGCTCAAGGGCAGCCTGCCCGCGGGCGCCACCGCCACCGACCTGGTGCTCACCGTCACCCAGATGCTGCGCAAGAAGGGCGTGGTGGGGAAGTTCGTGGAGTTCTTCGGGCCGGGCGTGGCCAAGCTCTCGCTGCCAGACCGGGCGACCATCGCCAACATGGCGCCCGAGTACGGCGCCACCATCGGCTTCTTCCCGGTGGACGCGGAGACGCTGGCCTACCTGCGCTTCACCGGCCGCTCGCCGAACCAGATCGCGCTGGTGGAGCAGTACTGCCAGGAGAACGGGCTCTTCCACACCCCGGACTCCACCGAGCCCGTGTTCACCGACACGCTCGAGCTCGACCTGGGCACGGTGGTGCCGTCCTTGGCCGGTCCCAAGCGCCCGCAGGACCGGGTCCCGCTCACCGACATGAAGTCCGCGTACCAGAAGAGCCTCGCCGAGATGCTCCCCAACGCGGACAAGGCGCGGCTGTGCCAGACCGCCACGGTGGAGGAGGGTGCGCAGAGCTACAAGGTGGCGCACGGCGACGTGGTGATCGCGGCCATCACCTCCTGCACCAACACCAGCAACCCGGCGGTGCTGCTGGCGGCGGGGTTGTTGGCAAAGAAGGCGGTGGAGCGCGGGCTCACCACCAAGCCGTGGGTGAAGACGTCGCTCGCGCCGGGCAGCCGGGTGGTGACGGACTACCTGGCCGCGGCGGGGCTGACCCCGTACCTCGAGGGGCTCGGGTTTCACCTGGTGGGCTACGGCTGCACCACCTGCATCGGCAACTCGGGGCCCTTGCCGGAGAAGGTGTCCGACGCGGTGACCCAGGGCGACCTGGTGGTGGGCGCGGTGCTCTCCGGCAACCGGAACTTCGAGGGGCGGATCAACCAGCAGGTGCGGATGAACTTCCTGGCCAGCCCGCCGCTGGTGGTGGCCTACGCGCTGGCGGGGACCCTGAACGTGGATCTGAACACGGAGCCCGTGGCGCACGACCGCAACGGCCAGCCGGTCTACCTCAAGGAGATCTGGCCTTCTGACGAGGAGATCAAGGAGCTGATCCGGAGCGCGGTGAAGCCGGGGCAGTTCGCGCACCAGTACGCGCACGCGCTGGAGGGGACGGAGCAGTGGAAGGCGCTGAAGGTCCCGGAGGGGGACACCTTCGTGTGGGACGACGCGTCGACCTACGCGCGGCTGCCGCCCTTCTTCGAGAACCTCTCCAAGGAGCCAGAGGCGATCCAGGACGTGAAGGGTGCCCGGGTGCTGGCGCTCCTGGGAGACTCGGTGACCACGGACCACATCTCGCCTGCGGGGAGCATCGCCAAGAGCAGCCCGGCGGCGCGCTACCTGATGGAGAAGGGGGTGGAGCCGAAGGACTTCAACTCCTACGGGGCGCGGCGCGGGAACCACGAAGTGATGATGCGCGGCACCTTCGCCAACATCCGGATCAAGAACCTGTTGGTCCCGGGTGTGGAAGGCGGCGTGTCGGTGCACCTGCCCTCGGGCGAGCGGATGTCAATCTTCGACGCGTCGATGAAGTACCAGGCGGAGAAGACGCCCCTGGTGGTGCTGGCGGGGGCGGAGTACGGCACCGGCAGCTCGCGCGACTGGGCGGCGAAGGGGACGTTCCTGCTCGGGGTGAAGGCGGTGATCGCCAAGAGCTTCGAGCGGATCCACCGATCCAACCTGGTGGGGATGGGGGTGTTGCCCTTGCAGTTCGAGGCCGGGCAGGACGCGCAGAGCCTGGGGCTTTCGGGCAAGGAGACGTTCGAGATCACGGGCGTGGCGGATGGCCTGACCGCGGGCAAAAAGCTGACCGTGAAGACGTCGGGCGAAGGGAAGACGGGTGAGTTCCAGGTGGTGTGCCGGATCGACACCCCGAACGAGCTCGACTACTACAAGAACGGCGGGATCCTGGCGTACGTGCTGAGGAATCTGGCCAAGTAAAACCTCACCCCCCAACCCCCTCTCCTGTCAGGGAGAGGGGGAGCGTGCTCGGCGCCCACCTCGGCGGCGGCACGGCGGGAGGAGACCTTGCGGATCCACGGAGCGGGCGCCAAGGCGCTGGCCTGGCGATCCCAGCAGGGCGCGAAGACAGGCAGCTCCCCCTCTCCCTGACAGGAGAGGGGGCCGGGGGGTGAGGTTTTTTAATCCTCCCGCGTCCGCAGCTTCTTCTTCTCCCCCACCCGCTTCTTGGCCGCGATCCGCCGCTCCTGCGAGCCCCGGGTCGGCTTCGTCTTTCGCCGCTTCTTCGGCTCGAACGACAGCGCCTTCAGCCCCTGACGCAGCCGCTCCAGCGCCACCTGGCGGTTCTGCGCCTGGCTCCTTCGCTCCGTCGCCGTGATCGAAAGCCCCGTCGGCGGGTGCGTCAGCCGCACGCCGCTCTCCGTCTTGTTGCGGTGCTGCCCTCCCGGCCCGGACGCCACGAAGAAGGACTCCTCGCACGTCTTCGCCAGCGCTTCGTCGTCCAACGCCAGCGCCCGGCGCGCCCGCGCTCGGCGCTCCACGGGAGAAGGCGGAAGAGGGGGCGGCGGTGCTTCCATGGTCGCCGCCCTTTACCAGATTTCCGAGTGTGCTTGGGCGTACCCGTTCGTACACCTACACAAGAAGAAACACACCCGCATGGGACTTCGGATCAACGGCGCGCCCGGCGTGGGCGGTTGAAAATCCGCTCTGGGTGATGGACCCGACCCGGGGGGAAGCACATGAAGACTTGGGAGGAGCCCGCGGATGATATCTCCGCGGCGGAGTTGGCCGCGCGCGCGGCGCGGGCGGCGGTGGAGGCCGTGAGCGCTGCCGAACGCTTGCAGGCGCGGGCCCGCTTCGCCCTCACCGTCTCCAACATCGCCACCGCGGTCGCCCAGCGGATCGAGCTGCGCGAGATGGCCGCGGCGGTGCTCGACCAGACCATGGAGACCCTGGGCGCCGTGTTCGCCCACGTGCTGATCGCCGACGAGGACCGCCGCGAGCTGCGCCTGCTCGACGGCCGCAACCTGAACCCGGAGCTGGCCCGCTGCCTGACCCGCTTCTCCTTTGACGCCACGCTGATCTCCGCCCGCGCCGCCACCACCCAGACCGCGCAGCTGGTCACCTCTCCCGGTCAGTTGGGGCCGGACCTCCACCAGGCCCAGGAGATGTTCGCCCTCACCGGCCTCCAGACCCTGGTCAGCCTCCCGCTCGTCGCCCGCGGAAGGCTGATCGGCGTGCTCACCTTCGGGCTGCCCCGCACCGACACGTTCTCTCCCCAGGACGCCGACGCGCTCAACACCTGCGCGGAGATCTTCGCCGTGGGCCTGGCCAACTCACTCGCCTACGAGAACGAGCGCGCCCTCCGTTCGCTCTTTGAAGGGGTGGGCGTGGCCGCGGTGGCCATCTCCAGCAGCGCGGACCTCCACACCACGTTGCACACCATCGCGGAGCAGGCGCGGGTGGTGGTGGACGCCGAGCACGCGGTGCTCCAGCTGGATCCAGGCCTGGGGCCGGAGTGCCCGGCGGCGGTCCACAGCGGCGGCGGACCGGCGGCGGCGCTGTTCCAGGCCTGGCCCTCCCGGGTGCAGGAGCTCCCGGGGGTGGACGCGGCGCGCCGGCTGAACGCCCACGACGTGGCCGACCTCCGCGAGCGGCTGGGGAGCGGCCCAGGCATCGACAGCGTGCTGGCGGTGGCCATCTCGTTCCAGGAGAAGCGGCAGGGCACGCTCTACCTCTTCAACAAGCCGGCGGGTGAGTTCACCCGGGAGGACGAGCGGGCCATCGCGCTGCTCGCCACCTTCGTCGGGGCCACCCTGCACCAGGCGCACCTGCGCGGTCAGGTGGAGTCGCAGCGCGCGCGGTTGGAGGCGATCGTCACCTACGCGCCGCACCCCATCCTCTATGTGGACGCCGGCACCCAGCAGCTGGTGGCCAACCCGCGCGCGGTCGAGCTCCTGGGGGATCTGGAGCTCTCGGGGCGCTCGCCGGCGCGGATCGGCGGTGGGCTGGAGACGCCGGAGGGGGAGGCGGTGGAGGACGAGGACCACCCGTTCCTGCGCGCGCTCCGCGGCGAGTGTGTGAGGTCGGAGGAGCTCGTACTCTTCGCGCGCGACGGGAAGCGGATCCCCTGCCTGGTGAGCGCGGCGCCGGTGGCGGTGGCCGGGGGCGCGACCACCGGGGCCATCCTCACCTTCGAAGACATCACCGCCCTCAAGCAACTGGAGCGGATGCGCGACGAGTGGGCGTCGATCATCTCGCACGATCTGGGGCAACCCCTTCACCTGTTGGCGATCAGCATCGAGCTGATGAAGCGGATCCTCGAGCGCTCCTCGGAGGCGGTGCCGCCGCGGGTGTTGGAGTGCCTCCGGAGCGCGCGTGGCTCCATCTTTGTGCTCAAACGGTTGTCCCAGGACTTGACCGAGGCGTCCCGGCTGGAGGCGCACCGGCTGGCGGTCCAGCGCCGCCCGGTGGACGTGCTGGCGGTCACCGCGGAGCAGGTGGAGCGGCTCAAGCAGTTGGCGGAGGACCACGTCATCCGGCTCACCTGCGGCGCCCCGCTGCCCTCGCTTTTGACCGATCCGGTCCGGGTGGAGCAGATCTTGGGGAACCTGGTGCAGAACGCGCTCAAGTATTCGATGGAGGCGTCGGAGATCGAGGTCAGGCTGGAGCGAATGGACCACGAGGTGCTGCTCGCGGTGAGCAACGAGGGCCCGGGGATCGCCCCGGAGGAGCTCCCGCATCTCTTCGAGCGCTTCTACCGGACCCGGGCGGTGCGCGCGGGGATGGTGCGCGGCGCGGGCCTGGGTCTGTACATCGTGAAGGGGTTGGCCGAAGCGCTCGGCGGACGGATCGAGGTGGAGAGCGTCCTGGACCACCGGACGACGTTCCGCGTCTTCTTGCCCATCGATCCGGCGCCCGCCCCGCTCTCACAGGAGGCCCTCAGCTTGTGAGCCCCGCTCACCCTGAGCTTCTGTGCTCACTTCAGTGCACCACGTGCACCTCGGGCGGGCCCAAGATCCGCTGGACGGTCTGCCGCACCTTGTCCAGGTCCACCGGCTTGGAGACGTAGCCGCTGGCGCCCACCAGCTCGGCCTCCCACTCAAAGCCGTAGGCAGAGATGATGATGATGGGGAGGTTCCGCGCGCGGGGCAGCTTCTTCAACGCTTCCAGAAGCCCCCAGCCGCTCATCACCGGCATCCGCAGGTCGAGCAGCACCGCCTCCGGGAGGTCGCCTTCCAGGAGATCGAGCGCTTCGCGTCCGTTGCTGGCCTGGGCGCAGGAGTAGCCCATCTCCTCGAGAGCGTCGCAGATCAGCGTGCGGTGACTCGCGTCGTCGTCGACGACCAGGATCTGGCTCATGTTTGACCTTGATAGGGGAAAGGAGGTTCCCAGCTTGGCGAAAAGATGGGGACGCCGGGGCGCTTCGTAAAGGGCGGCCGCTCCCTCGTTCGGGCACCTCGAGCCTTGGGTCCCTCCCGTCATCCAACACCGAACAGTTGGAGCGCGTTCTGGCCCAGGATCTGCGCCTGCTGCTCAGGGGTGAGCCGCAGCCGCTCGAAGTTCCTGAGCTCGCGGTCCCAGGCGAAGGGGAGGATGGGGAAGTCCGAGCCGTAGAGGATCCGCTCGGGGCGGCGCTCGATCACCTCGGAGGGGAAGGGCATGGGCAGGAACTCCGCCAGGGTCATGGTGGTGTCCAGCCAGAGGTGGTCGAACCGCTCCAGGAGCCGGCCGTAGCCGTCCACCTCGTCCGCGCCCAGGTGCGCCACGCACAGCTTCAAGGTCGGGTGATCGCGCAGCACGCGCTCGATCCGCTCCACCCCGCACATCTCGTAGGGGTCGCACGCGTAGCTGGAAAGCGCGGGTTCCCGCCCCGCGTGGATGACGACAGGCCTCTGGGCCTGGGCGCACGCGGCGTAGACCTCGTGCATCGCCTCGCTGTCCGGCGAGAAGCACTGCACGTGGCAGTGGAGCTTCACGCCGGCGAGCCCGAGCGCGAAGGCCTCCTCCAGGATCTCCCGCGCGCCCGGCTCGCCCGGGAGCACGGTGGCAAGCCCGGTGACGCGCGGCTCGTTGCGGCAGACCTCGGCCATGAAGTGGTTGAGGGCCCGCGCCATCCCGGGCTTGTGCGCGTAGTGCAGGGCGACCACCCGGGAGATCCCGCGCGAGAAGAGGTACTCGCTGATGGCGCCCGCCTGGAGTGGGTAGCGGATCTCCCAGGCGTTCTTGTGGAACCAGCGGTAGATGGCCTCGAGCACCCGGTCCGGGAAGAGGTGCACGTGCGCGTCCACCACCGGCGGCAGGTGCGCGGAGACCCGGGCTCCCTCCTCGTCGCCCAGGAGCGGGATGGGCAGGGGGCCGTGTTTCCACAGGTTCCGGTAGGGGATGCAGACCGGCGCGTCGTCGGAGGCCATGCGCCTGTCATAGCGCGGGACGCCTAGGCGCCCCGAGGAGTCGTTCCCGCGGGTGGGGCGACAGAAGCGGCCGCCGCTCACCCTTCGCATCGACGAAGACTTCCGCGAGGGCCCTGGAAGCCTTGGTCCAGGATCCCGCCTAGCGCGGCGGCTCGTTCTCCGGCGCCGGCTGGGGCTTGCGGTCCAGCCGCTCGAGGAACTTTCCCTGCTCCTCGAACCCGGCCTTGGAGAGGCGCTGCTTGTCGAGGAAGTCCGCCAGCCGGCCACAGACCTGGCCCAGCGTCCGGAAGCTGTCCGCGAGGAGCTTCTCCGCCTGATCCTGGCTGGGCCGCCCCAGCTCTGTGTTCGGACGGCGAAAGAGGTCGGTGAACTTCATCCCCTTCAATCTAGGGGATGGCCTCTACCCGCGCCACAGGCTCTGGCCGAGACCTCGCCCCGCAGTAAACAGATTTACACGGCCGCAAATTTACAAATTTTCATCCAGGGGGATGACGCGGAAGGACACACACATTAGATTGGTGCCTGTTCGCTTTTCAGAGGAGGAACCGATGGCCTACGAAGGAGAGCTGGTGAAGCTGGAGAACGGGCGCTGGGCGCGCTTCCAGCGGTGCCTTGTTCAGGGGGCAACCGCGGAGGCGGCCGAGCACACGTCGATCCTGGTCGCGGTGGAGCTGGGCGACGAACAGCAGTCCCTGCTGAAGGCGGCGGAGGACTCGTTCGAAATTTACTGGCGGCTGGGGACGCACCCCGGCGATGCCCGCCATCCGCTCACCACGGACGAAGAGCACCCGCAGCCCAGCTGGCAGGGTGACCTGGGCGCGCTGCACTAGCCGTCAGAGGTAGTCGTAGTGGACCTTGGCGTAGAGACACGCCTTGATGTCCACGGTGATGGTGGTGTTCCCGGGGAAATCCCCGGTGAGCTCGATGTGGGCCTTGGTGCTGCCGGAGGTGAGGTAGTTGCTCACGTCCAGCGCGTCCCCGCCGCCGATGACCAAGGTGTCCGCCACCGGCGTGGTCCGCTCGTAGCTCAAGATCTTGAGCTCCGGGTGGGCGCCGCTCGAGTCCACGAGCGACACCTTCCCGTTGTCGATGAAGTCCAGGTTGGGGGCGCCGGACTTGAGCGTGAAGGTCACGCTGAGGGCCCGGATGTCCGTCTGGACCTGCTTGTCCCCGAAGTTCAAGAGGCTGTCGCCGAAGTCGTAGTCGTAGCTGCCGGTGAAGTGGGTGGTGAACGGCGCGAGCGGCCCTATCTGCTGGTCCGTCACCGTCTTGCAGATGGAGGGCTCCTCCGCCTCCACATAGAAGCAGCCGGAGAGCAGGGTGGCGGCGAGCGCCGAGACGAAGAGCGTGCGGATCATGGCGGTCACCCGAAGAAGAAGAGCAGCCCGAGCTTGACGGAGGGGATGGTGAAGCGGAGCGAGGGGTCCTCCGCTTCGAGCGTGGCGTCGCCGGTGTTCTTCTGGATCGCGGCCTGGAAGTCATGCACCTGGGCGTGGACGTAGCTCAGCCCCACATGGAGGAAGCCTGAGAACCGGGCCCCGCCGATCTCCATCCCCAGGTGCAGGTTCCCGTAGTCGTAGGCGATGTGCTCGAAGTCGTTCGCCGCGGTTCCGCTGCTCCCGACCAGCAGGTTGAACTTGGAGCCTGGATCTCCCACGAAGAAGTGGCCCGCCTCCACCGTGAGGGACGGGGTGATCACGAAGTGGAAGGGCGTGAAGGTCGCGCCCACCCGGACGCCGGGGGAGATCGCGTTGTAGCCGAGCCCCACGGAGAGGCGCACCCAGTCGGTCGGCTGGAAGAGGCCGGAGAGCACGGCGCCGTCCGGGATGCCCACGTCCAGCGAGAGCCCGAAGTGCGGCGTGGACGGCGCGGCGAGATCGACCGCTTCGGCCGCGGGCGCGTCGGAAGGGCCCGCCTCCACACCGGCAGAGGTCTGGGCGAGGGCCGGTGCCGACAGGGCGAGCGAGAGCAGGGCTCCGCGAATCCAAGGGCGCATGTGGGAGACCTTAGCTCAACCCGGTTGGTGGAACGCCAGAGGGCCGCGACGCGGGGCCGGGCCTTCAGCGCGGCGAGAGCTTCAGGAACCGCGCGGCGTTCTCACAGGTGACCCGCGAGATCACCGAGAGGGACAGGCCCGCCTTGGCGAGGAGGTGCGCGGCGCGCGGGAGGCCCAAGAGCTCGCCAGCGCCCGGGCCCACGCTGGAGTCGAGCAACAGCCGGGTGGGACCGCAGCGGCGGACCAGCGCCACGGCCTTCTCCGCGGTGAGCGAGTCCGGGTGGATGGAGAGCCCGGCGAAGTGCCCGCAGGCGAGGATGGGTCGCACCGTCCTCGCATCGGCGTGGTCCAGCAGCACCCGTCCGGGCGCGATCCCGGAGGCGCGCAGGAGCGTGAGCAGCCGCCGGGTGTGGCGCTCCTTGTTCGACTCCGGGGTGGAGACCACCACCGGGAGCTTGAGCCTGCGTGCCAGCTCCAGCTGTTCGCCGAACGCCTCCTCTTCGTCCTCGCCGCCGTGCAACAGCCCCACCGCGCCAATGGCCACGCATTTGCCGCCATGGAAGAGGTCAGGGAGGGCGGCGAGCACCTCGCGCAGGCCGCGGCGCGGGAGGTTGCTGGGATGAACGCCCAGCCCCGCGTAGCCGTTTATCCCGGCGCGCTCGAGGCGGGGGAGCTCGCGCTGGAGGAGCCGGTCCAGCCCCTGGCGCAGCCTCTTGGGGGTGGGCTCGGGGAGAGGGCCCAGGAAGGCCAGGGCGCGCTCGACGCCGAAGAAGCGCAAAGACGCCAGGTCCTGATCGCTCAGGCCGGTGGGGTCCAGGTGCGCGTCGAAGAGGGCGAGGGGCGCGGTCATCAGTCCTGCCCGGCGGCGGCGCCTTCCGCGCGGGGATCGGTGCCGGCGTACCGGAGGTGCGTCACCGGATCGACGTACACCGCCTCCACGGTCCCGAGCACCGGGAGCTCCTTGAGGTGGTGCCCCATCGCCTCCAGCGCGGCGCGCGTGGCGGGCTCGAGCGCGTCCTTCTCGTAGAAGAGGACATCCGGCAGGTACTGGTTGTGGATCCTCCCTGCGTCCACCGCGCGCTGGATGGACATCCCGTGGTCGATCACGTGGAGGATGACCTGGAGCGTGGAGGTGGGGATGGTCGGTCCGCCCGGCGAGCCGAGCGCCATCATCACCTGGTCCGGCTGATCCTTCTGGAA
>Ga0164242_10006294_pt1 | contig 13095 bp, 10 predicted proteins | sample OricomgcompostMG_FD_108783 | JGI IMG/M metagenome (GOLD analysis project Ga0164242, IMG submission 108783) | Miracle-Growth compost microbial communities from Emeryville, California, USA - Original compost - Miracle growth compost (MG) ...
GCGGACTCCCCGTCGGGGAACTGCAGCGGCAGCACGCCCATGCCGATCAGGTTCGAGCGGTGGATACGCTCGTAGGACTCGGCGATGACCGCGCGCACGCCGAGCAGCGCCGTGCCCTTGGCCGCCCAGTCGCGCGAGGAGCCCGAGCCGTACTCCTTGCCCGCCAGCACGACCAGCGGGGTGCCCGCGGCGGCGTAGGCCTCGGAGGCCTCGTACACCGTCGTCACCGGGGCGTCGTCCTTCGTGAAGTCGCGGGTGAAGCCACCCTCCGTACCCGGCGCGATCTGGTTGCGCAGCCGGATGTTGGCGAACGTGCCGCGGATCATCACCTCGTGGTTGCCGCGCCGCGAGCCGTAGGAGTTGAAGTCGCGGCGGTCGACGCCGTGCTCGGCGAGGTACAAGCCCGCGGGGGAGTCGGCCTTGATCGAGCTGGCCGGGCTGATGTGGTCGGTGGTGACCGAGTCGCCCAGCTTGAGCAGCACCCGCGCTCCGGCGATGTCGGTGACCGGCGACGGCTCGGGCTGCATGCCCTCGAAGTACGGGGGCTTGCGGACGTAGGTCGACTCCGCGTCCCACTCGAAGGTGGAGCCCTCCGGCGTCGGCAGCGCCTGCCAGCGCGCGTCGCCGGCGAACACGTCGGCGTAGTCCTTCGCGTACATCTCGCTGGCGATGGCCTGCTCGATGACCTCCTCGACCTCCTGCGGCGAGGGCCAGATGTCGCGCAGGTACACCGGGCCGTCCGTGCCTTCCCCGATCGGGTCGTTGAGCAGGTCGACGTCCATCGAGCCGGTCAGTGCGTACGCGACGACGAGCGGCGGCGAGGCCAGGTAGTTCATCTTGACGTCGGGGTTGATGCGGCCCTCGAAGTTGCGGTTGCCGGACAGCACCGCGGTGGCCGCGAGGTCGGCCTCGTTGACCGCCTGCGACACCTCCTCGATGATCGGGCCGGAGTTGCCGATGCACGTGGTGCAGCCGTACCCGACCAGGTTGAAGCCGAGCTTGTCGAGGTAGGGCGTGAGGCCGGCGCGGTCGTAGTAGTCGGTGACGACCTTCGAGCCCGGCGCCAGCGACGTCTTGACCCACGGCTTGCGGGTCAGGCCCTTCTCGACGGCCTTCTTGGCCAGCAGCGCGGCGCCGAGCATGACCGACGGGTTGGACGTGTTGGTGCAGGACGTGATCGCGGCGATGACAACGGCGCCGTGGTCGACGACCGCCTTCTCCCCGTCGGCGAAGGTGATCTCGACGGGGTTGGAGGTGCGGCCGGCGGCGCCGTTGGCCGCGGACGGGACGGTGGCGGCCTGGCTGAAGCTCGGCACGTCGGAGGCGGGGAAGGACTCGGCCTCGGCCTCGTCCTGGGCGTCCTGCACGGAGTCCCCGTCCACGTAGGAGCCGAGCGCTTCGCGGAACATCGGCTTGGCCGACTTCAAAGGCACGCGGTCCTGCGGGCGCTTCGGCCCGGCCAGCGACGGCTCGACGGTGGACAGGTCCAGCTCGAGCGTCTCGGAGTAGGTCGACTCGACCGACGGGTCGTGCCAGAGGCCGTTCTCCTTGGCGTAGGTCTCGACCAGGTTGATCTGGTCGGCCTTGCGGCCGGTGAACTTCAGGTAGTTCAGCGTCTCGGCGTCGATCGGGAAGATCGCGCAGGTGGAGCCGTACTCCGGGCTCATGTTGCCGATGGTGGCGCGGTTGGCGAGCGGCACGGCTCCGACGCCTGAGCCGTAGAACTCGACGAACTTGCCGACCGCACCGTGCTTGCGCAGCATCTCGGTGATCGTCAGCACGAGGTCGGTGGCGGTGGAGCCGTCCGGCAGCTCACCGGTCAGCTTGAAGCCGACGACCCGCGGGATGAGCATCGAGACCGGCTGGCCCAGCATGGCCGCCTCGGCCTCGATGCCGCCGACGCCCCAGCCCAGCACGCCGAGGCCGTTGACCATCGTGGTGTGCGAGTCGGTGCCGACCAGCGTGTCCGGGTAGGCAAGCCCGTTGCGGGAGAACACGACGCGCGCGAGGTACTCGATGTTGACCTGGTGCACGATGCCGGTGCCCGGCGGGACGACCTTGAACTCGTTGAACGCGGTCTGGCCCCAGCGCAGGAACTGGTAGCGCTCGAGGTTGCGCTGGTACTCCAGCTCGACGTTCTGCTCGAACGACTGCGGCGTGCCGAACAGGTCGGCGATGACCGAGTGGTCGATGACGAGCTCGGCCGGAGCGAGCGGGTTGATCTTGGTGGCGTCGCCGCCCAGCTCGACGACGGCCTCACGCATGGTGGCGAGGTCGACGACGGCGGGCACGCCGGTGAAGTCCTGCATCACGACACGCGCGGGCGTGAACTGGATTTCGGTGTCCGGCTCGGCGGCCGGGTCCCACGAGCCGAGCGCCTCGATCTGCGCGCCCGTGACGTTGGCGCCGTCCTCGGTGCGCAGGAGGTTCTCGAGCAGGATCCGCAGGCTGAACGGAAGGTGCTCCCACCCCGTGACGGCGTCCAGGCGGAAGTAGTCGAGCTTGTCGCCGCCGACGTCGAGGGTGGCGCGGGCTCCGAAGCTGTTCTTGCTCTGTGCTGGCACTGCTCGCTCCTGTCACTGGTCAGGACTGCTGGAGAGGAGATCTCTTGACGTCAAGATACCATCCTCCGATGGGCTGTGGGCGGCCCGCGACGCGGTCGGTCCGGGCCCGACGCCGCCGTAGACTGCCCGCCGTGGTGGCAGATCCCGAGGTCGACGTGCGCTCCGGCCCGTCGACACCGGCGGGCCGCCCGGGCGCACGCCTGCGCGGCCGTCTGTTCGCCGACGGCGCCAAGGTGCTGCGCCGCCTCGGCTACCTGCTGTACGCGGTCGTTGTCGTGGTGTACTGCGCACTGTGGGGTGTACCCACCAAGCGCGGTGTGCTGATCGGCTTCGTGCTGGCGCTCCTGCTGCTGACCTGCATCGGCCGCGGGCGCCGTGCGGTGGGCCGCATGCTGATCGACTGGCTGCCGTTCGCCGCGGTCCTGCTGATCTACGACCAGACCCGCCGCCTCGGCGGGCACCTGGGGGTGCCCGTCCACGAGCACGACATCGCCCGCGCCGAGCGCTGGCTGTTCAACGGCACCGACCCGACCGTGTGGCTGCAGGCCCACCTGCACCCGAGCGCCTCGGTGCACTGGTATGACGCGTTCTGCACGCTCGTCTACACCAGTCACTTCGTCTTCACGCCGGTCATCGCCGCGGTGCTGTGGCTGGTCGCACGCGAGGCGTTCCTGCGGTTCATCACCCGCATCGTCGTGCTGTCGATCGCCGCGCTGGCCACCTACATGCTGTTCCCGGCCGCGCCGCCCTGGATGGCCTCCCGCGATGGCTACCTCGGCCCGGTGCACCGACTGTCGGCCGAGGGCTGGGTGTGGCTGCACGCCGGCAACATCCACTCGCTGCTGGCCCGCGCGCAGGACGAGGGCTCGAACCCGGTGGCGGCCATGCCCTCCGTGCACACGGCGACGGCCTGTCTGGTGGCGATCGCGCTCGGCGGGCTGCTGACCACGCGGTGGCGGTGGCTGCTCGCTCTCTATCCGCTGGCGATGGCGTTCTCCCTCGTCTACGACGGCGAGCACTACGTCCTCGACCTCACGGCCGGCATCTGTTACGCGCTGCTGACCCACGCCGGAGTCAGCCTGTGGGAGCGGCGGCGGGCCGCGCGCGGCCTCGGCCCGTTCGACTTCGTGCCGGCCTGGCTGCGCCCCGAACGGGCCGCCAACGGCGCTGTTACTCGTGAGGTTCATGCTTAGTCCTGTGATTGATGCGGCGAAAGTGCCGTGTGTTGCGCCTGGCGCTTCTGGTGATGCAGTGGCAGTCTGAGCCGGAAGTCATTCGGTGGGGGCCGAACGGAAGCGGGGCACATCAGTGCATAACCGGACAAAGTCGAGCGCCCGGCGCCCTGTCAGGCGCCGCCTCGTCGCGGCCGGAGCCATCCTCGCCACGGTGCTGTCGCTGGCCGTGACGCCGACCCTCGTCTCCGCGTCGGCGCAGCCGCTGTCGGCCCCCAAGCCACCGCCGAAGCCCACCGTGCAGCAGTACACGCAGGCCCAGATCGAGCAGGCATTGCGGTCCAAGCAAGGTGCGGCCGCGCTCGTCGGCCAGCTGAGCGGTCAGGTGGCAGCCAAGCAGGTCGAGGTCCAGCAGTTGACCGCCAAGCTCCAGCACTCCGAACAGGTCATGGCCCTGCGCGTCTCGCAGCAGCAGATCGCCGAGCAGAACGCGGCCAAGGCCAAGAAGGCGCTCGCGACGGCGACGGCCAAGGTCGGCTCGGTGCGGCGCGACTACGTCGCAGCCATCCGGGCTGCCTACTCCGGCAGCGACGACGACAGCGTGGGCGACACCGCCGGCGCGCTGCTCACCGCCACTGACCCCACGGACCTGCTGCTGAAGTCGACGCTTGCCGCCTACCAGGCCCGGCACCAGTCCAACGCCGTCGACCAGATGCAGCAGGCCGAGGTCGCACAGTCCAACGCCGAGGCGAAGGCCCGTCTCGCCACCGCCAAGGCCAAGACGGCGGCCACGGCGGCGAAGAAGGCGGTCGCGTCGACGGCGGCGCTCTACAAGCAGTCGGAGGCCGAGCGCGCCCAGCTCGAGTCGGACCTCGCGGTGCAGCAGGCGCAGGCCGCGGCGGCCCAGCAGGCCTACAGCAGCAAGGTGTCGGCCAACGCCAAGTGGGCCTCGTACAAGACCGCCTACAACAACTACCTGCAGGCCAAGGCCCGGGCCGAGGCGGAGGCACGGGCGCGGGCGGCGGCAGCCGCCGCAGCTGCTGCTGCCGCCCGTGCCCGCGCCCAGCAGCACAGCGGTGGCGGGGGCGGCGGTAGCAGCAGTGGCGGCGGAGGCGGTGGGGGCTCCTCGTCGCCCGCACCGAGCGGCGGCGGCTGGACGGCAGCCAAGGGCCGGCAGGCGGCGAACCGCGCGCTGAGCGAGCTCGGCGTCATGTACGCCTGGGCCGGCGGCAACGCCTACGGCCCCACCCGCGGCGTCTGCGCCGGTGACGGCGCCTGGAACGACTGCAACGTCATCGGCTTCGACTGCTCGGGCCTCGCGATGTACGCCTGGGGCAAGATGTGGGTCCACTACGCGGCCACCCAGTACTCACAGGCCGGCTCGTACCACCCGTCCACCGGCTCGCTGATGCCCGGTGACCTGCTGTTCTGGAGCGACAACGGCGCCGTCAGCGGCATCCACCACGTCGCCATCTACATCGGCGGCGGGCGGATGGTCGAGGCGCCGGAGAGCGGTGTGCCCACCCGCACCGCCAGCATCTGGGAGTACGGCAGCATCGACTTCACCACCCGCCCGCTGACCTGAGCCGCCCGGGCACCGGCCCCGCGTAGCCTCGACCAGGTGGACGAGGCAGCGGTGTTGCGCGACGGCTTCGGTCGGGTGGCCACCGACCTGCGGCTGTCGCTGACCGACCTGTGCTCGCTGCGCTGCACCTACTGCATGCCTGCCGAGGGGCTCGACTGGCTGGCGCCGGCGCAGCGGCTCACCGACGATGAGTTCGTGGCGCTGGCCGCCGTGTTCGTGTCGCTCGGCGTGCGCACCATCCGGCTCACCGGCGGCGAGCCGCTCGTGTACCCGCGGGTGCCGGCGATCGTGCGGCGGCTGGCCGCGCTCGACCCGCGCCCGGAGCTGTCGCTGACCACCAACGGCGTCGCGCTCGCCCGGCACGCCGAGCAGCTCGCCCGCGCCGGGCTCGACCGGGTCAACGTCTCACTCGACACCCTCGACCGGGCCCGCTTCGCCGAACTCACCCGCCGCGACCGGCTGCCCGCCGTGCTCGACGGCATCGACGCCGCCGCGGCTGCTGGCCTGCACCCGGTGAAGCTGAACGCCGTGCTGGTGCGCGGTGAGAACCTGCACGAGGCGCCCGCGCTGCTCGACCGCGCGCTGCGCCACGGCCACCGGCTGCGGTTCATCGAGCACATGCCGCTCGACGCCGGGCACACCTGGGACCGTGAGCAGATGGTCACCGCCGAGGAGATCCTCGAGCTGCTGAGCGCGGACTACGCCGTCGTGCCACGCGCAGGGCGCGGCCCGGCGCCGGCCGAGGAGTTCGACGTGCTGGACGGGCCGGGCCGGGCGCAGTGGGCCACGCCCACCGGGCGCGTCGGCATCATCGCGTCCGTCACCCGGCCGTTCTGCCGCGACTGCGACCGGCTGCGCCTGACCGCCGACGGCCAGCTGCGCACCTGCCTGTTCGCCCGCGACGAGACCGACCTGCGCGGCCCGCTGCGCGCCGGGGCGTCGGCCGCCGAGCTCGCGGAGCTGATCGTCGGCGCAGTTGCGGGCAAGCAGGCCGGGCACGGCATCGGCGGGGCCGGCTTCGTGCAGCCCACGCGGTCGATGAGCGCCATCGGCGGCTGAGCCCTCAGGCCGGTGAGCCTCAGGCCGGTGAGCCTCAGGCCGGTGAGCCTCAGGCCGGTGAGCCTCCGGCCGGCAGTGCCTCGCGGCCGAGCAGGAAGCCCCGTCGCTGCAGGAAGTCGGCCAGGAACTCCTCGTGCTCCGCGCACGCCAGCCAGTGCTTGCGCCGTGCGGCGTCGTGCAGTGCCGGGTTGCGCCAGACGAGGTCGACGGTGGCCGCCGCCCGACAGCCCCGTGCTGAACAGACCGGCGGCTCGCCCTGCGGTTCAAGATCACCGTGGGGATCCATCGTGGACACCCAGGCACCGTAGCGCGGCGTCCCGTACGGTGAGGACGTCGGTCCGTGCCGCCACGGTCCGACGTCGGCCGCGCCACCGCGGCCACCTGCAGATCGCCGAGGAGCCGCCCGTGACCGAGCAGCAGTCCGCCGCCCCGACCAGCACGCCCGCCGCCGACGCCGCGGCGCTCGAGCGGGCCATGTTCGAGGTCAAGCGGGTGATCGTCGGGCAGGAGCGCCTCGTCGAGCGGATGGTCGTCAGCGTGCTGGCCCAGGGCCACTGCCTGCTCGAAGGCGTGCCCGGTGTGGCCAAGACGCTCGCCGTCGAAACCCTCGCCGCCACGGTCAGCGGCAGCTTCGCCCGCCTGCAGTTCACCCCCGATCTGGTGCCGTCGGACATCCTCGGCACCCGCATCTACCGCCCCGGCGCGGAGAAGTTCGACACCGAGCTCGGCCCGATCATGGCCAACTTCGTCCTCGCCGACGAGATCAACCGTGCGCCCGCGAAGGTGCAGTCGGCGATGCTCGAGGTGATGGCCGAGCGGCACGTCACCATCGGCGGCGTCCGCTACGACGTGCCGAAGCCGTTCCTGGTGCTCGCCACGCAGAACCCGATCGAGTCCGAGGGCGTCTACCCGCTGCCGGAGGCGCAGCGCGACCGCTTCCTCATGAAGGTCAGCGTCGACTACCCGTCGGCGGCCGAGGAGCGCGAGATCATCTACCGCATGGGTGCCGCGCCGCCGAGCGCCAACGCGGTGCTGTCCACCGACGACCTGCAGCGGCTGCAGGGCACCGCGTCGCGGGTGTTCGTGCACCACGCCATCGTCGACTACGTCGTGCGCCTCGTGCTGGCCACGCGCGACCCGCGGCAGCTGGGGCTGGACGACGTCGCCTCGTGGGTGTCCTACGGCGCCAGCCCCCGCGCCAGCCTCGGCCTGGTCGCCGCGTCCCGGGCGCTGGCCCTGATGCGCGGCCGCGACTACGTGCTGCCGCAGGACGTCCTCGACATCGCCGTCGACGTGCTCGCCCACCGCCTGGTGCTCAGCTACGACGCGATCGCCGACGGCGTGCCCGCCACGCACGCGGTGCGCCGGATCCTGCAGGCCGTGCCGCTGCCGCAGGTCGCGCCGCGCCAGCGCGCCGGTGGGCCGCCGCCGCTCGTCTACGGCACCGCCGCCCCGCAGCAGAGCCCGCAGACCCAGCACCTGCAGGCCCCGCAGCCCCAGCCCGGCCAGCAGCCCCCGCCTGTCCAGCAGGGCCAGCCGCAGCAGCCGGGCTGGGGTGAGCGCTCGGCGTGAGCGAGGCTTGCCATGGCTGACACGCCGCAGGTCCGCGACCACGGGCCCAGCCTCGACCTCGACGGCTCCGACGCGCTGCTGCGGCGGCTCGAGCTGACCGTCCGCAACCGCCTCGACGGGCTGCTGCAGGGCAACTACGTCGGGCTCGTGCCCGGCCCGGGCAGCGAGGCGGGGGAGTCACGGCAGTACGTGCCCGGCGACGACGTGCGCCGGATGGACTGGCCGGTCACCGCCCGCACCACCGTGCCGCACATCCGGCAGACCGTCGCCGACCGCGAGCTGGAGAGCTGGCTGGTCGTCGACCTGTCGCCCAGCATGGACTTCGGCACCGGCCGCACCGAGAAGCGCGAGCTGGTGCTGGCGGCCATCACCGCGGTCGTGCAGCTCACCGTGCGTGGCGGCAACCGCGTGGGCGCGCTCGTCGCCAACGGCGAGCAGAGCTACGTGATCCCGGCCCGCGCCGGCCGCGCGCACGCACGGCACCTCGTGCGCCGCGTGGCGCAGACGCCGCGGGCCGCACAGGCCGGCCGCAACGACCTCGCGTCGCTGCTGGAGTCGATGCGCCGCCCACCGCGCCGCCGCGGCCTGGTGGCCGTCGTCTCCGACTTCCTCGACACCGGCGTGGACGGCCCGCCTGCCTGGGAGCGGCCGCTGCGCGCGCTCAGCCTGCGTCACCAGCTGCTCGGCGTCGAGGTGCTCGACCCCCGCGAGCTCGACCTCCCGGCCGCCGGGCTGGTCACCTTCGTCGACCCGGAGACCGGCCGGCAGCTGGAGGTGCAGACCAACGACCGCGTCGTGCGCGCCCGCTACGCCGAGGCCGCCGCCGCCCAGCGGGCCCGCATCGCCACCTCGCTGCGCCACGCCGGCGCCGCCCACCTGCAGCTGCGCACCGACCGCGACTGGGTGTCCGACGTCGTGCGCTTCGTCATCGCCCGCCGGCAGTTCGTGGCCGGCGCTGTCGCCGGGGCCCGCTGATGACGTTCCTCTCGCCGTCCTACCTGTGGTTGCTGCTGGCGGTTGCCGCCCTGGCCGCGCTGTACGTCGTCGTGCAGCTGCGCCGCAAGCGTTACGTCGCGCGGTTCAGCAACGTCGATCTGCTCGGCAGCATCGCCCCCCGTCGCCCCGGCTGGCGCCGGCACCTGACGTTCGCGCTGCTGCTGGTGGCGCTGACCGTGCTGTCGATCGGCGTCGCGAAGCCGTCGGCGGCGGTGCGCGTGCCGCGCGAGCGCGCCACCGTCATGCTCGCCATCGACGTGTCGCTGTCGATGGAGGCCGACGACGTCCTGCCCTCGCGCATCGCGGCGGCGAAGTCGGCGGCCACGGAGTTCGTCGGGCTGCTGCCCTCGCGGATCAACCTCGGCCTCGTCTCCTTCGGCGGGGTGGCCGCGCTGCAGCAGCCGCCGTCGCTGAACCGCGACGCGGTCAAGAAGTCGATCGAGGGCCTCACCCTGCAGAAGTCCACGGCCATCGGCGCGGCGATCATGGCGTCGCTGCAGGCGATCCAGACCTTCGACAAGTCGACGACCACCTCCGGCGACAAGCCCGCGCCCGCACGGATCGTGCTGCTCAGCGACGGCGTCACCACCGTCGGGCCCAGCAACGCCGAGGCGGTCGCCGCGGCACGCAAGGCGCACGTGCAGGTGTCGACGATCTCCTTCGGCGGGTCGAGCGGCGTCGTCACCATCGACGGCGTCACCCAGCCGGTGCCCACCGACCCCGCCGCGCTCAAGGCGATCGCCGACCAGACGGGCGGCACGTTCCACTCCGCGCACTCGGAGCAGGAGCTGTCGAAGGTGTACCAGAACATCGGCTCGCAGATCGGCTACACGACCCAGCACAAGGACATCTCGTGGCGGTTCCTGCTCGCCGGGCTGTTGACGCTGTTCGCCGCCGGTGGCGTGTCGATGCTGTGGGCGGGGCGACTGACCTGAGCGGCGTCGGCGCGATCCGATACCGTCGTCGACCGTGACGGACAGTGGTCGAGTGGTGCTGGTGACCGGTGGCAACCGCGGTATCGGCCGGGCGATCGCGCTGGCCTTCGCGGCCAGCGGCGACCAGGTGGCGGTCACGCATCGCGGCAGCGGCGCCCCGGACGGCACGTTCGGCGTGCAGTGCGACGTCACGTCCGCCGCGGAGATCGACGCCGCGTTCACCGCCGTCGAGGCCGAGCTCGGGCCGGTCGAGGTGCTGGTGTCCAACGCGGGCATGACCGACGACACGCTGCTGCTGCGGATGAGCGAGGAGTCGTTCACCTCGGTGCTCGACGCCAACCTCACCGGCGCCTACCGGGTGGCCAAGCGGGCGGCGCAGGGCATGCTCAAGGCGCGTCGTGGCCGGATGATCTTCGTGTCGTCGGTCATCGCGCTGATGGGCGCGCCGGGGCAGGCCAACTACGCGTCGAGCAAGGCGGGGCTGATCGGGCTGGCCCGCTCGATCTCCCGCGAACTCGGCAGCCGGTCGATCACCGCCAACGTCATCGCCCCCGGCTTCATCGAGACCGACATGACCGCGGCCATGACCGAGGCGCGGCAGGCGGAGGTGCTGGCCGGCATCCCGCTCAAGCGCTACGGCTCGGTCGACGACATCGCCGCGGCCGCGCTGTACCTCGCGTCCGCCGGCGCGGGGTACGTCACGGGCGCCGTGCTGCCGGTCGACGGCGGCGCGGGCATGGGCATCTGACGTCGGCACGGGCATCTGAGAGGGTCGTGGACATGGGACTACTCGACGGCAAGCGACTGCTGATCACCGGGGTCATCACCGACTCCTCGATCGCGTTCGCGATCGCGCGCACGGCGCAGGAGGAGGGCGCCACCGTCGTCCTCACCGGCTTCGGCCGCATGTCGCTGGTGGAGCGCGTCGCCAAGCGGCTACCCACCCCGCCGCCGGTGATCGAACTGGACGTGGCGGACAAGGGGCAGTTGAGCACGCTGGCCGACCGCGTCCGTGAGCACGTCGACGGCCTCGACGGCGTCGTCCACTCGATCGGCTTCGCGCCCGCGTCCTGCCTCGGCGGCACGTTCCTGGAGGCGCCGTGGGAGGACGTCGGCACCGCGGTGCAGGTGTCGACGTACTCCTACCAGGCGCTGGCCGTGGCCGCGCTGCCGCTGTTCGGCGAGGCGGGCGGCTCGATCCTCGGGCTGACGTTCGACGCCACCGTCGCCTGGCCCGGCTATGACTGGATGGGCGTGGCGAAGGCCGGGCTGGAGTCGGCCAACCGCTACCTCGCGCGCGACCTCGGCCCGCGGCACATCCGCTGCAACCTCATCTCCGCCGGCCCGCTGCGCACGATGGCCGCCAAGAGCATCCCCGGCTTCTCGACGTTCGAGGATGCGTGGGACACCCGCGCGCCGCTCGGCTGGAGCAACACCGACCTGGAGCCGGTGGCCCGGACGGCGGCCGCGCTGCTGTCGGACTGGCTGCCGTCGACCACCGGTGAGATCGTGCACGTCGACGGTGGATTCCACGCCACCGGTGTCTGAGAGTGCCAACGCACTCTGAGGTCGACGCCCTCCTGGTCCTGTCCTTCGGCGGGCCGGAGGGGCCGGACGACGTTCTGCCGTTCCTGCGCAACGTCACCCGCGGGCGGGGCGTCCCGGACGAGCGGCTGGCCGTGGTGGCCGAGCACTACGCGCACTTCGGCGGCGTCTCCCCGATCAACGAGCACAACCGCGCCCTGATCGCCGCGCTGCGCTCGGCACTGCCCGCCCGCGGCCTGGACCTGCCCGTCTACTGGGGCAACCGCCACTGGCAGCCCTACCTCGCGGACACGGTGCGGCAGCTGCGCGCCGACGGCGTGCGGCGCGCGCTCGTGTTCGCCACCAGCGCCACCGCGTCCTACTCCTCGTGCCGGCAGTACCGCGACGACCTCCAGCAGGCGCGGGAAGCCGTGGGCGAGGGCGCACCGGAGCTCGTCAAGCTGCGGCACTTCTTCGACCACCCCGGCTTCGTCGCGGCGAACGTCGACGGCGTGCAGACGGCGCTGGCGTCGTTGCCGCCCGGCGTGCGAGATCACGCCCGGCTCGTGTTCACCGCCCACTCGATCCCGGTGTCGATGAACGCCGTGTCCGGCCCCGCCGCCGACGGGCTGTACGCACGGCAGCAGCGGGAGACCGCGCGGCTCGTCGCGGAAGCCGTGCGGGGAGCGGGTGCGGAGTTCGACCTCGTCTGGCAGTCGCGCTCCGGCCCGCCGCAGGTGCCGTGGCTGGCGCCGGACGTCAACGACCACCTGCGGGCGTTGGCGGCGTCCGGGACGAGCGCGGTCGTGGTCGCGCCGTCCGGCTTCGTCTGCGACCACATGGAGGTCCGCTGGGACCTCGACAACGAGGCCCGCGACACCGCGGCCGAACTCGGCCTCGCCTACGCGCGGGCGGCCACCGCGGGCGCGCACCCGGCGTTCGTCGACGCGGTGTGCGACCTCGTTGCCGAACAGGTCAGCGGCGAGGCGCCGAAGTCGCTCGGCAGGCTCGGGCTGTGCGGCCTCGACTGCCCGCGCGGCTGCTGCCCGGCGCGGTAGTCAGGCCTGCTCGGTGAGGGCGTTGTAGCCGGCCGCGCGCGCCCGCCGCACAGCCGTCACCAGCGGGCGCAGGGCCGCGGCCCGGGCGGCGATGCCGGTGCGGTCGACGGCGCCGCCCACCGGGTCGAGCAGGGCGAGGTCGACGACGGCCTGCAGCCGCTCGGCCTGCGACACCAGGCCGACCGCGCGGGCCGGGAAGCCGCGCGGCAGGTTCGGTGCGTCACCCGCGCGCCGGGCCGCGCTCAGCCCGGCCACCTGGTCGGCTGACGCCCCGGCCACCTCGGCGCCCGCGAGCGCCCCGGCGGTCTCGCGGACGGCTTCGGCGAGGTCGTACTGCGCCTGCGCCACCGACAGCGGATCGGGTGGGAGGTCGTCGATGGTGTGCAGCCGCCAGTGCACCGCAGGCGGCCGGCTGCTCGGGCCCGGCTCGACCTCGACCACCGTGACGCCCACCCCGGGAGCCACGACGGCCGCGCCCGCGTCGGTGGCTGCCGTGCGGAACGCCGCGGGCCCGGGCAGGCCGCGGACGTCACCGGGCACCGGCAGCACCACCCGCACCGGCCCGCCCGAGCGACGCAGCCCACCGAGCAGGTCCAGCAGCGTGCTGGGCACGTCGCCGGAGGCGACCGA
>Ga0164242_10006295_pt1 | contig 13095 bp, 11 predicted proteins | sample OricomgcompostMG_FD_108783 | JGI IMG/M metagenome (GOLD analysis project Ga0164242, IMG submission 108783) | Miracle-Growth compost microbial communities from Emeryville, California, USA - Original compost - Miracle growth compost (MG) ...
CGCCCCGCCCGACGCTCACCCGGGGCGCCGCGGGATTCGTGCCGCCGCCCGCGCCGGGCCGCGGCGAGCACATCACCGCGGCCCTGCCCAGCGCGGCGGCCTTGTTGAGGGCACTGAGGTGGTTGAGCGCGAAGTCCAGCGGCGCCGACAGCGAACTCAACTTGGACAGCGCCCCCGTCGCCGACAGCAAAGACGTATCGAAGGTGGCCAGCGGCGAGACGGACAGCGCGCCGAGCGCGTCGGAGATGGTCGAGATCACTTGTCGGCCAGTCGTTATGACCTCCGGTGCGGCGGTCAGAGCCCAGTTGCGCGACGGTGAGGTGCCCCCGGCGGGCGCGGGGTCGGCGGCGGGTGGCGGCGATTCGAACGGTGTCAGCTTCCAGACGCCGGCCGAGGCGCGGGCGTAGGCATACATGGCGGCGGCGTCTTGCGCCCACATCCGTTCGTAGTCGGCGTCGGCATCGGCGACCGCCGGGCTGAGCTGACCCAGACAGTTCGCCTCGGCCAGCGAGATCCGTCGCAGCCGGTTGGCAGCGATCACATGGGGTGCCACCACCGCCGCGAGCGCCAAGCCGTAGGCACCCGCGGCCGCCGTGGCCTGGGTGGCCGTCTGCCGGGCCCGCGCGGCGGTGGCGTCCAGCCACGCCAGATAGGGCGCGACGGCCTGGGTGATCGCGGTGGTCGACGCGCGCTGGTCTCCCCGATCCAGCTCAGCGATCACCGCCCGGTAGGTCAGCGCCGTGTCCGCGAGTTGGGCGCCCAGCACACCCCAGGCCTTGGCGGCGTCCATCAGCGATCCGGCGCCGGGGCCCGAATGCATCCGGCCCGAATTGCTTTCCGGCGCACGGGTGCCGAAATCCATCACTGGCCCCAGCTCAAGGGCAGGCGTTTGGTGCTGCAACATCAGGCTTTTCTTTTCAACGGTGATGGATACGCCGCGGCAGTGGGTGTTGATCAGCCGCCGGCCTTACCGGCCTCGGCGGACTCGAGTTGACGTGGGCAGTACGACTTCGCCGATATCGTCGCGAACTGGGCGGCGCCGTTGGTGGTCAGTGCGGGGTTGTTGTCCCGCAGGTCGTTGAGGAGTTGAAGGCCGGAGACGCCGCGAGCGAGCAAGCCGCACACCGCTTTTCCGGCGCTCACGGCTTGGCCCGGGTCCTGAAAACTGATCCCCACCTTGTGCAGATCGGCGATGAAGACCTCATTGTTGTCATCGGCGGCCGCCTCGTCCTCTCCCGGGACGGCGTGCGCGGGTACCGCGGTGACGATGCCCAGCGCTACACCGAGAAGCGCTAGCAGCAGTTTCATGCATCCTCCTTCGATGCTCTATGGCGGTGTGCGGCGGCGACGCGGAAACCGTTGCGCTACCCCAGTTTCGATGCGGGCGATCCGACCGCGACTTGCTCTCCGTCCGTCACGTGCACGGCGTGCACGCCCGGCGTCGTCCTGAGCCTGGCGACCAGGTCGTCGAGGCCGGCCTCGTCGACGTTCCAGTGCTGCACCTGCTCGGGCATCTCCTGCAGTTGAGCGATGATGCGGTCGAGCCTGACCGGTCCCTGCCGGCGCTCGCCGGTGATCGCGCGGGTTGGGATGCCCGTTGTGCTGACGACGCGCGCCGCCGGGCTGCCCAGCGCGCCGCCCGCCAGACTGCCCAGGGTCGCCTCGTTCACCACGCCCGAGAAATCCGACGCCGCGGCCGCGGCCAGGCTGGTGGACGGCAGCGCGGTGGAGGCCAGCCTGATCGCCGGGGCGGCCGTCGCCCAGCCGGCCGGCACCGACAGCTTGCCCACTGTCGGCGCATTACCCAGCACGGCCGATACGGGCTTTGCCGCGATGCCGGAAGCGATGTGGCCGGGCGACGCCAGCCCGGCGCCCAACGACGATTTGGCCATCGCGGCACTCCACGGCGCATAGATGAAGAAGTTCTTCCACTGCGAAACCCCAAGGCCGATGGTGGCATTGACGACGTTGGTCCACGTCGCCTGAGTGCCGACCTGCGAAATGCTCGAATACAGCGTCTCCCAGAACGGTGCTATCTCCGTGCTCCCCGTGGCACCGCCGATCAAGTTCTGCCAGAACTGGGTGTATTGACCGGTGAGCGAGGTGATGTAGGCCTCTAGCTGTTTCAGCCAGGACGACAGCGACGTTGACTCCGCCGCGGCCGCGGCGGCCGCCTGGGTCGCCGGTCCGGCGTCATTGGTGGTGGCCGGCGCCTGCTCGAACGGCGTCAGCTCACCGGCCGATTCCGACGCGGCGGCATAACTGAACATGGCGGCGACGTCTTGGGCCCACATCTGGCCGTACTCGTCCTCGGTCGCCGCGATCGCCGCGTCGTTCTGCCCCAGGATGTTGGTCTGCAACAGCGTGGCGAGCAGGCTGCGGTTCGCCGCCACCACCGCCGGCGGCACGGTGGCCGCGATGGCCGCCTCGTAGGCGGCGGCCGCGGCCCGGGCCTGAGCGGCAGTCTGCTCGGCCAGGCCGGCCGTGGCCGAAAGCCACGCCACGTAGGGCGCCGCCGCGGCGGCCATGGACTCCGACGACGAGCCCTGCCACGATTCGCCGACCAGTTCCGAGATCACCGAGGCGTAGGAAGCCGCGGTGCCGTGCAATTCGGCGGCCAGCCCGTCCCATGCCGCCGCGGCGGCCAGCAGCGGAACGGCGCCCGGGCCGACATGGATCTGGGTGGAGATGACCTCCGGTGGCAGCGTCGCGAAATCGCTGAAAACCATTGATGTATCTCCTATTTCGCGTTCGGCGGAATGACGATGACGGTGGACGTGGTCGCGAGGTCGTCGACGGCCACGGCACCGGGCACACGCACGGTCGACCCGGCGGCGGCGCGGGTCGCGGTCCCGCCGACCGCGCGTCCGGCCAGGCTCGACAGGGCCGTCGGGCCGAACATGCCCTGCTGACCGTTGACGGCCATCGCCGGGGCGGCGTCCAGCATGGTCTCCGGCAGCTCGGCGGCCACCGTCCGGACCGCCGGGACCGCCGAGGCCCAATTCGCCGGCACCGACAACGCTCCGACCAACCCGGCACGGCCCGCCGACGCCGAAACCGTGCCCGCACTCGACAGCGCGGTCGAGCCCGTCAGCAGATCGCTGCGCAGCAGCGGCGCCAACACCCCGGTGAGCGCTTTGGGGTGCAACAGGGGTCCGATTCCTTGGATGCCCGTCCCCACGCTCGGGATGCTGAGCGCGATCTGGTACCAGTTCTTCGCCAGATTGGCCACGCCGAGCGGCGTGTACGGCCCGGAGATGGTGCCCATGACGCTGTTGAAGGTCTTCAGGATGCCGGTGATGTCCGTCAGGCTCAGCGGGAGTTGAGCCGCCGCCGTCACCGCGGTCGCGTTCACCTGCGCCGCGACGGGGACTTGCGAAACGGCTTGTGACAGTGCGGATTCCACGCTTGATGCGGTCGACGACTGCAGCGCGGAGGCAACCGCGGCCGATTGGTCGGCCGCCGCGTTGGCGTCGGCGGTCTGTGGTGGTGCGCCGAACGGGGTGAGCCGGGTCGCGACCGCCGACGCGCCGGCATAGGCGTACATCGCGGCGGCGTCTTGGGCCCACATCTCGGCGTAGTGGGCCTCCGTGGCCGCGATCGCCGGGGTGTTCTGGCCCAGCACGTTGGTCGCGATCAGCGACGCCAACAACGCCCGGTTGGCGGCGATCACCGGCGGCGGGACGGTGGCCGCGAAAACCGAGTCATAGGCCGCCGCCGCCGCCGTTGCCTGGGCGGCGGTCTGCTCGGCCTGCACCGCGGTGCCGTCGAGCCAGGCGATGAAGGGCGCCGCCGCGGCGGCCATCGCCGTCGACGAAGGCCCATGCCACAAGGTGCGCAGCTCCGCGATCGCCGAACCGTACGACGCTGCGGCCGAATGCATTTCGGCCGCCAGCCCGTGCCAGGCCGCCGCCGCTGCCAGCAACGGCGCCGACCCCGGTCCTGAGTAGATCCTGCCCGAGTTGATCTCCGGCGGTAACGACCCGAAATCCATGCATTCCTCCGCCTCCGGCCGTGTCGCCACGTCCGGCCTAATCCGTGCCGCCGCCAGCGCATCACCATGAGTTTGCTGGGCGGCGGTCATGTCCGCGTGTAGCCGAGACACTAGCCAGGGGTTACGGAATCGCCCTTCGCCACGATCGGCCGGTATCGCCGGCGCCGCCGGGCCGCGCCGCGAGCGCTGGGAGTCGGCGCTTCGGCGAACAAGTCGCCGATATACCGCTTTACCTCGGGCGAATCCGGCACGGCGAGGCGGTGAATGGGTGTCGCAAAGCCGGAGCGGGCGTTCCCCGGGCGCCTATCGGTGAATAAAAATCTCGATACCACAAATTGTGTTGGCCGCGGATTTGTTTAGCTACCGCACCCGCACGGCGGCGCGCGACCGCCCATCGGAACGAGCCCGCCAGCGCGGCGTCAGCGGGAAAATGGGTGGAGGAGCACGTAATCCGACGCGGTGCGGCCGATATGCCCGTGACTCATATCGATTTCAAAGAAATTATGTCATCGCTATGAAATTTGCTGTCCAGGAGACTCGCCTTTAATCGGCACTTGACCGGACCGGCACGCCAAGTTACGCGCGGGAATTTACCCGATCAGCACACTATCGAATACGCCGACCCATATTCAATTCATAGAATTCGGCGCGGCAGGGACACGGCAGGGGCGAAAGGCGGACTCGGGGCGGCGTGCCCGCGGCCACGCACGCCGACATTCTCGGCGAATCGAGCACCGCGAGCCACGGTCGCCCGACGACTCCGCGCCGCGCCCCGGGCTTTGCCAGCGCGACGACGCGCCGTCGGCGCGCATCGCCACCGCGCTAGGCGTCCTCGAGCAGGTCCGGCGTCACCGCCGACTCGGTGTCGGGAATGCCCTCGATCTTGGCCTTGCGGTCGGCCATCGACAACAACCGCCGAATACGGCCCGCCACAGCGTCTTTCGTCATCGGCGGGTCGGCGAGGCGGCCCAGCTCCTCCAGCGAGGCCTGCCGGTGCTCGACGCGCAGCTTGCCGGCCGAGGCCAGATGGTCGGGCACGGTGTCGCCGAGGATCTCCAGCGCCCGCTCCACCCGGGCCGCCGCCGCCACCGCCGCCCGCGCCGAGCGGCGCAGGTTGGCGTCGTCGAAGTTGGCCAACCGGTTGGCCGTCGCGCGCACCTCGCGCCGCATCCGGCGCTCCTCCCAGATGAGCCGGGTGTCCTGGGCGCCCATCCGGGTCAGCAGCGCGCCGATCGCCTCGCCGTCGCGCACCACCACCCGGTCGGCGCCGCGCACCTCGCGGGCCTTGGCGCTGACCCCCAGCCGGCGCGCCGCGCCCACCAACGCCAGCGCGGCCTCCGGCCCGGGGCAGCTGACCTCCAGCGCCGACGAGCGGCCCGGCTCGGTCAGCGACCCGTGCGCCAAGAACGCTCCGCGCCAGGCGGCTTCGGCGTCGGCGATGCTGCCGCCCACCACCTGGGCGGGCAGCCCGCGCACCGGGCGGCCCCGGTTGTCCAACAGGCCGGTCTGGCGGGCCAGCGCCTCACCGTCGTTTGCCACCCGCAGCACGTACCGGGTGCTCTTGCGAATCCCGCTGGCGGACAACACATGCACGACCGCGTTGTAGCCGTAGAGCTCGAAAATGTCCTTGCGCAGCCGCCGCGCCACGTTGCCCAGATCCACCTCGGCCTCGACCACGACGCGACCGCCGACGATGTGTAGGCCGCCGGCGAACCGCAGCAGGGACGTGACCTCCGCCCGGCGCGCACTGACCGATTTCACGACCAGGCGGCTCAGTTCGTCCTTGACTTCGGTCGTCATCGCCACGCGTCGTCACCCCTTGGTCCGCTGCCGGCCGGTCCGTTGCCACCTGCCGGTGGGCTTGCACCGTCAACCCGAATATCCGCGGTGGCCGTGACCGGGGATGCGCCCGGGGCCTTGCGGGCCGCCCGGACCCCGTCCAGGGCCGCCGCGAGCTTGCCTGGATCATGTAAAGGTGTACCAGGTCTGGCCACGTCGGCGAAGTGGACCTCGGCCGAAAGCAGTGTGGCGGTGCGGCGCAATTGCTCGCGTTCCCGCTCGCTGGGCACCCGTTCGGCGTCGATGATGATGTCGTGCACGGTGAATCCCGGTGCGTGCTGGGCGAGTACGTGCAGATGACGCTCGACGGAGAAGCCCGCCGTCTCCCCCGGCTCGGCCACCAGGTTGAGCACCAGCGCGCGGCGGGCGGTGGTCGCCCGTAGCGCCGCCGCCAGCCCGGGCACCATCACGTGCGGAATGACGCTGGTGAACCACGAGCCCGGGCCGAGCACCACCAGGTCGGCGGCCATGATGGCGTCGACGGCCTGCCGGGTCGCCGGCGGGTTGTCCGGCAGCAGCCGCACCCGACGCACCTTGCCGGGCGTGGTCGCGATCGCCACCTGCCCGCGGATGACCCGGAACATCCGCGGATCGGCCTCCAGGCCCGACACGTCGGCCTCGATCTGCAGCGCGATCGGGCACATCGGCAACACCCGGCCCTTGACGCCGAGGATGCGGCCCAGCTCGTCGAGGGCGGCCACCGGGTCGGCCAGCACCTCCGAGAGCCCGGCCAGCATCAGGTTGCCGATCGGGTGCCCGGCAAGCGCGCCGCTGCCGCCGAACCGGTGCTGCAGGATGGTCGCCCACAGTCGGCCGTGCGGGCTGTCAGAAGCCAAGGCCGCCAACGCCATTCGCAGATCGCCCGGCGGCACCACGCCCAGCTCGCTGCGCAGCCGGCCCGAAGACCCGCCGTCGTCGGCGACGGTCACCACGGCGGTGACATAGGGGGTGAGCCGGCGGGCCGCCGAGAGCGTCGCGTACAGGCCGTGTCCGCCGCCCAGCGCGACGATGCCCCGGTTGATCGGCTCGCTCATTCGCGGCCCAGATCCCGGTGCAACACCCGCACCGACAGTTGGGCCTCACCGTGCTGGGCCTGCAGCCGTTGCATCAGCGCCTCGGCGATCGCCACGCTGCGATGCTTGCCGCCGGTGCAGCCGATGGCGACCGTCATGTAGCGCTTGCCCTCCCGGCGGTAGCCGTCGACGACCAGAGACAGCAACCGATGGTAGGCGTCGAGAAACTCGGCCGCGCCGGGCTGGCCCAACACGTAGTCGCGCACGGCGGGATCCTGCCCGGTGCGGGGCCGCAATTCGTCGACCCAGTGCGGGTTCGGCAGGAAGCGCACGTCCATCACCATGTCGGCGTCCATCGGCAGGCCGTACTTGAAGCCGAACGACTCGACGGTGACGCTGATGGTCGCGCTGGCGCCGCCGCCGAACGCCCGCTCGATGGTCTCGCGCAGGGCCCGCACCGACAGCGTCGAGGTGTCGATGATCAGATCCGCGGTGGCCCGCACCGGCGCCAGCATCCGCCGCTCGGCGGCGATGCCCTCGGCTAGCGTCTGATCGCCCTGCAGCGGATGGCTGCGGCGGTTCTGCTCGTAGCGGCGCACCAACATGTCGTCGGATGCTTCCATGAACACCACCCGCGGAGCGATGTTGCGGGTGGCCAGTTCGGTGCGCACCGAGTCCAGATCGCCGGTGAAACCGCGCGACCGCACGTCCATCACCACCGCCAGCTGGGTGATCCGCGAGCCGGCGTCCATGCCCAGGTCGACCATCCGGGTGATCAGCTGCGGGGGCAGGTTGTCGGCCACATACCAGCCGAGGTCCTCGAGCACCTTGGCCGCGGTACCCCGTCCGGCGCCGGACAATCCGGTCACCAGCACGACGTCGATGCCGGCCCCGTTTTCCAGGTGCGCGTCCACCGGCCGGCTCCCCGCGAGCTCACCCGGGCCCGTCACGGCGCGGCCTTGGACTCGTCGGGCCGCAACGCCTCCAGGACGGCGGTCGCGGTGGCCACCCCGATGCCGGGTACGGCGGTGATCTGGTCGACGGTGGCCTCCTTGAGGCGGGCTATCGATCCGAAATGGCTTACCAACGCCTTGCGGCGATGTTCTCCCAATCCTGGCACCGAATCCAGCACCGATGCCGTCATTCGCTTGGATCGCTTGCTGCGATGGTAGGTGATGGCGAACCGGTGCGCCTCGTCACGGACGCGTTGCAGCAGGTACAACCCCTCGCTGTTGCGCGGCATGATGACCGGATCGGGCTCCGAGGGCACCCACACCTCCTCCAGCCGCTTGGCCAGGCCGATCACCGCGACGTCGGTGATGCCGAGCTCCTCCAGCACCGCGCTGGCCGCATTGACCTGCGGCGCGCCGCCGTCGACCACGTACAGGTTGGGCGGGTAGGCGAACCGGCGCGATTTTCCTTCCGGCGAAAGCATATTCGGGTCGTTCTGCTCGCTCAGGTGTCGCGCGAACCGGCGCCGGGTCACCTCGGCGATGGAGGCGACGTCGTCGGAGCGCCCCTGCCCGGCGGCTTCCCGGATCGCGAAGTGGCGGTAGTCCGATTTGCGCGGCAGGCCGTCCTCGAACACCACCAACGACCCCACCACGTCGGTGCCCTGCACGTGGCTGATGTCCACGCACTCGATGCGTAGCGGCGCCTCGGACAGGCCGAGGGCCTCCTGAATGTTCTGCAACGCAGCCGATCTGGCGTTGAAGTCGCCGGCCCGCTTCAGCTTGTGTTGCTGCAGAGCCTCTTTCGCGTTGCGCTGCACGGTTTCGGCCAGCGCCCGTTTGTCGCCGCGGCGCGGCACCCGCAACGCCACCCGCGACCCGCGCAGCCCGGACAGCCAGCTGGTCAGCTCGTCGGCGTTGGACGGCAGGCAGGGCACCAGCACCTCGCGCGGCACCGGGTTCACCGATTCGTCTGCGGCGCCACCCAATTCGGCCTGCTCGCCGTAGAACTGGGCCAGGAACTGCTCCACAAGCTGTTCCTCGCCGGAATCGCCGGGGTCGGCGGACTTCTCCACGATCCAGCCGCGCTGACCGCGCACCCGGCCGCCCCGCACATGGAACACCTGCACCGCGGCCTCGAGTTCGTCGTCGGCGAAGGCCACCACGTCGGCGTCGGTGCCGTCGCCGAGCACCACGGCCTGTTTCTCCATCGCCTGCTTCAGCGCGCCCAGGTCGTCGCGCAGCCGGGCGGCCCGCTCGAAATCGAGTTCGGCGGCCGCGGCGTTCATCTGCTGTTCCAGCTCCCGGGCGAACCGGTCGGTCTTGCCGGACAGGAAGTCGCAGAAGTCGTCCACGATCTGGCGGTGCTGCTCGGCGCTGACCCGGCCGATGCACGGCGCCGAGCACTTGTCGATGTAGCCGAGCAGGCAGGGTCGGTCAATCTGCTTGTGTCGCTTGAACACTCCCGCGGAGCAGGTGCGGGCCGGAAACACCCGGGTGAGCAGGTCCAGCGTCTCGCGGATGGCCCAGGCGTGCGAGTACGGCCCGAAATAGCGCACCCCCTTGCGGCGCGGGCCGCGATAGACCATCAGCCGCGGGAACTCCTCGTTGAGGGTGACGGCCAGCACCGGGTAGGACTTGTCGTCGCGGTAGCGGACGTTGAAGCGCGGGTCGAATTCCTTGATCCAGTTGTATTCGAGCTGCAGCGCCTCGACCTCGGTGTTGACCACCGTCCACTCGACCTTGGCCGCGGTGGTCACCATCTGCCGGGTGCGCGGGTGCAGGTTGGCGACGTCGGCGAAGTAGGACGTCAGCCGGCTGCGCAGGCTCTTGGCCTTGCCGACGTAGATGACCCGCCCGTGCGGATCCCGGAATCGGTACACGCCGGGCTCGACCGGGATGGACCCGGGTGCGGGGCGATAGGTGGCGGGATCTGGCACAGATCCAGGCTAGTAGCCGGCGGCGACGCGGCCGGCACGGTGCGGCGGCCGGTCTACTGTGGGGCATACCGCTCGCCACGGGCGACCCGTTGCGACTGAGGGGTTGGGAGGGAATTGGCCGTCGAGTCCTCGCTTGCCTGGTTGCTGCGGCCCCTTGGGGTCGACGCCTTCCTGAACGAGATCTGGGCGACCCGGCACCATCACATCGACCGCTGCCGGCCCGGCTACTTCGACGGGCTGTTGCCGGGACCCTCGGCCGTCGACGGGCTGCTGGAACAGGTGCGGCCGGACCCCGCCGCGGTGCGGCTGGTCAAGGACGGCGAGGACCGGGATCCGGCCGGTTACCGTCGCGGCGACGGCACGCTGAACGCCGGCGGCGCCCGCGACGGCCTGGCCGACGGTTACACCCTGGTGCTCAATGGGCTGGAGCGGTATCTGCGCACGGTCGCCTCGCTGTCGCACGCGATCGAGGTCGAGCTGAACTTCCCCACCCGGGTCAACGCCTACGTCACTCCCCCGCACTCCACCGGGTTCGTCCCGCACTACGACCCGCACGACGTGTTGGTGCTGCAGATCGAGGGCTGCAAGACGTGGCGGGTGTCCGACGGGCCGCCCGTGCCACCGCAGCAGATCCAAAGCCGCAAGGGCGTCGGCGCCGACGGCCCGGCGTCGCGGACCGATGTGTGCCTGCGACCCGGCGACGTGCTGTATCTGCCGCGCGGCCAAGTGCATTCGGCCCGAACACATTCCGAGCCGTCGGTGCATCTGACCGTGGGGCTGCACGCGCCGACGGTGCTCACCCTCGTCACCAGCGCGCTGCACGCGCTGAGCCTGCGCGATCCCCGGGTGCACGACCGGCTGCCGCCGCGCCATCTGGACGACGCCCATGTTCGCGCCGGCTTGGGCGAGGCGGTGCGCGACGCGGTGCGGGCCCTGGACGACGACGCCGTCATCGCCGACGGTCTCGGCGCGATGGAGGAGGTGTTGGTGCGGCGCGGCCGGTGCCCACCGGTCGGGTCGGTGCGCGACACGGTCGGGGTGGACGGGCACACGCTGGTGCGCAAACACCAGCCGCTGTATGCCCGGGTGACGCGCGCCGGCGACGGCGTGGCAGGTCGGGGGCGGCTGAGCGGGCCGCAGGGCGGGGCGGCCGGTTTGGCCGGCCTCAGTTCCGGCTACCAAGCTTCTAGCTCAACGTAGAGTGGGTGCGAAGCGATGGAGGGAGTCCGTAAATGATGAAGCGCTCGTTGGCCAAACTGGCCGTCACCGTCGGCGGCCTGGCATTGGCGTCGACCGCTGGGGCCGGGGTCGCGTCGGCCGACCCCGATTACGGTCCGATGATCAACACCACCTGTAGCTACGACCAGGCGATGCGCGCGGTCCACGCGGAAAACCCGATGGCCGCGCAGTACCTCGACCAATCGCCGCCCAACCAGCAGTTCTTGCAGCAGTATCTGGCGTCGTCGCCCGATCAGCGGGTGAACCTGCTGCATGCGATCGAGCACAACCAGGGCGCCCAGCAGGCGCTGCCGATCTTCCAGCAGATGATGACGGACTGCACCCGGTACTGAGCGTCCGCTGACCCGGCCCCCTGCGCGGCCGGGTCAGCCCTGCAGGTCGGGGCGATAACGCGCCAGCAGTGACCGCACGGTGTCCATGGCGTCCACGGCACGGCCCTTGTCGACGGCCTGGATGGCCATCACCGGGATGTACTCGTCGTCGGGCAGGTCGATGCGCGCCCACCGGTGACCCACCGGGAACGAGACGCCGACGACGTCGGGCCATTCGATCAGCTTGTCGCCCAACAGGTTTCGGACCGACACACCGGCCGGACCGATCCGCAGCCGGGGCCGCGCGAACAACAGCACCACGCCGGCGATCACCAGGCCCAACACCGCGATGGCCACCTGGTCGGAGGTGCGGAACACCACGCCGGTGGATCCGACCTTGAGCAGCAGACCCAGGACGATGTGCGCGGCGGCGATGAGAACCGCTGCCCCGTAGACGAATAACGGGGTGCGGTGCGGGCGCAGTACCACATCCCAGCGTTCGGGTTCCGGCGGGGTCACGACCGAGCGCGCAACTCACGCAGGGTGAGCGCGGCGGACAGCGCCGCCCCGGCCGCCTGGGCCCCCTTGTCCTCGGCCGAGTCCGGCAGCCCGGCCCGGTCCAGCGCCTGCTGCTCGTTGTCGGTGGTCAGCACGCCGTTGGCGACCGGCGTCGACGCGTCCAGCGAAACCCGGGTGATGCCCTGGGTGACGGCGTCGCAGACGTACTCGAAATGCGGTGTCTGCCCGCGGATCACGACGCCCAACGCGACGACGGCGTCGTGGTTGCGGGCGAGTTCCTGTGCGACCACCGGGATTTCGATGGCACCGAGCACGCGGACCACCGTGGGGTTCTCGACTCCCGAGTCGGCGGCGACTTTGCGGGCACCGGCCAGCAGCGCGTCACAGATCCGACTGTGCCAGGTGCTCGCCACGATGCCCAGCCGCACGCCGGACGCGTCGAGCGCCGGCATCTCCGGCACGCCGGCGGCTGGGCTCATGGGCGCCACTCCTCCTCATCGCTCCGCTCTGCATCGTCGCCGGCGCGACTCACAGGGCGCCGCCGAATTCGCCTGGCAGATGGACCGATTCATGAAAATCATCCAGCCCGGCCAGATCGTGGCCCATCTTATCGCGCTTGGTCATCAGGTAACGAATGTTCTCGGCGTTGGCGCGCACCGGCAGCGGCACCCGCTCGATGATGTGCAGACCGTAGCCGTCCAGCCCCACCCGCTTGGCGGGGTTGTTGGTCAGCAGCCGCATCGAACGCACCCCCAGATCGACCAGGATCTGCGCGCCGATTCCGTAATCCCTTGCGTCAGCAGGCAATCCGAGTTTGAGGTTGGCGTCGACGGTGTCCTCGCCGGCGTCCTGCAGCTGGTAGGCCTGCAGCTTGTGCATCAGCCCGATGCCGCGGCCCTCGTGCCCGCGCATGTACAGCACGATGCCGCGCCCCTCGCGGGCCACCATGGCCATGGCGGCGTCGAGCTGGGGTCCGCAATCGCAACGGCGCGAACCGAACACGTCACCGGTCAGGCACTCCGAGTGCACCCGCACCAGCACGTCGTCGCCGTCGGAGTTGGGGCCGGCGATCTCGCCGCGAACCAGCGCGACGTGTTCGACCTCCTCGTAGATGCTGGTGTAACCGATGGCGCGAAACTCGCCGTGCCGAGTCGGGATCCGGGCCTCCGCGATGCGCTCGATGTGCTTCTCGTGCTTGCGGCGCCACTCGATCAGGTCGGCGATGGTGATCATGGCGAGGTCGTGTTCGTCGGCGAACACCCGCAGCTCGTCGGTCTGCGCCATCGAGCC
>Ga0164242_10006296_pt1 | contig 13088 bp, 14 predicted proteins | sample OricomgcompostMG_FD_108783 | JGI IMG/M metagenome (GOLD analysis project Ga0164242, IMG submission 108783) | Miracle-Growth compost microbial communities from Emeryville, California, USA - Original compost - Miracle growth compost (MG) ...
GCTCCCGGCGGCAGCGCCGGCGCCGGCGCCGGCGGTGGCCAACCGCGCAACCGGCGACGACGCCCAGGCCGCGTTCGAATCCGCCAAGGCCAACTGGCAGGCGCTCGAGCACGACGCCACGCGGCGCAAGTACCGCTGCTTCTGGCTGGATGCGGCGAAGGGCTTCGAGGCGGTGGCCAACAAGTTCCCCGGGACCCGCGCGGCGGCGATGGCGCTCTACGATGGCGCGGTGCTGTACGAGGATCTCTCGCGGATCTCCTGGATCCAGGACGACGTCGACGCGGCCGCGGGCCTGTACCAGAAGCTCGCCAAGACCTACCCCGACGACCGCCTCGCCGACGACGCGCTCTATGCCCTCGCGCAGCTTCAGCTCTCGCGAAAGAACGACGCCGCCAGCGCGCGGGCGTCGTTGACCCGCATGCTCGACGTCCACCCGCGCGGCGACATGGCCGCATCGGCGCGGACGATGCTCGCTCAGCTCCCGAAGGAGAAGGAGGAGCCCGCGGCGCACGCGCCGTCGAAGGTGGCCCCGCGGCACCTGCGGCCGCAGCCGGGCGAAGACGCACCGGTGAAGGAGACCTCGGTGGCCTGGGCGGACGATGCACCCAAGCGCGCCCCGGCGCGGCCGCCGCCGTTCGTGGACGGCGCGGCGATCGACGGCAACGTGGGCGCGCAAGCGCTGGAGATGGACGACGACGATGACGCGCCCGACGGTCCCGAAGCGCGCGCCGAGCCGCTTCAGCCGGTGGCCTTGGGCAAGGGCGCCGACAAGCAGCGCCTGGCCGCGCTGGCCTCGGCGGTGAAGAGCGAGCGCGACCTCACGCTCTCCGCGCAGATGGGGCTCAAGGTGCGCCGGGTGGTCATCGACGCCGGCCACGGCGGCCACGATTCGGGCGCGGTGGGCCCCCACGGCACCAAGGAGAAAGACGCCACCCTGGCGGTGGCCAAGAAGCTCGCGGCCAAGCTCCGGGCCGAGGGACTTCAGGTCTTCATGACCCGCACCACCGATCGCTTCGTCTCGCTCGAGGGTCGGGCCGCCTTCGCCAACGCCCAGCACGCCGACCTCTTCATCAGCGTGCACTGCAACGCCTCGACCGCCCATTCCCTTCGCGGCGTGGAGACCTACTCGCTCAACGTCTCCGCCGACCGGTACGCCATGCGCCTGGCCGCGCGCGAGAACGCGGCGAGCGAGCGGAGCATCTCCGATCTGCAGCTCATGCTCGCCGACATCGCTACCCGCGCCGACACCGAGGATTCTCGCGAGCTGGCGCGGCTGGTCCAGCACAGCGTGGTGAAGGGGCTCCGCGCCCGCTACGGCAAGGTCCGCGACCTGGGCACCAAGGAGGCGCTGTTCTACGTGCTGCTGGGTACGCGCATGCCGGCCATCCTGGTCGAGGGCTCGTTCATCTCCAATCCGCAGGAGGAGCGGCGGCTCGGCGATGAGCGCTTCCAGGATCAGCTCGCCGGCTCCATTGCCGCGGGCGTCGAGCGCTTCATGGGCGACCGGCAGGCCCTGGCCACCGCCGGCCTGCCCTGATCGGCGCTCAGTAGCCGATTGCCGCCGAGTCGGCGTTGCGGGGATCCGAGGCGCCCAGCCGGATCCCGGTGCCCGGCTCCACCATCACCGCCTCGCAGTCGCCGAAGGTCTGCCACCGGGTCTGTTGCAGCGCATAGCCCATCCCCGCGAGCACCTTGGCGGTGTCGGGGTTGAGGCCGTTCTGCTCGTAGAACAGCACGTCGGGCAGCCACTGCTGGTGGATGCGCGGCGCGTCGATGGCTGCCTGGAGATCGAGGTGCTGGTCGATGACGTTCACCACCACCTGCAGCACGGTGTTGATGATCGTGGGGCCGCCTGGCGAGCCGAGCGCGAACCAGACCTTGCCCTGGGGGTCGAGCACGATGGTGGGATCCATCGAGGAGAGCGGCCGCTTGCTGGGGGCGATGGCGTTGGCCTCACCCTGGATGAGCCCGAACGCGTTGGGCGCGTTGGGCGCGCTGGTGAAGTCATCCATCTCGTCGTTGAGCAGGATGCCGGTGCCGGGAACGGTCACCCCAGAGCCGAAGGGCAGGTTGAGGGTGAAGGTGTTGCTGACCACGTTGCCCTTGGCGTCGATGACCGTGAAGTGGGTGGTGTGCAGGCCCTCGGCGGGCGGCGGGCGATTCGGACCGATGGCGCTCGAGGGCGTGGCCTTGTCGGGCCGTATCCCCGCGCGCTGCTGGGTGGCGTAGGCCGGCGAGGTGAGCGCCTCGATCGGGATCTTCACGAAGTCCGGGTCGCCGAAGTAGCGGGCCCGGTCGGCAAAGGCGAAGCGCATCGCCTCGGCGAGAAGGTGCAGCTCGCCCGAGCCGCCAGGACCGAGCTTGCCGAGGTCGTAGCCCTCGAGGATGTGCAGCTCCTGGAGCAGCGTGGCCCCGCCGGAGCTCGGCGGCGGCATGGTGAGGATCTCGTGGCCTCGGTAGGTGCCGCGCAGCACCGGCCGCTCCTTGGCCTGGTAGTCGCGCAGATCCTCGAGGGTGATGAGGCCGCCGTGCGCCGCCATGTCGGCGGCCAGCTTCTTGGCGAGCACCCCGGTGTAGAAGTCGCGCGTGCCGACCTTGCCGAGGCGCTCGAGGGTCCTCGCCAGATCCGGCAGCTTCATGCGCTCGCCCTCGGCGTAGGGCTTGTTGCCGCGGAGGTAGACCCGTGCGCTCTCCGGGTTCGCCGAGAGCTTCTCCGCGCTGGCGTTGAGCATCTCGGCCACCGGCTGGGTGACGAGAAAGCCGCGGCTGGCGAGCCGGATCGCCGGGGCGGCCACCTGGGCGAAGGTTCGCGTGCCGTACTTCTTCAGCGCCAATTCCATTCCGGCCACCGTGCCCGGCACGCCCACCGCGCGGTAGCCGAGCGTGGAGGCATCGCGCACCACCTTGCCCTGCGCGTCGAGGTACATCCCGGCGGTGGCGGCCTTGGGCGCGGTCTCGCGGTAGTCGATGGCGGTGGCCCTGCCGTCGGCCATGCGCAGGAGCATGAAGCCGCCGCCGCCGAGGTTTCCTGCGGTGGGGTGGGTGACCGCCAGCGCCAGGGCCACCGCCACCGCGGCGTCGACGGCGTTGCCGCCCTTCTTGAGGATCTCCACGCCGGCCTCGCTGGCCAGCGCGCTGGAGGAGGCCACCATGCCGTGCTCCGCGCGGACCGGCGGACGCGAGGCGGCGAAGGCCGGGGCGGCGGCGAGTGTGAGCAGCAGGGAAATGGCGGCGCGCATGGGCGCGCAACTTAGCCCCGGCGTGGCAGACGCGGGGCACCAAATCGCGTACCGTGCGCGGCGGTTTTCGGGAGGAAGACTTGAAGCGACTCGGGTTGACCGCGGCCTTGCTGCTGCTGCTCTGCGCGTGCGGCAGCGCCCAGGAGGGCTCGGGCTGCGTCGACGGCGCGCCGCAGTGCCAGGACGAGCACACCGCGCTCTTCTGCGACGACGGCTTCTACCGGGCCATCCCTTGCCGGGCGGGCTGCACCGCCACGACCGTCGGCGGCCAGCCGGTCATCGAGTGCAACGCCGGATCGATCGTTTCGGGCGACGAGTGCGATGAGAATTTCGCCGGGCTGGTGGGCAACTGCGTGCGCGAGGCCGACGGCGGCGTCACCGGGGAGATCTGCGGCGGCGACATCTGGCGGGCCACGCCCTGCGCCACCGGGTGCACGCCCGGTGTGGCCGGCATCGGCACCGTCGAGGATCCTGGCCTCTGCGATTGAGGCGGCCGACCCCGAGAGATTTGCGAATTCAGCGGAAGATCTTCGCGTAGAGCCGGATGAAGAGGTTGCGCTCGCGGCTGGGCGGCACCGCGTTCCGGGGCAGCGGGGCCTCGTCGATCTTCGGCTTCAAGTTCACCAGCGGCTTGGCGTCGCGCTTCTTCGCGCCGGAGACGCTGAAGTCGTCGTCGCCCTCGATGGCGCCAATGGCCTTGGCCGCCCGGGAGCGGCCGGGCTTGTAGGGCTGCACCTTCTTGCCCTTGGCGGCCGGCTTGGCGTCGTCCGGCGGATTTGGTTTCGGCGGCGGCGATTCGGCCATGGCTCAGCTTGCGGCCTTCGCCGACCGGGTGGCAAGCGCAGCTCCGGCAGTCGCAAGCTAGGCGTCGCTGTGGATCCGGGCGTGGCGAGGCACGGTCATCTGTCGAGCCTCCGGCCGCGGCGGCGGCTCCTCCGCGGCGGCGCCCGGGGCCATCACCTCGCGGTAGAGCCGGTACGCCACCCACACCCCGCCGGCCACCGAGAGCGCCCAGGCGCTCACGCTCAGCGCGATGACCCAGGGGTGCCCCGCCGCCAGCGCGCTGCCGAAGTAGGCCGTGGCCAGCGTGCCCGGCAAGATGCCCAGCAGCGTCCCGGCCATGGTCCGCCAGAACCGCGCCCCGGCGCAGCCCGCCAGGGCCAGCATGGGATCGGTGGGCACCAGCGGGTTGAGGGTGAAGACCAGCACGAAGACGAAGTCGTTGGCGCGCAGCGCCGCCTCGAAGGCGGCGGTCCGGCTCCCGAACGCGCGCCGCACCAGCCGCGCGCCCCAGCGCTTTCCAATGAAGAAGACCACCACCGCGTTCAGGAAGCTGCCGAGGATGGCGTAGAGCGTTCCCGGAAGGCCGCCAAAGAGCAGCCCGCCAATCGCGGTGAGGAGCTGCCCCGGCAGCAGGGTGATGCCGCGCACCGTGAGCAGCCCCACGAACGCCGCGGGCATCCAGGCCCCCAGCGGCGCCAGCCAGCCCAGGAGCTGCTCGCGCGAGACCAGGTGCGGATCGAGGAGCTTGAGGGTGCAGAGCCCGAGGATCGAGGCGCCCAGCGGCACGAAGAGCTTCCAGCGCGCCCTCCCATGCCTCGCGTGCGCCATGGTGCAAAGGTGCGCATCGCGCTGCGGGACGGCCAGCTTGCGAGCGGGCGGGCGCGCGGCGGTCCTTGTGGAGCGTGAAGCGGGCGCCGGCTGCGAACGCGATGCCTGGCCGGCGGGCTTGCGAACGGGGGCAGGAAGCCGAACTTTTGTGCTGCGACGGTGGGGAGGCCGGGGAGCAGGCGACCTCGGCAATTCACGGGGACACCGCGGCGGCCCCGTTCCTTGCGCGGCGGACGGGGCAGGCAGGTGGGCGGCAGCGCGGGGTGGTCCGTGGTGCGCATCGGGGTGGTGACAGCGTTTCCCAGCGAGGACTGGCACTCGGCGCGGCTGGCGCGCGCGGTCGAGGAGCGGGGTGCCGAGGCGGTGGTCATCGACCCGGCGAGCTTCTCGCTCGGGCTCTCTCGCGCGGGGCTTTCGGTGCAGAGCCTGGGCCGCAGCGTGCTCGAGCTCGATGCGCTCCTGCTGGCCCGCGGGCTCTCGCCCCGCGGAGATGGCGACCTGCAGTTCGAGGCCTACCACCAGCTCGTCGCCTTCGGGCAGCCGCAGGTGAACAGCATCGGCGCGCTGCTCGCCGCCCAGGACAAGGTCCGGGCGAGCTGCTTCTTCGCCCGCGCCGGGGTGCCCACCCCGCCCACCCGGGTGGTGCAGTGCGAGCGCGAGGCCAAGGAGGCCCTGTGTGAGCTGGGCCACGCGGTGGTCAAGCCGCGGTTCGGCTCGCTGGGCCAGGGCATGCTGCGCCTCCGCGACGACGCCCGCGGCCGCGCCCAGCTCTGCGCGCTCCTCGAGCGCGAGGGCGGCGTGTATCTCCAGAAGTATGTCGAGACCGGGGGCGAGGACTTCCGGGTGTTCGTGGTGGGCGGCAAGGCGGTGGGCGCGGTGCGCCGGAAGGCGCGCCGCGGCGAGTGGCGCACCAACTTCGCCCAGGGCGGTTCGTCGCTGCCGTACCAGCCGCCGCCCGCGATGTGCCGGGTGGCCATCGCCGCCGCGCGCGCGGTGAGCCTGGCCTACACCGCCGTCGACGTGGTGCAGACCCCCGCCGGCGCCTCGGTGCTGGAGGTGAACGGCCACCCGAACTTCGAGCTCATCTGGGACGCGAGCGGCATCGACGTGGGCGGCGCGGTGGCCGACCACGTCATCGCCAGGGCGCGGGCCTACCGCAAGAAGATGCGGGCCAGCCAGGCGCCAGCGCGCTGGGCGAGGCGGATGGAGGAATGGGCGGCGCAACCGCCGTCCGCATAGCGCGGCCACGGCGCGGGGCGCGGGGCTCCGATGGCGCGGTACGCGAAGACATCCGGTTGGAGGCAACCGGGCTGGACCAGGAGGCAAAATGGCGGAGAACGAGAATGGCGGCGGCGGCGAGCACGGTGGCTCGTCGAAGAAGAAGAACAAGGGTGCGATGACCGTGGCCGAGGCCGGCCGAAAGGGCGGCGAGACGGTGCGCGACGAGCGCGGTCGCGGCTTCTACGAGGAGATCGGCAAGAAGGGCGGCGAGACGGTGAAGGCCGAGCGCGGTCGCGGCTTCTACGAGGAGATCGGCAAGAAGGGCGGCCAGACGGTGAAGGCGGAGCGCGGCAGCGCCTTCTACGAGGAGATCGGCAAGAAGGGCGGCGAGGCGGTCAAGGCCGAGCGCGGCCCGGGCTTCTTCGAGGAGATTGGCAAGAAGGGCGGGCAGAAGGTTCGCGAGCTCATCGAAGAGGGCAAGCGGGCCAACGTGCCCCCGGCGCGTCCGGCCGAGGGCGAGGACAAGTAGCGCCGGCTCACCTTGCGGCGAAGAGAAGGGCGGCTCGCTCGCGCGATGGGTGCGCGGGCAAGCCGCCTTTTCCTTTTCGAGCGGCTGCACTGGTCGGAAGCGAACAGCGGCCCCAAGTTAGGCCCGAGGCGCAGGGGCTCGGTCTTCGAGCCTCCAGACATCCAGGAGCGACACCATGGCAGACGGCAAGGACCCCAAGGGCGGGATGACGGTGCAGGAGGCCGGCCGCAAAGGCGGCGAGACGGTGCGCACCGAGCGCGGGCACGAGTTCTACGAAGAGATCGGCCGCAAGGGCGGGCAGAAGGTCCGCGAGCTCATCGAGGCTGGCAAGCGCCACCACTGACGAGGTGCACGATGGAACCGAAAAAACCGGAGCCTGCGAAGGGACGCGGCGAGGAGCTCGACCGCAAGGCCAACTCGCCGGAGATCGATGCGCGGCAGGTCGAAGACGAGGCGCTGAAGCGGCCCATCGAGCGGCGCGAGCGGGAGAGCGAGCAGCGCGAGCACGGCGAGCTCACCGAAGAGTGAAGGTCGGATCGGCCGCCGCGGTGGGCTCGCGTGCGGCCGATTCGTGTGTAAAGTGCGCGACCCATGGCCGCCAACATCCTGGTCATCGACAGCCAGCACCCCCAGCCACACCACATCGGCCGCGCGGTGGCGGTGCTCGAGGCCGAGGGCGTCATCGCCTACCCGACCGACAGCTACTACGGCATCGGGTGCGACATCTTCAGCAAGAAGGCCATCGAGCGGGTGTACCTGCTCAAGCACCGCGACCGCAAAAAGCCGCTCTCCTTCATCTGCGCCGACCTCGCCGACATCACCCAGTACGCCAAGGTCTCCAACTTCGCCTACCGCATCCTCAGGCGGCTCAGCCCCGGGCCGTACACCTTCGTGCTCGAGGCCACCAAGGTGGTGCCGGAGATCATGACCACCAAGCAGAAGCAGGTGGCGCTCCGCGTTCCCGACAGCCCGATCACCGCGGCCCTGGTGCGCGGGCTCGGCCGGCCGCTGCTCTCCACCTCGGCGAGCGATCCCGAGGACGGCGAGGTGCTCATCGATCCCGCCGACATCAAGGAGCGCCTGGGCCACGGCCTCGACCTCATCGTCGACGGCGGCCTGCAGCTCAACGAGCCTTCGACGGTGCTCTCGCTGATAGGCGACGAGGTCGAGGTGCTCCGCGAGGGCAAGGGCGATCCCACCCGCGCGTTCTGAGCCATGTCCGCGCCCGAGGTCGACCCAAAGCTTCTGCCGGCCCGCGACGGCGATGCCCCGCTGCACGAGCTCAGCCTCGATCAGCTCAGCGCGCTCCTCTACATGGCCTTCACCGGCGAGGAGCTGCTGCGGCTCCTGCGCGAGCTGCGCGTGGCCGCGCGCGGCGGCTACCGGCTCGAGGCCATGGGCGAGCTGGCCCGCGCCGACCTGCTCGCCGACGAGCTTCGGGCGGTGCCGGGTTCGCGCGGCCCGGTGCTGGCGCTGCTCCGCGAGGCTTACGAGTTCCCCGCGCTGGAAGCGGTGGTGCTGCCCAAGCTGGTCGCCGAGGAGCTCTCGGCGCTGGCGGTGGAACCCGACGCCTCGGTGCGCCTGCTCTGGCGCCTGCTCGCGGATCCTTCGCCGGAGATCCGCGGCGCGGCGGCGATCGGCCTGGAGGCGCTCGCCGACGAGTTCTTTTCCGAAGCGGAGCAGGCCGACAAGCCCGCGGCCGAGGCGCCCTCCACGGCGCCCGCGCCGCACGACGACTCGGAGACCCGCGAGCTGCGCAAGACCGCCCGCCGCGTCGGCGCCCAGGCCGAGCACGCCCGGGAGAAGAACGCCGAGCTCAAGGAGCAGCTCCGCGCCGCGCGCGCCGAGATCGTGCGGCTGGAGCGCGAATCCGCCGCGCGCGCCAAGGAGAAGGCCCGGCTCGCCGACGACCTGGAGAAGACCCGCGGAAAGCTCAGCGCGGCGCGGGCGAAGGGCGGCGTCGAGGCGCTGGAGAAGGCCGAGAAGGCGCGGGCGGAGCTGGCCGCGCGGGTGGCGGTGCTGGATGAGAAGGTCCGCGAAGCCCACGAGGCCCGCGACCACGCCGAGGCGCAGCTCGCCGCGAGCAAGAAGGAGCACGAGTCACAGCAGAAGCGCCCCGCCGAGCCGCGCCCGGGCGAGGCCGAGGAGCCCGCGCTCGAGGCCAACCCGTCCACCTGGCTGTTTCCGCGGTTCTCGCGCGAGTTCTACGACTCCCTCGAGGGCTGGGACCCGCGCATCCAGCGCGCCGCCTTCAAGCAGGCCTACCTGCTCGCCGAGAACCACCGGCACCCTTCGCTGCGCGCCATTCCGCTCGAGGGCATCCCCGGCTACTACCGGGTGCGCATCGCCACCGACGTCCGGCTCATCTACCGGCGCACCGAAAACGAGCGCGAGGTGGAGATCCTCTCGCTCATCGACCGCGAGGACCTCGACCGCTACGTGCGCCAGGCGAAGACTCGCTAACCGCGGCGCTCGCGGTAGCGTGTCGCCATGGAGCCGCTGCTCGACGCCTTCCTGATGCACCTGCGCGTCGAGCGGAACCTCGCGGCCAACACCCTCGAGGCCTACGGCGCCGACCTGACCGGCTACCTCGCCTTCCTTTCGGCCGAGGGCATCCGCGAAATCGCCGAGGTCACGCCGGCGCGCATCGCCGAGCACCAGCGCTCGCTCGCCGTCCGCGGGCTCTCGGCGCGGACCCAGGCCCGGCACCTCGCGGCGGTGCGGCAGTTCCACCGCTTCCTCGCCAAGGAGAAGCTCGCGCCCCGCGACCCCACCGAGCTCGCCGAGACCCCCAAGCTCCCGCGCACCCTGCCGAGCTACCTCACGCTCGAGGAGATCGACCGGCTCCTCGCCGCCGCCGACGGACCGAAACCCGACGACCTGCGCGACAAGGCGATGATCGAGCTGCTCTACGCCAGCGGCCTGCGCGTCTCCGAGCTCTGCAACCTCACCCTCGAGGCGCTGAATCTCGAGGCCGAGTTCGTCATCGCCCGCGGCAAGGGCAGCAAGGAGCGGCTGGTGCCCATGGGTCGCTCCGCCCAGGCGGCAATCAAGAAATATCTGGATGTATCTCGCGCGGTGATCCTCCGCGGCAAGGAGAGCCGGCACGTCTTCGTCACCAACCGGGGCCGGGCGATCACCCGGCAGACCTTCTTCCTGCGCCTGCGCGCCCGCGCAAAGCTCGCCGGGATCACCAAGCCGCTCTCTCCGCACAAGCTGCGGCACTCGTTCGCCACCCACCTGCTGGCCCGCGGCGCCGACCTGCGCGTGGTGCAGGCGCTGCTCGGCCACGTCGATCTCTCGACCACCCAGATCTACACGCACGTGGAGCGGACCCGGCTTCACGCGGTGGTGGGCAAGTACCACCCGCGGGGAAGGTGAGCGCAATTGCGAGCGCCGCATACTCCACTAGGATGAGCCCGCGACCGCGCGAGCGCTCGCCAAGTCCGACGGCACGCCGGAGCCGTCGCAACCCGGAGCTCCCCACATGTCCACGCGGCTCATTCTCGCTTCGTCTCTCGGCCTGGTCCTCTTCGGCTGCGGCCCCGGCGGCGGCACCGAGTGCACCGGCAACAGCACCTGCGCGGCCACCGAGGTCTGCTCCGACGGCAACTGCGTCGACGCGCTCTCGCCGCAGTACGACATCACCCTCTCCATCGACGTCGCCGACAAGGAGCAGAACGGAGATTCGTGGGACGGCGACGGCAGCGCGCCCGACGTGGGCGCCACGCTGGAGCCGGTTTCGAGCGGCGGGATCTCCGGCGCGCCGGTGGCCGAGTGGGACTCGCAAGAGACCTTCCACGCGAGCTGGGAGGCGCAGCAGGGGCACTTCTCCCAGGGCTCGTTCGAGGTCACCGTCACCGACGACGACAGCACCTTCGGCTTCGACAACAGCGAAACCATCTGCACCGTGGCGCTGCCGGCGGACACCGCCTCTTTCCTGCACGCCGGCGGCGGCCAGATCGACGGCACCTCGTGCCGGGTCACCCTCTCGCTGACGCCTTCGGGGAGCTGAGCCGAGCGGGCGCGGATCCGGCTGGATCCGGGCGGATCCGCGCTCGATTGACCAACCTCCGATCGGCCTGTTACGACGCTGTCACCCCTGCGGTGATCGCAGCGGAGCGGAGCGGATTCGTGAGCACGCGTCGGGCGATGAAGCTCTGATGGCCGACAAGCCTCAAGACGGCATGGAGCCCGAGGAGCTCGGCGAGCCCGGCGAGAGCGTGGGCGAGGCGTTCCGCATCCAGCTGCCGGGCTTCGAGGGCCCGCTGGATCTGCTGCTGCACCTGATCCGCGAGCACAAGCTCGACATCTTCGACATCCCCATCGCGCTCATCACCGAGAAGTACCTCGCGACCCTCGACTTGATGCGCAAGCTGAACCTCGACGTGGCCGGCGAGTTCATCTTGATGGCCGCGACGCTGGCGCACCTCAAGTCGCGGCTCTTGCTGCCGCGGGTGGAGCCGCAGGGCCCGGACGTCGCCGAGGAAGACGCGTCGGATCCGCGCGAGGAGCTGGTGCGGCGGCTGCTCGAGTATCAAAAGTACAAAGTGGCGGCCGAGGAGCTGGGCGACAAGGAGATCCTCGACCGCGACGTGTTCCCGAGGAGGGCCACGCCGGAGGAGCCGCCGCCGCCGGAGAGCGTGGACGGGCTGGTGGAGATCTCGGTCTTCAAGCTCATCGAGGCCTTCGACCAGGTGATGAAGCGGGCCAAGGTGGAGATCCCCCACGAGGTGCTGGTGGAGCGCACCAGCATCTCCGACGCCATCGCCCAGCTCGCCGAGAAGCTCCGCGCCACGGTGCAGCTCAATTTCTTCTCGCTCTTCGAGGGCCAGATGGACCGCGGTCGGCTGGTGGTCACGTTCCTGGCGATCCTGGAGATGACCCGGCTCAAGCTCATCAAGATCCTGCAAGAGCAGCCCACCGGCGACATCGTCATTCGCACCGCGAGCGGAAAGCCGCTCGATGCATCACCCGAGGTCAACGATGAGTACGCGTAAGCCGGCCGAGCCCGACCAGGCGCTCGATGCCGAGAGCGAGGCGTTGGCCCAGGCCGAAGCCGAAGGTGAAGCCGAGCCCGGGCCCGACGAGCTGGCGGCGGTCGAGGCCGCCGACATCGACGCCGCGCCCGAGCCGGACGTCTCGCTCGAGAAGCTCCAGGCCCGGGCCAAGAAGCTCTCCGCCGAGGAGGTGGCGCGCATCGTGGAGAGCCTGCTCTTCGTCGCCGGCCAGCCGCTCACGCCCGATGCCATCGAGAAGGCCAGCGGCATCTCGCCGGAGATTTCGGCGCGCGCCCTGTCCGCGCTCGGCGAGCGGTACGCCTCGACGGCCGGCGGCATCGCGCTGCACGAGGTGGCCGGCGGTTGGCAGCTCCGCAGCGCGCCGGACAGCTCGGAGTACGTCCGTCGGATGCTGCAGGTGAAGCCGCAGCGGCTCACCCGCGCCGCCCTGGAGACGCTGGCGATCGTGGCCTACCGCCAGCCCATCACCCGGCCGGAGATTGAAGACGTGCGCGCGGTGGACTCGGGCGCGATCCTCAAGGCGCTGCTCGAGCGGCGGCTGGTGAAGATCCTCGGCAAGAAGGAGGAGCCGGGCCACCCGCTGCTCTACGGCACCACCCGCGAGTTCCTGGAGTTCTTCAACCTGAAGAACCTGGCCTCGCTGCCCACCCTGCGCGAGTTCCAGGAGCTCACCGAGGAGTCGCGGGAGATCGTGGAGAAGGAGACCGGCGAGCTCCCGCAGATCGAGGGCACGGTCAGCCAGCTCGCGGACGCCGAGTTCCTGGAGCGGCAGCGGAAGAGCGCCGAGGCGAGCGAGGCGGCGCTCGCCGAGCTGGAAGAGGCGATGCAGAGCGCCGAGGCCAAGGCGAAAGAGACCCACGAAATTCTAAATCCTGCTCCGCCTCCGAACCCGGACGGCGAGAGCGGACAGGCGGGCTGAGTGGAAGAGCGACTGCAGAAGATCCTGGCGCGCGCGGGGCTGGCCTCGCGGCGCAAGGCCGAGGAGCTGATCACCGAGGGCCGCGTGGACGTGAACGGCGCCAAGGTGACCGAGCTGGGCACCAAGGTGGACGCCAAGAAGGACCTCATCCGCGTCGACGGCAAGCTCATCGCCGATGCGGAGTCCCTGGCCTACTACGTGCTCTACAAGCCCGCGGGCGTGGTGACCACGCTGCACGATCCGGAAGGGCGGCCGAGCATCGCCAACATGGTGCACGTGGCCGAGCGCATCTACCCCGTCGGTCGGCTCGACTACGACGCCGAGGGCGCGCTCATCCTCACCAACGATGGCGCGCTGGCCCACAAGCTCACCCACCCGCGGTTCGGCGCCAAGCGCACCTACCTGGCGAAGGTCCGCGGCAGGCCCAACGAGAAGGTCCTCGACAAGCTGCGCGAGGGCGTGCGCCTGGAAGACGGGATCGCCAAGCCGCTCGCGGTGGAGATCCACGAGCACGCGGAGAAGAACACCTGGATCCGGATCGTGGTCGA
>Ga0164242_10006297_pt1 | contig 13088 bp, 12 predicted proteins | sample OricomgcompostMG_FD_108783 | JGI IMG/M metagenome (GOLD analysis project Ga0164242, IMG submission 108783) | Miracle-Growth compost microbial communities from Emeryville, California, USA - Original compost - Miracle growth compost (MG) ...
GCGACGAAGCCGTCGGCCTGGGCGGTCCGCAGCGCCGCCCAGACCTCCTCGTCGTCGACGTCGAGGCCCAGCGTGACGTTGCCGCGGACGGTGTCGTCGAAGAGGAACGCCGTCTGCGGCACGAGCGCCACGACGCTGGCCAGCTCGCCCGCCGCGAGGTCGCGCAGGTCGGACCCGTCGAGGGTGATCCGGCCGCCGTCGGGGTCCACGAGTCGCGCGAGCAGCGTCGTGAGGGTGCTCTTCCCAGAGGCGGTCGCGCCCACGACTGCGACCGTCCGGCCGGGCTCGACCGTGAAGTCGACGCCGCGCAGCAGCCCGTCACCGATCCCGTCAGCGACACTCCCGGGATGGGCGTAGCGGACGCTCTCGACCGCCAGCGCGGCACCGGCGCGCGCGTGGGAGGCGGCCCTGGCGCCGTACGCCATCCGGCCGGTCGCGTCGAGCACGGACTGCACGCGGGTGAACCCGACCACGCTGCGCGGGAACTCCCCCAGCAGCCAGCCCAGCGAGCGGATGGGGAAGGCGACGATGGTGAGGAGGTAGGCGACCTGGACGACGTCGCCGGCCAGCGCGCCGCCGTTGACGACGCGGGCGACGCCGATGGCGAGGACGACCAGGACGCCGAGCTGCGGCAGCGCGGCGAGGGTCGGGTCGAAGGCGGCGCGCAGCCGGCCGGCGCGGATGTTGACGTCACGCAGCTCGCGCGCCTTGCGTGCGAAGCGGTCGGTCTCCTCCGTCTCGCGGCCCAGCGTCTTGACGACCAGCGCACCGTCGAACGACTCGTGCGCGACGCCGCTCAGCTCCGCCCGGAGCTGCTGGGCGCGGGTCATGAGGGGCGAGCTGAACCGCTGGTAAAGGAGGTTGGTGGCGATCACCGCTGGGAAGACGAGCAGCCCGACGCACGCGAGGGTGACGTCGGCGAGGAACATCTGGATGATCGCGATGACCATCATCGCCACCGTGCCGACCGCCATCGGCAGCGGCGCGATCGGGGCCCAGGCCGCCTCGACATCGGAGTTGGCGTTGGAGAGCAGCTCACCGGTCGGGTGGCGGTGGTGCCAGGCGAGTGGCAGCTCGAGGTACTTCCGGGTGACGGCGCGGCGATAGTGCGCCTGCATGCGGTACTGCATCACGCCGGCCCCGAGCCGGCGGGCGACCACGCCGACCGCGCGCAGGATCGCGACGCCGACGAAGAGGCCCACGACCGCGAGCAGCCAGCCCGAGCCGATCCGGCCGTCGCGGAAGGCCGGGAGCACCACGTGGTCGGTCGACCAGCCCAGCACCCATGCGTCGGCGACGGTGAGCGCACCGAAGAGCGCGCTGCCGAGCGTGGAGAGGGTGAAGACCCACGGCTCCCGCTTGATCGCCACCCACAGCACCCGGAAGCCGTCGCCCGTGGAGGCCCGCCTCGTCGCGGTCGTCGATGTCACACCCATGTCAGGCTCGAGCCTAGGTCAGCCCACCGACAGCCCGTCGACGGCGCCGCCCTCCGCGCCGCCCGCTGGGTAGCCTGACGCCGTGGTCACCTTCGCGCGCAGCGAGCGCGTGGCGCTCTGCGACGACGCGCTCGCCTCCGGTCCGGACGCCCCCACGCTCTGCGACGGGTGGACGGTCAAGGACCTCGTCATCCACCTGCTGGTCCGCGAGCGCCGCCCCTGGGCCACCCCCGGGATCTTCGTGAAGCGCCTCGCCCCGCTCCTCGAGCGCGCCGAGGCCGGCTACGACGCCCAGCCCTTCGGGGATCTCGTCGAACGGCTGCGGGACCCGCGCCCGACGCCGTACGCGCTCGAGCCCGTGGAGCGACTCGTCAACACCGCCGAGCTCTTCGTCCACCACGAGGACGTACGCCGCGCGCGGCCGTCGTGGGAGGCCCGGCCGCTGTCACCGGATGAGGAGCGCGAGCTGTGGCGGGCGTTCCGGCTGCTCGGTCGCGGACTGGCCCGTCGCGCCGGGATCCCGGTCGTCGTCACCGACGGCGCCACGCGTGCCACCCTGCGCAGCGGGCCCGAGCCGGTCGTCGTCACCGGACCGGTGGGCGAGCTGGTCATGTTCTTCTTCGGCCGCGCCGCCCATGGCGAGCTGTCGTTCGAGGGGCCGCCCGAGAAGGTCGCCGCCCTGCGGTCGGCCCGGCTCGGGTTCTGAGGGACGACGCGGTCCGATGGGCCCGTCGGATGGCTCGGCGGATGGTCCGATGGATGCGGGCTCCCGGGGCTGGCTGCAGGCCCTCCGGGCGACCGGACAGCGGCGTAGGCCCCTACCACCCGCAGGCCCTACGCCGCCGAGCGCCCCATCCGGCCGAGGGCCAGCACCCGCCCACGCGCGGGGTCGGGCATGCGGTCCGCCCACTCCGCCCAGTGGTCGGGCTCGTCGGTGCGCATCATCCGGCGGCGTACGTCGTCGAAGGCCCTGACGTTCATCGCGGCCGCCCCGATGTAGGCGTGGTCGGTCGCAGCCAGGTCGCCCCGACGCGCCCGCTCGAGCACGCGGTACGCGGCCCGGCCGACCTCGTCGCGGCCGGAGCGCAGCTGTTGCATCACCCGCCCGAGGTCGGGAGCCGGCGTACCGAACCTCAACAGCTCGAGCTCGAGGACGTCGGTGGTCAGCTCGTAGTCCTCCCGGAGCAAGGTCTGCGCGCCCAGATCACCCCGCCCGACCGCGCCGGCGACCACCCGCCACCAGGAGCGGTCCTCACCGGCCGCGATCTCCCTGGCGACCTTCGCCGGGACCCCCAGAGGCGGCATGTCGAACATGAGGAGGTCACCGACTCCGCTGGGGACGAGACGACCGAGCACCCAGCCACCCCGCGCGCACGACCGCGCGCCGAGATCGAGGACCTCGAGCCAGTCCCCGCCGGTCGCCTCACGGACCGCGAGGCGCGCGCCGGGCTTGCTCTCCCCCAGCTCGTAGCCGCTCAGCCGTGTCCCGGCCCACGACCTCGCGAGCGCCGACCGCTCGGCGAGCCTTCCGGTGGCGAACTCGTCGATGAAGGCCGACAGCGCGCCACCCTCGTGCGCGGCCAGCTGGTGGAACGCCCACGACTCCCCCTGGACCCGGGCGATCACCCTGATCGGATCACCGCGGTGCCGGTAGGACTCAGCGAGCAGGCCGTCGTGGATCTCCTCGAGGGCTCGGGCGAGCCAGGTCCGGACGAGGCCGCCGGTCGCGCCGTCCTCGCAGCGCAGCGCCTGGTAGACGGTCCAGCGCGCCCAGACCCACGCCGGTGGATCGTCGCCGAGCCGCGTCAGCCGCTCCATGAGCGAGCGATGCCGGCCCTTCCTGAACATCGGGACCGACTCGTGCCATTCGAATGCGGCTGTGGCGTCACCGGCGCGCTCGGCGGCGAGCGCACGGTCGACGTGGTCGAGGTACTCCGGCGTCATGGAGTCGGCCACCCGACGAAGACGACGGAACCCGCCGGACACGGCGCGAGAGCCGGTGTGGGACCTGGAGCGAGACATGGCAGAAGCCAACGCCGCCCGCACCCACCCCGCAAACGCCTCTCCACACCTGTGGAGAGACGCGACGGCGAGCTCAGCGCACCGGGTACCCTGCCCCGGAGAGCGCCCCCTTGACCTCGCTCACCCGCACCTTGCCGAAGTGGAAGACCGTCGCCGCGAGGACAGCGTCGGCGCCCGCCTCGACCGCGGGCGGGAAGTGCTCGGCCCGGCCGGCGCCGCCCGAGGCGATCACCGGGATGTCGACCTCCTTGCGCACCGCGCGGATGAGCTCGAGGTCGAAGCCGTCCTCGGTCCCGTCGGCGTCCATGGCGTTGAGGAGGATCTCCCCGGCGCCCAGCTCGGTCGCCTTCACGGCCCACTCGATCGCGTCGATCCCGGCGGACCTGCGGCCGCCATGAGTGGTGACCTCGAAGCCGCTCGCCGTGCCGGGCTGACCGGCGGGCACGCGACGCGCGTCGACCGACAGCACGAGCACCTGGTTGCCGAAGCGGTGGGCGATGTCGGCGATGAGCTCGGGTCGATCGATCGCCGCGGTGTTGACCGCGACCTTGTCGGCTCCGGCACGCAGCATGCGGTCGACGTCCTCGACGCTCCGGATGCCGCCGCCGACCGTGAGTGGGATGAAGACCTGCTCGGCGGTCGCAGAGACGATCTCGAGGGTCGTCGCGCGCCCCTCGTGGGAGGCCGAGATGTCGAGGAAGGTCAGCTCGTCGGCGCCCTCGGCGTCGTAGGTCCGCGCCAGCTCGACCGGGTCCCCGGCGTCACGCAGCTCCTTGAAGTTGATGCCCTTGACGACGCGACCCGCGTCGACGTCGAGGCAGGGGATGACGCGTACGGCGAGGGTCATCGGGGTCCCCGATCGATGGTTCGGCGGAGGAGCGAAGCGGAGGAGGCGAAGAATCGAGTGGGGTGGCTCACGACTGGTCCCCTCGGGGAAGGCCGCGGGTCAGCTCGAGCGCGTCGGCGAGCGAGAGCGACCCGGTGTAGAGCGCCGTGCCGGCGATGGCGCCCTCGACCCCGAGCGGGACGAGCTCCATCAGCGCAGCGATGTCGTCGATGGTGGTCACCCCGCCGCTCGCCACGACGGGCCGGTCGGTCGCGGCGCAGACGTCGCGGAGCAGGTCGAGGTTGGGACCCTGGAGCATGCCGTCCTTGTTGACGTCGGTGACGACGTAGCGGGCACAGCCCTCGTCGTCGAGTCGGGCGAGCGTCTCGTAGAGATCGCCGCCCTCCTTCGTCCATCCGCGGGCCGCCAGCGTCCGGCCGCGGACATCGAGACCGACGGCGACGCGGTCGCCGTACTTCTCGATCGCACGCCGCGTCCACTCCGGGTTCTCCAGGGCTGCGGTGCCGATGTTGACCCTGCGGCAGCCGGTGGCCATCGCGGCCTCGAGGGAGTCGTCGTCGCGGATGCCGCCGCTCATCTCGACGTTGATGTCGAGCGTGCCGACGATCTTGGCCTGCAGCTCGCGGTTGCTGCCGACGCCGAACGCCGCGTCGAGATCGACGAGGTGGATCCACTCGGCTCCGGTCTCCTGCCAGCGCAGCGCGGCCTCGATCGGGTCACCGAAGCGCTTCTCGGACCCGTCGACGCCCTGCACGAGCTGGACGGCCTGGCCGCCCTTGATGTCGACGGCGGGCAGGAGCTCCAGGTAGTCAGACACGGGGATTCTCTCTAGGTCAGGCGGACTTGAGGGAGGTGACCCAGTTGCGCAGCACCTGCGCCCCCGCGTCACCCGACTTCTCCGGGTGGAACTGCGTGGCCGCGAGCGGGCCGTTCTCCACGGCGGAGACGAATCGGTCGCCCGCCTCCGCGGTCGGACCGGTCTCGGTCCACGTCACCAGCGGCTGGTGGCTCTCGGGCGTGCGGTCGTTGGTGACGAGCCTCCAGTCGCGCACGCCGTAGGAGTGGACGAAGTAGAACCGCTCCTTCTCCACGCCGGCGAAGAGGGTCGAGCCCTCGGGGACGTCGAGGGTGTTCCACCCCATGTGGGGCACGATCGGTGCCTCAAGGCGCTCGACGAGACCGGGCCACTCCCCGCAGCCCTCCGTCTCGACGCCGTGCTCGATGCCGCGCTCGAAGAGGATCTGCATGCCGACGCAGATGCCCAGCACCGGCCGCCCGCCGGAGAGCCGGCGCGCGATGATCCGCTCTCCGCGGATGGCACGCAGGCCGCTCATGCAGGCCTCGAACGCGCCGACCCCGGGCACGAGCAGCCCGTCGGCCGCCATTGCGGCGTCCATGTCGCCGGTGAGCTCGACCTCCGCGCCGGCGCGCTCGACGGCGCGGACCGCGGAGCGGAGGTTGCCCGACCCGTAGTCGAGGACGACGACCTTCGGTGTGCTCACAGCGTTCCCTTGGTGGAGGGAACGCCGGTCTCGCGCGGGTCGACCGCGATCGCGTCGCGGAACGCCCGCGCGAACGCCTTGAACTGCGTCTCGACGATGTGGTGCGGCTCGCGGCCGGCCAGCACGCGCACGTGCAGCGCGAGGTGGGCGTGGAAGGCGATGGTCTCGAAGACGTGCTTGGTCAAGGAGCCGAGGTACGTCACGCCCGAGCCGCCCAGCGCGACGAACTGCTGTCCCTCCGGCTCGCCGGTGTGGACGCAGTAGGGCCGGCCGGAGACGTCCACGACGGCCTGCACCAGCGCCTCGTCGAGCGGGACGGTGGCGTCACCGAAGCGGCGGATGCCCTTCTTGTCCCCCAGCGCCTCGCGCAGCGCCTGGCCGAGCACGATCGCGGTGTCCTCGACGGTGTGGTGGGCGTCGATGTGGGTGTCCCCCTCGGTCTGCACCGTCAGGTCGACGAGCGAGTGCCGCGCGAAGGAGATGAGCATGTGGTCGTAGAAGCCGACGCCGGTGGACACGTCATGGCGGCCCGACCCGTCGAGGTCGACCTCGACGATCACCTTGGACTCGCTGGTCTGGCGCTCGATCCGCGCGGTCCTGCTCATGCTCGGGCTCCGTTCACGTCGGTGAGGGCGGTCTTGAAGGCGGTCATCTCCGCAGGCGTGCCGACCGACACGCGCAGCCAGCCGTCGGGGCCGGTCTCGCGGATCAGCACGCCGCGGTCGAGCAGGCCCTGCCAGACGGCGTGCCGGTCGGCGTACCGGCCGAAGAGGACGAAGTTCGCATCGCTCTCGGCGACCTCCAGCCCCTGCTCGCGCAGCCAGACCACCAGGGCGTCACGCTCGGCGCGCAGCTCATCGACCTTGCCGAGCAGCTCGGGCGCGTGCCCGAGCGCCGCGAGCGCGGCCGCCTGGGTGAGCGCGGAGAGGTGGTAGGGCAGCCGGACGACCCGGATGGCGTCGCAGATCGCCGGATCGGCGGCGAGGTAGCCGAGACGCAGGCCGGCCCCGGCGAACGCCTTCGACATCGTGCGGGAGACGACGAGGTTGCGGTGCTCCGGCAGCAGCTCGACCGCGCTCGGGACCCCCTCGCGACGGAACTCGCCGTAGGCCTCGTCGACGACGACCAGCCCCTCGCCGGCGGCCTCGCACAGCACCGAGACCGCCTCGGGCGGCAGCGCCGTTCCGGTGGGGTTGTTGGGGCTGGGCAGCAGGACCACGCTCGGCTGCTCCCGCTTGACCGTGTCGCGCGCGGCGTCGAGGTCGAGGCTGAAGTCCTCCTCGCGCCGGCCGGCGACCCAGCGGGTCAGGGAGTCGCGGGCGTACTCCGGATACATCGAGTACGTCGGCGCGAAGCTCAGCGCCGTGCGCCCCGGCCCGCCGAAGGCCTGCAGCAACTGCAGCATGACCTCGTTGGAGCCGTTGGCCGCCCAGACCTGCTCCGGCACCACGCCGTGAGGCGTGTCGCGCGAGAGGTACGCCGCCAGCGCGCTGCGCAGGGCGGTGAACTCGCGGTCGGGGTAGCGGTTGAGCGTCCCGGACGCCTCGGCGACGGCCTTCGCGATGTCGGCGATGCACTCCGCTGAGGGACCGTAGGGGTTCTCGTTGACGTTGAGCTGCACCGGCACGTCGAGCTGCGGCGCGCCGTAGGGCTCGATGCCGGCCAGCTCGGGCCGGATCGGGGGGAAGGTCATGGCACTCCCCTACTTCGCGAACCGGACGCGGACGGCCGCGGCGTGGCCGGGCAGGTCCTCGGCCTCGGCGAGGTTGACCACGTGGTCGGCGACCTTGGCGAGCCCGTCCCGGGAGTAGTCCACGACGTGCACCGACTTGGTGAAGGCACGCACCGACAGCCCCGAGGAGTGGCAGGCGCAGCCGCCGGTCGGCAGGACGTGGTTGGAGCCGGCGCAGTAGTCGCCCAGCGAGACCGGAGCGTGCGAGCCGAGGAAGATCGCCCCTGCGTTGCGGATCCGGCCCGCCACCCAGTCGGCGTTGGTCGTCTGGATCTCGAGGTGCTCGGCGGCGTAGGCGTTGACGACGTCGATGCCCTGCTCGATGTCCTTGACCATGACGATTCCCGACTGGCGGCCGGAGAGCGAGGTCCGGATGCGGTCGATGTGCTTGGTGACCGAGACCTGCTTGTCGAGCTCGGCCTCGACCTCGTCGGCGAGCCGCTCGGAGGTGGTGACGAGCACGGAGGCCGCGAGCGGGTCGTGCTCGGCCTGGGAGATCAGGTCCGCCGCGACGTACGCCGCCTCGGCGCTGTCGTCGGCGAGGATGGCGATCTCGGTCGGCCCGGCCTCCGAGTCGATCCCCACCTGGCCCTTGAGCAGGCGCTTGGCGGTGACGACGTAGATGTTGCCGGGGCCGGTGACCATGTCGACGCGCGCGCACGGGCCGACGCCGTAGGCGAACATCGCGATCGCCTGGGCGCCGCCGACCGCGTAGACCTCCTCGACGCCGAGCAGCGCGCACGCGGCGAGGATCGTCGGGTGCGGCAGGCCGCCGAACTCCTTCTGCGGCGGCGAGGCCAGCGCGATGGAGCCGACGCCGGCGGTCTGCGCCGGGACGACGTTCATCAGGACGCTGGAGACCAGCGGCGCGAGCCCGCCGGGGACGTAGAGGCCGACGCGGCTGACCGGCACCTTGCGGTGGGTCACCGTGGCTCCCGGGCCGAGGTCGGTGACCGCGTCGGTCTCGAGCTCGTTGGAGCAGGTCGCCCGCAGACGTGCGATCGACTCCTCCAGGCCCGCGCGGACCGCCGGGTCGAGCTCCTCGAGCGCCGTCGTCATCGCCTCGACGGGGACGACGATGTCGTCCCGCTCGACGCCGTCGAACCGGGCGCTGAACTCCAAGATCGCCGCGACGCCGCGGGTGCGGACCTCGTCGATGATCGGCTGGACGGCATGGGCGGCCGCCTCGACATCGAATTCCGCGCGCGGCACGGCGGCGCGGTAGTCGACGGACGCAGCCCCAGAGGTAGGCCCGGCGTCCCGGAGGTCGATGCGGCGGATCATGCGCCCAGTCTACGAGGCGACGCGCCCGGACGAGGAGTCGAGACGGAGGCTGGACGCGCGAGCCGGATAGGTTGATGACGTGACGACCCGGCTGCCCATGTTTCCGCTCAATGCGGTGCTCTTCCCGGGTGTGACCCTGCCGCTGCGCGTCTTCGAGGACCGCTACCGCGCGCTCGTGCACCACCTGCTGCGCCTCGACCCCGAGGAGCGGTTCTTCGGCTCGGTCGGGATCCGCGAGGGCTACGAGGTCGGCGACCAGGGCGCCCAGTCGCTCTACCGCGTCGGCTGCCGCCTCCAGCTCTCGGAGGTGGAGAGCCACGCCGACGGCTCCTTCGACATCGAGGTGGTCGCGCTGGACCGGATCCGGCTCGACGGGCTCGACCCGTCCGGCACCTTCCCCGTCGGCGAGGTCGAGGAGCTGCCCGAGCCGGAGGTCGAGGTGCCCGCGGAGGTCGTGGAGGTCGCCCGCGCGACCTTCACCGCCTACCGCGTGGCGCTGCTGGAGTTCCGCAGCGACCCCTACTCCGGGTCGCTGCCGCGCGACCCCGAGTTCCTCTCGTGGACGCTCTCGGCCACCACTCCCCTGCCGATGAGCGAGCGCCAGGCCCTGCTGGAGGCCGAGGACGCCGGCGTACGCCTCGCGATGGTCACCGACCTGCTCCGCACCGAGCTGCGTGCGATGAACGTCATCCCGTCCCTGCCTGCGACCGAGGTCGCGCGCACCCGCTGGTCGCCCAACTAATAGCCTGCGGCACCGTGGCGAAGAAGAAGGCAGCCGGAGGCACGCCGGCCACCGTGGCGCTCACTCGCGCCGGCGTGGCGTTCACCCTCCACCCCTACGACCACGACCCGCGCGCCGAGTCCTACGGGCTCGAGGCGGCGCAGGCCCTGGGCGTCGAGCCGGGGCGCGTCTTCAAGACGTTGATGGCCACGCTCGACGGGAGCCTCGTCGTCGGCATCGTGCCCGTCTCGGCCCAGCTCGACCTCAAGGCCCTCGCCCGCGCCCTCGGCGGCTCCAAGGCGGCGATGGCCGAGGTCGCCGCCGCCGAGCGCGCCACCGGGTACGTCGCCGGCGGAATCTCGCCGGTGGGCCAGAAGCGCACCCATCCCACCGTCGTGGACGACTCCGCGCTGGCCTTCGGGACGGTCTTCGTCTCCGGCGGCCGGCGCGGGCTCGACGTGGAGCTCGCGCCGGCCGACCTGGTGGCGCTCACCTCGGCGGTGACGGCACCGATCAGTCGGTGCTGAGCCGGGCGAAGGCGTGCTGGGTCGTGCCGTCGTACCACGCGCTGATGCCGAGGCCGTCGAGGACCTTGTAGTTCTCCGCGACCTCCTGGTCCGAGGCCGCCAGGTCGTCGAAGGCGTTGAAGTTGACGTAGAGGATCGCGCTGGCCTTGTCAGCGTCGGGCACGACGTTCTTGAACGTCGAGTCGCCGCCCAGGCCGCCGTCCCCGAGCACCGCCTTGCGGTAGGACTCGTTGGGCCCGATGGCGATCTCGTCGCCGTCCTTGTCGGTGCCGAGCACGCCGGTCCCACCGAGCCGGTCGCTGATCTTGCCGACGACCTTCTCGATCGCGTCCGGATCGCCCTTCACCTTGAGCGCCACCGGGGCGTCGCTCGGGTCGTCGAGGTTGCGCGGGTCGAAGTCGCCACTGAGCGAGATCGCCACGCCGTCGCCGAGCAGGGTGTCGAGATCGGTCGGGAGGTCGAGACCGGTCATCTGCGAGAGCTGGTCCTCGAGCGAGTCGGCGTCGAAGCCGTCGCCGCACACCTCGCCCAGGCTCCCCATCGCCGTGTCGAACCAGTCGTCGCCGACGCTCGCGCCGGCGGCGACCGCCGTGTCATCCGGGAGCGACTCCACCAGCGAGCCGGCCTCGTCGCTCGCGGACGTGGTCCGACCGAAGTCGGCCGCCGACTCCACCTCGACGCCACCGTCGGAGAAGCGGAGCGTCGCGGCCGCACCGCCGAAGTCGGCGAGGTACTTCTCGTAGGTGTCGGCCATGCCGCCGGCGTTGTCGAGGAGACCGGGGCAGAAGCCGAAGAGATCATCCGACCCGGTGAGCGAGTCGTCGTAGCCGGAGCCGTCCGGCGTCTCGGCGTACCACCCGAAGTCGTCGGAGGAGGCCGAGCCCTCCTCGGTGAGGTCGCCGAGGACGTCGGGGTGATCCTTCAGCTCCTGGGCGATGAGGTCGCCCGCCGACGGCGCGGCGTAGAGCGTCACGACGCCCGGATCACCGATCTGTCCGGTCCAGTCCTGGTAGTCGCCGTCGTCGGCGAGCGAGGAGTCGGCGGCGTCCTTCGCGACCTTGTTGATCGTCGCCTGGTCCTGGCCGAGCAGCGCCCAGTCGCCGGCGATGGAGTACGCCGCCTGGTCGGAGTCGTCGCTGCAGCCGTTGAACTTGTCGAACGCCGCCTGCGCGGCCTTCGCGTCCTTGACCTCGACGGCGACGACCGGGACCGGGGCGTCGTCGACCTCGACGCCGGCGACCGCGGCCCTCTGCCCGAGCCAGGGCTCGAATTCCGCGTCCCAGGTGAGCCCGCCGCAGAAGTCTCCCCCCTCGTCGTCGAGGATCGCCTTGACGATCTTCTCGCGCGGGTCGCCACCGCCCTTGGTGAGGTCGCCGAGGGCGGCGTCCTTCGTCACCGCGGGGAACTTCGCGAGCATCGTGAAGGCATCGCCGAGGTGGGACAGGTCGACGCTGGCGTAGGCGAAGGTCGAGGCCGGCAGGGCCTCGGCCGGCTCCGGACCCTCGCCGCCGCCGAGCAGCGAGACAGCTGCGAAGGAGCCCCCGCCGACCAGCGCGGCGGCGGCGACCACGGCGCCCCCGCCGATCAGCCATTTGCGTCGGCCGCGCGGCCCGGGCTGCGGGCGCAAGCCGGTCCCCGGCGGAGGACCTGGGGGCGGTCCCTGCGGCGGTCCGAAGGATGGCTGCTGATCGGACACGAGATCTCCTCGAGACGAACGCCGGCATCGGACACCGGCGGCACGGCGGGAGCCTACCCTCGGGCCACCTCTCCTAACCCTCGTTCGGCGACTTCGCCGGATCGGGGAAGGGCTCGCGAGGGGGCGCCTGCGAGGAGCTGCTCGAGATGACCGTCGAGCGGCGTGGGGTGACCAGGAGGAAGACTGCGGCGAGCGCGAGGAGGGCGGCCCCGGGCAGCAAGGCGATCGTCCACCACGGCCCCAGGTGGAGCGTGTCGGGCAGGACGGTGCCGTCGGCTGCTGTCCGGGCCGGGCCGGTCGGGTCGGCCGGGGCCAGTGCCACCGCGACGACCCTCATCACGACCGCCCCGGCCAGCCCGCCGGCGGCGACCGCCGCGAGCGTGACGAGCTCGGAGGCGACCAGCAGCCCCGCCGCCAGCGCGCCCAGCACCAGGCCGAGGAGGCAGGAGACGGTGGCGTACCACGCCACCCCGGCGAAGACACCCTGGTCGACGTTCTGGGCCTGGGTCGGCGGATCGATCGAGATCAGGCCGCGGTACCAGTGGTGCTGGTAGACCATGCCGTTCGGAGGATTCCAGAGGTGCTCGACGAGCAGGCCGCCGAGGGCGCCGGCCAGGACGAGCCCGACCACGATCACGACCGCCTGGAGCAGTGGAGTACGCCGGCTCAACTGGTCAGGCACCCGGGGCCGAGGAGCTGCTTGAGGTCGGCGAACAGGGCCGGCGTGGGGGTCACCCGCAACCGGTCGTCGAGCTTCATGACCCGCGTCGACTCCCGCGTCAGCAGTCGCAGCCGCACCTCGGTCATGCCGGGGTGGGTGGTGAGGACGTCGCGGAGGGAGGAGACCACCGGAGGCGTGCACCGCGTGGACGGGAGGCTGATGACGACCGGCCCGCCGGCGCCGCCGCCGGTGAGGTCCGGCACGGTCACCTCCTGTCCGCGGATCTCGGGCTGCTCCTTGTCGCGCGAGAGCTGGCCCTTGATCCGGACGATCGCGTCCTGGATCAGGTGTGGCGCCGCGAGCTGGTAGGAACTGGGGAAGAGCAGGACCTCGATGGCACCGTCGAGGTCCTCGACGGTGATCGTCGCCCAGGCGTCGCCCTTCTTCGTGATCTTGCGGTTGACCGCGGTGATGAGGCCACAGATCGTCACCGTGGAGTTGTGGGGACGGTCCTCGTCGAGCAGCAACTGGCCGATCGTGGCGTCGGTGCCGTTGGCCAGGACGTGCTCGAGACCGAGCAGCGGGTGGTCGGAGACGTAGAGGCCGAGCATCTCGCGCTCATGGCCGAGCAGGGTCATCTTGTCCCACTCGTCGATCTCC
>Ga0164242_10006298_pt1 | contig 13086 bp, 9 predicted proteins | sample OricomgcompostMG_FD_108783 | JGI IMG/M metagenome (GOLD analysis project Ga0164242, IMG submission 108783) | Miracle-Growth compost microbial communities from Emeryville, California, USA - Original compost - Miracle growth compost (MG) ...
AACATCATGCCGCTGTTCCACATCCACGGCCTCATCGCCGCCACGCTGTCGAGCATCGCGGCGGGCGCCTCGGTGGTCGCGACGCCGGGCTTCAACGCGCTTAAATTCTTTTCCTGGTTCGAGGAGGTGCGGCCGACCTGGTACACGGCGGTGCCGACCATGCACCAGGCGATCCTGGCGCGCGCCGACCGCAATGCCGCGGCGATCGCGGGAAGCCGGCTGCGGCTCATCCGCTCGTCGTCCTCGTCCCTGCCGCCGCAGGTGATGGAGGCATTGGAAAAGACTTTCGGCGTGCCGGTGATCGAAGCCTATGGCATGACCGAAGCATCGCATCAGATGGCGTCGAACCCGCTGCCGCCCGCACCCCGTCATGCCGGTTCGGTCGGCATCGCGGCGGGACCCGAGGTCGCCATCATGGACGAGAAGGGCAACATCCTGCCGCCCGGCGCGCTGGGCGAGGTGGTGATCCGCGGCCGCAACGTGACCAAAGGCTACGAGGCCAATCCCGCGGCCAATGCCAGCGCCTTCACCAATGGCTGGTTCCGCACCGGCGACCAGGGCATCATCGACGAAGCGGGCTACCTGCGCCTGACGGGCCGGCTTAAAGAGCTCATCAACCGCGGCGGCGAGAAGATCAGCCCGCTGGAGGTCGATACCGTGATGATGGACCATCCCGCCGTGGCGCAGGTCGTCACCTTCGCCATGCCGCACGACAAGCTGGGCGAGGAGGTTGCCGCCGCCGTGGTGCTGCGCGAAGGCAGCGCCTGCGACGAGCGCGAGCTGCGCGCCTTCATCTCCGCGCGGCTGGCCGATTTCAAGGTGCCGCGCCGCATCCTGTTCCTGGCGGAAATCCCCAAGGGCGCGACCGGCAAGCTGCAGCGCATCGGGCTGGCCGAGAAGCTGGGCCTGGCTGGATGAGGATCGCGATCTTCGGCGCCGGCGCGATCGGCGGCTATCTGGCGGTCAAGCTGCACCAGGCGGGTGCCGATGTCAGCGTCATTGCGCGCGGCCCGCATCTGGCGGCGATCCGCGAAAACGGCCTGACGCTGGAAAGCGAGGGAACGACGACGACCGTGCATCCCTTCGCCACCGACAAGGCGGCGGAAGCCGGGCCGCAGGATTATGTGATCGTCACGCTGAAGGCGAACGGCCTGCCGCCCGCCGCGACGGCGATCGCCGCCCTGATGGGACCGGATACCGCCCTCGTCACCGGCATCAATGGCGTGCCCTATTGGTATTTCTATGGCTTCGACGGGCCGCTGCGCGACCGCACGCTGGAAAGCGTCGATCCGGGCGGCGTGCTGTGGCGCACCCTGCCGCCACAACAGGCCATAGGCTGCATCGTCTATCCGGCAGCCGAAGTGGTCAGGCCCGGCGTCATCGTGCACACCTATGGCAACCGTTTCACCCTGGGCGAGCCGGACGGCAGCAAAAGCCCGCGCATCATGGCGCTGTCGCAGATGCTGGCGAAGGCGGGCCTCAAGGCGCCGGTGCGCGGCAACATCCGCGACGAGATCTGGGTCAAGCTGTGGGGCAACCTGGCGTTCAACCCCATGGCGGCGCTGACGGGATCGACGCTCGACCGCCTCGCCTTCCGGCCGGAGCTGCGCGCCGTGGCGCGCGGCATGATGGTCGAGGCGACGGCGGTGGCCGAGGCGCTGGGCGTGCGCTTTCCCATCGATGTGGAGAAGCGCATCGACGGCGCGGGCGAGGTCGGCGCGCACAAGCCATCCATGCTGCAGGACCTGGAGCGCGGGCGGCCGATGGAGATCGATGCGCTGCTGGGCGCGGTGGTGGAGCTGGCGGACCTGACCGGCCGCAATGTGCCGCTGTGCCGCGCCGTTCTGGCACTGGTGCGCGAGCGGGCGCGGCTGGCCGGCTGTTACCCGGACGAAGCGCAGGCGGCACACGCCTGACATCATCGCGGCCTAGCATGGCGGGGCAATCCCGAAGGACGCTCCGCCATGCGCCTGCCCCTCATCGCACCCAAGGACCTGACCGCCGAGCAAAAGCCGCTCTATGACGACATGACGAAAGGCATCGGCGGCAACTTCAACACCTTCAAGGCGGTGCGGGAGGACGGCGCGCTGATGGGACCGTGGAATCCCTGGCTGCACGAGCCGCGCATCGGCAAGGCGATCTGGGACCTCACGCTCGCCATGACGGCCGAGGCCAGCCTGCCCGACAATGTGCGCCAGATCGTCATCCTGGTGGTGGGCGCCTATTTCGACGCGGCCTATGAAATCTACGCCCATGTCGCGGCCGCCGAGCATGACGGCATGACGGACGAGCGGCTGGCCACGCTGGTCGCCGACGTGAAGCCCGCCGATCTTTCGCCCGAGGAATCCGCCGCCTATGACCTCACCTACAAGCTGGTGCGCGGCGGCACCCTGCCCGAGCCGCTCTATCGCCGCGCGGTCGAAACCTTCGGCCAGCACGGCACCAACGAGATGATCTATCTCGTCGGCCTCTATGCGCTGGTGTCGATGACCCTCAACGGCTTCAATGTGCCGGTGCCCGAGCGGGAGTGACGCCGTCAGGTATTCGTGGCGCGGATCGCCTCCTCCTTTGCGGCCCGCAGAAGCCCCTCGATATAGCCATAAGAAAAAGCATAGGCTTGTAGCTTGTGCGGATCGTCGGGGTTTACCGGATTGTGATCTGGCAGAAGCGTTCCTTCCCATCCCGTATCGCGCAGGACTTTCAGGCAGTTGAACATCGGGCAGTCGCCTTCGTCCTCATAAACCTCGATGAAGTCATGCAGGTGGCCGCGTATATTCCTGAAATGGACCTGGTTGATTTTCTTCCGCTCGGCAAGCCAGCGCATGATGGTGATCTCTGTGCTGGGATCTGGCAGCGATTCGCCGGCCACGCCGCAATCATAGGTAAGGCCGTTTGCCGGATCATCGTAAAGCATGACATACTTTTTCAGCGCCGCCGCATAATCGCCCGCATCCCAGTTATCGACACCCATATAGCCAAGCGGCATGCCGCCCGGATCATAGGGATGGCAGGCCAGCTTGACATTGTATTCTTTGCAGACCGGAATGACGCCTTTAAGGAAATAATCTATACGCGACCAGTAATCTTCGGAGGACACTCGGCCAGATGCCGGATTGACACCGAGATCCTTGTAGTTTGGTTCGAGCTTGAAGCCAACATAAGTAGACCCGCCCCGTCCGGGTGCCGTGAAATTGCGCCTGATGGGTATCATCGTCCAATGATGGCTGATAAGGGTCGCGCCTGCCAGGTGCGCCTTGCGGATATTGTCACGGATAATATCCAGATAGCGATCACGCGCGGGCCCCGGTCTCATGACGATATAGGCCGAACTCATGCGTATGCATTCGAGGACCATGCCGGCATTCCGGCAATCGTCTTGCATTCGTTTTAAACGATCCAGATCCCAAGGCCCCTCGGTCGTCAGCTCGGCGCCGCCACCTGATGCGATTGGATGTGGCGCCGACACCACGCCCGTATCGCGCGCGGCAGCCGTAAGATATCGCGCATTGAATCGCCGGAAATAATCAAGGCTCTCCTTGGAGGTGAAACCGCCCGTTCCAACGACAGTATGATAATCGCCGCCCGTCCGTATCTTGTCGTTGCGCCGGACCGGCAGATCGGGAAACACGCGATAGCTGGCGTCGCGCGGTGGCTCACTCTGCGCAAGCGCGGATTCTTGTTCACAGGACATCAGGGCGGTTCCGCCACCGCCCATCAACATCTTACCGAAGGTCCGCCTGTCCATTCCATGCCCCTTCTTATCGGCTGGTAACGGTTGCGGCGGCCCAGGAATATCCGGGGCCGCGCTAGTGTGCTGCGCCAAAAGGTCCGCGTCCCGGTTCACCAAGAGCATCCTGGCAATCGTTCGAAATATGATCCCAATATTTGACGAGGCATTCCTTCACAAGGGACGCTGGGGCGCGGGCACAATAGGCTTGTGCGTCGGCCCTGCACGAGTCCATCGTTTTGCTGCCCATTCCCACTGGCCGCGGCGCATCCTGGCTTTGCCCGCCTTGCTGGGCCGAAGCGGTCAATGTCCCCAATGCGAGCGCGACGATGGCAGACACGATAATCGGTTTCATAACGCCTCCTGATCTGTTGTGACGCTCGCAGCCTTTCGGACACGAAGGTCAATATTCGAACTTGACGCCCACGCGGAAGAAACGGCCGACAACGTCATACAGCTCCGTCTGCGTCCGATAAGGATTGTTACCGATCGATGGATCGAGCGGCGGAGTTATGTTGAAGACGTTGTTGATGCCGATGAACGGCGACCATTTTCCACCCCAACTGCTGAAGCTGTATTGAAGGTTGGTGTCCACATAGACAGCGGCCGGAACAGCATTATTGTCGATATCGACACCTTGCACCAGGGTATTGTCCCACTTACCTGCACCAATCCATCGTACCTGAAGGAAGGCCTCGTAAGGCCCGGAATCGAACTGGGCCTGCCAGGTGCTGCGCCATTTTGGCATATGATAACCATTGGGACCGACGTCGCCGGCACGCTCGATGGGCGCTATGCCGCTCGTGAAGTTCTCGTCATGGTCAACGAAACCCGCCATTGCGCGCAATGCCATGCTGCCATCCAGACCGGACCATATGTCAGACAGCGCGAAATTATAGCTGGCTTCTATGTCGACGCCGTCCACCTTGTAGCGCGCGAAATTGAACGGCTTTGTGTAAGCGATTGTGACTTCGTTTGTATTGTCATAGACGAAAAAGGCGCAGTTCGAAGTCACACCTGCGTTACAGAAGCTGACTTCCTGCTCCACCGTCGGTGTCGAAATCGCCTGGCTGATATTGATCGCATAGGCGTCTACCGAAGCGTTAAATCCCGGCAGAAAGGTTGGCGAGAAGACTGCGCCATAGGTCAAGGTGTTGGAGATTTCCGGCGTCAGAAGCGGATTTCCCGTCGCCGCCGTACGTGTACCCGCCGTGGTGGTTACAACACCGTGGTTGGGAATATTTATCATGAGCCCCACGGTTGGCGCCCCGCCATTGGCGCCGACATTGAAGAGCTCCTGCAATGAAGGTGCCCGGATATCGCGGGAGCGAGTCAGGCGAAAGCGTACATCGTCAATCGGCTGATAATTCAACCCGACCTTCCAGGTCGTTGCGGTGCCAGATGTCCTGTAGTCCGTCCAACGCACAGCCAGGTCCGAATCGAGATCTTCGGCGAAGGGTAGATTCTTGAGCAGCGGAATGGCGAACTCGAGATAACCTTCCGTAACTTCATTATGGCCCTTTGAAGGTTGCGTATTTCCGGTTCGCCACTGGCCATTCGCATTGGTGTAGGGATTGAAGGCCACTGACAACGCATCGGACATCTGGTTATAGCTGTCGAAGCGATAGTTGGCACCCGCCGCAAGCACCACGTCGCCTGCCCATTCTGTGAAAAGAGGTCCGGTAATATTCGCTTCCAGCGCGTCCTGGAAGACGTGATAGGAATCATATTCGGTGCCGGAGACATAGGCGACGGCCTGCGGCGAGGCACGCGCATATCCGATGGCATCGAACGGCACGCAGCCGTTACCGGGATCCGTCAGAGTGGAGCGACAGGCGATTGAACCGATGGCGAGGCCCGATGTGCCGACATTGGCCGAGGTGACCTCCACCGCATCGACGGCGTTCACCCAATGGGGCGTATTGAGCATCTTGGAGAAATTGACCCCATAATGGGTTTCTCCATGCTCATAATTGATGTTCCCCGTCCAATGGTTTCCGATGCGGATGTCCATGCCCGCGGTGGCACGGTAAGTGTGATTGGTGCCGTCCGGCCGGTAGGGCGTTTGCGTAATGACTTCGCCCAGGGTTATGGATTGCAAGCCGGCCGCCATCATCTGGGCGCGGATAGAGCTTGGCAGATAGGCATTATCGACCTGAACCACCGGCGCCAGCGGCTTGCCGGTGGCGTAATTCGCCCCACCCGAATAGTTATTGTGGTCCAGGCCCCATAAAAAGTCGGCATGCAGGCTTATTCTGTCAGTCAAATCATAATCGCCGCGAATATAGGCGTTGCCTCGCACCTCCGGCGATGTTTCCGAGGCCCCGCCATAGAGCCCTACGGCCTGATAAGGTTGGCCATTGGGTAGCTGCCGCTGATTGGCACCCGTGGAATATTTCGTGTACGTGAATTGGTAGGGCTGACCACCTGCGTCGAATGCCGTACCTTTAAGCAGGGTCGAGCTTTTGCCCGCTGTCGTGGTCGATGATACCACCAGCCCGCCCAAAGTTGCAGCGGTGCTGACCGAGGCTGGTTGTTTCGTATTGGTCGGCCCCGGAAGGCCTGTCGCGAAAACGTCCGGACCGATGGAGTCGAACCAGCGGTCATATTCGCGCACGCCGCCGCTTTTGTAGAACTCGACATTCGCTTCCAGATGTGCCTTGCCGCTCAGGAAACTGTCACCCCAGGTCACGACAGCCTTGGCTTCCGCGTCGTCGCCATAGTTCGAAATACCACCTTCTACACTTCCCTTCAGGCCGGTGAAATTCCGGTTGATGATGAAATTGGCGACACCCGCAACTGCGTCGGAGCCATAGGCGGCCGAGGCGCCGCCCGTCACGATATCCACCCGCTGGATGAGGCCGCTAGGAAACAGGTCGATATTGGGTACGCCATCGCCCCGCGCTCCGACGAAACGCTGGCCATCCAACAATGTGAGGGTACGATTTGCCCCTAAGCCACGCAGATTGACGACCGCCTGACCGTTCCCGCCCGCGCCAACGCCTGAAGCCGTCTGGTTGGCACCGCCGGTGGGCACCACGGCAGGCAATGTCGCCAGTGCATCACCGACTGTGAGCGCGACCTTGCTCATAACATCGGCCGATACGGCCTGTACGGGCGTGGGAGAGGTGAAGCCCGGCTGCTCAATACGCGAGCCGGTAACGATCACCGATTCCACATTATTTCCACCATCTTGAGCAACCGCCGGAACCGCGGAGAGGGCAAAGACGCTTGCGCCGACGAATAACCTGATGTTGCGCCTCCCGCATGCATATTGCGACCCTTGACTGGCAAGCTTCACGCACTCCCTCCTTCAGTCTGATTTTATGATGGAATACTGCGACCTTTCTTCTTCCTTCTTTCAGAGATTGAATCGACGCCATGAAGACCGCAATGCGGAAAATGTAATTGTCTGACATAGGTATTTTCTATTGCCTCGCCGTTCCGCGAAGATATTTCGAAACGAACGGCTAAGGCATTCAGCGAGTATTTTCAGAGACCATAATGCACAGCGACAATACTTGTGGCCCCAAGCTGCTCGCCGTGCTCAAAAAGGAGGTATGATATCAAGCCAGGTGCAAGGTCGGCGCCGCGCAGCCGCATCTTTCGGCAAGCAAACATTGCACGAGCCGCACCGTTCCAGACGGCGAAATAAACTCCCGGCGCGCCGAAAGCGGCCGTTACCTATACGCTGCCGAATCAGGATGTGCGCACCAAGACCGGGACCATGCGCGATGCGTCGATATGTGCGGTTGTGCTGGAACTGCAGCAGCATGGCGATCCGTCAAACATTCTCAACAACCAACGATCCGGTTGGCGCAACAGGGAATTCTCTATGGGCGCATCACGGCATATTCTACGATGCTGATAGCTGTATTACGCCCGATTTGGCGAGTTCCCGCCGGAGAACCGAGCTCGCCCTCCGCCCGCTGCAGTTCAATGGCTATCCCTGCGGTGCGTTACGGCATCCTCGCCGCCATCATTGTTGATGGGCCTACCGAGCGCATCCTGACAATCGCTTGATATGTGATTCCAATTCTTCACCAGACATTCCTTTTGAAGCGCCGGTGGCGAGTCTGCACAGACTTTCTGTGTTCCTTCCTTGCAGGACTTCATCGTCTTGCTGCCCATGCCAATAGTAGGCTGCGCTTGTACAGCGCAGCCCAATGCCAGAACAAGAGTCGGAATTGCGATCATGAGCCGCATGATTTCCTCCGTTTCAAGCCCTGGTGACGCGGATGGCTTCCTCGCGTGCCGCCTTCAGCAATCCTTCGATATAGCCGTAAGAAAAGGCATAGGCTTCGAGTTTCTTGGGATCGTCCGGATTGACCGGATTGTGGTCCGGCAGCAGCGTGCCATTCCAGCCCGTGTCGCGCAGCACGCGCAGGCAATTGAACATATTCACATCGCCTTCGTCCTCGAATACCTCGAGGAAATTGTGCTGATGCCCGCGAATATTGCGAAAATGAACCTGGGCAATCCTATTGCGCTCCGAAAGATAACGCAGCAGCGGCAATTGCGAATTGGGGTCGGGAAGCGATTCCCCCGCCACGCCGCAATCGTAACAAAGGCAATTGTAAGGATCGTCGATCAGGCTGACATATTTCTTGAGCGCGGTGGCATAATCGACCGCGTCCCATTGATCGACGCCCAGATAACCCAGCGGCTGCCCGCCGGGATCATAGGGATGGCAGGCCAGCTTGACTTTCGCCTCGCGGCAGACCGGCAGAACGCCCTGAAGGAAATAATGGATGCGTTCCCAATATTCATCGCTGGATACGATGCCGGCGGCCTTTGTGACGCCGAGATCCTTGTAATTCGGTTCCAGCTTGAAGCCGACATAGGTCGAACCACCTCGCCCCGGTGCCGTGAAGTTACGACGGATGGGCGTCATCGTCCAATGATAACTGACTAATGTGGCACCCGCCGCACCTGCCTTGCGAATATTGCCGCGGATGATATCGAGGTAGCGATCACGCAACGGCCCTTCCTTCATGATGATGTAGGCGGAATCCATGCGTACGCCTTCCAGGACCAGGCCGGCATTGTGGCAGTCATCCTGAACACGCTTGAGCTGGTCGCCGTCCCACGGACCGTCGGCATTGAGAAAACCACCGAAATGTGGGAATTCCGGCATATCCGAAGCGCGCACCGTGTTATGCGCCATCACCGTGAGATAGCGCGCATTGAAGCGACGGAAATAGTCCAAGCTGACCCGGTCCGTCGGCGATTGACCGGCGACCGTATGGTAATCGCCGCCGCTATGGATGCCGTCGTTGCGCCGCACCGGAAGGTCCGGCAATACCCGAAAGGCAGCGTCGCGCGCCTCTGCCTGTGCCTGTACGGGCTGCGCAAGACCGGCCACTCCTGCCCCGGCTGCCCCGCCCATCAACGCCCTGCCGAATTCCCGCCTATCCATAGTTTCCTCCTTATGACGTTTCATAATTCCTGCTCCATTCACAAGACAGCTTCCGGCTCGGGATGTGCCCGAAATGCAGCGTCCAGCTTGTGGCGATTGAGGCCATTTTCCCAGTGCGCAACGGCAAGAGTGACAACGCCATTGCCGATGAAATTCGTTGCGGCGCGGCATTGGCTCATGAACCGGTCCACGCCCAAAAGCAATCCCAGCGACGCGATGGGAATATCCGGCACAATCGCGAGCGTGGCCGCGAGCGTGACGAAACCCGCACCGGAAACACCTGCCGCCCCCTTGGAAGTCAGCATCGAAATCGCCAGGATAGCAGCCTCCTGCGCCCAGCTGAGATGTGTATTGGTTGCTTGCGCGAGAAACAGAATGCCCAGCGTCATATAAATGTTGGTACCGCACAAGTTGAAGCTGTAGCCCATGGGAACCACCAGCCCTACAATACTTTCTGGCGCCCCAAGAGCTTCCAACTTACGCATCAGGTTTGGCAATACCGTCTCGGAGGAAGACGTACCGAGCACGATCAGCAGTTCTTCGCGGATATAATTGAGGAATTTAAGGATGGAAAAGCCCAGCCAGTGGGCGAGCACTCCCATCACCAGCAACACGAACAGCGCGCTGGTAATATAGAATACCAGAACAAGCTCGCCCAAGCTGACCAACGATTGGATGCCGAACGCACCGATCGTATAGGCCATAGCCCCGAATGTTCCGACCGGCGCAAGATAAACGATAATGCCGATGATCCGAAAGAATGCCCGACCCACAAGCTCCACGCCATGGGCGATGCGCCCGCCTGCCTCTCCCATTTGGCCCAGCGCTGCGCCGAACAGGATGGAAATAAGCAATATCTGCAGAAGATCACCAGCGGAGAAGGCGGAAACAAAGGTTGTGGGGATGATCGCCATCAGGTGTGTCACAACATCTTCGTGCGACGCCCGGTGTATGTAGGATGCCACCGCGGCTGGGCCTGGGGAATGCAATGTGATGCCCAAGCCCGGTTGCACGACATGGGCAGCCGCCAAGCCCAGAATGAGAGCGAAGGTGGACGTCAGTTCGAACCAGACGATCGCCTTCAGGCCGATGCGGCCGACTTTCGACATATCGTTCATCGAGCCGATGCCATGCACGATGGTGCAGAATATGACGGGACCGATCATCATGCGGATCAAGTTGATGAAGGCATCGCCAAGCGGCCGCATCGCTGCACCCGCATGCGGCCAAATCGCCCCTACCGCTATTCCCAAGACGATGGCAACAATCACCTGGACATAGAGCTTTCGCCAGACAGAAATCTTGAGCATGCAAACCTCGCGGCGGACCTTAAAAAAGGGTGCGAAGCCACACGCTTCGCACCCAGGGAGGGGGAGTCAGTCTCCTGGCGCTCCGCCATCTGGAAGGAGGGCGAGGTTGGCCTGTCTATCTTCTAGCCGCATGCTGCTTTCTCGCTGTTGTATCAATCGTTGAAACGAATGCCGATGTGGTAGTAGCGCCCCAGATCGTCATAAAGCACTGGATTGGCACCGAAGTTGATCGGTAGGGATCCGAACTGAGGATCGGGCGCAGGCGCCGCATTGGTGATGTTATCGATTTTGAAATAGGCCGTGATCTGGAATCCATCCGCCGATTTCATGATGTCATAACTGCCACCGACATCGAGGTAGAACGCGCCGTCCATGTGGTTGTCATTGATCGTTGGATTGTTGACGGTGGGAATCGGGCAATCCGTAGTGCATTGGATATAAGCCGTATTGATGACGCCCGGACTGGTCCAGCGCTCGGTCAGGGTAAAGGCATAGCGATCGTCGCTATATTCCTCGGTGCTGGTCCAGCGCCACAAGGGGATCGAGCCGGAATTCATCCCGGCCGTTTCGTAGAGAGGTTGTCCTGGAATGCCCGTGTTGGTGATGAATTTCGAAACATGGGTTGCCGAGGACGTCAAGCTGAGCATGCCAGGAATGCCCATAAGCGCATCGAGATCGGCACCGTAGGATGCCTGGATGTCGAAGCCATCTGTCGTCACCGCCGCCAGGTTTATGTCCTGCACAGTGACATAGGTCGGCACCTGGTTGGCATCGAACTGGACGAGACTGCAAAGTGCCTGGTTGCCTTGATAGCAAAGATCCATTGTCTGCTGCGCGGTCACCGTACCGATCTCGCCCTTGACCGCGATGCGGTAATAATCGACCGAAGCGTTGAAGCCGTTGAGCCAGCCGGGCTGGAACACGAGGCCGACTTCGGTAGTCTGGGATTTTTCCGGCTTCAGATTCGGGTTGCTGATAGTCGGTTCATGGACGATGAAGGTCTGCCCCTTGTAGGGATCGAAATCGTCGATGACGCCACCAGTCGGGGTTGAAGGTGCGCCGAACAATTCGGCCAGATTTGGCGCACGGATGTCGCGCGACTGAAGCGCACGCAATTTGATGCCGTCGAGAAAGGCCGGCGAATAGGTGAAGCCGACCTTCCAAGTCGTCACATAGCCCGAAGTGCTGTAATCGGTCGCGCGTGCCGCAAGGTCTATATCGGACACACCCCATGTGTCGCTCTTGAGGAGCGGCACCACTGTTTCGAGGAAACCTTCGAAAACATGGAAGTTGCCGCGAGAGGGATGGAAATTGCCCGAAAACCAGTTGTTGCCCTGGGCTGACAGAAGTGGATTTCCGCATGTGCCGTTAGATGCGCAGTCGGCATCCTGGCGGAAAGCTTCCTCGCGGAATTCGGCGCCCAGCGCCACAGAAACCGGTCCCGCCCAGAGCGAGAGAGGTTCGCCATTGGCGCTGATGCTCGCAGCTTCCTGGCGCAGATAGGTACGCATCCAGGCAGTACCTGTGAAATAGCCGGCTGCGGACGGATCGCCAACGCCTGTGCCGATCACGTCAAACGGCTGGCATCCCTGTGACCGGGCAACGGCAGAGCGGCAGACGATAGTGCCGTCTGGCTGCTCAACAGCGTCGATCGCTGCATTGTAAAGATTGGTCAGTGTCTGGTTGAAATTGTTGTTTATGATATCGTTCTCGCCATGTTCGTAATAGGCACTCCATGTCCAATCTTTATCGAACAGGCCAAATGCGCCATCTGCACCGACAACATAACGACGTTGTGTACGTGTGTTCTGCACCACGATGTTGGGCAGATCCGCATTCTCGGTACCGAACTGGACGGCATGCCCCGCACCGCCGCATGCCGCCGCAATGCCGGCTGGCAGGTAGGGATTATCGCACTGAATAGTCAGATTGCCGGGCTTGTACGTGCTGTAAAAGGCGACGTTGGATGTATAGACCGTGCCGTAATTGAAAGTCGCATAGACATTGGTGCCGGAATTGATGTTGTAGGAGAGGCGCGCATAAAGCGTTCCGCGCGTCAGCCTGCTGTCCAGATCGGCGCCGATACCACCTTCGTCCGATCGTTGGTCACCGCCGATCATCCACGGACTGATGATGGTCGAACCGTATTGCAGAGGAAAGGGTCTTCCGCCAGGGCCAAAGGCCGTGCCGACGATCGATGACGTAAGAGAGGTACCCTGTCCGGTTATGACACCACCGGGCGACAACAGCGCATCGGCGACATGGGGAGAAGCTATATATTCCGGCTGTCCCGGCGGTGTCCCGGCGATGGTGCGCTCCAATATCTTCCAGCCCTGATACCAGGGGCGTGTATCTGCTGGGCCAACGCCGCTGTTGGCAGTGAATTCGCCACTGATCTCGAAATGACCGCGATCATGGTCGAAGCCGGTGCCAGCCGAAAGCTGCACCGTACCGTCCTCGCCATCGCCATAGGTGGTGATGCTGCCTTCCAGATTGCCTTTTATGCCAGTGAAATTCTTATCGATGATGAAATTGACTACGCCCGCCACGGCATCCGATCCCCATGAGGCCGAGGCGCCGCCCGTCACCACGTCCACACGCTGGATCAGAGCCTGAGGAAATTCGCTAAC
>Ga0164242_10006299_pt1 | contig 13085 bp, 10 predicted proteins | sample OricomgcompostMG_FD_108783 | JGI IMG/M metagenome (GOLD analysis project Ga0164242, IMG submission 108783) | Miracle-Growth compost microbial communities from Emeryville, California, USA - Original compost - Miracle growth compost (MG) ...
CGGATGAAGCGGCTGCCGGGAATCTTTCCCGCTGCATACATGCGCTCCTCAAAATCCACCGTTAACGGGAAAAAATCCAGTCCGGGACGCGGCGAACTCATCGTCGCTGTCGCTAAAATTACTGTGTCGCCATAACGAACGGTGACCGAACCATTGGCCTGCGCCGCAAAACTTCCTGTTTCAATGGACAGGGTGCGACCACCCCATTCAATGGAAAATACGTCTTTTTGAATACTCATTTTATCTCTTTCCTTTCATCTTCCTACGCTGCTAAAAACGGACTGACCACGTGCCAGAACCCGCCGCAAGATTGCAAAAAAGCCGTCACTGTCGGCGTAAAATAACGCGAGAAGCGTTTCTTTTTAGCTGACAGTGACGGCTTTTCATTGATCTTCGATTAGCGGCGCAAACCTAATTCGGCGATAATGGCGCGATAACGTTCCACGTCGCCATTTTGCAAATAACGCAACAAACGGCGGCGCGCTCCCACCATTTTCAGCAATCCCAAACGGGAAGCATGGTCTTTCTTATTGACTTTCAGATGCTCATTCAATGCGTTAATCCGCGCCGTCAATAAAGCAACCTGCACCTCAGGCGAACCGGTGTCGGTATCATGCTTGCGATGCTGTTCAATCACACTTGTCTTTGTCAGTTCTGCTACGCTCATATTTCCTCTAACTTACTTTTCGATTTAATCTAAGTGAATTTATCATAACGAACGGCATTATGCAATGGGAAAAGTACTTTTTATGCCTTAAAATCAGCGAAAAAAGAACACTGATAAAAGTACTTTTACGCCTTTTGATAACGCGCCTTTATCACGAAATCGATTCCGCCGCGCACATTATAATGCCCCGTCACAGTCATCCATTTCGGCTGACAGGCTTCGGTCATGGCATTCAAAATCATATTAGTCACATCTTCATGGAAATGTCCTTCGTCCCGAAAACTCCACAAAAAGAGTTTGACACTTTTAGATTCCAGACAAAGTTCATCGGGCGCATATTCCACTTCAAGCCGCGCAAAATCCGGCTGGCCGGTCATGGGGCAAAGCGTGGTAAATTCGTTACTGCTGAATGTAATCGTGTACTCGTTTTTAGGGTGCGGATTGGGGAATGTTTCTAATTGTTTAGTAGGTTTACTTGGCATGAAATTAGTGTATGTAAAGATGCTGCTCTGGGGAACGGCGAAAGTACTTTTATCTCTTCCGTTTTTTATTGATCCAATAATCCAGCTGCAGCGCGCCGCCACCACAGATCATCAACGTGGCGTAAATAAGTGCAAACATCAATGGTAATTCCCGTTTTTGAAACGGATCGCCACCAAGCACCAAAATAGATGCAACCAACATGGTGAATAGCAACGGAACTGCGGCGAGGCGTGTACGTAATCCCAACAATAAAGCAATGGAACAAAATACTTCCGCGCCAATAGCCAACGTCAAACTAACCGGGCTGCTGACGCCGAGGGGATCGGAGAATGTATGTAATTTTTCCGAATAGCTTAAGAATTTGGGAATGCCATGCGTGAGCATCATGCAACTCACCGCTATTCGCAGAAAAAATAACCCCCACGGCGTGGAGGTTTCTGTGTTGGGGATTTTCGGTATTTTAATTTTCATGATGTTTGTGAAAAGTACTTTTACAATAGACGTTCTTGCGCATCGATTGTAAAAGTACTTTTGGCGGATTTATGGTTTCAAGAGCTGGGTATGCAGAAATTTGAAACGTATTTCCCGCGGCGATGTTTCGTTGCTCTCGAACTCAATGACGGTGCGCGAGACCGGCAACCAGACATCGCCCAACGGTGCGTAGGAATCGCGATAGCCGACCACATGTTCTAATTGTCCCGTCTTTAAATTCCGCGCCGCTTCCATGAAGTGAATGGGAAGATAATTGCCTTCGCTGGTGGTCATTGTCTGGATGACGGAAACGGTGGAAAGCTCATCCCCGAAAGTGCGGATCACTTCTCTTATCTGATGGTCCCTAACGCGATATTTGCTGTCGAATTTATCGTGCACTTTAATCAATTGGCCGAAATCATTCGTATCTCCATCGACGAATTCCAGCGGCCAACGTCCATCATCCTGACTGAAAGCGCTATTTTTACGATGCCCGATGAGTTGGCCTAAATATTCCATATAGTGATCGAGTTGCTCGTTACTGAGACCATCCACGTCTACTTTGAGGCGTTGCCCGGGACGCGATTCCACCGTGCCCTGATAGCTTTTCCCGCTGTCATTGATAACCAGATCGGAGGTGAATCCGGGGAAATCAGCGGGATTTACCTGGCGATGATCGTGCGCGTCCTTGAGAAGTGAATACGCTTTGGGATCGGCTTTGGCATTTCCGGAATCTGCTGTCGTCGGATTTTTTGGCGCGGTTGCGGAGGCGGCAGTGGCGTTGGCAACATGAAAAGTCAGGGTGGAATAACTGTGAATGCCGGGATATTTTTTGCCTTCATAAGAACCGCTCTTTTGCGATTTCAACAGAGCTTTCACTCCATACAGTCCCGTGCCGGTACTATCAAAAAGTACTTTTCCGCTACTGTCCGTTACCGTATCTTTGCTTTGCCCGTCCGGCAGGATGATTTCCACAGCAGCCCCGGCGACGGGAACTCCTTTTTCTACCAGGGTGGCCAGGATTTTGCCGTCCTGATATTTGGCATACCATTGCGCCGGAAGATTGGACGGTTGTGCGGCATCAGCCAGCGTGCGTGCGGCTTTCGCATAATAATACAATAGAAAAACCCCGCGGCCTTGATCCGTGCGGTCGAGCACGCCCCAGTTATTGCTGGCTGCGGCCACATCGGTGTTTGGTGGAAGCGTGGCGGCCAGATAGGACTTGCCGTTTTGAGGGTTGAGAGTCAGCGTCTTGCCGCCGGCGGTGACGACGGATTTTTGCACTTGATCAAAACGGATGCCGGCTTCGCCGGGCCCTTCAGAGAGCGCCACATGCACTTCATTTTGATCGATTTCGGCCCATACAAAATGCGCCTGCGCCGCATGTTGAGCGGCGCCCAATAGTCCCAGGCAAAGCGCGGGAGTCAGGAATTTCGCGGTTGTTTTTAATTTGAGTTTCATAGTTTTTCTTTAATAGCAGGGGCACGCCAGAGACGTGCCCCTACAAAGTTCATGGATAATGTAAAATCATCTCACGACGCATGATGTTCATGCGCATGCTCGTGCTCATGTGGGGAAGCCGGCTGTGCTCCAGTCAATTGGTTGATTCCAAGCGTTACCTGTTCTCCAAACCATTGGCTTAGATAGGGCGTTTGCGCAAAGCCCTGGCTCCAGCCAAAATTCAATCCCTTGAGATAGCGGTCGGCCGCGCCACGGCCATTGATCCGCGCCGGAACAATCAGAACACGTCCACCGGCGTCGTTGATTTGCTTGACCAATTTACGCGCATTGGCCACTTCATCCTTATTTTTGTCCGGCCAATCTTCGCGCCAGGTCACATAACGGATGTCTTTGAAGTTATAGCCGTCTTCTGCTTTCATTTGATTCCCCAAATTAGCCAGAAGGCCGAGCCAATGCTCATTGTCGGCGTCGCTGCCGGCTCCGTGCGCCGTCAAAATGATTGTTTCTCTGGAAGGATCAACAGATATGGATCGCGCGTTTGCCAGTAAGGCTTTGGCAAAGTAGGGACTATCCTCAACTCCCCCCACCGTGATGATGGGCAGGTTGGTGCGAATACGTGGAGCGGCGGCCAAGGTGGACATCGCGGCATGGCCGCCGTGTGACATATTCATCCCGCCATGTGACATATCCATGCCGCCCATATCACCCATATCGTCGTGTCCGCCATGATGGCCGCTTTTCCCGTTCCCGGCATCCGCGCCAATCATCCGCAAGACGGTGGAACGAAAGGAGGAAGCTTCTCCAAAAACGCGCACCAGCACAATGCCATGCACCGGCTTCTTTTCGATTTCGCGCACCGCCCGTTCCACCGAAGGCTGGTCGGCCATGGAAAAGGCAAAGGCCAGCGGATGATTTCTGGATTGCGGCGCCAGAGCATCACGAATGTCCTGGTTCCAGAACCAATCAGCGCCATGTGCTAAAGCGATCACGCCAATATCTTTGGATTTCACATCAGACGATTGCAAAAAGGCCTGGTTGGTTGCATATTCCATCCACTGTTGCAACTCTTCCGCTGTGGAAAATTCTGATGTCACCAGTTGAGCATCTTTGGGGACGCTGCGAGTAAGCCCATTGAGGAACGACATCATGCTATCAGCCCGATTGGCCAGCAAGACGGGAACAACCAGCGCATTATGAGCGTTTTTAATAGCCGCGTTATATTGCGTCCGCAAATCTTTATCAGCCGCGCCCCAGGTTGGCGAAACGGCCACCTGAATATCCTTTGCCAATAACACGCTGGCGGATTCGCCCATCTGCGTAAGCTCTGACTTCATTTGCGCGGCGGACTCCGCATCGACGGCTCCGTAGCCTACTAATAATAACTGTTTCTTGTCCGTAGGCGTTTGGCGCAAACGGTCCGATAAATCTTCAACGGCCAGATAAGAGCTGCCATACGGTTTGGCTATTGACAGGTTTTCCCCTTTCTTTTGACGCTCCACTATCCAGCGCTGCGCCATTTGCCAACGCGCGTCGGCGGTCGATATAAATAAGGGCAACACGATAATTTGCTCTGCGCCCTTTCCGGCAAGCTCTGTCAGCCGTTGATCGAGTATGTCTTTGCTGCGCGCATCCGTTACAAACAAAATACCTGCATTACGCCTTGCTGCGAAACGTTCAAAACCATCGTTGATTTCCTCATTGCCAAGAAATCCTCTATCCGGCGTCACCACCAAAATACCGGTTTTCGCGCCGGCCGTTGCTGCGATACTGCTGGATTGGTTAAGGCATCCGGCCAAAATCGCGAAAAGCAATATTATGCTCCATCTTACACATTTCTTCGTACACAAATTCAACATCTTAATTACAACTCCTTGATGATATAAAAGTACTTTTTTGTCCCGCTTGTCGTCATTTCCGCGAAGGCGGGAATCTAGTAAGGGCATGCCTCATAAGTGTTCGAAACCTAAGAATGCTGCCTTAGCGTTAGATAATTCCTATGGCGAGTCCCTCTTTTTAAAGGGGGATACAGGGGCATTTTGAACATAACAAATTGTGCAAAACTTTCGGTAAACCAATTAGCCCCAAAAAATCCCCCTAAATCCCCCTTTGCAAAGGGGGGACTTTTTCGCCTGCACAATTGATAATAAATCTACATAACGAAGGTTTCGAACTTGTAGGGCGTGTCCATACATCATTTCTCCAACGCCAACTTAATATCCGAAAAACGCAATGTCCGTTGGCGCGGAATGAAATCATTTCCAAAGCTGATCGATTCCCGCGACGACGGCAGCCATACTTTGCCGATGTGTTTATAGGTATCGTGAAAAATATCCACACGCTCCAATTCGCCGGTATTTTTATCGTGGTAGGCAACGGTGTAATCGGTATTCAAGTATTTTCCAGGATCGGCCGGCGCGGTCTTTTGAACGGAAATGGTCAGCCACCAATTGCCTTCATTGCGCACCAACTCCGTGATTTTTCCGTTCACCACGCGGCTGCTGAGATGAGGATCGTCGGCGTGAATCACAAGTTTTCCGGAAGCATTATTTGTGTCTTCTCCAAATTGCAACGGATGCGCGCCGTCGGCTTTATCAAAATTCTGCGCGGTGCGATGCACCAGAATGCTACGCGCGTTATGGGTGATCCAATCGATATTTTCAACGCTGACTCCGGCGATTTCCAACACCGGTTTTTCGCCTTCACGGTAATGAAACTTGCCGGTGGCGGTTTGAGTGCCTTCGGTAAAAGTCACGGTGGCGTTGAGACCGGTAAAATTATCGGGCAATGTCTGACGTGTTTGATACGCGGATTTGAGCAACGCATAAGCGGTGGGATCAGAAGCTGGCGCAGCTTTGGTTGATGGTGAAAATACTCCCGCGCTGATTGCACAGGCTAGTAAGGGAAGGATGGAATGTTTTTTCATGATGGTAAAAGTACTTTTAGGTGGGCATAACGGCGTGGCTCAGTACGCCGTTATGCCCGTGAGTCCCCTTAGGGGGTGATTTTATGAGTGCGCCATAGGTTTTTATCATTGATAGCACCTAATTTCAGCGCTTTCACATGTCCGTCCGCAAACAAAATATTGGCAGTTTCGTTGTGCCGATAATTAACGCGGCCTTGGGGATAAGTCGTATCCCACCATCCTGGCGGTACGATCGCAAAATATCCAAAGACCCATTTGCCCCCAGACCAAGACGCGGCATCAGCCATAGCAATGGTAGAAGCAGGTTCGTCAATGGACGCAAGAGACACGCCAAGAGAACTATCCCCTGCGTTTTCACGGGTAGCGCAGGAATCTGGACCATTGGAACAGGGAGTTCCGCCAGTATCACTAACTGGCGCAAGATAGGCGTAATTATATCCGTAGCTGGGATACAAGCCGTACGCATAATCGTTCATACCACCATTGCCCTCGGGATCATTGATTGCCTGGTCGTAGGTTGGACCAAACGCAGTGGCTTGGCTGTAGTCAGCATCTAAACACCGAACGAAGCCGCGCATTTTCAGATAAGGGGATAATATCTGCGGCCATCTCAATTCGCCGCCAGGTCCGCCTGGACTTGCAATGGGCATCATCCGCTCATCGTAATCCTGCGAATACATCATCATTGTCAAGCCCAATTGCTTGAGATTACTCTGACAAGTGGCCTTGCGCGCTTGTTCTCTAGCCCGTGCGAACACGGGAAACAGGATCGAGGCGAGTACCGCTATAATGGCAATGACCGTCAAAAGTTCGATTAACGTGAACCCTCGATTTCTTCCTGCAACGTCAACAGTTTGCTCGTCTCTCCGCTGGAGACAAATTTCTCCCGACATAACTCTCCCAAAACTGACGCTTTAATTTTAAGCCGCCATCAGTTTCAAATTGAAGGGACAGTGAGCCGCAGTTACACTACCTCGCTGAGTGGTTGGTCGTGCTACTACGGCCCGCTACCCCGGAAGCGCAGCTTGTGCTTCCGAAGTCCCTTCGCCGTGTCCGCGGCGAAGGGACTCCCGATCTTAATCCCGATTAAACAACTCGGCTTTAAGACGCTTTAATCATATCCAAAAGTACTTTTATCTGTCAAGGGGCAAAAGTACTTTTTTGCAGAGTTCTCTCAGAGTCAATTTCTCTCGATTTGCACAAACCTTCCTTTCATGCGATAATGCCGCTAAGAAAGGTATGAATACATTTATAGGAATTAACGATTTTCCCGCTGTAATTGCAGCGGCAGATGTGAAACAATTGCGACTCACAGAAAATGCGGCTGAATGTTCGCTTTTCATGAGAGGCTATTTGGGCTTTGATGAACATGCACGGTTTACGCTGCAAAAATTGATTGATTCTTTAAATGGCAACAATGGCGGCGCCTATTTCATTAACGGCGTTTTCGGTTCCGGCAAAAGTCATCTCTTGGGAATATTGACTTTGCTGGGCGATGGGTTGGGACATGCAGATTTTCTCCAAGTCCATCCGCAGTTCGCAGCACAAATAAGTACTTTTCCCAAACGTTTCACAGTCTATTTTTCGTTAGATGAATACGACGGATCGCGATTGAGTTTGGAAGAAATCACCTGGCGAGAAATTGCATTGCGCGCCCAACAATTGGATTTTGAAATTGATGCATTTCACGCAACAACTTCTGTTTCACGCAGTGAGCAATTACTGATTCTCGAAGAAAAATTACAGCAGCAAGGATTTTCAGGATTGCAATTATGCGTCGATGAGCTTTCGTTATTTCTGGGAGCCAAAGATCATCGTTCTTTGCAAAGCGAAGCGTCGTGGTTGCAATTTCTGGGACAACGCGCAGCGCGTGAAAGTACTTTTTCTCTATGGTGTTGTTTTGCGTTGCAAAAGGAATGGCACGATGTGGGCGATTTGGAACCCTATTCATTATCACAAGTGCGCGATCGTTTTCAAACGTTAACATTGTCAATGGCGCATTTGCCGTCGCTGGTAAAACATCGTCTTGTAAATCAAAAAGATACAGATGCAATACATCAATTATGCAACGAAACTTATGGGGAGATCACGCGCGCCTGGTCGCAAATTGATTTTGGCATTACCGAATGGGAAGAGTTATATCCGTTTCATCCGGCTACTATCGAATTGCTGGAACAGGTTTCGTCGCGTTTCTTTTCGCGCACGCGTTCAGCAGTTCTCTTTTGTTCAAATGCATTGAAAAGATATATTCGGGAAGATGTAAAAAATCGTATTACGCCGTCACAAATTTTCAATTATTTCCAACCGGAGTTTTCTCAATACACGGAATTAAAAGAACTCGATAGAGTTTGGCGAGTTTGGGAAGAAACGATTCCGCGATTGGCGCGGGACAAAACGGAAAATGAATTGTATACAGAATTACTCAAAACGCTTCTCTTATTTCGCTTAAGCGGACACGATGTGACATGTATTCAATTGGCAAATACTCTACACACAAATTTAGGTTTAGGCGCGGAAGAAAATTATCATTATATTCATCAATTGCTTTCACGCTGGTGTAAAAATGGCGATCACTTATCCGTGGAACGTGGCGAAAATTGGCAAAGTGATCGCTTCTCTGTGACGCTGGGACAATCTATTCAACAAACCGTGCGGCGGCATACGCAGCGCGTTTTAGAAACATTACAATCGGGCGATGCGCGTATTGTTTCACGACTCTTGGAAACATGCGCAGACGCAGTTTTTCCACTAAAAAATTTACTCAGCGGCGCCCAACAAATAGCTATTGACTGGCAGAATTCGCCGCGTCAAACGGAAGTGGCTTTGTGGCAACAAAACTCTGGCGCGCAACTACTTAACCAGCTATTAAATTGGCGGCAACACCATGATACAGATGTATATCTTTTTTTAAAAGTGCCTTTTGTAGATGTCACATTTCCAGATTTAACAGAAGTGCCGGATCGCAACAAAGCTGCGTTATTATTATGGCAACCGCGCAAACCAACGGCGGACGAATGGGAATTTGCGAGAGAAACTACGGCGCGTTTCATGTTGCATCACGATCCGGCATTGCGTGATAATCGCCGTGGCCGTGCCGTTATCAAATTCCTCGAACGCGACTTAAAAGAACGTGCGCATGACGTGCAACATTTAATGATTCGTCTCTATTGCGAAGGACGTCTCACTTCCGGTGACAAACGGTATATCGAAATTTCGGAGTTGTGCCATCAACGCAATTGGGATGTATTAATTCCGACGATCAGTTCTTTTGCTCTTGAAAATTTATACCCCCAATTTCATCCAGTCTCGCCTGCAGTAAAAGTACTTTCTTCGTCGCACGTGAACCAATTAGGTAATAAATTGTTGCAACAAAATGGAACTGATATTTGGTGGCCCGCTTCGTTGGATCGTCCGGTTCGCGCTATTGCTGTTCCGTTGGGTTTGGCGGCGGAGGATAAAGGCCGCTGGAAATATGCTGTTGGGAAAGAGGAATTGGTCGCAGAAATTGAACATGTAATAGGTGAAGAATCTCTCCCTGTTGCTGCGTTGGAAGCGCATCTTTCCACTTCGACATGGGGATTATTATCGTCACAAGTTGACTTACTTCTGTGCGGAATGCTGGGAGCTGGAAGATTGGAAGCGTTGGACGCGCAAGGAAAAGTACTTTTAGCGACGCAAGTAAAAATGCCAATTGCGCGATCTGTTTTTGCGATTCGCCGCGCGGCATTAATGGACGGCGAAACATGGAAAAGCGTTTGCGACATTATCGAAATTCTCTGCAAACAAAAACCGTTGCAATTGAACTTTGCTTCACAAATTCAATCGGCGCAATGGCTGCGTGAGTGGCGCGAAAATACTGTTGCGGAAATGGAATTAACCAACGTCAGGCTCCGCCAATTACAAAACGTATTAGACGACGCTCCGGCGTTATGGCAAAACACCACTCGCACAATTGACGAAATAAAAGTACTTTTACAAGAGTTGAATAGACACGAAACTTTAGCTTTATTCGAATCCGCCGCAGCATTTGATGCAGATTCCACCAAAGTTATTTTGCAATCCTGGCAGAAATTACAAAACGCATTAGATGCGAATCAACCAATTATTTTGCAATTATTGAGAAGGTTATCTAATCCGCGAATATCACTCCCGCAGAATTTACTTACGGAAAAAGAAGCGTTGTTACATCAATTTCTGGAAGGAGAAAAAGTACTTTTTAATAGCCAATTATTGCAAGATACAAATGCATGGGATGAAAAATTCCAGAAACAATATCGTGATTGGCACCAGCAGCAATTTAGCGGCGAACGCTGGCAAGAATTGCGCTATTTTGCGCATCAGCCAGAGTTGCACGCCTTTACGAAATTATCAAATGTGAAACGATATCCATTCCCAGATCACGCTTTACTAAATACAAATTTACATAACGCATTGCGCCGGCAATGCCCGCGTGATGGAAGTTTGTTGGCAGGCGAAGTCACTTGTAATCAGTGTCAATTGCGATTCGGACAGGTTGTCGAATTGCCGGATTTAGCAGAATTCTCCGAGCGAATTAAAATGGCCGCGCGACAGATATTTGATCTATTCCAAAGTAATGATATTAAACGGCATTTGCAACGAAATGACGCTGGACGCGCGCTATTGAATTGGAATGGCGAAGCGAAAACATTGCTATCATTATTAGATGAATCGACTTTGGCGGCGTTGGAAAAAGCGCTGTTTCCGCGTCGCCATTTTCAGCGTTCTATGAAAATCTTACAACACGAGTTGGGCGACGGCGGCACGCGCGCTGAGCTGGAAAGTACTTTTAAGGAATGGCTGGAAGCGAATGATGCGATTAGTGCAGAGGATGAGATTGTGATTGAGTGAGCATTCAAGGCAGCTTAAAATTCTTATCCAAAAGTACTTTTCCCGTGTCGCTATCAATCATCAAAACATGTAATTTTGCATCGTTCTCTGAAGTGCGATGTAAATCGATCTCTAATGGAATCTGCTTGCCGCGATGCAATGTTCCTCTCCACCAAGTTCGTTTTACATGACTTGGCGTATCGTCCGCGAATGCTAATCCATTTTGCAATGTCACAGTGATTTCCGCATTTGCCACGTCGTAATCAGACGTAATTGTTTTCGACCAATGAATTGTTACAGGAACTTTTTGAACTTTAAATTTTTGTATTGCTCCCGCCGGAACTTCGGATGCACGCAGCGCGCGCGCCGCGGAACGGTTCATTGAATCTTGCTGATTCGCTGAATTCTGTGAATATGATTTTGCGATGCCATCCTTCTCATTTGTCCTCGGTTCATTTGCAGCAGAATCACTCATTATCGGCGCCGGAGGGGCAAGATGTTGCGGCGGATTCTTTTGTTGCTCTGACTTTTGCTGCGATTGCATTGTCGACAATTGTCTATTTGGATTCGGCGCAGGCAACTCTCTCTTTTTATCGGATGCAGATTCGAGTGCAGGCGTCACCAGTTTCTGCTGCTGTTTTGTTTTTTTTGTAGCGCCTAATTTCGCACGAGTCTTGGTTTGCAGTTTTACTTTGGGTGCTTTTTCCAAAGGTTTTGCAAGCGGCTTTTCTGGAAGTACTTTTTCTGCGGATAAATCTTTTGCGGGTAAATCCCCCTTCGGTTTCGACGGTGAAATAGACACTTGCGGCGGAGCGCTATTATGCTCTTCCACTTGTCCACGGTTAGTAAGTACTTTTGGCGCTATCTGCATGACCGGCGTTTGATGTTCAGGTCGCATCAACAACGCAACTACGAAAACCGCCACAATGGCGCCGCTTGCCCAAGCCAGATGTTGCGGCGAAACGAGAAAAGAACGCCACCAGGGAATATGCTGCTCTTGTGGTTTTTCTATTTGGTTGAGAATGTTAGCGCGCAACGAAGCCGGTGCCTTTTGCGCTGGCAACTCTTGTAATTCCTGCCGCGTTGCGGCCAACAACTCAAAGATTTTCCGGCAATCTGCGCAGCTTTCCAGATGTGCGCGAACATCAGCAAATTGTGAGTCTGCCTCAAAAGTACTTTTATGGATAAGTTCGTCCCAGCGCTCGCGGCACTGATCGCAGGAAAGCTGTTTCATGGCACAAATAAATCCGACACATTAAATTTGACTTTATGTGTTCTTAAAAAGTTCCCCCTCCTGACCAAGCGCTTCTGCCAACGCCAGGCGCGCGCGATTGATGCGGCTTTTAACGGTTCCGGTTTTGGTTTTGAAAATACCGCTAATAGTTTCGTAAGAATAGCCTTCAATCTCAAATAATACTAACGCGATGCGATAATGTTCCGGCAAATTTGCCAAAGCGCGCCGCACCGCTTGTTGCCGTTCGCGGCGCAGAGAGCGTTGTTCAGGATTTTCGCTAAGAGGAGTTGCAGGATCCGGCAACGACGATTCGTCTTCCTTGCCTAAATCAGTGTAAGCAAGCGGCGCTTTGCGTTTTTTGTGGCGCGCGTCGAAACATACGTTGACGGCAATGCGATGCAGCCAGGTGGCAAAAGTACTTTCACTGCGGAATTTGCTTAACGAACGAAAGGCGCGCACAAAGCAATCCTGCGCGGCGTCCGCGGCGTCATCGCGATTGCCCAATTGCCAATAGCAAAGATTGAAAATTCGATCCTGATGCGCTTCCACCAACTGATCGAAAGCCGTGGTGTCGCCATTCTTTGCAGCAGCGATCCATTGTTCTTCAGAATTGCATTTCACGGAGCAATTGTCCTCCGGCATAAACCTGTACAGTGGCCTGCAAGCTGGGAGTTTTGGCAACGTGCACAGTTTGATCGACAACATCGCCAGGTTGCTTCATCTCAGAATAAACGGTGTGTTCGCCAGTTGCGTCGTTTACCACAATGGTGACAAGCAGCGGCGCAGAACCTTTTGGCATTGTGATATTGACACTCACATCTTCCGTTGTGATGGTATCCGAAGAGGAATCCGACGGAACTGGGTTAGTGTCTGACGAGGTGTCGGTGGGAGTTCTCGGACTATCCACATCATCAGGCGTTTGGTCGGATACAACATCGGAATCGGATGTGCTGCGCGGCATCGGGCCACGGCTAACCACTAAACTGATGGGATCGTAA
>Ga0164242_10006300_pt1 | contig 13084 bp, 12 predicted proteins | sample OricomgcompostMG_FD_108783 | JGI IMG/M metagenome (GOLD analysis project Ga0164242, IMG submission 108783) | Miracle-Growth compost microbial communities from Emeryville, California, USA - Original compost - Miracle growth compost (MG) ...
GACACTGCTGAAGCTCGTAGATTCCGACAACCCGCCACTGCGGGTGCTGTTCGGGACCGGCTTCTATCCGATGTTGCAACAGGTCTACGCCGACCGGCTGCAAACCTGGGCACAATGGCAGGACCTGGCCGCCGAGGCCCAAGGCAGTCTCGATCGGTGACCGACAGAGATTCCTCGACCACCCCAATTGTGCGAGTTCTGGGGCCTTGATCGTTTGGCCCTGCCGACCGCCCCGAAGCCTTCCGTGTTTCCCCGCTAGTTCCGGGCGCAGACCATGAGGAGGTTCCCGTCCGGATCCCGGAACTGAACGAACGACACGCTTCCGATGTCTTGGACGTCTCCCACCACGTCAACCTGCAGAGTCTCAAGATGTGCTCGTACCGCTTCGAGGTCGTCGGCCCACCAGAAGAACCGTGGAGGTCCGTCGGCGGTGAAATCCGGCTGGTTGGCATCGAGGGCCAAACCGACATCGCCGACGGCAGGGAGATCGTAGATCGTGCCTTCGTGCGTTGGCGTCTGGGCGGGCAGGCCGAGTAGTCGGGTGTACCACGCGATCGCCCTGTCCATGTCCCGGACCGGGATGAAGACTTGGCCGATTCGGTTCGGAATTGGTGCGGATAGGAGCGTCACAACGCGGATGGTACTCATCCTGCCCGGGGTCTCGCCGATGTGCCTGCTGAAGCAGTCACGGTCGAGTCGGGGGTCTTGATCGGCATTCACGCCGTAGTCTCCCCATGATCATCGCCGGATTCCACCGTCAGGCACCCTGGCAGGGCCAGACGAATCTCTTTCCTGGGTTGAACATCGGGAAGTCTTGCACCGACGGGGACGGGTCACGCGCACAATGAAGGTCATGCATGATCGGGCGCCATGCTGAATGCGTCGCGCTCCACCAGCTCGTCGCTGCGATGCGCACTCCCAGGCACCGCGATGTCGTGAGGGGACAGGCGATCCGGCATCAGAACACGATCACCCGGCGCCCGTGTACGGTGCCCGCGGCCATCCCGTCCAGCGCATCCTGCGCCTCGTCCAACGAGATCGGTGTGATCTGGGGCAGGATGCTGTGCAGCGCCGAGAAGCGCAGCGTGTCGCGCAGGTCATGTGGCGAACCGGACGGGTTGGCCAGCGTGTGCAGTCTGTTGAGCACCATCAGCTGCGACGGCAGCGACAGATTCTCCCCGTCGTAACCACACAGCACGAGGGTCCCGTCGGGAGCGAGGCCGCCGACGGTGGCTGCTGCCGCGGCAGTTGCCGGTGCGGCATTCAGGATGATGTTCGCCCCGCCGCCCCAGTCCTTCAACGCGGCCGCCGGGTCTTCTTCACTGCTGGCGATAAAGCGCTCGGCGCCGAGCGCCAACGCCTCCTCCTCCGAGCGACGCGATCGCCCGATCACCGCCACCCGACTGCCCATCGCCGCCGCGTACTGGATGGCCAGCGCACCGATGCCGCCGGATCCGATCACCGCAACCCGGGAATCCGCCGTGATCCCTGCCTGACGCAAACCGTTGTAGGCAGTGATGCCGGCACACATCAGCGGAGCCGCGGCGATGGGGTCGAGCCCGTCCGGGAGAGGGGTGACGAACCCGGCTTTGAAGATCCCGTACTCGGCGTAACCTCCGTCGGTCACGATGCCGGTGATCCGCTTGGCCGGGCAGAGAATCTGTTCGCCTCGCACGCAGTAGTCGCAGTGTCCACACGAGTCGTACAGGAATTGCGCTCCGACGGGGGTGCCGACAGCGGGGAAGTCGACGCCTTCCCCGACCACCTCCACAACGCCACTGACCTCGTGTCCCGGCACCACCGGGAAGCGGGCGAACGGGTAGTGTCCACGGAGCAGATTCAGGTCGGTGTAACAGACACCGCAGGCGACCAGCCTGACCAGCACCTCACCGGGACCCGGTTCGGGCACCTCCCGTTCGGTGATCGTCAGCGGTTGATCAACTCCGGTCGCGATCGCAGCCCGCACCATTGCTCTCCTCCTTCGGATGGTTTCCTGATTGAAGTGTTGGGCACCCCCAGGCAGGTCGTCCAGACCGATCCGGATGTCGAACTGCTTGCGGACCCGGTCGGCCAGCTCGGAGATCTCTTCGGATCCGCCGGTGGCCGGGTCGATGTGGGCCTGGTTCGGTCGGGTCTGCCGGGCGCGACCACCTCGGCCCAGCGGTACTGGAATCATGAGAGTCGCCATGACATATGAACCCAACTCCGCCGACCCGAGGTCCGACACGGACGCCTCGCTGCATGCGTACGACAGGGTTACCGAGCGTGCTGAACACCCGCGCCGTCCGCCGGAGCATCCGCGGGCACGCGGGCAGTCGTCGGTTGCCGACTTTGCCTTCGAGCCGCATCCCGAAGTCCGCATCGGGCTGATCGGCGCCGGAGGGCGACAGGGCGGACTGGTTTCCAGCCTCGCGCCGGTGCCAGGCGCCCGAGTGGTTGCGGTCGCGGATCGACTGGCCGAGCCGACCATCGCGGTGTCCGAGCTGCTCCTGCGCCAGGGCAAGCCGGAGCCTGAGACCTACGACGGCGACGATGCCGTGGACCGGCTTCTCACCCGTGACGACATCGACCTGGTGCTGATCGCCACGCCGTGGCCATCGCATGCCCCGCTCGCGATCCAAGCGATGCGGGCCGGCAAACACGTCGGCTTGGAGGTTCCGGCTGCGCTCACGATCGAGGAATGCTGGGCACTGGTCGACACCTCGGAGCAGACCCGGCGCCACTGCGTGATGTTGGAGAACTGCTGTTACGGCCGCACCGAGTTGTTCGCGCTGCAGCTCGTCCGGTCCGGTGCTCTGGGCGAATTGCTGCACGCCGAGTGCTCCTACAACCATGACCTGCGGGCCATGTTGATCAACGATCAACCATGGCGGCGGCAGATGCACATCGACCATGATCGGAACCTGTATCCGACCCACGGTCTCGGGCCGGTGGCTTCCTATTTCGGCATCAACCGCGGCGACCGGTTCACCCGGTTGGTCTCAATGGGTTCTCCCAGTGTCGGCCTGCAGAAGTGGCGGGATGCGAACGTGCCGGCGGGCGACCCGCGGCGTAATGAGGCCTACCGGTGCGCCGACATCAACACCTCGCTCGTCCAGACCGCCGCCGGCCGCAGCATCGTGCTGCAGCACCAGGTGATCGGGCCCCGGCCCTACGACCGTCGCAATCAGGTAGTCGGAACCAACGGCATCTTCACCGACTACCCGCCGCGGATCTTCTTGGAAGACGATCCGGTGCTCGGCGGAATCCAGGGCGGTCAGGGCGCGCGCGACGCCGAGGAAGAGGAATACCGCGACATCGGCGCCTATCTGCCCGCGTTCGAGCATCCGTTGTGGCGACAGGAGGGCGACAAGGCGAAGGCCAGCGGCGGTCACGGCGGCATGGACTACCTCGTCCTGCTGCGATTGGTCCAGGCGATGCGCGCGGGAACCGTTCCGGACATGGACGTCTACGACGCCGCCGCGTGGTCGGCCCCCGGGCCGCTGAGCGAGGAATCGGTCGCCAACGGCAATGCGCCGGTCGAGTTTCCCGATTTCACCCGAGGCGACTGGAAACGCAACCGCCCCGGCATCCCGTGATCAGCTACTTGGGCGGCAGGGCAGAGGGTGCGTGATTCCCTTGAAGTGGTGGGGTTTCGGGGGTGCGGTGAGTCGTCACTGTTGAGGGCGCCAACGGCGAGATTCCCGGTGTGTACCGCCAAGTACTCACTGAAGGTTGGTCCCACCGATGGCGTTGTCCCAGTCTGTCGCATCCGAACTACTCGAGGCGTTCCGTGCCGGTGAAGCGGGCTGCCCTGCTTAACATCGAACTCATCGGTCAACGAAGCCGAACCCGATTCAAGACGGCCCAACTCGAGATGAACCGAGGTGGTCCTCTGAGCACACCGACATCGCATGGCTCGAATGGAGCTGTGCGACCAGAATCGGCCAGACGCTCAGTAAGACCTGGCTCCCCACCAGCACCAGCAAACGGGGTCGGCTGAAGCTGCGACACTGCGGAACACCTGGCTAGAAGTCGCTTCGCAGCGGGGTCGCCGCTGGCTGACCGGGCACCCGTCGAACGGGCCGCGAGGCGCTGGCTCGCCGCGATCCCCTTGCAGTCACCAGGATTGGAGTCGACCGTGTCCGTTGTGCACAACGGAATTTACGTGGCCGGGCACCGACTGACGTCCCCGCCGGACCTTGATTCCGCCCACCGGATGCTTCGGGGACAGATGGGTATGGTTTGGATCGAGCTCTACCGGCCCGACTCCGACGAAGTCCAATCGGTCGCCAGGGAGTTCGGGATCCATCCGCTGGCTGTTGAGGACACCGTGGTCGTCCACCAGCGGCCCAAGTTGGAGCGCTACGGTGACGTGCTGTTCACTGTGCTTCGGCCGGCGCACTGCATTGTCGAAGAGATGCGCATCGAATTCGGCGAAGTGCACATCTTCTGCGGCGCAGACTTCGTTGTCACGGTCCAGCACGCCGAATCCCCGGATCTCCGTCAAGTGCGCGACCGTCTCGAACGGCACCCCGAACTCCTGGCACTCGGGCCCGAGGCCGTCCTGTACGCCATTCTCGATCAGGTCGTCGACGACTATGCTCCGATCGCCGACGCGCTCCAGAACGAGATCGACGAGATCGAGTCCGCCATGTTCGACGGTGACGCGGAAGTACCGATGAAGACCCACGCCCTCTTCCGGGAAGTGGTCCTGTTCCAGCGGGCGACCAAACCGCTTCTCCAGGTGACGCAGTCGCTTCGAGTCGGATTCGACAAGTACCAGGTCGCTGAGGAATTGCGTCGGCGGCTCAGAGACGTCGAGGATCACCTGCAGCGCGTCGCCGACGAGGTGGATGGATATCGAGCACTTCTGCAGAACATTCTCGCCGTCAACGCCGCAGTCACCGGCCAACAGCAGGCCGAAGCGGCCCGCCAGCTGACCGAGGTGAGCATCGCTCAGAATGATCAGGTGAAGCGGATCTCCGCCTGGGCTGCGATCTTGTTCGCGCCGACGCTCGTCGGAACGGTCTACGGGATGAACTTTCACAACATGCCCGAGCTCAGCTGGCGTCTCGGCTACCCGTACGCGTTCGGACTGATGGCAGTGGTGTGTCTCATCCTGTTCATCGTCTTCAAACGGAAGGAGTGGCTGTAGTGTCAGCGCTTACCGACTGGCGCTGCCTATCCGGCTGCTGTCGTCTGCAGGATTCCTGACGTCAAGGCGGACGCGATCAGATGCTTGTAACCGACGGCGGCGAAGTAGATCAAGAGCTCGTGGTCGTCTCGACTCAGCAGTAGTCCGTCCCCCCAGAGTCGATGATGGACTGCGATTCCTCCGCCGACCGACGATGTGGCGTGGTGGCTTGGTGCGGGCGTCTCGTCGTTGTCGCAGTTGCCACATGGCGATTGGTAGTCCTCGCCGAAATACGCCAGCAGTTCTGCGCGTCGGCAGCGCGTTGTCTCGGCGTATTCGCGTGCCGCCGCGATGCGGCTGGTAAGTACGGCCTGTCGTCGCTTGTCGAGGTTGAGCAGCTGCTCGGCCAGACAGGGAGGTGTCGGTAGCTGCCGTTTGAGCTCGACGACCCGGCTGCGGCCGGATCCTGTCACATTGAGAAAGCCCATCTCTACCAGCTCGTTGACGACCCGGTCGACCACGTGCTGTTGCATCTTCGCAGCCCGCGCCAGTTCCGTAGCAGGGCTTGTCTCGTCCATAGTCTCGACCGCCTCGACGATCCGGTGGAGCCTCTCCGCACCGAGATGAGCGCGGGCCGCCAGAAGCCGCGGTATCCGAATGGTGCGTGGATCGTGGATGAGGACTGCCCGTGCCGGCATCCCGTCTCGTCCGGCCCGGCCGATCTCTTGGTAGTAGTCGTCGAGGCTAGCCGGTACGCCGGCGTGGACCACGAGTCGGATGTCCGGTTTGTCGATCCCCATCCCGAAGGCGCTGGTGGCCACCACGATGTCGAGCTTGCCGGAGAAGAACGCGTCCTGTGTCTGCGCACGAGTGGCGGCAGGCATACCGCCGTGATAAGTCGCTGCCCGCAGTGAGACCATCCGCAGTCGAGCTGCAATGGACTCGCACTGGGCGTGCGTCAGCGCGTACACCAATGCGGGCGTGTCGGCGACCGTCAGGGTGTCGACGCATGCGTCCTCGATCGCCTGCGGCTCAGGCTGTGCCGGTCGCGTACGACGCATCGCAAGCGAGATGTTCGGCCGGTCGAAGTCCGCCACCACAACCGTCGGCGCCGTCATGCCCAAGCGGCGGATGATGTCGGCTTGGACGGGCGGTGACGCGGTTGCCGTGAGCGCCAGCACCACCGGTCTCCCAAACCCGGCGACGGCGTCGACCAAACGCACGTATTCCGGCCGGAACTCCTGACCCCACTCTGTGACCAGATGCGCTTCGTCGACGACGAACAGCCCGACCTGACGAGGCCCCTCCCGGACAGCGGCTCGGGTCTCGGGATTGGAGAGCTGCTCCGGTCCCAGGATCAAGAAGTCGAGCTCCCCACGGCCCAATTGGGCGACGGTCTTATTGCGTTCGGTCGCGGTCTGAGCCGAATTCAGCATCGCGGCGCCGACCGGCCGGTCGTGGAGACGACGACCGGCCAGTGCTCGGGCCTGGTCGCGTTGGAGCGCGATCAGAGGTGAAATGACCAGCGTCAGGCCGCCGATTGATGGCCCGGCCACCTGGTAGATCGCGCTCTTGCCGCTTCCGGTCGGCAGCACGGCCACCACGTCATGGCCTGCCACCGCCGCGTCGATTGCCTGTTGTTGTGTCGGCCGGAGCCGAAAATCGAACAGCGCGGCTGCGATCCCGGCGGGATCGTGTCGCGAGTCATCGTGACCGTCGATGGTTGCCTCCTCCTTCACGTCAGCGGCATCAAGGCGTGCCAGCGTCCTTGTGGCTCCGTGCCGAAAGTTCTTACGGGCAAGGACTGTCTCGCGTTGTCACCTTGCGCCCGCGGCAAAGACCTTTGCTTGGCTGTCCTCACCCACGGCCGTCGGTTCCCCGGAATACTCGTGCGATCCGCGCCGTTGTACACCTCGCACAGGTAGTGCCCAAGGAGGATCAAAGATGAAGGTCCGCAACTCCATTCGCGCGCTGAAGCGCCGTCCGGGTGCGCAGGTGGTTCGTCGTCGTCGGCGCGTGTTTGTGATCAACCGCCGGGACCCACGTTTCAAGGCACGGCAAGGCTGAACCAAGGACGAGGGTCGGCGGCTGATGCCGCCGACCTTTTATCGGAATGCCCGATTCGATCCGGACCAGCGGCCGTGGCATGCGGTGGCCACCTTCTGCGCACCCGACGTCCCTTCCGGCGGTCGCTCCGGTGTCACTATCCAATCCGGGGTTCGGGCGAACGACGCCGAGATCGCTCTTCGAACTCGCCTTCCCCCAGCCTGTCGGGATCTAGACACCCACGAGGAAGCTCAGAAGGCCGTCGACTATCTCGCTGACAAGGTGGTCGCAATGAAGTACGAGGTACTTTCGGAGCACAAGGTCGCTCACGCGTCAGCCAGCGGTTTGATCTTCGGGGCGATCGCGGGCGGCTTCCAATGCCCGGATCAAAGTCCGTGAATCGTAGGGCCCGACATGCCGGCGACCATTGATGAAGAACGTCGGTGTGGAGTGCAGGTCCATCAGCTCGGCATCCAACCGGTCATCCTGAATGCGATCAAGGACTTCTGCGGATCCGAAATCCTCGGCGAACCTGTCGAGATCCAGACCGAGTTGCTCGGCATATCCGATCAGATCGGCCTCCTCCAGTTCCTGCTGGTGGGCGAACATCATCCGAAGCATCTCAAGGAACCGGCCCTGCCGCGCTGCCGCCTCCGCGGCTTGCGCGGCGATCTGGGCATGCGGGTGCAACTGACCAAGTGGCAGGTGCCGCCAGACCCAGCGAATGTCGTCACCGAAGTGACCGCGCACCGCATCGACTGAACCCGTCGCGCGGCTGCAGAAGGGACATTCGAAGTCGCCATATTCGACGATCGTGAACGGGGCATCGATCCTGCCGACGATGTGATCTCGGTCTGGATCGACGGGACGAGCGAGCATCGCGCCGACCGCTTCGGGAGGGTGGATGCGATCTCCGATCGCCAGGACAGCCCAGCCGCAAAGGAACGCGATCACCGAGGCGGTCAACACTGCGATCCGAGCCAAGTCCTGGCTGTGCCGGTCGGCGATAGCAATCGGGACCAGAAACAACGAGATGGTGAACCCGATCCCGGAGAGAACCGCACCGGCCCCGACCCGGGTCATGCCAAGACCGGGCGCGAGCTGGCCGCGGCCCAACCCGCGTAATAGCGCTGTTGCTCCGGTGATTCCGACGAACTTGCCGATGACCAGGGCGGCGACGATACCCCACGCGACCGGCGATGCCAGTGCCTCGAGGAACATGTCGGCGTCCAGGTGAACGCCCGCATTGGCCAGTGCGAACAAAGGCAACACACCGTACGCGATATAGGGCCGCCACGCTGCGTCGAGCCGGGCGTTGATCGACAACGACTCGCGCATGCTGCGAGCCACCGCGAAGGCGTAGCGTGGGTTGGGCGACTCTCGGAACGCTTGGCTGAGCTCGGCCGATCGCTCCACGTCGGTGCGCTTGGGAGAAAAGACCGGGATGGCGAATGCGACAGCGACACCGGCCAGGGTCGGGTGGATGCCCGAAACGAGCACAACCGCCCATAGGGCAGTTCCGAATACGGCATAGAGCAACCCACGACCCGCGGGCAAGAAGCGGATGAACGCCAGCAGCACCACAAGGGCGGCAGCAGCCAGGAGCGGAAGCGTGGCGATGGCGGACCTGTAGAAGACACCGATGACCAGCAATGCACCGATGTCATCGACGACAGCGAGCGTCAACAGGAAGGTCCGCAACCGTGACGGATGCTTCGGCGCGATGAGTGCGATGGCGCCGAGCAGAAACGCCGTATCGGTGGAGATGGCGACGCCCCAACCACGAACTTCGCCAGTGGAAAGGTTGATCAGCGCGTAGATGACAGCAGGCACGAAAAGCCCTGCCACCGCCGCCGCAATTGGTAACAACGCCCGGGACCGGTTCGTAAGTTCACCGATGGTCAGCTCGTGCTTGACCTCGAGACCGACCAGGAAGAAGAACAACGTCATCAGCCCCTCGTTGAGGAACTCGTGCACCGTGAAACTCTGCGCATATCCGCCCACGGTGATCGTGATCGGCAACGACCACAGTCGCTCGTAGCTTCGACCGGGGATGTTGGCCCACCCGACCGCGATGAACGTCGCGGCGAGCATCGCTGTCGCGGCAAGCTGGTCTCCTGGTCGAAGTCGCCGAAGTCCCGCTGCACGGGCGGCAGGCTCGGTCGACGCCCCGTCGGCGGTCATGCTCTCATCATCGAAGGATTCGGTGTGCTCCAATGGCGCGGCCTGTTCTGACGTCGCCGATGATCGCTTGGGCTTGTCCGGGCCAGATCAAATGGCGGTAGCTCCCTATAGCTGTCGCCGATGGTTTCGTGGGCAGTGTCGATGAACGTCTCAGCCCCCTCCCGTCGCGTATCTGCCGGTGTTTGCCCATACGTGGTCGGATTCACTGTGTTCTTACGGTGCGAATCGCCGACGACGCGGATCGGGTCCTGATGAGGCACCATCCCGCCGTACCCGGCCCCAGATCTCCACCACAGATGAATTCGAGGTCGCCGAACACCGGATGGTTCGACTGCACGCAGGGTTCGCTGCCGAGACCGGTGCGAAATGCCCGAGCTGAATCTCGGAGACGGATTCGGCATCGCATACACAAGCCGCTACACCCCGGCCACCGCGCAGGAATCGCCGAGGCATCCATGCGTCGTCGATTGACGTCCTCGGATGAAGCAGTCGCCGTACCTGGCGGCTGCCAGCGTGATCATGGTTTGGAGCTGACGGACGCGGAAGCGCGCTGCATCGACGTACTCCATCGACGCCCCACTTCTCCGAGTCGCCTCAACGCCCGCTACCGCTGATCATGCCGGTCGCCGGGGACACCGGATCGCTGCAGCCCCGGCGCAATGAGACGGGAACCATCCATTGGATTGAACGGCAAATCGGTCCAAGGCACGGTGACCGAGGCCGATGGGACCGTGTCATTGTCGGGGTTCCCATCCGACATTCAAGATCACCGACGACGTCGATTTCACCGATTTTCTCGTGCATAGCAGCAAAGCCAAGGCTGTCTTCGGCGCAGCTCGGCTCGCGTGATGGCTTCCCCGGCCCGGTCGCCGCAGCTGCCAACTTCTGGTATGCGGGCCAGCTGATCGCGTGCTGATCGTCGGCACGGCGAACCGCCTGTCCATCTCACCACTCTCCACATCACGCCTGGCGCAGCGGCGTCCGGCAACCGGTCTGCTTCTATCCGGCCGACTGCGCCGGTGGGTCTAGACATCGCATTTGCCAGAGCGGGACTGTTCACAAGGATTGCCGCACGCCGTGTGGCCGGGTAAGACGGCGACATCGCGGCGGCACAGATATCAGAGTGAATATCTCGATGCCCTCGGGTCCCAGAGTCGCCGCTGTCTCGCACCGCACGTTCCCGGCGCGAGCAGCGCCACCGGGAAACGGCGAGGCAGGCAACCCGTACGAATCCGGCTGGAGGTCGGTGCATGGACCATTCATCGGAATCGTCGCCGGCAGACGAGACAGGCCGCACCTGCGGGCACGCGGCTGCACCCCAGGTGACGGTTGAAGCATCCCGGTTCGACGATCGCCCACATTTCAAGGGATATCCGGGCGATCGTGGTGTCATGATCGACGCCACCCGCAACGTCACCGGGCCCCAGGTGTACAGGTTCTCGTTCCCGACCGTCTGGATCCTCGACAGCGGGGAGGTCCGACTGGAACAAGTAGGACTCTGGCCGGCCGCAGACTTTCTGGCCTGGATGGATGCGATTCGGTCGCACCTGTTGTCGGCCCGAACCGAGAACCAGCCCGACCGCTGATGCGACCAGCCCAGGACCCAGCGATTCCGCGGATCCCGAGGCTGCCGGCCAGCTGCTGATTCGCATCGGCATCAGCACACACAGCACAGGCGACCAGGCATGCTTCGACCGACGCCCGGACTGCGCCCAAGTCACCCTGGGTGCGACGGGTCAAGACCGCAGCGGTTGTCGCGCAGGCATCGGAACAGTCGAGGTCGGTACGAATGCACCTGGACAAGGAGTGCAACGCGCTCATTGGATCGTCGCCTGTTCATCGGCTCAGTGATCATCGTCGTGCGATGCAACCTCAAGCCTGGTACGTCCCGTGCCCGGCGCTTAGCTGTCATCTGTCTGTATCTGGACGTGCTGCCACTCTTACCTGTACGAAGAGGCGCTCATCCGTCCGATCTCGGACGACAGACGAAGCAAGCTGACTGGGTCGACCTACGTCGTATGGAGCGACGCCAGAGCGGACTCGATGGCGCGGTGGAAGGTCGGGTACGCGTAGATCATCGCGGCCAGCGTCTTGGTGCTGAGCCGGGTGTGCACAGCCAGCGTCAGAATGGAACAGATCTCACCTGCTGCTGGGCCGACGACCGTCGCTCCGACCAGTGCGCCCTGGTGGGCGACCAGCTTGATCAATCCACGGTGCAGCCCGTGGGTGAGACCTCGAGACGACTGGGTGAGATCCACCTGACCAGTCGTGACGGCGAGTCCGCTTGCCACCGCCTGCGCGGCGGTCAAGCCGACGGCGGCCACCTCCGGATCCGTGAACGTCACCGACGGTATGGCGTGGTACTGGGCCGGTTCCGGGTCCTGCCCAAGAATGTCCTTGAGTGCTAGCCCAGCCTGATACATCGACAGATGGGTGAAGCCGCCGTGCCCGGTGATGTCGCCGATGGCCCACAACCATGGCGCATCGCAACTGTTGAGACTACCTTGCACGCGCAGATGCTCGTCGACGGTCAACTGACCGTCCGACGCGGCGTGCTGCAGCCCAACCGTTTCCAAGCCGATGTCGTCAAGATTGGCCACCCGACCGGTGGCGACCAACAGGCATTCGGCACCGAGTCGTCGGCCATCATCGAGTTCAACGTCGAATGGGCCCGCTCCGTATGCGTCGTTGTGTCGGACAGCGACCGGGCGGTGTCCGGTCAGCACGCAGATCTGGTCGTCCTGGAATGTCGCGTCGATGACCGCGGATGCCTCGGGCTCGCTTCGGCCGAGAAGTCGCGGGCCGGGCTCGACCACCGTGACACCGACCCCGAACCGGGCGAACGCCTGTGCGAGTTCGCATCCGACTGTCCCACCACCCAGAATGATCATGGTTCTCGGCAGGCGACGGGTCCGCACCGCATCCCGGTTCGTCCAGTATGGAGTGCCGCGAAGTCCTGCTATTGGAGGTTCGGCTGGGCGGGTGCCGGTGTTGAGGACGACTCCACGACGAGTTCTGTAGTGCCGAGGGAGCTGGTGGTTGTCGTGATCAACCTGCACCGTGTGCTGGCCGGCCAGCCGCCCGGACCCATGGACGACATCCACTCCGAGCGCGCGGAGCCGGTCAGCCGCGGCGCGATCGTCCCATCCGTCGGTGGCTTCGCGCGAGATCCGATCGGCCACGACACCCCACGACGTGCGGACGTCCGCCTCGCCGGCCAGCCGACCCAGGCGATGCGACTCCGCGATCGCTTCCGATCCACGCACGATGATCTTGCTCGGGATGCAGCCGTAGTACGGACATTCGCCTCCCACCAGGTGCCGTTCCACGGCGACGACGCTCAATCCAGCCGCGGCGGCCTTACCGGCAAGTGCCTCGCCACCGGGCCCGGTGCCGATCACGACCAGGTCGACCTCTTCGGTGCCAACCGGCATCAGATCAACTCCTTGTACGCTCAGAGCGCTGTCGGGATGCCATCATCTGGACGTTTCGTGTATGGACTAGTGCGTCCATTTTTACCATGCCGTCTGATGGCACCGCCGCGCTGGTGACGGCAGCTATTTCAACTGCGCTGGGTAGGAAGTGCCGTCGACCGGCCGGGCGTGACCCGCCACGGACCGTCAATTGGACGTAGCAGTCCATTTGAAATACCCTCGGCAATCGTGACCCTCTTCGTGCGCCGACTTGATCATTGCGGTCCACCGCAGGGGCGGCCTACGACTGATGACAAAGGTAGGC
>Ga0164242_10006301_pt1 | contig 13082 bp, 8 predicted proteins | sample OricomgcompostMG_FD_108783 | JGI IMG/M metagenome (GOLD analysis project Ga0164242, IMG submission 108783) | Miracle-Growth compost microbial communities from Emeryville, California, USA - Original compost - Miracle growth compost (MG) ...
AAGGTAAATGCCTTGTTGCTCGAAAAAATAAAAAAGCTTGAAAATCGTATTGAAGAAATTAATAAAAATAAAATAAATCGTATTGTAAAGGGTGCTAAAAAAATTAGGTTTATGCTGGCAACCGCCGGAGGGAAAAATAATATCTTTTCGAAAATAGCTTTTTTTTTTAGTCCGCTTGGAATAAAACTTATTTTTAAATTTTTTAAGAAATCGCTTTCCTTTTGCCGAACAAAGATAAAAGGCAATACTTTAATAGAACAGGAGAAAGATTTGTATGCCGCTTGGACAGAGAAAAATTTCCCTCAAAAAAAGGAATTACAGCATTTCTCAGAAGAGCAAGGTTTGTTTTTGATTAAACCTCTATTCTCCGTTATCTATACTGTTACTTCCTGTGAATTGCCTTTTAATGTAAAGACATTAAAAGCTTTGCAAGAGCAAATATATAAAGAATGGGAGCTTGTACTTGTTACCAACGAACATATATATCCCCAAATAAAAGAAGCTATAAAAAACAGCATTGGAGAAGAAAGAGTAAGCGTTCGGATTGTAAGAGAAAACGTAGGAAATGCTGAAATGATAAATGAAGGCATAAAGGTGGCAAAAGGAGCGTACTTTTTTTTAGTAGACCACTTAGACACTCTTTCCCCTGATGCTTTTTATCATTTTGCATTTAAGATAAATACCAATCCGGAGGCAGACCTCATTTATTCTGATGAAGATCATTTTTCAGACGGCAAGTTTTACAATCCTTTGTTTAAACCAGATTGGTGTCCCGATACTATTTATTCAAGTAATTTTATAGGGAAGTCCGTACTTTTTAAACGGCAAATACTGAAACAAGTAGGAGCATTTGATAAAGCATATACAAGCCATTTTTTGTTTGATGCGATTTTAAAAGTTTCTGAAGTTTCTTCCCAGCTTTTTCACATTGATAGAGTGTTACTACATAAAGGAACAGAAGACAGCCCCAATACTTCGGAGCATTATTTTCAGCTTAAAGCCTTAAAAGCATCTATTGAAAGGAAAAAAATTGCCGCTTATGTAGAAACAATAGGGCTTCATTCTTTTAGAATGCGGTATGAAATAAAATCATACAGGAAAGTTTCTATCATAATTCCTACGAAAGATAAGGCAGAGGTGCTTGAGAAAAGCCTTTCCTCCATTTTTTCCAAAACTTCCTACCCCAATTATGAAGTACTCGTTGTGGATAACAATAGCAAAGAGCGGAAAACCCAGTTGCTATTTGACACGTATAGTAAAAAGTTTCCTTCGAAATTTAAAGTTTACCAATATGCTGTACCTTTTAACTATTCAGCAATAAATAACTTTGGAGTAAGCAAAGCGACAGGCGATTATTTGGTCTTGCTAAATAATGATACGGAGGTTATAACAGACAATTGGTTGGAGTGTATGGTAGAGCAAGCTCAAAGGAAATCTATTGGTGCTGTTGGTGTGAAGCTCTTATACCCGGATGGGAAGATTCAACATGCAGGCATGGTAGTTGGGTTAGAATATGGTGGAAATACATTTGTCGGCGAGGAAGAAAATGCTTCCGGATACATGAATTTTATCAATCAGGTGCGGAATTATAGTAGTGTTACAGCGGCATGTTTAATGTGTCGTAGGGAAGTTTATGAAGAAGTGGGAGGGCTGAATGAAAATTTTGCTGTAGAGCATAACGATGTGGACTTTTGTCTACGATTGCGGGAAGCCGGATATAACAATATTTATTTACCCCATGTAAAACTTTTTCATTATGAATCTTTGTCCCGGGGATATGCACATCTTTCAAAAACGGCTTTAGCGCTTCACAAGAAAGAAGCCGGACAATTTAGAGAAAGATGGGCAAAATATATTGAGCATGACCCCTGTTATAACAAAAATTTGAGTAAAGTAAAGGGTGGGTTTTGTATAGAGTGAGTTCTATTACTAAGTATTAAAGAATCTGCTATAAGTCAATAATAATTCAGAGAATTTATAGAAAATATAGTATTGGATAATGAAATAATATTTGTTAACAAGAGATTATTGTAAAAAATTAAAAAAAGTAATGAAGCCGTTGATAAGTTATTTGAATTATAAGTTTGACAACCTGAATAAAAATTATTTTCTTTTTTTTCTCCATCCTAAAGTCCTTTTATATTTGGGAATTGGTGGTTTTATATATTTATTCAAATTAGTAACAGGAAAATATTCGGGAGATATTGATGACTCAGAGTTAGAGGATTGTATTTTTTTACATAAACCATTTAAAGAAAAACCTTTATGTCTTTTTAAATTACCTAAAAGAAAATCTATTGTTTTAAAAATCCCTCTTTTATTTAAAGATGAAAAAACACCCCTTGTTTCTATAATAATCCCTGTTTATAATAAATGGAATTATACCTTTAATTGCCTTAGGGCAATTAGTCAGAATACCGTAGATATTTCCTACGAAATAATTATCATCGATGATAATTCTACCGACTGTTCTGAATCTATTTTTCAAAATATTAGCGGATTGCGTTACTTTAAAAATATAGAAAATATAGGATTTCTTAAATCTTGCAATAAAGGTGCTGATATTGCCATTGGAAAATATTTGTGTTTTTTAAATAATGATACCCAAGTCCAGGAGAGATGGCTTAAAGCCTTGATGAGTGTTTTTGAAAATAATGAAAAAGCCGGACTTGCAGGATCTAAATTTATTTACCCCAGTGGATTATTGCAAGAAGCAGGTGGTATAATTTGGAAAGATGCAACAGGTTGTAACTTTGGACGTATGCAATCCCCTTCCGATCCCACTTTTAATTTTACAAGAGAAGTCGATTATTGTAGTGGCGCTTCTATTGTTATTAGTAAAGAACTATTTTTTGACTTAGGTAAATTTGATGAAAGATTTGTCCCGGCCTATTATGAAGATACCGACTTATGTTTCAAAGTAAGAAGTAGGGGTAAAAAAGTAATTTTTGAACCGAAATCTGTTGTTGTTCATTTTGAAGGAATAAGTTCAGGTACATCACTGGACGAGGGTGTTAAAAGTTTTCAAAGGATTAATCATGAGAAATTTTATACCAAATGGAAGGGTACATTGGAAAACCATTTTTCATCAGAAGATATTCTTGATTTTTATCCGGCTGCTTTGCGTCTTGTTTCCCCAAAAACTATTCTTGTTGTAGATGACTATGTTCCCCGGTTTGATCGGGAATCCGGTTCCAATAGGCTTTTAAGTATTGTTAAAATGTTTGTAGAACTGGGGTATCATGTTATTTTTGTTCCCGATAATTGTGCAGCTGAAGAACCTTATACTTCTATGTTGCAACAAATGGGGGTGGAAGTTTTATATGATATCAGAAATAAACCTGCCTTGCTTTCCTTAAAAGAAAAGATAGCATTTCTGTCTATTGCCTGGATTTGTCGTCCAGCATTGATGTCAAAGTATTTACCTGTTATTAAAGAAAATAAGAAGATAAAGATTATTTATGATACGATAGATTTACATTATTTAAGGTTAGAGCGAGAAGAGGAAATTCGACCAGATACATCTATAGAAATTGGTTGGTGGAAGAAAATGAAAGCACTTGAGGAGGATATGGCAAACCAAGCAGACCTTGTTGTTACGATTACAGATAAAGAAAAGGAGATTTTAGCAAAGTCAACTTCAAAACCGATAAAAGTTGTTCCCAATATTCATAATCCTAAAACCAGTAATAATGCTTTTGAAGCGAGAAAAGACCTTTTATTTATTGGCAGCTATAAACATTTACCCAATATAGATGCCGCAATTTGGCTTGTTCATGAGGTTATGCCATTAGTTTGGAAAATAAATCCATCGATTAAGCTTACGCTTCTTGGTAGTTCGCCCACTAAAGAAGTGATAGGTCTTAAAAATGAAAAGGTTGATGTTACAGGATATATTCCAAATGTTGAACCTTATTTTAAATCACATAGAATTTTTGTTTGTCCACTTAGGTATGGGGCAGGAATGAAAGGGAAAATCGGACAAAGCCTTGAATTCGCTTTGCCGATAGTTTCTACGAGTATAGGTGTTGAGGGAATGCCAATGGAAAATGGAGTTCATTATTTAGAAGCAAATATACCCGCTGACTTTGCCGCCCAAATTATTAAATTATATTCAAATCCTGTATTGTGGAATACGCTGTCATTAAAGTCAAAGTCTGCTTTAGTTCCTTATAGTTTTACTTTTGTAAAAAGCTCAATTAGCGATATTTTAGAAGAAGTTTCTGTAGATAATTTGGAAGTAGAAGTTTAAATGTTTTAATAATTGCAGTGCATTTACTTACCCTTAAAGGAATAAAAAAGAGTAAAAATAGATTTTGTCTTATGTGATTATTGATAAATGGATGAATTTTTAAAACAGAAGTTGAAAGTAAAGGAAAAGAGGATAGCAGAACTAGAATCAGAACTTGAGGAATTAAATAAATATGTTGAATGGCTGGAAAATTCCAAATTTTGGAAATTAAGAAAGGCTGTATATAGATTATATCGTTTAATTACCGGCAAAAATTATCAACCCGGACAATTGAGCCGTCAAAGTTTTCTTTCAAAATTTATAAAGAAATCAAAAAAAAGCAGCTTCATTATAGATAAGGATGCTTATACTATTTGGAGAACACAAAATGTACCGAAAAAAAAGGATTTAGAAGCCTTTAAGGCAAATATAAAATCGTTTACAGAAACTCCTACTATTTCGATATTGATGCCTGTGCATCATACCGATCCTATTTTCTTGCGTACGGCTATAGAATCTGTTATAAATCAAATATATTCCAATTGGGAGTTATGTATTGCAACAGATAATTCTACTAATGAAGCTACACTTTCCGTTTTAAAAGGCTATGCAAATAATCCTAAAATAAAAATTTCGTATAGAAATAATGAAGCGTATAATGTCGCATTAGAGCTAGCTTCCGGTTCGTTTGCACTTCTTTTTAATCAGGATGATTTGCTTACAGAAGATTGCCTTTATCGTATTGTACATGCAATAAATGAAGATGAAACGCTTGACTTAATTTATACAGACGAAGATAAAAAAGACTCCGATGATTTCTTTGATCCACACTTTAAACCTGATTGGAGTCCGGATAATATGCTTTCCAGGAATTATTTGGGACATGGGGTTGTGCTACGAACGAGTTTGTTAAAAGAAGCAGGTGGTTTTAGGAAAGAGTTTGGAGAAAGCCAGAATTTTGATTTGTTTTTAAGAGTAACGGAAAAGACAGAGCGTATAAAGCATATCCCTAAAGTACTTTACCACTTACGTACTACCACCAGTTCTATAAGAACCAAACTTGCGGTAAAAGAATCTACCAGCAATTTTGCCCGTAAAGCTATTGAAGAAGCATTATCCAGAAGAAAAGAAACGGCATCTGTAAAAATGCTTTCTCCCGGTTATTATAATACAATTTATGCACCTTTGGGTGTTCCTAAGGTTTCTATTATTATTCCGGGTAAAAATAATGTAAAAGTAACAAATCGCTGTATTGATTCGATTTTTAAAAAATCGACCTATTCAAATTTTGAAATTATCCTTATAGATAATGGAAGTGATGAGTCTGCATTTTTTGAAATGACAGAACATTATCAATCAATAGAGCCAAACCGTTTTTTTGTCCATACGCATGATATTCCTTTTAATTTTTCTAAGTTAGTAAATTTTGGAGCAGAGCAATCAACTGGCGATTATTTAGTCTTACTCAATAACGATACGGAAATTATTACCCTGGATTGGATTGAAAAAATGTTGGGGCAAGCTCAACGAGACAGTATAGGCGTTGTGGGGGTGAAGCTTTATTTCCCAAATGATACAGTGCAACATGCAGGCGTAGTTATAGGAATAGGAGGAACGGCTAGCCATATTTTTGGAACTTATGGACGAAATGAAACCGGATATTATAATTATCTTTTAGTAAGTAGTAATTTTTTAGCAGTTACTGCTGCGTGCTGTATGGTTAAAAAAGAGCACTACTTTGAGGTAGGCGGCTTTGACGAGGCTTTGGCTCATGATTTTAATGATGTCGATTTTTGCTTAAAAATAAAGGATTTAGGGCTAAATAATCTCTTCATCCCTTATGTTGAATTATATCATTATGAATCTTTATCGAGAGGAAATCTGCTGAAAGATAAAACATGGCTTGATAGGTATGTAAGAGAGAGTGTTATTTTTAAGCAAAAATGGAGTAATTATATATTAAAAGACCCTTGCTATAATCCAAACTTAAGCCTTACACATAATGACTTTAGAATAAAACTGGAAAAATAGCAGTAACACGATTTATTTTTGGGGAAGTAAGTTAAATATCAATTTGGCGTTTACTGCGCAATCTATACCGCTCCATTTTTATTATATTATCTTTATAAGATATTTTTCAATAAATAACTGTTTCAAAATGTTTCGAAACTTAAAAAAAATCTTTAAAAATCTGTACCAAGCTTATAAACAAATAAATTCTTCGGAGAAGAAATTGACTAAGCAAGAACAACTGTTCCATCTGTCTTTTTCTACTTTAGCACTTAAGGATATTCAATGGAATAATGGGATTAATAACAAGTTATTGATTCAATCAATTGGAAATTATGAGGAATATCTAAAATATTTTGAGAGGATGAAACCGGTTTATTATAAAAGACAGCAAATAGAAAAACTGCTAGCTACTTCTCAGAAAGAATTTTCAATAAAAGGCTTTAATCCAATGATTAACCAGATAGTTGATTATAAAGTTAACTACGACTATTGCTATCAGGAAGGGGAGCAACTCAAATTACCCAATTATAGAGAATCTTTAATTTGCTCAAGGACAACAAGCAATAGCAGAATGAGAGCAACATTTCTAACTGTATGTAACGCAATTAAAGGAAGGGGGACAGCAATAGATATTTATTTAACGGAACAGGTAACCTACTTTTACTCCTATTTTAAGAAAAACTATAAAAATGTAACCGGAAGTGAGTTTTTAGGAACGGATTTTCAATCAGGGGAAATAGTAAATGGAATACGGCATGAGGATGTTACTAATTTAAGTTTTAAATCGGAAAGTTTTGATTTAATCATTTGTTTAGAAGTATTGGAGCATGTTCCCAATTATAAAACGGCATTTAAGGAATTGTACAGAAGCCTCCGGAAAGATGGGATTGCTGTGATTTCTGTGCCTTTTGTTTTAGCTAATGCAAATAATACGATCCGTGCGGTTTTAGGAAAAGGCGGAGAAATAGAGTATTTACTTGAACCTGAATACCATGGTGATCCTGTAAATCCACAAGGTGGAATTCTTTGTTTTCAACACTTTGGTTGGGCAATGCTTGATGAGTTAAGAGAAGTAGGGTTTAAAGAGGTTAAAGCAAATTTTACATGGAGTATCTTCCATGGGATATTAGGAGAGGATATTATGATCTTAACGGCTACTAAATAAATAGATATATTTAGTATTATTTAAAATAAAAGCTTCTTTTAGTTAAGTTAATATTAAAACTTAGATAGTTAGAACTTGCACATTTAAATCTTCTATTTTTAAATAAATTATATACCATTTCTGCTCTTGCTTTACTTATATCATTGCCTTGAGTATAAATTTGGGGTGCGAAAACGTGCAAACCTTGTTTTTTTTCAATGGACTTACCGAAAATTGCTAAAGCTATTTGGTAAAAAGTTAATTTGGGGTCGGTAAATCGAATAGTTTCTTTAAAAAGTTCAGTTCTTAAAAACCAAAAATTTGGATTTAAAGCGTCTACATTCGAAAAAGAAAGTCCAAAACCATGATAACCTATGTAAGGGTATTTTTTATAGGAATAAAAAGTTTCAAGATGATTCTTTTGCAAGAAGTACGCATTGGGAAGGGCTTTTTTATTTTCAATTATTACACCTCCCACTGAATCGGCATTCGTATGCTCTAAGATTGTTAATGCTTCATTTAACATTGCCGAACCAGGAGTTTCTAGCTCTTCGCTTATGAGTAGCAGATATTTTTTTGTTTGAATGGTATCAATAAATTTAGCAGCCTTGCTATCAATAAAGGATTCTGTTAAAACCCAGTCATGTTTAATTTTTATAATTTCTAAATCGGGACATAGGTCATTATTGCTGAAAATTCGATAATAATTAGGATGTTTTGAAGAAACAGATTCAACACTAATAGCGCAATTGGTTAAGTGATCAGCTATGGCTTTTTGAGAAGCTTCCTGTATATAAGGTTTTACAGTGATATTTGTCGAGGTGCTTTTACTATGTACTCTCCAATGGTAAAGTATTTTTGGAATATGAAAAACTTTATTTGTTTTTGCTGTAATTCGTAAAAATAAATCATGATCTTGACTTCCTTCATAACCTTCTCGCATGCCTCCCATTTCTTTTACTAGCTCTGTCCTTATTATTACAGGGTGTGTAATGTAGTTTCTTGAAATCAAGTTATGTGGTGAAAATGCCGGTTTAAATGCCGGAGAATGCCTGGTTGAACCAGTAAGTAAATCTTCATCTGCATAAACGAAATCTAATTCTTGGTAGCTATTAAGTACTTCTGCAAAGGAACTGAGGCAATGCTTGTGTAATTTATCATCTTGATCTAATAATAGAATAAATTGTCCCGATGCCAGAGAAATTGCTGAATTGGTACAGGCAGAAATATGTCCGTTGTTTTCTCTTCTTAAAAACTTTATTTTATTTGCTGTATTTAATGTGTTTATAAAATCAAAGTGTGGACTTTCTAGGGGAGAAAAATCATCAGCTATGCAAAGTTCCCAATTCGGATAGGATTGTTCTATTACAGAGTTAATACATTCTTTAAAATAAGTTATATCCGGATTATAAACAGGAATAATAATACTGAATAATATTTTCTTTGATAGGGTTTTTACTTCAATAGCATCATCAAAGAATAATTTCCACTGTGTATACGATTTAAAAAGAATATTATGCTTATTAAGATATTTACTGAGGCTGCTGGGTTTATTTTTAACGCCATCTATAAACCTTGATATTATATTTATTAAAAATAGAAACAGAAAATGAACAAATGTTCTTTTTTTATCTTGGCAGGTTAGATATAATAAATATATTTTGACAATAGATTGCTTCAATGGGAGTGCATTATATAGGTATAGAAAGCAGTTAGCTTATTTTTTTATAAACAGACGAGAATAAATTTTGTGTCCCTGTTAACTTAACTTTCAGGTTATACAATAACGTTTTTATTTAATAAAGAGCATTATACATATCTCCAATTTCCTCTACGCTCCCTACTTTTCACCATTGTTAAGAAGCCCAGTTCTTAGCTTGAAATCCTTTATCTCCAATGGCAAGTGCCTTATCTATGATAAGGATTTCCGCTATCCCTGCGGTAGCTATGGAACACCCTAAGCGAGCTATCATACTGCTGGGATATCTTTTACTTGCATATTGATTGCGTCGCCTAATTCAGAAAAGTCTTTTATGTAATCAAGGGAAGCAATTATTCCTTTTTTCTTAATCCCATTAAGTAGTCAATCCTTGAAATAAACAATATTGTTTAGCAATAATTGAGTAAAAGTAGTTTTTTTATGTTAAAAATATGCAAGAAAAAGTATATTTTAGTTAAAATCTTGCAGCACATGAAGTCTTTTTTACCCAGTCGAAATCAAGTGAATCTATACAAGCGGGTAATTTAAGCTAATCACCTTAAAAGACCCTTGCTATAATCCAAACCTTAGAGAGCGGTTCATTTCGGTTTTGTCCATAGGTATTGCTAGAAACCCCCGTTGCAGTCTGTTTTTTTACTGTATAGCATCCGATTCTATTATCTTTGTACCGGGCTGAGGAAATATTGCTTCTCTTAACATCGTTGCCGCTACACTACTTGCTTTTACGCCTTTATATTTTTTTATTGGACCAATAAAAAGAGGTCCCAGTATATACGTAATTACTTTTCCTACTTCTTCTCCCAACCTGCGTTTTTGCCGATTCCCCATAAGTAAGGAAGGCCTGACTATAATAAGATGCTCAAAATTTAGCGTATAGAGTTTTTCTTCAATTTCCCCTTTTACTCTACTGTAGAAAATAGAAGCATCTTTACGTGCACCAAGTGCTGAGTTTAATACAAACGTTTGAATTCCGGCTTTTTTTGCTTGTTTGCTAAATTCAAGAACATAGGTAAAATCGACCTGATAAAAAGCTTCTTTGTTCCCTGCTTGCTTTATAGTTGTTCCTAAACAGCAAAATGCCGTATCACAAGCTTGAAAAGCAGCGGAAAAGGAGGGCAGTTTATTAAAATCAACCAAAAACTCTTGTATTTTGAGGTTATCGGAAAAAGTTTTTCGTCGAACTAATACTCGTATTTCTTGTACCTCCGGGTCTTTCAAAAGCTGATTTACCAGTTCTTTGCCAACCAGCCCACTTGCACCAGCCACGACTACTATTTTCATATATGACCGCCTCCAACAATTTCTTTCAGCGTTGCCAAGCAATAGCGATACATTTCCTCGTAATCGTCCGGGTTGTCAATTTGTGAATAATCTTCAATTTTAAGGAAAGTAGAATTTGTCATTTCATTCACTTCCACTTTAAATTCAATCCAGGAAGGATTGGAGGAATCTTCGTCCGTTTCCGGCAGAAATTCAAATTTAGCAAAGCTATTGACTTTTTTTGCTGCCATTCGGGCAATGTGTTTTTTTTCATCCCATATAAAAACTAAAAAATCTTCATCATCTTCAAATACTTCATCTGCAAACCATTGTGCCAAGCCATCGGGTGTTGAGATGTATGGATAAAGGGTTCTTGGAGATGCATTTATTTCAATTTCAATAGTAAATGAAGTTTTTGCCATAAAATGTACACTTAAGTCATTGATATATATTCCCAATTTAACAGAATATTTAAAAATAATAGAAATCTTTTTGTTAAAGATTTGCTTTTCCAAGGATGAGTGTATTAAATTCGCACTCCTTTTAAAGGGATATAATTTAAATGGCGGGGTAGCTCAGATGGTTAGAGCGCAGGATTCATAACCCTGAGGTCGGCAGTTCGATTCTGCTCCCCGCTACTTATCTATAAAAAGCCTTGATTTTCAAGGCTTTTTTGTTGGTTTTTGGTTTTGTGACAAGCTTTTGCCTTTTTTGTTAGGCCGTACTGCTGCTTATCAAGCAGGTAAGGGTTTTAAAACAATTTAGTTTTTTAGTTTTAAAGAAACTAAACAAAAGAGGGGAATTTTATTATCACATTCCATTCCACGGTTTTTAGCTTCTTATACTTTAAATCTTTTTTTTAACCATTTTAGTTCCTGATTTTTTCTACTGCTCAATTATTAAAAAACAAAGTAAATGGGTAGTCTTTTTAGGAGTCTTCTAAAAGAGATGCTTAGTGCAATTTATCCCCAAAGATTGTTTGATTCTGGAAATTGCTTAATCCATATTTAGAAGCGTGAAAATAAAAAGAGAGCTATTCAAGATTTGAATGGCTCTCTTTTTATTATTTTCTGAAGCGGTCTGGACGGGACTCGAACCCGCGACCCCATGCGTGACAGGCATGTATTCTAACCAGCTGAACTACCAGACCCTGTTTTTTGTATTTCTTTAAAAGTCGTGCAAAGGTACATCCCCCAATTATAAATTACAAGTGGGTTGATGATAATTTTTTATTTAAATAGTAAAGACTTTATTTTAAAACAATTATATGTTGAAAACACTTTTTTTAGTAAAAAAAGGTTTTATCAGTTTTATTTTGAGGTAAATTTGTAAAATATTCTTACGAAAAAAGATTAAACCAATGTATCTGGATTTTGAAAAACCAATTATCGAACTAGAGGCAAAACTTACCGATATGAAGCAGCTTGCTAAAGATAGCAATGTAGATGTTATCGATGCTGTAAAGTCTTTGACAGAAAAAATCCGTACTCTGAAAAAAGAAACCTACCAAAACTTGACCAGATGGCAAAGAGTACAACTCTCCAGGCATCCGGAAAGGCCTTATGCACTCGATTATATTATGTGTATTACCGATAAATTTATTGAATTACATGGCGATCGTTCTGTAAAGGATGATAAGGCAATGGTTGGTGGGCTTGCAGAGATCGAAGGGCAACAAGTAATGCTTATTGGACAGCAGAAAGGGCGGAATACCAAACAACGGCAGCTAAGAAATTTTGGAATGGCAAATCCTGAAGGCTATAGGAAAGCCCTTCGGTTGATGAAAATGGCAGAAAAATTTAATGTCCCTATTGTTACCTTAATAGATACTCCGGGGGCTTATCCGGGTTTAGAAGCAGAAGAAAGGGGGCAGGCAGAAGCAGTTGCTAGGAATATCAAAGAAATGTTTATGCTTAAAGTACCTGTTATTTGTATCGTAATTGGTGAAGGCGCATCGGGAGGTGCTTTGGGTATTGGCATAGGTGATAAGGTTTTGGTTTTGGAAAATGCTTGGTATTCTGTTATTTCTCCCGAAAACTGCTCCTCAATTTTATGGAGAAGCTGGGATTATAAAGAGCAAGCTGCCGATGCGCTGAAACTTACAGCTCAAGATATGCTCAAATTTAAATTGATTGATGATATTATTAAAGAGCCTTTAGGTGGCGCTCATTTAGATTCGGTAGCCATGTCTAAAAAATTAAAAAAGGTTATCCTCGATAATATAAAAGCATTGCAAGAAATACCGGCAGAAGAGCGAATTAGCCAGCGAATAGAAAAATTCTCTGCCATGGGGGCTTTTATCGAAGAAGAATAAGCTTTATGAAACTCCATTGCATAAATACCGGATTATTTAAACTCGATGGGGGAGCTATGTTTGGGGTCGTTCCTAAAACGATTTGGAACAAAATAAACCCTGCCGATGCGAATAACCTTTGTACCTGGGCTATGCGTTGCCTGCTCGTTGAAGATAAGGATAGATTAATGCTCATTGATACCGGAATAGGCGATAAGCAAGAACCGTCCTTCTTTAAGCATTATTTTCTGCACGGCAATGATTCCTTAATAAGTTCTATCCAAAAAGCCGGATTTTCCCCTGAAGATATTACCGATGTGCTTCTTACGCATCTTCATTTTGACCATTGTGGTGGCGCAACGGTTTACAATGCTGACCGGACTAAAATAGAAACCACCTTTAAAAATGCCCACTATTGGAC
>Ga0164242_10006302_pt1 | contig 13079 bp, 12 predicted proteins | sample OricomgcompostMG_FD_108783 | JGI IMG/M metagenome (GOLD analysis project Ga0164242, IMG submission 108783) | Miracle-Growth compost microbial communities from Emeryville, California, USA - Original compost - Miracle growth compost (MG) ...
AAATGATCAATACATAGATTATGTGCCATTCTCATTGCCCATGGCAAAAACTTTCCATTTTCAGTATAGATTCCATTATTGAGTTTATCAATGATCCGGATAAAAGTATCCTGGAACATATCTTCTGCCAGGTATTTATCTTTTACCATTAAATAAATGGAGGTGTAAATTTTTTCTTTGTGGCGGGTGATAAGGATAGAAATGGCCTCTTTGTTGCCATTCATGTACAACTCGATCAGTTGCTGATCAGCAAGGTCGATAAGGGATTGCATAGGATAAAAATTGGTTTTTTAGGATATTGTGTAAGACGATGCAAAAATAGATTCACCAGCAAACAGAAGTTGTAGTAACTAAAGCAATTATTTGTAGAAAATTATTTACAGCTATGGTAGAATTACGATTGTAAAAAAGAAATTTTACTTGTTTGTATTTATACTTTTATTCCTTTTTTTATTTGAAAAAATTTCAAATAGGGGAATATAAATGCAGCAATAATAATAATGGTAAATAACGCTGCAATTACTAATTTTATTTTCAACTCAAAATGAGAAATCAAAAAAAATAAAAGCAAATACAGTAATAAAATTGCAATAAACCTGATCAATAATTTTTGAAAAGGCACAAGTTGAAAGACAGATGTTTTCAGCAATTTGGCCGAATGCCATAAATAATAAATTACCTGGCACCAGGTAGATATTACAACCGCCAAAGCAATTCCTTTTGTTTGCATAACAGGATAAAGGATCAACATTAAAATAACTGCAAAAAAAATATCCAGCAGTGAGCCCCAAAGTATTTTTTTCCCTTCAGAAAAGCATTGTAAAACACTGCTGTAATTATTGATCCTCACGGGAAGAATGAAAATACTTATGGCAAAAATCGGTAGGGATGCATTGTATTTATTTTTAAATACAAAAGAAAAAAGTTCGGATTTAAAAAAGAATAAGAAAAAAAATGTTGGAAAAACAATTGCAGAAAGAACCATAAAATTTTCACTGAACAACCGGGTTATTTTATTATGCTGATGAAGATGATGAGAAATTTCTATTAATAAAAAACTGCCTGTTACACTTATTAACAAACCAAATAAAGGAATTTCAAAAGAACCATTAAAGAAAATGGCAAAGTCAGCAGCAGTAAGAAGATACAGTAAAAAAGCTTTGTCGATCCATTTTGAAATTACACCTACTACATCATTTAATCCGAGAAACGTCCAATGTTTTAAAAAGTGTTTTTCCTGAAGTATTTCCTGCTTCACTTCTTCCTGATGAGGCACAAAAATCATTACGATTAACTTGAATAATGAAAGAATACAAATACCGGCGATCAGGTAAAAAAGCGAATAGTTTGTGAACAGGATATAAAGATGCCAACCCAAAAATAAAATGGAATAAAAAAGGTTAATGAAGAAGGAAATTTTTTCACCTTTCCTTTTTATTAAAAGGGTTTCAAAGACTGTTGAGGCATTCTGAATAATAATAAAGACAACTAAAAGTAATTTTAAAGAAGTATGAAAATTCTTAGCAAAGAAAAAAAAACCTGTTAAGCTGCAAAGCCAGAGAAGTAAATAGAAAATGCTTAATCGTTTCCGGTTTTTCCTGATAAAAGAAAAAAGAAAATCAAGATTGGTAGAAAGTATTATTGCAGACAAACCAAAATTGATCAAAACGTTGACGATATTGGTGTACATCCACACACTCTGAAATTTTCCATAATCATCATAACTCAACCTGCGTGAAAAAATGATCATAATTAAAAAGAGTATTAACACCGGTAATACTCTTCCTAAAAACAACCACGAAAATCTTCGTACAGCAAATGATTTATAGTTCTCGTTAATGATGGTACTTGTATTTTTTCTGAATAAAATTATTTCTTTTTTATGTCTATTAGAAATCTCATTGGTTTCTTAAAAATGGCATTAATGAAACCATCTTTTATTTTCCAAAATGAATAAGGAAGAAAAGACATTAGCAAATTTAAACGCAATCGAACAAAATATTTATTTGAAAATTTTTCGGTTGTAAAATCATGAAATCCGGAAGGAATAAAATCATGAATATTTTTTTCATTGAAAGAATGAAGATGGGCATTTTTAGGAGTGGGTTTGTTACAATGAACGCATAAAAAATATTCTATCTTTTCATTGTATGGTGTGGTGATGATAAGATTCCCACCCGGTTTGAGGCATTTCATTAAACTTGCAATAAAAAGCTTTGGATCATAAACGTGCTCCATAATTTCTGAAGCAATGATGGAATCAAAACTATTTTCTTTGAATGGCAAATGATACGCATCAGCAACAATAGCTGCATGACTTTCTCCCGGATTTTCGTTTAAAACCTTGCAGGGATTTTTAACAGAAATATCCATGGAAACAACTTTCTTTTCTTTCGCTAAAAAATATTTTGCAACCCATCCGTTTCCACAACCAACGTCCAAAATCAATTTGGCATTGTGTGGAACATGATGGATAATTGATTGATGCAGTCTTCGTACTTCTTCTTTTCCGGCAGATGTTTCTTCTTCTTTAAAATAATCAAAATGATCAGCATCTTCATTATAATGAGTCACATAATCAAAATCAGAATGAAATTGTGAATGAAGATTTGTATTGGAATTTTTATTTTCCAATTCCGGAATTAAAACGGGAACATCTTCATAAAAAGCATAGCTGCTTTCACCAGAGGAAAGAAAACTTTTACCATCCTTTATTTCTTCATTTAAATCTTTTCCTGTTAACGGATCTGCAAGAATTTCTTTTAGAAAAGGTTTCACTTTTTAATCTTAAATAAAAAATACTTTTTAATTTTTCAAAATAACGGTTTCTTTTAGAAACAGGCTTTTTTATTAAAATGAAGTTTAACTTTTAATTATTAAAAACAAAAATAATGTGGCTCTGCCACAAATATCAGGCGTCATCCTTTTTCTTATCTTCGCCGCCGAATTATGAAGAATATCAGGAATTTTTGCATTATTGCGCATATTGATCACGGCAAAAGCACGCTGGCAGACCGTTTGCTCGAATTTACGCATACAGTTAATGACCGCGAAATGCAGGCGCAGGTTTTGGACAATATGGACCTTGAAAGGGAAAAAGGAATCACGATAAAAAGCCATGCAATTCAAATAAATTATAAGTATGAGGGTGTGGAATATATTTTGAATTTAATTGATACTCCAGGCCATGTTGATTTTAGTTATGAAGTGAGCCGTGCCCTTGCTGCATGTGAAGGGGCTTTACTTTTGGTGGATGCTACACAAGGTATCCAGGCACAAACAATTTCAAACTTATATCTTGCTATTGACAACGATCTTGAGATCATTCCTGTGTTGAATAAAATAGATATGGATGGAGCGATGATTGCAGAAGTGGAAGACCAGATCATCGAATTAATTGGTTGTAAACAGGAAGATATTTTGCATGCAAGTGCAAAGACGGGAGTCGGAATTGAAGAAATTCTTGCAGCAATTATAAAACGTATTCCTGCACCAAAAGGAAATGTAGATGCTCCTTTGCAGGCATTGATATTTGATAGTGTTTTCAATAGTTTCAGGGGAATCATCGTTTACTATCGCATCTTTAATGGTGCACTAAAAAAGAATGATAAAATAAAGTTTTCGAACACAGGTAAAGAATATAACGCTGATGAAGTAGGTATTTTGAAAATGGGAATGATGCCCAAAAATGAAGTGAAGGCCGGAGATGTTGGATACGTAATTACAGGAATTAAAAATGCAAAGGAAGTAAAAGTTGGTGATACGATTACTACCACTTACAATCCATGCAAAGAATCGATCAAAGGATTTGAAGAAGTAAAACCAATGGTATTTGCAGGAATCTTTCCTGTGAATACAGATGAATTTGAAGAGTTGAGAGATTGTATGGAAAAGCTTCAACTCAATGATGCTTCACTCACTTTTGAATTGGAAACATCACAGGCATTGGGTTTTGGTTTCCGTTGCGGTTTCCTTGGAATGTTGCACATGGAAATTATCCAGGAACGTCTTGAACGCGAATTCAATCAAACTGTTATAACTACAGTTCCTAATGTTAGTTTCAATGCTTTTACAACAAAAGGTGAAAAAATTATTGTAAACAATCCTTCTCAAATGCCGGATCCCAGCAGGATTGAGAAGATTGAAGAGCCTTTTATAAATGCTCAAATTATCACGAAGCCAGATTATATCGGCAATATTATGACGCTTTGTATTGGCAAAAGAGGAATCCTTATAAACCAGGGATACCTGACGCCAACCCGTGTTGAGCTTACCTTTGAAATGCCTTTGACTGAAATTGTTTTTGATTTTTACGATCGCTTAAAAAGTGTAACCCGCGGTTATGCCTCTTTCGATTATCATCCGATTGGTTATCGTGAAAGCGATATTGTAAAAATGGATATTTTATTAAACGGCGATAAAGTAGATGCTTTAAGTTCTTTAATTCACCGCAGTCGCTCCCAGGAATTTGGAAGGAAACTTTGTGAAAAATTGAAAGATCTTGTTCCACGTCAGCAATTTCAAATTGCAATCCAGGCGGCAATTGGTGCAAAAATAATTTCACGCGAAAATATCAGCGCAATCCGAAAGGATGTCACAGCAAAATGTTACGGTGGTGACATCAGCAGGAAAAGGAAGTTGCTTGAAAAACAAAAAGAGGGCAAGAAAAGAATGAAGCAAATAGGAAATGTGGAAGTGCCCCAGGAAGCTTTCTTAGCTGTTTTGAAACTCGATGAATAATTCCTTGAAAGTTGATCGACCAACTTTAAGTTGTTGCCAAATAAATATTTTTTCTTATTTTTCGAAAAAATAAAATATGTCATCAATAGCTCTAAATAAAGAAATGAATATCGAGGTAAAAGTTCGGCTCATTAGCAAAGGAAATGACGAACCAGTAACGGGCCATGAATACTCTGTTCGCCTTTATGATAAAGACCTTTTTAATGACGACTATTTAGGAGAAAGCAATCCGGATGAAGAAGGCGTTGCGAAATTTCTTTTTTCACAGGGCGATTTTTCCAAACCGGTAAATACTGATAATAAGCCTGATTTTTATTTTGTCGTTTACAAAAACAAAAAAGAAATTTTCAAAAGCAAAGTGATGTCTAATCTTGACCTTTCTAATTTTGAAGAATTTATCATGAAGGAAGGAGAAGTAATTGATTTAGGAACCTTTTTAATTGACAGTAATTTATAAGTACTCTCCTGCAATCCTTACTACAAGGCACTTCACAAAAGCTTACTTTCAATTTCTTTCCAGTTGCTCACTCTTTCATAATCCTTTTCCAGGATATTGTGATGACAAGTATATAAAATTTTCCTTCCTTTAAAATGACTGAAGTTCCTTGTTCTGTCATCAATCATTATGTCTGTTTGAATAATGCTTTTTGTTCCGCAAAGACAAATTTGTTTCCATGAAATAAAAGGAAGATGTTCAGAAATCCAATTAAATTTATCTAATAAGGAATTCGGAAATTCCAAAGCTGCAGAAACGATAAACAATTCATATTTTTCATTCAGTTTTTTTAAAACTTTTTCTGCATTCGGCATTATTTCAAGGTCTCCAAAAAAACCCTGTGAATTCAAATATTCATGAAACTTTGAAAGATGTTCCGGCTTAACCACCTGTTTTAAATCTTTTCCCTCCAATTCTTCTTCATTAAAAGTTATTCCAAAATCACGGCAATAATAATCTTTCAGTTTTTTCGCCGTGTCTGTAATTACCTCATCCATGTCAACACTCAATGTTTGCATATCTTTTTTCGCAACAAAATAGCTTTTTTTCAAAATTTTCTTTTATTATTTTTTGATTTCCAAAAAATATTTAAATGATAAATTCAATAAAGAAATAATCTCCACCGGGGATACAAAAAATTGTTACTAACTTTAATAATGTAACTCCATCTAAAAATCTACAATCCATTTTAATGAACACTTTCGATAACCAATTTGAAAGTTTATTCTATCGATCTAAGCAAAACGCACTTTTGATTATTGATATCAATGGGATTGTAAACGCCATTAACCCTGCTTTTATTCACACATTCGGATATTCTGAAATGGACCTGGTTGGGAAAAATGCAAATATTTTATTTACGAAAGCAGATCAACAAAAAAGGTTGTTTAAAAAAGAAATTGAACAGGTTTTAGAGAAAGGACAATCATTTGATAATAATTATTTTGTCAAAAAAGACCAATCAATAACCTGGGTAAGAGGAGAAGCTGTTTTGGTAAAATCAAATTCAGGAACTTCGTTCATTCTAAAGATGATCCAGGATATTCATGAACAAAAAATAACTGAAAATGCCCTTCGTTCTTTAAACTCTTTTAATGAGGATATTCTTCGTTCTATCGAGGATGTGGTTATTGTCTTGGATGAAAAAATGAATGTGATCAAGACGAATAAAGCATTTGCGAGCTTATTTAAAGCAGCCGTTCCCGACATTTCAACTTTAAATTTTGCAGATCTCATCAGGCCGTACGACAAAAATGAATATTTGCTGATGTCTATTAAAAATGCCTTTCATTCAAAAAAAGGTTTTAGTAATAAACAAATCGAAATGATTATTTCTGCAACCGATATCAGGACTTATGATGTCAGTTGTTCTTTTATGCACGGCCTTTCTGATAAAAATATTTTGTTGATTGTGCATGATATTACTGCCTATAAAGATCTTGAAAAGGAAAAAGAAGATGTAATGGGATTTGTGGCTCACGAACTTCGGAATCCGCTCTCCAACATGATTTTATGCAATGAACTGATGGGTGAAGCGCTAAAAGAAAATGATACTTTGTTAACAGAATCGTTATTGCAAAAAAGTAAAAATAATGCCTCCCGGCTGCAAAAAATGATAACTGAATTATATGAATCAACGAAAATAAATTCAGGATATATGCAGTTGCAATTTTATGAATTTAATTTTTTTGATGCAATAAAAGAGGCAATAGAAACAGTAGAAGTTTTACAGCCTGCATACCAGATAATAGTTAATGGAAATGCGAATATTTCAATCATTGCTGATCGATATCGAATCATCCAGGTTTTGACAAATTATTTGAGTAATGGGATAAAATATTCAAACGGCACCAATGTTTCACTAAATGTAAGCAATGATGAAAAAACGCTAACTGTTTCAGTAAAAGATGAAGGACTTGGTATTTCCAAAGAACAACTACCTTACGTTTTTGAAAGATTTTTCAGGGTAGAAAAAACAAGAAATATTGAAGGGATCGGTCTTGGACTTTATTTATGTCGACAAATTATTCACGCACATAAAGGACGGGTTTGGGCCGAAAGCGAAGAAGGTAAAGGCTCCGTTTTTTATTTTTCAATTCCACTTGTTCAATAGATTTGAAAGATTGTTATACCTCATTCATCTAATTCTCTTAAAGCTTCGTGAATCTCATTTATAACCTTAAGAAATTCATCTTTTGAATGCTTTGTAATTTCTGTTTCGATTTGTTGATTCAATAATTGTAAAGCACTTTGAAGTGTAGCTTTTATTTTATTTGTATCCACTTTATTACTTTTAAAATTATTAATAAACCATCCAATCTTAATGAAAAAATTTACTTTTTTGTAAAAGTGTAAGTAATGGAACCTGCTTTTCCATTTCCAACATCAATCGTAGAAGTCATTGTCAAACTATCGCTACTAATCTGGCCTAATGCAAGTCTATAGCCATCTACAACATTTTTAGCTTTCTGACCATTTAGTTTTTTGAATTGAAATTGAGCATCATTCCCCTTACCGTAAATGCTCCAGAATATATCCTCCTTTGTTCCATTAGTGAGCGTAAAGGAACCTTTGCCATTTCTTATTAAACCCCATGTGCTTCCCTGAAAATCAGCATACGGCGCTTCATCAAAAACATTTGTAACCTGGAACCCTGATGGAACATCTACAGCAATATTTGAAATCGTCCAGGTACCTGAAACATTTCCCCTGGTTGGTTTTAAATTCGTTGCATTTTTTGAGGAAGAACAACCGGTTATAAAACCAGAAGCCGCTATAAAAAGTAAAATCTGAATCGCTTTTTTCATAAAATTGTTTTTTCAGATAATACATAAATCCTGCCAACGTTCATTGCACTCTTTGAGCCATTAACAATTTACCTAAACTCAATCGCTTTAACTGGTTGGATTTTTTTAATCAATAGGGAAGGTATCAACAGCATTAAAAAACAAACAAGTAATGTGATTACATCAATTGCTGCAACCTGCCACCATACAACATCTGCATGAGCAACTTTCATAAAATAAGCTTCTTCATCAAGTTTAATAAATCCCGTTAAATCCTGCAGGTAACAAATTCCTAAACCAAATAAAGTACCGGCAATAACTCCTGTAAATGCAATGATAATAGTGTTATACAAAAATATCTTTTGTATGATTCCGTTTTTTGCACCAATTGCTTTTAATATTCCAACCATTGTTGTTCTTTCAAGAACCAGAATAATAAGACAGGTTATTAAATTAACCACAGCAACAACGATCATAATTACCAACAAAATTGATTTGATTCTTCCCTGCAAATTCAGCCAATCAAAAATATTAGGGTAAATCTCCTGGATCGTTTTACTGTACCATCTGCCGGGCAATTTCTCAGAATCATATAAATAGTTATTGATAGAATCGGTTAGTTTATAATCTTTCAAAAATAATTCGTAACCACCGATCTCATCAGCTTGCCAGTCATTAAGCCTTTGAATTAATTTAATATCACCGATGCAAAAATTATGATCATACTCATCAATACCGGTTTTAAAAATTCCTGCTATTTTCAATTTCCTCGCACGTTGACTTCCATCATTTTGAATAAATAAAATGATGACGCTGTCGTTAACATTGGCTTCTAATTGGTTTGCTGTATATTCAGAAATATCAATGTCTTTGCTATAACCACTATCAGTGAATGAAATCCATTTTCCTTTTTCTAAAAAAGAATTAATCCGATCAAAATCAAAACTCTTGTCAACACCTTTCATTAGTACACTTTCAATATCATCCTTAAAGCGAATGATTGCAGATTTGGTAGCGTACCGGGCAACATTTTTTACCTGTGGAATTTGTTTCAAAAAAAGTTCAAGCGTATCGTTTCTTTCAATCGGTGTTTCTTCAGCAATATTCGCTTCGGTCATCGCCGTTTGCTGAACACGTATATGACCCCAAAAGCTAAAAACCTTATTGCTGATTACATTTTGAAAGCCATTCACAAAACTTAAAGCCACAATCATTACAGCAACACTGATCATTGTGGCGGTAATAGCCAGGCCAATGATGAAACGGGAAAATGTTTTTTGTTTATTAAACGCAATTCGTCGTGCTATAAATGAGGAAACATTCAAAAGGCCTATTTTTGATTTTTGTAAAACTAATTTTTTTTAAAACATTAAAATGAAAACATTAAAAGTTGTTTTTGTTCTTTGGTTTTTTACAATTTCAAACTATGTATTTTCCCAGGCACAACAAGAAAATATTTTTGTAAAAAATATTAAAACAGTGAGACTGTTCAACGCTGGAAATCAACTTAGTTTTCCGGTAATAAAATTAAACAGCAACGATCTTCTCGAGCTTCATTTTGATGATCTTGATGCAGATGTAAAATACTATTATTACACTTACCAGCTTTGCAACAGCGATTGGACGCGTGCTACTCCGGGACAGTTTGATTACATCAAAGGTTTTACGCAAACAAGAATTACCAACTATCGTTTTTCAGCTGTTGCACTGACCAGGTATACACATTACCAGGTAACATTACCAGATGCCAACATGTTTCCAACGAAATCGGGTAATTATATTTTAAAAGTTTTTTTGAATGGCGATACATCACAATTGGTTTTTACCAAAAGATTTATGGTTGTGGATACAAAATCATCAATCATGGCAAGGGTTACACAACCTTACGCACCACAATTTTCAAAAACACATCAAAAAGTTCAATTTACCGTGGACGTAAAAGCGTTACAATCTTTTAATGCAGGCCAACAAATAAAAGTAGTAGTGCTTCAAAATTATCGGTGGGACAATGCCCAGGATGTGAAGCCAACTTTCATTCGTGGCTCTTCACTCGAATTTAATTCTGAAAACACTGCTGTTTTCCCTGCCGGCAAAGAATGGAGATGGCTTGATCTGAGAGATTTTCATTTGCAAAGCGACAGAGTATTAACTGCTGATTATAAGAAATATTCAACTGATATTTTTTTACGACCTGATGGGCCTTTGGCAGAACAGAAATACGTCTATTATCGCGATCTGAACGTAATGTCATCCATAGAAGCCATCCGCGGAATCAATCCATATTATGAGGGAGATTATGCTACAGTTTATTTTTCTTTTGTGCCACCTAACGGTGAGGCATACACGAATAAAGATATTTATCTTTTCGGCCAGTTAACAGGTTATAAGTTTACAGACAGTGTAAAAATGACTTATAATCCAACAGAAAAAAAATATGAAACACACCTATATTTAAAGCAGGGATATTACGATTATACCTACATGGCAATTGATAAAAATAATCCGGGGAAGTATTCTGAATTAGACGGAAATTATTATGAGACAGAAAATCTTTATACTATCTTGGTTTATTACGAACCGTTCATCGGAAGATCAGATGAATTAATAGGTGTTGCCACTTTTGATTCAAGAACTGATCAGCCAGGACTAAGCTTTTAATTTTTAGAATTCAAAAACATATTCCGTTTCCTTCTTTCATTGCTTTTCAGTTTAGTAAATTCGCTGATATTATATCACCTTTAATTTCAAAACATGAAAAAAATTTTAAGCATTCCTGCCATTTTATTGTTTGGATTGATCTCCTGTAATTCCGGCAATAACACTGAAACAAATCAAAGTGATTCAACCACGGTTCATGCAGATACATCACACGCTTCAATGAATATGGATACGGAATCATCATTGCCAGGAATACCTTCCGGTGCAACTGTATCATTCAAGAATCTCAAAGATGGTGAAACTGTTTCTTCACCAGTAAAAGTGCAAATGGTTGCAACCGGAATATCTGTAGATTCAGCAGGAGCTGTGAAACCAAATTCCGGTCATTTCCATATTATTATTGATGGAGAAGATTCAATACCCTCCGGTGAAGTGGTTGCAAAAGACAGCACACACTTGCATTATGGAAATGCTCAACAAGAGGCCACTCTTGATTTGCCCGCCGGAAAACATAAACTGACTTTGCAATTTGCTGATGGTGCTCATCGTTCTTATGGAAATAAATTAGCAAGTACAGTTACTATTAATGTGAAAAAATAAAATCAAAAAACAAGGAATTGAATTTTTCAATTCTCTCCTTATATTTGCGCCCCGGCAAGTCTTGTACGGCCAGCTCCTACAGAACTCCCCCAGGATCGGAAGATAGCAAGGGTATGCGGTTGAGCGGTGCGATGCAAGCAACTTGCCGGTTTTTTTATTTTCATAATTCTCTTTAATACTTTCTCTTTATTAAAAGTTTTTCCAATAAAAATGCGCTGTCGTAATACTTCAGCGCATCCGGTGTTCTCAAGGGGTTATAGTCTTAAATTATTTTCCTGCGTTTTTTTGGCTGATCCAAAATTTCATCAAGCGATTTTAGTTTTGCAGGATCAGGAATCTTTTTGATGTAAATATCAAATTCTTTGAACATGGCCGGATTAGATTTTAAAACGGCTTTAACAGTTACTTTCTCTTTCGAAAAGCCAGGGTCAATATAAAGAGAGTTGCCATAAAACTTCCCATCACTGGTAGAAAAAATAATATCAGTAGTATCTAAAGGAATATATCGCCCATTTGAAAGTTTCCCATCTATATTAATATAATTATAGGTCCCTTTTTTAAGGCTGTCCGTATATAGATGAACATAAATGCTGTCAATTTTCTGAGCCTTTGCAAAAGAGAATGCAAACATGAAAAAAAGGAATAACAACTGTTTCAATCAAAATTATTTTCTCATCAGATTGAAAAAAACATGCCATAGTTGCACGCAGCAAATTTTTAAGATTTTATTTTAGAGAGTAAAAAAAATTTGTTGATTAAAATTTTTCCTTCCATCTTTGCGCTCGTAAATGAAAATCAACAACACATACAATAGCTGGTGGCACACAATCTCATGATTGTGCCGTTTGCTATTATTTGTGAATTATAAATATTACGCCCCGGCATAAAGCCGGGGTTTTTTTATGTTATGAAAAAAATAGAATTATCAACTACTTCCAAAAAATTATTGGCAGATGTTTATACGCCGGTAGGAATTTATCTTCGGTTGCGCGATCGATTTCGCGACACAATTCTTCTAGAAAGTGCGGATTTCCATGCCGCGGAAAACAGCTACTCCTTCATTGCAATTAATGCAATAGCAGGAATTGAAACTAAAAATCTGAATGAAATTGAATATAAGTTTCCACTTCGCGAGCCACAAAAAATAATTCTAAATTCTTCGACGAAAGTGACCAACGAAATTTGGAATTTTATGGAGAATTTTAATATCGTTACTCCCGCTGCAATGCCTGTAAACATGGCACAGGGTTTATTTGGTTATATTTCTTACGATGCAGTTCAGCTTTTTGAAGATATTTCTTTCTCATCTGAATACAAAGACGAATCTTCTCAAATTCCCGTTGCCCGTTACCGGCTTTACCAATACGTGATTGCCATCAACCATTTTAAAAATGAATTATTTATTTGTGAAAACCATATTAAAGGAATTGAGAGCGAAATCAATGTGATTGAAAGTATAATTAAAAGTAAAGATGTGCCTGCTTTCCCTTTTGCAGCAGTAGGAAATGAAACTTCTCCCATTAAAAATGCTGAATATATCGATATGGTAAAAAAAGGAATTTCCAGTTGTGCACGAGGTGATGTTTTCCAGGTTGTACTTAGCAGGAAATTTCAACAAAAATTTTCAGGTGATGATTTTAATGTTTACCGCGCTTTGAGAAACATAAATCCAAGCCCTTATCTTTTTTATTTTGATTATGGTGATTATCGATTATTCGGCAGTAGTCCTGAAGCCCAATTGAAAGTGCATAAGAATGTGGTTGTTTTGCATCCAATTGCAGGAACTTTTCGAAGAACGG
>Ga0164242_10006303_pt1 | contig 13079 bp, 9 predicted proteins | sample OricomgcompostMG_FD_108783 | JGI IMG/M metagenome (GOLD analysis project Ga0164242, IMG submission 108783) | Miracle-Growth compost microbial communities from Emeryville, California, USA - Original compost - Miracle growth compost (MG) ...
TATCAGCTATGAGGAATATCATCCTTATGGAACGACAAGCTACCAAGCCAATAATGTTGCGATAAAAGCGGTAGCAAAGCGCTATCGCTACACAGGTAAGGAAAGAGATGAAGAAACCGGGCTGTATTATCATGGTGCAAGATACTACATACCGTGGTTATGTCGTTGGACAGCGGTTGACCCGTTGGAGAGTAAGTATGCGGGATGGTCGCCTTATAATTATGTAAAATGTAACTCTATAAATGACACAGACAGTACCGGTATGAGTGGAGATGATGATATATATTATGGGGGAACTTTGTCTGAAGTTGTAATTACTGGGAAAAAAGACCCTAACAATCCATTTAGTTATTCATATGTAGAAAAAAATACAAAAGAAGCTGCTACGGCACTCAATGATGACAATTTATTAATTCCTGGTGGTTATACTATTTTAAGAGAAAAAAATAGCATTTATGTTTTGGCAATGATGTCTCCGGAAGGGGAGGTCTTTAAATGGAATAATGAAGCTAAGTGGTACGTTAGTGATAAAGGAAACAGCTTTAATAATCCGTGGTACGACGATATTACTAATTTTGTACAAAGTTCAGTAAGGCATTCAATCGGACAAATAGCACAAGATGCTTTAGAAAAAGGTAATCCATTTTATAGTATTGAAGAATCTTATGAAACATATAAAGAGCAAGGCGGTGATTGGGGGGGCTTTGGATTTGTAGGAACAGGGATTAAAAATTCTCTTGTGAATACATATGAAGATTTGAGTTATGGTGGACATCGCAGGACGAATGCCTTGATAGGAATTTGGCAATTCTCTGCTAATGTTGCAGCTCCAAGTGAAAGTTTTGGGTTGTCAAAATTCGCATTAAACACTACTGAAAAGGTTGTTGGTGGCATCGGATTGGGGTATTTTAAAACAGGATATAAAATTTTCGGAGAAGAGTTTTATAGACTACATCCTCGCTTAACCGAAATTAGTACAGAAATTAAAGGAATCGGGTTTAATAATTTTGACGTTGGGCATAGAGCTACCACCTTTTTTAGAAATGAAATCATTGAAAGTGGCAAATCAGGTGTGAAGAATTGGAATACTATCTATTATAACTTTAACGTTGGAGGTCGTGATTTATCTTTAGGAATTAATCCATGGAAACGAATGATATTTCATTCTGCACCTGGCATTTTTAAATAACTATAAATAATTATGCAAAATAATAATATTGCAAAGATATTGAAGCTCGGATTTATTATTAATATTTTTGATTTTAATTTAATCCAGAGGTGGGCTGAAAAAAAAATTAACGAAGAACACTATGATGATGATATTGCGGAACTGTTATTTAGTAGAAATAAGGAAAAGGGGGAGGTTATAGAATTACTTAATAGATTAGAAAATGGAAGTGATGATAAAATAGTAAAAAGTTTTTTTTTATCACTTTTTTACCAAGAATTGAAAAATAATAGAAAAAAATACTGGAAAAATATTGAAAAAAAAATGTATGAATTATTTTCTATTGATGACCTAAAAAAAGATGATTTTATTTTAAGATTAAATGATGATTATTTATTACGTAGAGAAGGCTTTTCGGGTAACATTAATCAACCGGTAGAATTATTTAATTATTTAAAAAATGAGAATAATGAATTGTTGATAGAGGAGTTTTGGAAGTCGGTAATGTGGTAATGGGTAATGTATCAGAGTTAGTGATGAGCGTCAACTTAGAAATTAAGTCATTGATAATCAATTAAAATTATGTAATATTCAAATTCGAAGCTATGGTATCATGCTCTGCATTGTGTATTTTTAGGGCTTAAAACGGTCTGAAAATATGAATAGCGTCTCCTCGTGTATCAGAGTTAGTGATGGGTAGGAAAAATCAACTACCGGTACAATGGTGGGCAACGAATAAGAAAATATACCGACAAAGGCAGCATAAAAGAAGAAAGAATCTATTTTGGCAATTTTGAGCTTTACCGTAAATTTGACGGTAGTAGTTCTTTGAAAGTAGAAAGGCAGACGGTACATGTAAGCGATGATACCGGCAGAATTGCGATGCTGGAGGTAAGAACACAAGGAACAGACCCCAGCCCTGCGGAACTAACAAGGTATATCTATTCAAATCATTTGCAAAGTGCTTCTCTTGAATTGAATGAAAGTGCAGAGATTATCAGCTATGAGGAATACCATCCCTATGGTACAACAAGTTACCAGGCGATGAATGCGGCTATAAAGGCAGTGGCGAAGCGCTATCGCTTCACAGGTAAAGAAAGAGATGAGGAAAGTGGTTTGTATTATCATGGGGCAAGATATTACATTCCGTGGTTAGCCAGATGGAGTGCCAGTGATCCATTAGAGAGCAAGTATGCGGGAATAAGTCCTTATAATTATGGAAACTGCAATCCGGTTATTTATTTTGACCCAAATGGTATGGAGGGAGAAAAGCCTTTGGAACAAACTAAACAATGGCAGGTAGGGGTAATTCAAATGGATTATGCAGAATATAAGGGTTTCAGCCCTCCTCAGAGTAGCTTTGGTGATATTGGCAAGAGTTTCAAAGTAGGTGGCTATGATGTTTTGCCATATTATGCTAAGGGGAAAGGTCCTGAACAAGGAGGCAGTCCAATATATTATACGGCAAGTCAACAAATTGGAATTTCAGAACACATGGATGAACAAGGAAATAGAATAATAGATAGAAACTTTACAAGAATAGACTTTCTTATAATGCCATGGGGGCTGAAAAATTTTAAGGATAATGAAAGGTTATGGGCGATTGCTGCAGATGCAAGTCATTTTGCTGGATTTGGTAGTTTTGAAAATAGATTTATACCCCTAGATAAATTACAATCTATGGATGGTAACTATTTGGGAGCACTCGCTACTCAATGGAAATCAACATTAAAAAACCCATTCTTTTGGGCAGAATTAGCAGTGGGAGTTGCTACGCTTAGAACCCCTACAATCGAAGCTCCTTCTGGATTAATGCAAAGAAAATTATCAGAAATTGAAGCGGGCAATTTAGCGACTGAGGCTGAATTAAGAGTGGCGGAGTCTTATAAACTTAGTGGCCGTAAGGTAACGTTAATAGATGCAGACAAAGGGCACGCCGCAGGTACGGGCACTTATGATATGAATGTACAAGGTGTGGGCAAAATAGATGTGAAAAGATTATCAGGATTGGGGTCATCGGCGGTAAGAGATGTTGCAAAAGGAGTACAGCAAGTTGGAGAAGGAGGTACTGTCATAGTAGTAAGGCCAAGCAACTCTAAGTTTACACTTCAACAATATGAAACATCTTTGATTAAGAACTTTAAGCCTAAAATTTCAAGTGTAAAAATTAGGATAGTTAATGAAAATAGATTGCCGGAATTAAAGAAATAATGCATATGAAATATATAACAATAGGAGTAAAAGCAGACAATATCCAGCAATTGGAAGATGTAATAACTGAGGAAAAGATTGCCTTGAATATCAAAGTGCTTGAAGAGAAATACAGGGTACAAATAGATTTTGATGATTTAAGAGAAGAGTTTAGAAAAATGGGGGAATTTTTAAAAGAGAATAATCTTGAAGACGAAAATCCATTCTTTCGCGAATTTGATATCAACCCTTACGGATTGATAATGGATTTTAATTTTAGGGGTATAGAAACTCCCGAAGAAATGTATCCGATTATATCAATAATCGCACAAGCTATATCTAAGTTGTTAACTACTTCCTGTATCTTTATGACAAACGATATGAGGGACCCCATAGCTTTATATGAAAATGGGAGTATTATTAAGCAATGGAGGTAGTGGGGAGTGGTGGGTAATGTATCAGAGTTAGTGATGAGCCTCAAGTTAGAAATTAAGTCGTTGATAATCAATTAAAATCATACAATCCTTAAATTCGAGGAATATGGTATTGTGCGTTACATTATGTATTTTTAAGGCTTAAAACGGTCTGAAAATATGAATAGCATCTCCTTGTGTATCAGAGTTAGTGATGGGTAGGATTTGGTAATGTAGTAAACGTGTTGGTAATTTTAGATTAAAGAAATATTTTTTGATAATGAATTAGGTAGGTATAATGTATAAGAAGATGTGATAAAAATTAGGTGGTCATAATGATCGCCTGATTTATTTTTTGCCTTAAAAAGGCCTTGTAATGTAACAAAACTCCTCTAGGTGTAGTAAACGTGTTGGTAGCGAAAAGGCTGTCCTTATTGTAAAGGAATAAGCAACCGGCTTTCCGTAGTAGATGGCAGAGGTTTAACGCCATTGACCTATGCTTACAATATGTTGCAGGCACCTTGCTTGCAAATTAGTGTGGACAGCGGAACCCAAAGAACCCTTTTAGATGTGGCGGGGCAGCCCTTGTATGCCTGGGACGCCGATGACCGGGCATTTCAAATTTTGTATGATGAACTAAGGAGGCTATTGGAGAAAAAAGTAACCGAAAGCAGCGCAACTAAAACCTTGGAAGTATTTGTTTATGGCGAGGGGCAAACGAATGATAAGCAACATAATTTACGGGATAAACCATATATGTTGTATGATGGTGCAGGATTAATAAAAACACCGGATTACGACTTTAAGGGAAATCCTTTAACTCAGGAACGCGCCTACACCGAAGATGCTACACAGCACCCGGACTGGACGACTATTGGTAACGTAAATTTAGAAACAGAAACTTACGAAACTGCTACTGCTTATGATGCCCTGAACAGGCCTACACAAATGACTACACCGGACAATGGGATAACAGACTATACTTACGATAAAAGCGGTTTATTAAAAACTGTTTCCGTAGATAATGTGCATAGCTTAGACACCGATATTGTCAACAATATAGAATATGATGCCAAAGGACAGAGGCAGAAAATACAATACAAAAACGGCGCTACGACCACTTACGAATACGATGCCTTTACCTTCCGGGTAAGGAATATAAAAACGACAAGAGCCAGTGACGGTAAGATATTGCAGGATTTGCAGTATTGGTATGACCCGGTAGGCAACATTACCTTACAAAAAGACGGGGCACAGCAGCCTGTTTATTTTAACGGCACAGTAGCCGATCCTAAAAATGACTACACTTATGATGCGCTGTATCGCCTGATACAGGCGGAAGGACGGGAATTAGCCGGTAATAATAACGCCCCGACCTATAACGACAGCAGCCGCATGGGCATAACGCCCATTCCCATTGCAGCTACCGATACGGCCAAGATGCGTCGTTATGTACAATACTACGAATACGATGCCGTAGGCAATTTTATACAAATGCGGCATACGGTAACAGGAGGCACCGGCAACTGGACCAGGAATTATACGACGGATAACAACAGCAACAGGCTGATGAGTACAGTGGTGGGCAGTGGTACGCCCGAAAGCTATGCTTACGACAACAGGGGCAATATTATAAACGGTTTTTCACATTTGCAAAGCATGAGCTACAATGCAGACAATCGTTTGGAAAAGGTAGTTATCAACAGCACACGCACTGCCTATTACCAATATGATGCTAACGGGCAAAGGGTACGGAAAACCATAGTGGATACAAACAGCAATACCACCGAAATAAGAAAGTATGTAGGTGAATGGGAAGTTTACCGTAAATTAGCGGGCAGTTCTTTGAATATAGAGCGGGAAACGCTGCATATCAGCGATGATACGGGCAGGATAGCATTGATAGATACGAGGACACAAGGTAGTGAGGCAGAGCCTTCGCAACTGCTGCGCTACCAATATAGCAACCATTTACAAAGTGCCAGCTTGGAACTGGATGATTTGGCAGCGATTATCAGCTATGAGGAATATTATCCTTACGGAAGTACAAGCTTTCAAAGTGGCAGAAATAGTGCTGAGGTTTCTTTGAAACGCTATCGGTACTGTGCCGCTGAACGGGATGAGGAAAACGGTTTTTACTATTTTGGTGCAAGATATTATATACCCTGGCTCGCTCGGTGGACAGCGGTTGACCCCATTAATAGCGAGAATTATAACTTACAAAAGGGCTATGGGCTACAAAGGAACAGGAATCGGGACTTCTTAGAGCTTACAGCAAGTGCTTATGAGTATGCCTATGATAATCCCGTTAATTATAATGATATTTTTGGGGAACAACCACCACACAAGAATAAGATAAATCTTGAATATCAGAAGCCGCCTGTGGTTGATAATGCACAAGATGTACGGTCTAAGCCTGTAATAATACCACAAAACATTGAAGTAAGATCCGATAGCCCAGCCCCCAATCCTATTTCGTATGGAATAGATTATTATAAAGATAGAGCCCAAGATTTTAAAAATAGAAATCCAGGTAAAGCCATTCCTACTTATTATCTTGGTTATGGAAATAAATACATACATCGATTTACTGAAGAAACAAAAGCTACCTTATCTCCTGAAGGGCAAAAATGGCTGGATGATGCATTACACAATCTACAAGTAGCTATGGAATTAAAATTAACAAAAACAGTTGAGGGCAAAACTATTGAACTTAATAACAAACGCTTCACTGATTTTGCATTTGACTCTCATGTAGAGGCATATGAGAAAGCAGGTGTTCTCAAATTGCCAATAATGGATAAAATGAAAATTTTGCTAACCCCAGATGCTAAAGATTTATTTAGCAATAGAGGACTTGAACAAGCGACACTCATAGCTAAACATCAAATAGAATATTATATAAAACATCCAGCATTTGCTATTCAGCAAGCCAAGGAAGTAAAAGAGAATTTCGGTATGATTATCACAATGGTGCACGATTATTACTTAAAGAACAAGAAGTTTTTTGATAATGCAGCTGCATCAAATCCGCAGCAATGGTCTGATCCAGAATATAAAATATTAGGCATAATAAAGAACCTAATGTTCCCAACCTTCTCATTTTAAAAGGAAAAAAATGAATAAAAATCTTTTTGTGCTATTTGTTTTATTTTTAAATTTAACTGCTTGTTACGATATGAAAAGCAATAAAATTGAGCAGCTATATGCTAGAGACTTAGATCAAGATCAGCATACTTTCAATACGATTTTCTTTATAAATAAGGATACCGGATTTATTGCAGGAAGCTATGATTCGGTATGGAGTAACCCCGACAAAGCCAGTCCACAGTTTGCATTGATGAAGCAAACGGCCTTGTTATATCAAACTATAGATGGCGGGAAAACATGGCGGGAAGAAAGATTTGGAGAAGGGGCTTTCTTGCACATTATTCAATCAAATAGAAGGATATATGCAGTATTAAACAGTGATAGAGATAATCATTCCGATATTTATCTATACGACAAACAAAATAATGTATGGAATCTTAGTTTTTCGTTCCCCACCGTTATTAATAATATATTTGATATCCATAATGGTCAGATAATCGTTGCGCAGGATTCTTCACGAAATTTTCGTTTTTATATATCAACTTTAAATAAAAAGGGATGGCATATTATTTTCCCCGAATCAAATATCCTATCTGAGCCAATCGTATTGGGCGATTCAATTATTTACGTATCTACCAATGACAAAGTCAATTTTTCAAAAAACATATTGGTTTGTGCGAACACAAAATCACTAACCAAAATAATCATTTCCTTACCTGAAGGCTTTGAAGCTGACCAAATTGCATCTTGTGATGGGAAAGTAAAAATTGTAGGAGTAAAAGACGGGAAAATTGCAATTTATTCTTTAGAAAGTAATAAAGAGTTTAAGCATGAAGGCTCCTATGGCGGAAAGAAAGATGTTTATACTATTGGCTGGTTTTATACACCTACCGAAACTTGGATTATAGCGCGTAAAACCGGGAATGCAGATAAATTTATATTAAAGACAGACAATGCCAATCATTGGGATATAATACATTTTAAGCGTGAACAATTGATAGAGCCTTTCTGTTTTTTGCAAGCAAAAAATAGTGTTAAAGCATGGTTTTTTGGTGGTTTGGGCCGTATTCAGGTAATGGATTAAAGGGGTGGTGTATTCAATGTGTTGGTGCCATTTTTATTGGGTTTTATAGCGCTTTTTATAAGTATTTTACAAAACAAATTAAATATACTATCAAAATAAATCAGGCGATCATATGATTGCCTGATTTATTTTTACACGTTAAAACAGGACTGTAATGCAGATGAAATTCACCAGGTGTACTCAATGTGTTGGCGCTTTGTTTTGTTGTGGCGTAAAATGTATCAGATATGGAAAAAGCCGGAATGGTAACCAGCGATATTTATGCAAAAATTGTAGAAGCACACGTGTTGAGAAATACAAGTATGTTGCTTATAAAAAAGATATTAATGCATCCATAAAAAAGCATTTAAAAGAAGGGTGCAGTATTCGCAGCATCTCTCACATCCTGGAGATAGCAGTAAGTACCGTTTTGCGAAGAATATTACGACTTGCCGGTCAGGTAAAGAAACCGTTTATTTCGTTTGGTAAAACATATGAGCTAGATGAAATGCGAACTTATGTAAAACGCAAAACACGTCAATGTTGGATCGTGTATGCTATGGACCAGACTACTAAAGAAGTAGCAGACTTTGCCGTAGGGATGCGAACGAATAAAACATTAAAGCGTGTTACCGATACTTTACTGTTGGGCCGTGCGAGCAAAGTCTATACCGACAAGCTATCAAACTACCGGTGGTTATTGCCAGAATCTATTCATTGTACAAAATATCGCGGCACGAATCATATAGAAAGAAAGAACTTAATGCTAAGAACCGATTTAAAAAGATTAAGCCGAAGAACGCTTTGTTTCAGCAAAAGTGAAAAGTTGCTATCAGCGTGTTTGAAGATATATTTTTGGGGATAGCTAATATATTTTGCTATGTACGAGAAAGGCCAGCCGGACGACAAGCAAAATAATTTACGGGGGCGTTGTTCCAGCATAAGGACGGGGCTGGATCAGTGCAGGCGGATCACTATGACTTTAAGGGTAATTTATTGATTTCCGTGCGTACCTATACGCAGGATGCGACTCAGCATCCTAACTGGGGCGGTACCGTGGCGATGGAAACGGATACCTACACGACTGCAGGCACCTTTGATGCGCTGAACCGCCCGGTGACAGTAACAACGCCAGAGGGCGGGATAACGGAATATACTTACGATAAAGGCGGAATGCTGAAAACCGTTACGGTAGATAATGTACATAGCTTAGACACCGGTATTGTCAACAATATAGAATATGATGCCAAAGGGCAGCGGCAGCAGGTTCAATACGGGAACGGGACGGCGATGAACTATACGTACGATCCTGATACTTTCCGGGTAACGCGTATCCGCACGCTGCGCGGAACAACGGTATTACAGGACCTGCAGTATTGGTATGACCCGGTAGGCAACATTACCTTACAAAAAGACGGGGCACAGCAGCCGGTGTATTTTGACGGAAGTGTGGCAACACCGGAAAATGATTATACCTATGATGCTTTATATCGTTTAACAGGAGTGTCGGGCCGGGAGCTGGCGGGGAATAATAACGCCCCGACCTATAACGACAGCAGCCGCATGGGCATAACGCCCATTCCCATTGCTGCTACCGATACGGCGAAGATGCGTCGGTATTCGGAAACGTACACCTACGATAAGGCAGGTAATATGCTGACGCAGCAGCATTCGGTAACGGGCGGTACAGGCAACTGGACGCGTACCTATACCATTGCCGGTGGGAACAACCGGCTGACGGGCTGCTCGATCGGGAGCAACAACCCGGTAGCGGAAACTTATACGCATGACGGGCGGGGCAATATCGCAACGGGCTTTAATCACCTGCAGAGCCTGGCCTATAACGATGCGAACCGGCTGCAGCAGTTGATTATAGACGGGAACCGCACGGTGTATTACCAGTACGATGGGGCCGGGCAGCGGGTAAGAAAAACGGTGGTGAACAGTAGCGCGCATACGACAGAGAGCCGGAAATATATTGGGAATTTCGAACTTTATCGTAATTTCGACACAAGTTCTTTGAATATAAACCTGGAGCGGGAAACCTTAAATGTTCACGATGATACCGGGCGGATAGCCTTAATAGATACGCGTACTGCCGGTACGGGTACGGAGCCGGCGCAGCTTTTGCGCTACCAGTACAGCAACCACCTGGGCACGGCCGCTTTGGAGCTGGATGCGGCAGGTGCGGTTATCAGTTATGAAGAATATTATCCTTATGGCGGCACGAGTTTCCAGAGCGGAAGAACTGCCGCTGAGGTATCTTTAAAACGATACCGGTATACCGGTAAGGAAAGAGATGAAGAAACGGGGCTGTATTACCATGGTGCAAGATACTACATACCCTGGCTGTGCCGGTGGGCGGCAAGCGATCCGCTGGAAAGTAAGTATGCTGGGATGAGCCCGTATAATTATGGGCTTGACAACCCAATAAAATGGCAGGACAGTACAGGCATGGGACCGGATGACCCACTACCGACAACGGATACGAAGAAGTCACAGCAACCTCTTAGTTTAACAGCAGTACAAATGCCAGTTAACGCTGTTGATGCTTTAAAAGTAACACAACATTATCATTTGCCTTTTGCTATCAACGAAGTATCTGCTGATCTTATGATGAAAGGTAAGGGATATAGCAACATGTTTTTTAAAAGTTTTGAACCAGTCGAGATGGAAAAGCCTTATGTTGAACTGTTTAACACATTTGGCGAAAAGAATAAGACCTTAAAAGTGGTAGGTAAAACGTTAGAAACGACAAATAACATTAATACTTTTTATGAACTAGTTGAAAATAAAGGAAACGCAATGTCTGCATTTGTCAATAGTGCTGGTGGACTTGTTGCTGAAGCTACTCAGTCAGGAACATTGGGAGCGCTTGGAATAGGTCTTTTGACTGCGTTTACCGAAAAGCTTGCTAAAGATAAATCAAGAGAAATGGATTTAGCTTTTTTAGAGATAAAAATTAAACATGGTTATAAAGCTGTTTCAAATGAAATAAACAATACTGGTCTAGGGACAAGGTTAGATATTCAAGCTGGTTTTGTTTCCCAAAAAACCATAGAAAATATTATGGAGAAAGGGACTGTAGATTTAACAAAGGATGATACACACCCTATTAAATACCTTTCCGATCATGACTCTGCACCATTAGATGAAAATCAAAAGCCTTATCCATATCTGTTAATCTATTCTACTGCAAAGTCTAAGACAAATGTCTTTTTCTTTATACCAACGAAAAAATAATCAAATGTTTAAACAAATTTTGCTCATAGCTTGTGTCTTTACTATAGCACGTTGTACCACGAAACATCAAACCGCTGAAGAAATATTTGACAGTGGAAAAGTTAATAATTTAAATGACTTTGTTCGAATTGATACTGGAGTCAATGATGATGACACTCTGGTTGATATATATAAATATAGATATGATACAGCATTTTTATTGGAAATTATGTATACATATACATTTACGACACAAAAAAAGACTTTTAGAAATTATGCATTTCTTTATAAAGGAGTATATGAGGGTAAAGTAATATTTTATAATCCGGACAGTTCTATTGCTGGGACAGTTTTTTATAGGAATGGTAAAAGACTACCTGATAGTATGTCAATAAAATGATGGCCAGCTTTATCAACATAAAGATAGTGGTGGCTTGCAGCAAATAAATGATTATGATTTTAAAGGTAACCCACTGCAAACACAGCAGCAGTTATTAAACGATGCGACCTTGACCGATGTGGATTGGGGTGCGAGCCCTGTACTGAGTACGGAAATTTTTACCAGTTCGATTATTTATGATGCGCTGAACAGGCCTGTTACGCAAACAGACCCGGGCAGCAACGTACAGGGGTTTGCTTATGATAAAGGTGGATTATTGAAAACCGTTGAGTTAAACGGCAACAGTTATGTAAACGACATCCACTATGATGCCAAAAGCCAACGACAAGCTATTTGGTACGGCAACGGCACAAAGACAAGCTACACTTATGACCCCGACACTTTCCGGCTCAGGAGGTTGTTAACGGTAAATCTTAGCACAAATGATATTTTACAGGATTTGAATTACTATTACGATCCTGTAGGAAATATAACAACGATACGAGATGATGCGCAGCAAACGCTGTTTTTCAGCAATACGGTGGTAAGCCCTACACAAACCTTTACTTACGATGCCTTGTATAGGCTGATTGCAGCTACCGGCCGGGAATTGAAAGGCCCGGCCAGCTTTGGTAATGAAGACAATTGGAATGACGTGCCCTGGATGGGACAGCCGCAGCCGGGCAACAGCAGCGCGGTACAGGCCTATACGCAGCACTACACTTATGATGCTGTAGGTAATATATTGAGCTTACAGCATATTGCCGGCACCGGGAGTTATACGCGAACTTATGATGTAGCTATGGCCAGCAATAAGTTGCTCAGCACTGCGGTAGGCAGCAATACTTACAGCTATACCCACGATGCACGAGGGAATATGCTGACTATGCCGCATTTGCAAAACATGGCATGGAATGCACAAAATGAATTAAATTCTATAACTCAAGGCATCAATAACACTTACTACCAATACAGTGGTGGACAACGAGTAAGAAAATATACCGATAAAGGCACGATAAAAGAAGAAAGAATATATTTAGGTAGTTACGAAATATACCGTAAATTTGACAATGCAAGTTCTTTGATAATTGAGCGTACTACGGTGCATGTAAGTGATGACACAGGCAGAATTGCTATGTTGGAGGTAAGAACACAAGGAACAGATCCCAGCCCTGTAGAACTAACAAGGTATATTTATTCAAATCATTTGCAAAGTGCTTCTCTTGAATTAGATGAAAGTGCAGAGATTATCAGCTATGAGGAGTATCATCCTTATGGAATGACAAGCTACCAAGCCAATAATGCTGCGATAAAAGCTGTAGCAAAAAGATACAGGTACACAGGCAAGGAACGGGATGAGGAAAGCGGGTTGTATTATCATGGAGCAAGATACTACATACCGTGGTTAGCCAGATGGAGCGCGAGTGACCCGCTGGAGAGCAAGTATGCGGGAAGAACACCTTATTGTTATGGAGTTGATAACCCTGTCAGTTATAATGACCCAAACGGGAAACAAGAAAAGAAAGCCGATACATCGGCTTCCGATAAAGCTCA